>Ga0179593_1407026_pt1 | contig 18996 bp, 23 predicted proteins | sample CZODoug2_1_08_16_FD_185931 | JGI IMG/M metagenome (GOLD analysis project Ga0179593, IMG submission 185931) | Vadose zone soil fungal communities from Angelo Coast Range Reserve, California, USA - CZODoug2_1_08_16fungal (PacBio error correction) | ecosystem: Environmental > Terrestrial > Soil >...
CATCATCCAAACGGAACCGGATGGTGAAGAACCATAACGCTTTGACCGATTAGGGGGGAAGATGATCATGTGGGGAGAAGATGGCATGGAAGGGAGTTTGGAGACGATAGATGAGGGCGGCTATGACTCTATTCATACCTCGGCGGTTCTGAAAAATGAGACTGTGGTTTTACTGGTCGGGGGCCGTGTTCACGCAAACCCGTAGCCCAAATGAGTTACCGGTAAAACTCCAGGGAGTCGTCTGACGGTCAAGAAGAAGGGAATAAAGAGGAGGAACTCGGGTTGTGGAGAGCGGGAGACAGATTAGCCGGTGGGATGAGGGGTTATAATAACTTCGAACGGGGGTTTCGTGGGGTTATTTGTCAAAAAGGATGACGGGAGAGGAAGAACGAAACCTCTGCCAGGAGATCGACCACGGCGGGGGAGATACATGGGTCCGCGTGCTTCGATCTCTCTGAGAATGTAGGGAACGGGTGAGAACTACGAACTGGGGCTAAATAACAGGAGGCCGCAAGAAATCCAGCACATCGCGAAGGGAGGCGAAAATAGCGGGACCATCGAGGTATAACTTCAAACAGGAGTGAAATAGAACCGATCCGAACTATTTGGCCGGGTCCATTCTCGGGAAATCCCGGGTAGGGTCGACGGCAAAGAAAAACGTGAGCAGGAGGAGGGCCTAGCAGGGTAGTAGACCGCGTGTAGGTAGCACCAGAACTCGAATCATGGCACCGCTGTAGGGGGGGCTTCCCTTGCGATCTTGTAGCATGGGAATCTCAGGTGAGAAAATAAAACAAAGGGCTAAGAGAGGTAAGTTCGTATAGACTAGAGAGAAGAGCAGTCATAGGCGGGGGTTAGTCTCAGAATTCGACGAAGAAAAGGGAAAGCCTGAGGGAAAGCAAAAAAGCAGGAGATCTAAATAACAGCCCAGCATAAGGAAAAAAGAGGTCCAGAGTTGGAGAAGGGTCGAAAAAAGGGGGACCACTTCAACAGGGAAGAAGAGACCATCAAAACGCGTATTCTGATTAAAAAGAATAGATAATGCACAGGTTTAATTACCTGGGCGGCCGAGAAAAAAGGTCAAGGAGCTGACGGAGATCTTGAGAAAATAAGAGGAATATATTCCCTGAAACTGAGCTTTAAGAAAAAAAGACTGGAGCATTAATATAGGAGAAAGATCTCGTACGGTTAGACCAAAAACCCTCAGGGGAGACAGCAAAAAGGGGAACATACTAATGAGAATCCGGGGGTTAAGAACGGAAGAATCCCAGATAATTGAACCCGCTCCTGAAATGAGATCTTTCCGAGGCAATCCTCCTCGAGGGACTGGGGACTAGAACGATAAACGAGTAGAAAAAGAGGAATGCTATTGGGACCTTTCTCCCCGGGGAAAGGAGGTTCAAAGGAAAGTAATCCCCGGTATACATACCTAGATCCCAAGTGAATCATCGGATGGTGCGAGGGGACTCCGAATCTTTATTACCGCAGAGAAAACCAAGGTCCAAACGCGATGTTCTCCCGGCCGTGTATGAGCAGGAGGGAGGGCTGTAGAACCTTGGCTTGGGTCGGGACAACCTCGAAATCGGGAACACACACTCCGAAAGACCTCCGCCTAGCGAGACCCGAACGTCCGAACCCTAACCGACGAAAAGTTGGTCCACTCCGCGGGGCGAGGGAAAAAAGCAAATTAAGTGAATAACGAGAATACGCGCTGGGCCGCCAAATCCCCTCACCAGACGGAAATGACGAGAAAAGAACGGAACTGTAAAAAGTGAATCTCTCTCAGGCCACACCCACGGGTCCGAACTGTAGCTCGAGCCGGGGAGTGACTACCAATGGAGTTTCGGGAGAAGTGCCCACCGCCTACCAGTTGTGAAAAAAAATCCGTTAGCCTGTACCCGACCGGGAAGTAAAAAAGATCCTTTTTACGAAGACCGCGCCGAGACTCCTGTCTCGAAGATCCTCCCGAATAGATACCTAACGCGTCCATGCACAACACCAGTAGAAAAGACAGGGGGCAAAAAAAATGTAGGACGGAATGATCCAGAGGGGCGAGTACAGGGGGGGGATGCTATTGACCGTCTTAATCAATATCTTAAGAAAAAAAACAAAACCAAACAACAGGGCAGACGGGGATGACGAGGGACTGATCGGGCAGGCACGGGGCGCAAGTATCGAAGGACGGCGAAAAAAAAGGGGGGCGTACGAAAAACGGGGGGGAAAAAAGTACGCTACGCGGCTCGTCTGAAAACAAGGGTGGGAAGGGCTGAAGACACTTTAAAGATCTGCTACGCGTCGCAAAAACGACACGGGACGGGAGAAAGCGGACGGCTCAGCGAAGATCTTATGACTTTTTGCCCATGAAGGAGGGAAAATATCAATAAAGGCGCGAAATTTTGTCAAATGGAGCCTGATCGGTACGTACGGGCGCATGGCAACCGAAAGCGCAAGCGTTGGGACCGGCTACTTCATCACTGAAAAAAAAATCTCTACAATTCGAAAAAGAGTACTGGCCTAACCTCTTTCATTCAAAAATCTAACAAAAAAAACAATCAAAGGGGGGGCGGGCCGTCCGGGAGACATAGACATCGCGATGGCAGGGCCTTGCGACCGGGATCTCCTGGCGGTCAGCGACTGATGGGAGGTCTCCGGAAGTACGCTCAGGGTTTGAAACTTTAAAAACAAGCCAACAAAAAACAAACCAAAAAAGAGTGTACAAGAGGGAAGTGGGAGAAATTGAACTTTCAAGCATCAAGGAAGGCTCCCGGTGAGAGAAAAAGAGACGGGGGGGGGGCCCACGGAGAAGTCCGTACACCTCAAGTTAAACCCGCCCAGGAGACAGTCAGTGCGGGGGAAAAGAATGACTGACGCGTGAAGTGGTAAGACTGGCCCTATTGCCGCAAGGCCAGAAACCTCAGGAGTTGAAGGGGGGAACAGGGTCGTGAGAATCACAGAGAGCAAGATGTGGAAAAAGCGTGGCTAAAGACCGGGAGCACGAATGGGAGGGGGCAAACCCACCCCCAACGTTTCCCCCTGGGCTAAGTATGAATGGACTCGGGAAAAAATACCATGGAAAAAAAAAAACTGGGGGTAGAATACTGCTGCAAAAGGGGGCAGACAGATCCCAGACCGGACATAATATAGGGGGATGGCCGACTAAAACCTCCCAAAAGCACCCAAAGGACGTCGCCCATGGGGTCCTGATCCAGGATTCCCGGGTACGCGCAGCTCGCGAGCGTGGTCACCATCGCTTCACATCGGGGAGGAAGACGAGTACCGGAAGAACGCCCAGCTGGCTACTCATACTCAGGGTTTTGGAATCGGATTAAAAGGAAGACTAAGAAAGAAAAAAAGAACGGCGTTTAGGGTGGTACTTCGTGGAAGGACGGCACCTGAAGGGAGGCGACCATCAAGGGTCGTCTATTATATACATGAATCAATGCATAGAAGGCCGGGGAAGGGACGGACGTTACAGGTGAAGGGGAGTCGCCTTTTGCCATTTCCATATCTACACTAAAACTGCAAAGCGCGGAATCAGGGAAAGGAAAGCGACTTTGGGAGTTGGCCGTAGCTCCGATCGTGGCGGGTTAGCGGGAAGTAAGGGTAGCCATCCGAGAGGGAAGCGGATCTTTCGGCAAAAAGGACCAGACCAAAAGTCGTACGATCCTCAAGGAAATCAGAGCCAGAAAAGGAGAACGACGCAACAAAAGGGGGGGTGAGTTGCCGTAGATCCGAGGGATCAACCGCCACAACCGCAGAGTATGACGTCAGAGTGGGGGCCGAAAGTAAGCGAGCGAGTAGCCAATTCAGCGCGGCAAAATCTAGGCCGAACCCTAGCTGATCACAAAAGACCCAGAATCGGCGGAGAAAAAGATTGGCAAAGACACAGGCACGCTGTTAGGGTCTCTCTCTGGGGATAAAACCTAAAAAAAAAAATTGAGCGCAAGGGTTACCGCAGGGGCGGAAAGCCAATATAGGTGATCGCCTGTGTCTAAACTCATAAGGGGCCTCTCTCTCACGCTACGGGGGGAAGGGGGAAAAGACCGAGGGACGACGGGGAGAGAAAAAGGACCTCCAGTCTACATCACTAAAAAAACAACAACTTAGAGGAAAGAGGAAGGAGGAACGAGACTCCCGGCTACGCGGTCGCAACAGGACGAACACCCTTTTTCGTAGCGGAGCCGTCAACAGTGAAAAACTGAAAAAAAACGAAGTAAAGAAAGGAGAAAACCCTGAGGCACACTCCTCTAGAGTTGAGTGTGCTTCAAGAACCACTGAGGAAACCTGCCGAGGGCTCGGGCCGAGCTCAAGCGCACTTCGCTGGGGATATCTTAGTGAGAAGATTGCTCTTAAGAGCAGAGTCGCACGCTCAGCAGTCAGCAGACTTTAACTCTATCAAAAAAACGAAAAAAAAAACTAACGTAATAGGCGGGTGCGGTTGATCGTAGGCCCTGAACAAGAAAATATAAAACTTGACGGCCAAGAAAAAAAGAAGGACGACAAAATTGGAGCGGCGAGGAGACGCCCGGAAAAGGTTATTTCTCGAACGGTGGGTTGGAGGGCAAAGAAAAAAAACGAAAACAGATCGAGGGATATCAATTTGGCCTCCGGATTGCTTTACGGTTGGTCGTCCGAACCACGCTACCGAAAGAGAGACGGATCCGGCCAAAGTCAGAAAAGGAAAGAACCAATTAAACCTTACCGACCGCCTCAGCATAAGTGACCGATGACCTGGCCAACACAAGGCAGAAGGCGGAGGCGTTCAAACCACGGATCCCGGAAGTGAAAAACCGACGACCGGTGAGGAGAAGGATAGGAAGGAAAGACAACCGGCCGAGAGGGGAAGCATCACTAACCCAAAGCCTTGGAGCTATACCCACGAAGAAGATAAAAACAAAAGAAAAGGGTCGACGGTTCTTCAGGGCGAGGCTGGCGAGCTGTGATCATGGGGAAGACCCTACTAAAACTATGAAGGAAGGGGATTGCAAAAGCTCTGAAGTTAAAATACCCAAGAAATCGAACGGGGGTGGCGGAGAGTGGGCGTTAAGTCTCGACCCAAAGCAGCCACCCAAAAAGCAAGAGGCTGTCCCGGGGAGAGATAAAATTAGTTGGAGAAGGAAAGAAAGGTCTCATCCGGGATCGTCATATCAGAAATGAAATTCATAATCTAGCCCAGAAATGGAACAGGGGAAAAGGTTGTTCTGGGGGAAAAAACCTTCGGCAGAAGCGAGCTCTCTCGCCAGCTGAATCATGTCCCAGGGCTCCAACTACAGCAGGATTCCAACACAACACAAAGTACTATAACAAAAAATAAAAAGATGAACTACTCTGACCAATCAGAGCCGCTCCACGAATCAGGGGGCGGAGTAAACTTTGAAAGAAAAAAATTAACTTGGGAAGCTCACGACCTGGGCGAGGAAGTACTGACGAACGTTGGGGGAGACAACACACCCGAGCAAGGGACAGAAAGAAACCCGAAAGGATATGATGGCCCTGCCTTGCTCGATGCACTTTTGTGGGCAAAAGAGGACATGAACAAGGGAAACAGCAGGGGGACGTTCTAAAAGCGAAAAGAGGCCGGGAAAAACACGGCAAAAATCAGAATCTGATGTGAACGGGGGGGGCGGTCGAAAGCCGAAATCGAAAAATCATTAGCCCCGACAGCCGCCTACGGGGTGAGAGGGCGATTGCTCAGATGCATCGGGCAGACAGGACAAAGAGGCACCGTGAAGAAAGGGGGGAAAAAGCGTAACCAAAATGAAAGGAAAAAACTGGTGGGAAAACAGACTTGATAGGGAAAAACCGAAAAAAGCCCCGCAGGCCGCACAGTCGGGCCGTTTACTAAAAACCACTCGAAGACGGAGAACAAGTAGCACGAAAGGAAGAGGTCACAGCCAATCAGAATCACTCAAAAACAAAGGGACAAGGCCTTTCATGAGGTGGTTCCTGCTGGTCTGTATCGATAAGTCGCCGCGGAAATGGAGGGAAAGCGACGTAAAAAGGTGGATAAGCAGACTAGATAACCTCATCATCGTGGGGCAAGCGCTCCCTTTCCTGCGATCAAGGGGGCGCCGAAACCAAAGTGATAACCGATCAGGAACGAAAAGTTGTCACAGGGGATATGTGTATTGCTTCTCGAAAACAAAGATCGCCTGGATGAGCAGGGGAGGGTTGACAGAAGAAAAACCTTGGCCTCGAACCTAGAACTCCGCCGAAGGGAAAAAAGAACATCGGGCTGGGAAGAATAATGGGGTGCGCTGGGCCTGGACGGGTCGTGTCTCGGAAGATGGAAGCGCGAAACAAAGAAAAACCGGCAAGAGTGAGGAAAAAAGGAGAAGTAAATTTTAAAAGGACAGTCGGAACGAAAGGACCGCCAAAGAGACACACCCAAGGTTTTACCCTGGGTGAAAAAAGGGAGGTACAATGACCGGTCCTGAGAAATAAGCCTCCAGAGGGGGGGAAAAAAGACACGGGGGGCCTCCAGAGGGAATGAAGGGGACAGGGCATGTTCTAGATGGGGGAAGGGAAAAAATGTTGTGAAATGGAGGCCAGCCGTCGTATGGAGAGGGAGGATGCCAGGGAGACGCCCAAAGAGAAGGGAAGTCCCACTTCGAGAGAGGACTTCGGGTATCTCGTAGAATGTGCTCTACTTTTTCGAAACTGGGTTAAGAGCTACGGTTTGCGAAAGTCCTCAAGAGGAAGATCACTCAAACAGACTCGCGAGGAGGGTCACCCCAGGGGGGGGGGGGGCGCGTAAAGAAATTGTATCGCGAGGGGAAAGAAAAGATTCTTCACCCCGCAAACTATCCAACGATTCAGGCGAAGAAATCGGTCCGCTACTGGGGTCATCTTACAAAAAACTCAAAGTGAAGTCGAAGATGATGAGAGTGTTTCTTATGCGTGTAGTTAAACAAGAAGAAAGAACCAGCGGTTGCCTTCGCAGCGATGAAGCTGGAAAAGGTAGAGGTCCCTGGAGAGAGGAGACTAGAGCCAACCAAGGTCCTCACGCGAAGGGGGGGGAGAATAGACGGGCTAGAATCTCAGGTCATGATTACGTTATGTGGAAACACACGGAGAGGGACTCCTTCCTCGAGTCGTCGCAACTGCTGGGGGAAGCGACATTAAGGGGATAAGCTCGCATCTCTTGAGAGGAAAGATCATCTAAGAACATCTAATTTAAAGGGGGGGGGGAAACGGATAGAAAACAATGGCCAAGGCAACCGAGGAATATCAGAGGACAACACAACAACGGAGGGGGAAAGAGAAGATGAAAGTAAGGGGGAGGCCCGGGTCGACAAAGAACAACAAGAATCATGGGATGAAAAGGATGCCAGATAGGCGCACGCGAGAGAAAAAATAGATGCAATAAGAGCGTCTCCAGCAGATCGAAGAATCGATTACTGCTAATATCTCGTAGGGGGGGAAGAAAGAACGCCGAATGGAATGAGAGACTCCTATACGGAAAAAAAAAGAGACTGGAAGGGGGATGAGCAGGGTTCCCTCCAATTCCCCTCCGGGGTTATTACATGGAGGCAAACGAAGTCATACTCTCGGTATTAAGGGTTCGAGTTCCTGAAAAAAGAACCCGAGGATGAAGGAAGAGGAATCCGGAATGCGAGGGGGGGGGGAAAAAGGTCGAAGTGAAGGTCAGATGCAGGGTAGCGAGAAGAAGGAAGTAACCGGGGATAGGGGCGAGTTTGACTCAAGAGGTCGGGGGGAGAAAGGGACGGGGATCACCAAGGGGGTCAAGGAAAGAGTGTGGTCGCAAACGTTTCTTGAAAACTCATGGAGGAGGCCTAAATGGGAGAGTCTAAAACACCTCGGGATCAGTCGTTGACAAAAAGACCTAGAAACCTCCAGGAAGAAAACGCTAACGCAAACCCGACACCCGATTCCAAAATGGGGAGACCTGCAAGTGGGGCTTATAATGTACATCTATAAAGAAAAAATACTAAGGGGGGGAACCAATAAAAAAAAAACGACCTAGAGAAAAAACCAAACTACGGAAAGGACCCTTACATCGTATACAGTATGCTAAAAACCGAACGTCCAGAAAAAATCTTAAGGATCTAGGATTGACGGGACGAACATAACTCCAAGCAGTACCCGTGAAAAAACAGCCGGGGTGAGAAGTTCAAGTGCCGTTGAACCCGGCGTAAAAAAGACGCTGAGAAACGACCCGAAAAGGTTTCAGAAAAGGAACGCGAAGAGGGGGGGGAATTTCTCCGGTAAAAGAGGACGATCAGAAATAAGAGGAGAACTGCCAGTCCATGAACAAAACCCTTAGTCAGTCAAAAAGACTGCGAAAACAGGCTTCTTTGTAGCCTGAATTCATCCATAGGGGACTAAGAAACAAGGGAGAGGGAGCCGGGGGGGGGGGGGGGGGGGGGGTGTGGGGGGGGGGGGGGGTGGGGGGGGGGTGGGGGGTTGGGGGGGTGTGGGGGGGGGTTTTGTTGGGGGGGTGGGTGGGGGTGTGCGGAGGGTGGGGGGTTGGTGTTTGGGGGGGGTTTGGGGGGGGTTGTTTTTTCCGGTTTGTTGAGTTTGGGGTTGTTTTTCTGGGTTGGGGTTGTGGTGTGTGGGGGGTTTTGGGTTGGGTGGGTGTGTGTGCGTTTAGGTTTAGTTATTTGGTTGGCGGGCGGGGTTTTTTGTTTTGTTGGGGGTTTTGGCGCGTGGTTGGGTGGGAGGGTTTTGTGGGTGTGATTTGGTGGTATGTGTTGCTGTACAAATTTGGGGTGGTTGGTTTTCGTGGTGGGGGAGGGGTGGGCGGGGGGGGATTGGTGGGGCGGGTTGCGGGGGTTTGTGGGTGTTGTTTTTGGTATATGTTTGGGCTTGGGTTTTTTGGGGGGGTTTTGTGGGGGGGGGGGGGGGTGGGTGGGGGTCTGGGGGGGTTGGTTTGGTCGATTTGGGTTTTCTTTTGGGGGGGTGTGGGTTTTTGTTGGGGGGCGGAAGTGGGGGGGGGGTTAGTTATTGGGTTTGGGTTGTTTGCTTTGTTTTTTTTTTTTTGGGGGACTGTGGGGCGGTGGGTGGGGGGGGGGGCGGCTGGGGGGGGCGGGGGTGGTGATATTTGTGGGGGGGGGTTTTTGTGTATCTTTTTTTTGTGGGGGTTTTGGTGTCTGCGGGATTGGGGTTGGGGGTGGGTTCGGTTGGTGGGTGGTGGGGATTTTTTCGTGTGGTGGGGTTTGGGTGGCTTCTGTGGTTGGGGGGGTTGGGGGGTGGGGGGGGGGGGGTTGGAGTGGTTGTTTGTGGGGGTTGGGAGTGTGGGCGTGGGGGTTATGTTTTTTGTTTTTTTGGGGGGGTTGGGCAGAGGTGTTGGGGGGGGTTGTGCGGTGTGTGGTGGTGTTTTGGGGGTTGTTTTGTATCGTGGGTTTTGTCCACCCCCCCCCCCCCCACGGGGATTTGGGGAGGGGGGGGAGGGGGGGCAAGAGGGGGTGGTTTGTTTGGAGGGTGGGGTGTGGCGGAGGGTAGGGGCGGGGTTTTTTTGGGGGGGGATGGGTTTGGGGGGGTTTTGGGGGGGGGGTTGGGTTGGGGGTTTTGGGGGGTTTTGGGGGGGTTTAGTTGGGGTGCGGGTTTTGGGGGGGGGGGGTTTGTTGTGGTTTGTATGGGGGGGTGGTGGGGGTGGGGGGGGGGTTGGGGGGGGTGTGGGTTTGGTTTGAGGGGTTTTTGGGGGGTGTGGGTTTGGGTGGGGGTGTTTGGGGGGGGGGGGGGTGTATTGGTTGGGGGGTGTGAAGGTGGTTGTTTTTTTGGGGGGGGGGGGGTTGTGGGGGGGGTTTGGTGGGGTTGTGGGGGTTTTTTTATGTTTTTGGAGTGGTTGGGTGGGGGTGGGTGTTGGGGGTTTTTTGTGGGGGGGTTTGTGTGGGGGGGGGGGGGGGGGGGGGGGGGGGGGTGGTGAGGTTAGAGGTTTTTGGTTTTTGGAGTTTTTTGGGTGGTGGTTGGGGGGGGGGGGTGTTGTTGGTGCGGGTTTTGTTTGGGTTGGGGGGTTAGTGGGGGGGTGGGGGGGTTTGGTGTGGTAAAAAAAAAAAAAAAAAAAAAAAAAAAATACTCTCAGCAGTTCTATTCTCGTTCAGAGAAGCAATCAAGAAAGAAAAAAGGCAAGGAGGGCTTCAGAGGGCAGAAGAACTGTGTCACTAGAGGGTGCCCTGGGGTGAGCGCCTGGTTCTTTATTAAAAGGAAAGTCAAAGGGGGAGTCGAGGGCTCTTTATTCCGATCGGCTGGGTGGACTCAAAAACCGTCATGGGGGCAGCAATGTCACCGTCCGCTTCGATTATAGGATCAGACCAAGCCAAAAACAACATAAGGAAAAAAGGGAAAAGCTCCTAGCGCGTAGGAGGAAGGAGCTAGAGGGCGGCTCATTTTTCAGGCCCTGAATCGCAAGATCCTCGATCCGACTAGTGTGGAGTCAAACACGTGAGAAAGAGGGGGGACTGAGGAGAGGGGAGAGACTACAGAAGAGAAAAATGCGTGGTTCAAACAACGTTCGAGACGGTCTTCCGAGCACGGTCGTCACGGGTGAAAGGACTTGACTACCTTAAGAGGAAAAATATATAAGAGCAGAAAAAAATTCAGCAGGCGAAATAAGTCTAAAAAGATAGAGGGGGAGGGCTGCAAAAAAAACAGTGCAAAAAGAAACTTATGCAGGAGGGGAGGCTAAGTCCGTAGATGGCTAAAGGAAAGAGTTGGGGTCCCGTGGAAAGGCCTAAAAACGCAAAAAATAAAATATGTATCCCTAGGCCCGGAGAGAAAAAGATAGGAACGGGAATGAAGAAAAGGGGATCCGTGAAATGCCATATCTTGGGGGATCACCAACTTGGAGAAGAAAAACTTATGAAAAGGACGTTGAGAAGGAAAAGGGTCAAACAAATAGAGAGGAGATCAAACCACAGTGATGGAGAAGAAAGGACTTAAGAATAAGTGGACAAGAACTGAGTATTCTGGAAGGTCAATCCACCTAACAAGACTAGTTTGGGGGAAAGTCCAGGCGGGGAAGGAATGATTCGAGGCGAAAAGAGAAAAAGAACGAAGGGGCAGAAAGAAAACCGGGCATCAAGGAAAAGAGTGAAGAAAACCTGCTGGGATAGATATTTGGCATCTGTACTTTTAAAATGAGGAGAAAGGGCGACTTACGGGAGGACCGCCTCCGGAGGAACAAGAGCCATGACCGGCACCCTCGGAGCAGGAAGGGGGTGTTTTCAAAAAATGATGGGGAATGAACAAAAAAACAACCGAAAAACGCAACCCCGCAATTCACTTTTGGTAAGAAAAGTTCCTTTTCATTCTAAGAGATCTAGAGGGGGGACCAAATCTCCTGAGTCACTAGTGGGAAGGGAGAAGATTAAATGAGAAAGAGAGAAAGAAAAAAAGAAAGACAAGAACGAAGTGGGGGGGGAATGGAGCTTCGCTCCAACTAAGGAAAAGTCAGTTTGCAGCAAAATAAGGGGGCTCAAAACTTCTTCTAGAGTTAATCCATTAGAAGCAAAGAACGGAAGTTCGGGGAAAGAGAAGGAAGTGAGCCGTGAAGAAGACTGTAAAGGGGGCCATGGGGAAAGAGGAACGAACTCATCCTGGATGAGGGTAGATTAAAGGTCAGGAAAAAAAGGTGGTCCGGATCCGCAAAAGGGGAATAGCGTTTTTCTGACGAAAAAAAAGAAGAAAACCTCAAATTAGGAAATCGGAGAGAGAGTCTCTGGCGGAGGGGCGAGGCTAACGCAAAAAAGGAGGGGTGCATCTACATCCAAGAAGGTATAACGCCCGCCGCTCCAAGGGGAAAGATCCGTATGAAACTAAATTACGGAAGAGACAAACTTGTCTAATTGGCCTATATCAAAAGAAAAAACCTCCGCTGAAGTACAGAGGAGCCGACAGACATAAAGAGGGATAAGAAAGCCGAGAGAGAGGATGTAAAAAAAAATAGAAGGAAGAGCAAAACCCGATCTGATCACAAGATAGCCCGAAACCACAAAGGAAGTGCTAGATGAGGGAAGGTTCATCCTCCTTGGAGAAGGGAAATGAGATCTAAACCAAGAAACAAAACTATTAAAAGAAAGCGCGGGGAGAAGGGAGGAAAAACTAGTGTAACTACTGGGAAGAGATACATTGGACACGTACTCTCTCGCCTAAAGAAAAAGGGGTTTTTCAACCTGGGGGGACTACAAAAAACTACATGTCGCGGCGACGACAGACCACGGAAATCGAGAAAAAAAAAAAAGGGAAAGAGAGAAGTGCTAGAAGGGGGAGGAGAAAGGATCTCACCCTCAACGGGAGAAAAAAGTAAGGAAACCCTTTGGGCGGCAAAAAAGGCCTTCACCGGGAGACCACGTAGCTTATCACCTCATCCGTGTAGGAAAAAAAACCGGGACCCATAGTTCCCCAAGTCGCGGATATAGGGGGAGGGGGGGGGGTAGGTGGTATAGGAGAGGAGCATACTCCACCGGGTTTGAAGGAAAGGAGTGAACTAAGGAAAAAGGTGCTTCGCCGAAGGACTCGCTGGGTGTTTCGTGAGTGAGAAAGAAATTTGGACTTCCGTAGAGATTCGGGGGGGGCCAGCAGAAGAGAAAGGAGAGGTAGTAATAGAGGAGAGGATAGCAAAGTCGCAGGCATCGGGAAGGGAAAAGAGCGGTTGTTTGAGGGGAAGGTCCCTGAGACAATCTAAAAAAAAAACTTTTAAAGTGGGACTCATACACCCCTGGTTGGTCTCAGCTCGGTGAGGAGAAAAGAAAACCTGGGGGAAGAAAAGGGGAGCAAGAGGAAAGAAGAAAAGAGAATATAGCATATGGGAAGAAGAAGGATTACGTTGGTCAGGTCACGACAAGCTACGGGAAAAATATCTTCTGATCCTACAATTCAAGTAGATCATTCCCTGAACCAAGAAGGAGAACCGGGAATAAAAGAAAAGAGAGGGGGAAGGAGAATGGAAAAGTTCCAAAAAGGAGAATTCGAGGAGGAAGAGGAGAAAGATAATATAAAAAGAAAAAAATTTTAGAAATCCAAATAGAAGTGGTCGGACCAATTCAGTGCCTTCAAAAGAAATACCCACCCGAAGCCTTTGAGGAAGGAAAAAAGCCGAGGAAAAAAAACAAAGGGGAGGGGAACTTTTCGTCCAAAATGGGAGACTAGGGGAGAGCTTGAAGTAAGAGCCCAGGACTAAAAACGCTGCAATGAAGGATGGGAATATCTAAGGAAAAAGGGTCTTGGATAGAAAAAAAATTGCGACTGGAAGGGGGGGTGGCGGAGAGTGGAGAGGGAGAGAGGGAACCACTTAAACACCCGTAGAGGCTCAAGGCTGGAAGGGTCAGGCTCAAAAAAAGTTTCAGAACCGTAGCCCATCATACCCCGGGAAAACAATCACATTCCCGGAAGAAGAAAAAGATCCCAAAGAAGAAACGTGATGACCAGGTGGGTAGGAGGGAGAAAGAATTCGGGTCAGGAGATCGGGAAGGCTGCCGAAAGAAAAGCCAAAACACACTCCTTAAATGGACAAAAACTCTGGCGAGGGTTTGGAATGGGAGGAAGATGGCCATGGGAGAAAAATTAAATCTTTAAAGAATTAAGTGGATCCATCACAGGGGGATTGCGACTTCGATATGGGTGACTTAAGCTCACACCAGGGAGGGACACTAAAAGGTTGGGCTCAACACAAAAAGAAAGGATAGACCCTCGAAAAAGAGGGACGTAAAGGGGGAGGGAATGGACATTTCACCGAGATCTAGGACCGCGGGTATCATCGGGGATTTTCTGAAGAAAGGGACCTTAACCCTCTTCGGTCAGACCTCTCCATGAGCAGGAAAAAAGAAATGGGGGAAAAAAAAAAAAAGACCGAACGAAAAAAATTCGAAAAATTATGAGAAAGGAGAGCAATCCAACTCAAAGAAGAAAGGATAGGAAGCCAGAAAAAAAATATTTTCGAGGGGAGGTCTGGGGGCTCGAGGACTCTGTCAAGAGAAGGGAGGGGAATGAAAGGTAAATTAGGTAAATGGCTAGAGAAAGATCAGATGAATATGTTTGAACAAGGACGGGGCGCGGTCGGACCATCGTGAGAAAAAATCCATCATAAAGGTTGTCCATAATCACGCCTAACGAGGGAAGCGATACGACAAGAAAAGCTCGGAAGAAAAAGACCGAGGGAGACTCGCGCACAAAGACCCTTCCAGGGGGAACTGCCTGTTCGTGGTGAGGGATAATGCTGTAAAGGGGAAACCGGTGCGTAATGGGAAAGTTGCGGAAGCGGAAAAGCCATTGGGGGAGGAGAGATCCTAGAAATCGGAAGAAAAATAGATGAGCCGAGGCCCTATGCACTCCTGCGATCACCGGGAAAAAGCCACCCTTGATGAAGCTATCAGGAACAGAGAAAGAAAGAGGAAAGGGGGGGGGGGGGGAGAGGGATTGGCTTCGAGGCCAGGGGGAAAAGAAACGGGGAATTAGCACGGGCTCTTCGGGAAGGCAGCACAGGAAAAAACTTATAAGAAGGAAGAAAAAACCGTCTTCCAGAGGGAGGTCTTGTCAGAGTGATAAGGGGGAGACGGCATGGACGGTATGGGGTGACGACGATAGAGCGAGAACCGGGAGAAAAAAAAAAAAAAAACTCAATTCGCGGAAAGAAGAAAAGGAGAGGTATTTATCAACAGTCGGACATTTTCAACGAAAAACTGAACCAAGCCCAAACCTTAGGGGGGGGAAATGGGGGGACGAAAAAAAAAAACATTTGGGGTTTAGGGGACACGTCCCGCACTCGAGAATCATATGCACGGACATGGCTGTGGGTACAGGGGGGGACAGGGATCACTGTTTGAACTTCATATTGGGGTTAGGAGAGAGGTCGTTCTGGCGGGGGGGAATGGAGGAAAAGCGGCTTAACTAATGATAGAGGGAAAGTACCGCAAAAAAAAAAAATAAAGAACAAACAAACCGGAGGCTGACAAAATCAAGTTCGGGTTTCTTCTTCTTAGCGTGTCGAGATCGCTGAGGCGTGTAGGAGGACGGGGAGAAAAGAGAAAAGGTGAGCACCTAAAGGAGGCAAGAAGAAAACTAAAAGAAAATCGGGGAAAAGCAGATCTTTTCTAAAAACGAGTCTTGAACCGAAAAGGATCAGAAAAAAGGATTGAAAAGAGGAGGGAAGCTTCACCAAGCAGCCTAGAAAAAGAAGTTCAAGGAATTTCAGGGAACGGGGCCGTAGAGTTCCGCTCAAAGGGGGGGGCATAATTAAAAAAAAAATGAAAATATAATTGAGGACATCGTCAGAGGAGAAGGAGGTGGCGCAGCAAGGGGAAGGGGTAGAAACAAAGAATCGAACGGGCCAATGCGGGGGGGAAAGGGTGCCCCTTACTATATACTGTAAATTATAGGGGGTAAAGGGGGAGAGGGGAAGAAAAGAAGAAAAGGACACCCAGGTCTACGAGAGGTCTTCGTGGACTGAGAGAGAATCTCATAAGGCGGGTTCTTGTAATGGGGAAAAAGAAAAAAGATTCGTTTCTCTTTGCAGAAAGCAGAACGATGATGAAAAAAGAAAGAGGGCAATAATCGCATAGAGAAAAGGTGCCTAAGCGGAAGCAAGGGAATTTCCTGAAAAAAAGCACGGGTCAAGAAACATGTAAAACTTCCAACAGGTAAGTCTCTCAGAAAAAGTTGGATCGAAGATCTCATTCAAGGGGAAGTTGGTCTACCTTATCAAATCATTATCTATTACTTGGAAGGTGAAGGGGGGGGAAAAGAAAATGAGAGGGAAGGAAGATCTTCTAACATGCTCTAGAGAAGATAAGGAGAAGAGAGATTCGTGGGACTAACGCGAAGAAGAGGAAGAGAGAAAACGGTAACTAAACTCTAAAATCCTTTTGAGAGACTTTCGAGAAAAAAAGGGGGAACGAAATCATGGAAAAGAAAATACCTAAGGAATCCAAGAAGAGGAAATTACTTGAAGGTGAAAACAAGCACGCGGATCAAAGAGCATCATTTGGAAGGGAGAAATTGGTTTATTAATTGAATAATTGGGAGCTGACACGGGTCGGAGAAAAGCCAGGAAGAGGAGGAGAGGGTGCGAGGGTGAAGAGAGGGGGGAAGGAAATGATGAAAAACCAAGAGAGGTAACAAGGAGATGGGTCGCAACAGGAAGGACGGCCAAGCAGAAAGAACGGGAGAATCATTTATCTTCACCCCGCGTCCAGATGCCAAAAAGAGACGAAAAAAAAGAAAAGAGAAGATAGCAAATACGGAAACAAGAAAAGCTCCCCTTATAGGGCCGCCGTGTGTCTGGGGAGAAGGGGGGCAATTCGGAGAGTCCTTGGGGGGAGCATAAAGCAACTAAAAAAAGCTCGCGGGGGGAACAATACAAGAAAAAGAAATACCTGCGAGAAGAAACAATACGGAAAGTAAAACGGGCTCATCAAGGGGTAACCTCTTCTAAGCCCCCGAGTGGGGAAAACTTAGCATATCCTGAAGGGACACAAAACTCAATTCTTGGCTTAACCAGACCAAAAGGAAGGGGTGCTCAGGGAAGGTGGAAGGAAAAACATCTGTGAAAGACCGATAAAATAACAATCCTCCTGGGGAAACAAGCGCAGGGGAAGAAAGAGAAATTCTCCCTATCCTAAAAGATAGAAATAACCTTAAATTGCATCAGCCACCCTGATCAAGCTTAAAATACTTGCGTAAAAGAGGGAGGAAGGGAGGAGAACGAGGGAAGGGCAAGGCGGATCTGGCGAAAGGCAAGCTCAGACATGATAGAGGGGTTCTCTTTCTCTATAAAAGGGACGAACTATTCAAAAGGGGAACTTTCTTCGAAGGGGCCCTGGAGCTTTTAAATAAACGGGGAGAGGGGGAAGACGCCGAAGTGCTCGAAGAACGATGGAAGAAGAGGGAGTGACGGCTGAAAAGAAAAACACCAATGGCGTGAAGGGAGAAAGGCGTTTCAAACCGTTCCTCTTCGAATTCCAAGTCATCAAAAATATTCACTGGGAGAGAAGAGGAAAACGCGGAGCAGAGGAAAAAGAGTCTATCTCGGGTGAAGGAAAAGGAAAACAAGCACTATATTTAAGGGCCGGCGGCGTTTTGGAAGAAGTGAGTATTTGACTTCTTTCAAGTCTGAGGAGGGGGAAAAAGGAATCGGTCAATGAGTGGTGTTAAAAAGAAGTTCTAAGCAGAATGAGGGGGCTCTACACTGCTTCACGTGGCTTTCCTGGGGGAAGAATGAGTAGGACCGATCCAACAAACGACGAAAGAACTTTTCTGAAGGAAGTTCTCATTCCGACTAGAGAAGGGGAAATGGCTAAAGGAAGGAGGGGGGGGAAACATCATCCTGGAGACGAGGAGAAGGGAAAAGGAAAGTAGAAGGCCTAATGAGATGTGGGCTAAACGGAAAAGAGGGTTTCCCGTCAAATCCCCGAAAAAAACTCCCCACACCACCTGAGGGAGAAAATCTGTCGGTCACTGAGAGGGGAAAAGGGACAAAGAAATACGTTCCCTTGGGATCCAGGTGAGGCTGAAAGGGTCGGTTGGTCCAAGGAAGAAAGTCAATCCCCGGGAGGGAGCCTTCAATTACAAAAAGATACGCCAGGCGAAAGGAAAAAAAAATGCTGGGCAAAAGGAAGGAAGAGTTCAAAGTTGAAGCCTGACAGTATTCTGCAATAAGAAGAACAAAGAAAGGGATTGTTACGGAAGGGGGTGGTTGTGGAAGGAAGTGCGTTAATAAACCTTGGACAGGAGGAAAAGGGGGAAGGCAATCGAGCAAAGCCCCGAAGAAGAAGAAAAAATGGCGAAAAAGGGACATTCGGCAAAAGGAGGGGCGAAAATTACCTTTCCTCTGAGCGGTTAGTCCACTTTATGACGACCGATTTGCGACAGGGAAATGGAGGGGCCCCATACAGGATACAAGAGCAAACTTCCAGGACAGAAGAGGAGCGAGAAAGGGAAGTGGTGGGGAAATCACTCTCAAGATCCGCACAAGTGCCAGGCTGCCCGGGGGCACGCAGTATCCAGATCCGAGGGGCAGAGGAACCATAGAGAGATAGGGGGGGAACCATCGCCGGCAGCATAGTGGGGGACTGGTCGGAAGAGAGGAGACGCCAAAAAAAGGGAAAAAAAAAAAAACCCATCCTCAGGGGGGTTTTACACTCTTCTGAGGGGACTAACCCAGCCAATGTCTGGGGGGGTAGGCGTGATGCGAAACTGAGAGGGAGAAAAGAGGAGGAGGAGTGTTGAAAGGATCCAGGAGAATAACAGGCGTCGGGGAAGGAAAAAGTCAGATGGGTAAAGCGAGGAGGAAGGGTGGAGAGGGTTCACGAAGGGGGCCGAAAAAGAGAGGAAAAGGTTGATAAGAGGCAGTAGAGGAAAAAAAGGGCGGGGAGGAAGGGATGAGGCGAGTCGGGGGAGGGAGAAATGGTTGGCAAGGGGGAAGAGTGGGGCGGACGAGCGGATCGGGGGAGAGGAGGGGTAGGTAAGTTGTGGGGGACAGGAGAAGCGGGGGGAGGGAGAGATAGGGTTGAGGAGGGGGAGGAGGTGAGAAAGGGAGTAGAATAGGGAGGGGAAAAGGAAGGGGTGGGGAAGGAAGGGGAAGGGAGGGGGTGGGCGGGGCTGGTAAGGGGATGTGTAGAGGAAGCGGGGCGGGGGAAAGGGACGCTACAAAGGGCTCAAAAGGGTGCCATTCCATTCTGAAAAGAAGAAGAGAGGGTTTCTCTTAATTTGGCATTTATCTAGGGGTTGAAAGGTGGAAGGAGAAAAGCGTTCGGAGAGAAGGAGGAAAAAAACGGAATCAAGCCGCGAAGGAAATCTTATATAAGAAGAAGGTCTTCTTGAAAGGCTCCCTCCACATTCAGGGAAAAGAGACCACGAACCTTTCTTCGTCAACCTATGAGGAAAAGTCATCAGGAAGGGAAACACCATGACAATCAAGGGGAGAAAAAAAGTGAAGGAGAAGGGACCAGATGACAATCCACAAACCGAATCTATTCACGAGATGAGGAGCCTCAAGAAAAGGGAACCGCGAGGAACAATGGCAAGAGACTGCTCAGAAAAAGA
>Ga0179593_1573437_pt1 | contig 18996 bp, 54 predicted proteins | sample CZODoug2_1_08_16_FD_185931 | JGI IMG/M metagenome (GOLD analysis project Ga0179593, IMG submission 185931) | Vadose zone soil fungal communities from Angelo Coast Range Reserve, California, USA - CZODoug2_1_08_16fungal (PacBio error correction) | ecosystem: Environmental > Terrestrial > Soil >...
AACCCCCCCACCCCCCCCCCCACCCAAACACCACCCACCCCCCCCCCCCCCAGTAAGACACTCTATTTAGCATCTTCTCTCTAAGTCGTCCCCGAACAAAAGAATAACAACCACCGCCCCTCCCTCCCCACTCTCCACCGCCTCCCCTTCCACCTAATTCCTGCTAGCCCCACAGAGCGACACCCCCCACCATACCTCCGCACCACACCCCTACCCACACATCGCCGACCCCCTAGACACCCGCCTCCTCCCCGCCCGGACCCCCCCATAGCCGCGCCCTACGTCAGCGCCCGTTCAACCAATACTCACGCCTAACACCTTTTTCTCTCAACTCTCCTCACCTTCCCAGTCCTTCCGAAAATCTCAAATGCGCACGCCTCCGACAATTCCCCCCGTTACCCACTCCCCATCTCTTCTCACCAATATTGGTCAAATTCGCTAGCGACCCAGACACGCTGAAGGTCGCCCCCTCACAACCACCCCCAGCACCAAAAAGCATCCCAAAAAACCACCACCCCAAAACCACCCAAACAACGAACACCCACCCCCACCCCCCACCCACCACCAACCACCACACAACACAAACACAAACACAACAAACACACAAACACCACCACCCAGCCCCCCGTGACCACCACAAAGCAACCACACCCCACCAACCCAAAACCCCTGTGTGCCGCCCACACCAAAACCGCAAACCAAACAACACCCCAACCAAGAAACCACAACCCCCCACGCCTTCCTTTACCGCTGCATTACCCCTCGAACCAATTCGCTCCCGCCCACACAACCACACCAACCAACACTCCCAACAAACCCCACACCAACCAAAAACAAAGTCTCGCCCCCACCCACAGCACAACAAAGCGCGCGGACACCACAACCCACACACAACAAAGAGTCCAACACTACCCCGCCTCCGCATACCCCACCCCAGCCTTATTCTCACCCGCTAACAAACCACCCACATCACCACCACCTTCTACGCCCTCCCCGACCAACCCCTATCTCGCGGGACGCTCCAACCCCTCTCTGCCCCCTCCCGCGTGCCACTCTCTCCAACCACCGCCCCCCCCTCCACCTACGCAACCGCCCCCCTGCGCTATCATCCCGCATGCGTCGTGCGCACATACCACGTCCACCTAAACCCATTAACCAACCCCCCCCCAACAATCCCGTCAACCGCCACCACCCAACCGCTCATGGTCCCGCAACCCCCAAAACCTCCCTCCCCCCTCCTCCTCCCCAGCTCCCCCCCACCCATCCCCCACCCCCCCCACTCCTCCACCACACCACCCCACCCACCCGCGACCACGCAAAGCAGAAACGCACCCGCCCACAAGTCGCGCCGCCCTACCCCAAACTACCTTCCTGAACGCCCCCCATGACATCAACACACCCACCATCCCCTCAAACAACCTGCCAACGCTCGCCCACAATACCCCCCCTCCAGCTCACCCCCCAATATACCATCACCACACACCATCGCCTGCGGCGCATCGCCACCCACACCGCACCCTCTAACCTCCCACTAACCCCCTCACCCACCCCTCCCCCAACCAGCCACGGCACTGCGAGCGCCCGCGCTAACCCGCACCGGTCGCCCACCCACCACACAAACCCTTCGCGAAGAACTAGGGCCAACCCCCAACATCGACTGACCCCCCGGACCCAACCACCCACCTGCTGCCGCCAAAGCGACATATCGCGTCACGTACCTGTACCCAACCCTTCCCCACTCACCACACCCACTCCACCGCGCACCACCTCCCCTTCACCACCCCCACCAACACCAACACCCCCAACCCACTCCTCCGGACTGCGCACGGTGCATCCCCACACACACACCACATGAATCACGCCACTTACTCAAACCCCCAAACCCGCGCACACACAACACCCCAAAACTCAACCAGCCCCCCACGCCGCCGCCAAAACCACCAGCACTCTGCCACCGGGAACAGCTTCAATATCCCCGCAGCACACCCACACCCATGGAACAAAACCCCGTGCACACGAACCCCTCTAGCGCGCATTAGCACCGCGCTAACCCCCCCAGAACAAAACCATGCGGCGCCACAACTACCCCCCACCACCCCGCGACTCCAACACAATTAGAACCTCAGCCAGCCGACCTATGCCCCTCTGCCCCACACAAAAACCGCCCACCCCAACCCCCACACCCCCCCCATCGACATAAACTAAAAGACCTGCGACAACCTATATTAAAAAACGTCTCCCACCCCCCCCACCCCCACCCACCAGCGAACGACCACCCACAACCTCCACCGCCCCCACTATCCAACTACGCACTTCCGCGCCCCGACAAATAACTACTCAAACATGACCACAACCCCCCAGAACACCACACACCCCCGTCCCTGCGACCAATCGAAATAAGGTGAGACCACCCAGAGCTCACCCCCCGCAGACACACCGCTAAACAAGCGTCCATTCCCCTAAAATCTACACAAACCACCCACACCCCAGCCACCACCCCTCACTCGCGCCGACAACCGAAACCCAACAACCCCCATCCACGAATACGGCGCACAATACTACAACCCACCCCCAAAAGACGGCAAACCACCACCCTCACGAACAAGCCCCCCCACACAACCACCCTCACCCGCACCAAACTAACACAGCACGACAAACCCCATCGTCGGCCTCGCCAAACCCCCCACAACACACACCCCCCCACACAACCACAACCAACAACAACCCAATCCTACCAACAACCCCCCTCGACACACCCACGCAACAACCTCACCCAACACCGGCCCCCACAGCCATTTCTCGGCTGACAGAAAACACCCCCCTAGTCTACACCACCGCAAGCCCTAACGTCACGTAGGCGCCCCAGATCGCGCCCACCCACACAAGAACCTCCCCATCCCCCGAATGCTCCGCCCATCACGCCGCCCATAAAACACACCCGGCCATAAAATCACGCGCAAAACAACCTAACCCACCAAACAACCACATAACCCACAATGCCACCACCGCACTCCGTCAAACCTACAAACCCCTCCCACAGCATGCAACCCGCTTGCCCACTCCAAAGCCCAGCGGTCACTCCTCCAGCTCGACCATAACACGGTAAGCCGCAACAATCACCATAACCACCACCTGTCCGACCCACCAATGCAAAACACACAGCAAGGCCCCACATATCCCAATCCATAACACACCGGTCTCGCCACACCACATCAACCACCCCGTGCGCCCACAAACCCATAACCCACCCCAGAAATCAGCGTGCATCCTCACCCCCATCCCCACCCAATGGCGCACGATGCACCCTCCCGCCAGAAGGAATCTTTCTCAGGCACCCATCCCACCGCCGCCGCCCATCAACCCCGGCGAGCCTTATCAACCTGTATCCCAATGATGTGACCTGACGCAGCAGCCAACAGTGCCCGCCAATTCCATCCCAAACACCCACACACAAACTACCCAAACATCCCCAACACACTAACCGCCGTTACCGACACCTCCCCCCATCCACCATGCCCCCATCACCCAACCCACCCCATCCCCGCAACCTCTAGACAACCAATCCCCCCCCAAAACGGCCACAAAACAACCAAACCCAACGCGCACCCCCCAAAAATACTAAACAGCAAAAAACAGTCACCCTCGGCCCAAGCACCGCCCGCCCCCCTCGGCCCGCCGTCACACGCCCCGGCAAAAAACTAGACGCGGACGCCCCAACCACATCACCACCTCCCTCGCGTCGCACACCACTCACCCAATACCTCCCACCCACTAACTAAAGACCTCACGCAAGTGAACGCACACACTCCACCCCCTACAACAAAACCCCCGAACCCCAACAACATTGCCGGCCTTACGTCGCCGCCTGGTCCTCCCGCCACAAAACACCCGCGAAGCTGACCGCGACCCAGACAATCGCTACCACACCACCCCAAAAAACCAACAATCCGCCTCCCTCTCGCCCACGAGCCCCAATTAAACCTTCTACGCGCAAATCAAGCACCATTCACCGACCTCTCCCTGCGCCGCAAAGCGACGACACCAACTCCACGGAAACACCCGGTCACACAACTAGCCCAACCCCCTAAAAACAACCCTCCCCCCAACACATCGGAACCACCCCTCCTACGTCCCCACTCTGAACATCATCTGCCAACCGCTTCCTCACAAATCCACATACCGGCGCGCCCGAACCCCCCTAAATCCCCACCACTACACCCCCATCCTACTTCCACGCCCGCACCCGACTCACAAGCATCATTGCTCCACACCCAACAACTTTTGTTCAACTGCAACGCGAACCTAGCCCGTCTCACGTGCACATATCATCAAGCCCGGCCAAGCACCACACAAACCCACTCGCGCACCCCTAGCTCACCAGACCAAGTGCAAACAGCGCCCCAACGCCGCTCCACCCGCTAGCGGCCCTCCGCGCGCGCCCCCAAACCGCAGCAAACTCACGGCCCACCCCCCCCTGCCCAAGGCTGCCGCATTATCTCCATCTAGGTCGACCCCTGCCGCTCGCAGGACAAAAGTCTCTAAGCCAATCCTCCCAACCAAACCAGGCCACCAGCCCAACGCCCACGCGCCGACGCCTCCCGAACGGAGACACCCACGACCTCTTCCGTCACTATCTACAGCTACACCCCATCGTCATCCGAACCGATCCGACGCGCACAACTTACCGCCAACCGCACCCCAAGTCCCTCTGCCGCTAGCGCAACATACCAACGGCCGGCCCAATCCCGGGGTTAACCTCACGATCGTGTACCTCCACCACGCACTCGCCAACTCCCCGACCGTCCCTCCGACATTTGCGGCTCGAGGCGCGAAATACAGGCGCCGGAGACCTGCCCCTACATGCGCTCACTAATTGACTCCTCCCTCCCAAACAAAAACACACACCCCGACGCAGCCATCACAGCGATGACAAGACGACAGCCATACACACCGACCCACCACCAACCAAAACCCACCCACACAAACACAACACGTCTCACGCCGCCCCCAACCGCCCTCACCCCCCAAAGACCCCCACACCTCCGCGTAGACCAGTATCACACCCCCAACCACCCCCACAAAACCAACCACCAACACCCAACAACCAAACACCACACCATGCCCCCGTCGCTCCTGGCCGATTGCGCATTCTCTGCCGGCTACCTACACCCCCTATCCGACCCTCAGAACACCCCCGAGCCCACGTCTGACACCTCCACGCAAATTAGCTACACAATCAACCACCCCACCGCACAACTAGGCGCGTCCCCCGGGCACAATATTCAACATCACACCCAATCTCCTACCGCCCGCACTCAACGACTCCACCCCCTCCCACTACCACTCAACTACACCTCACAACTACAAGACGACACCACGACTCATGAGGCGGCCCAACATGCCCCACCCCCGACCAGACGCCCCCAGCGACAACCCAAACACCCACACGCCCGAATCCAGACACAATGTCCGCCAACCCCGCACGCCGCTCCACGACCCCCACGAAGGCCATAAACGCTTCCCAATAAGCCCCACCCCCCTACGCCGACACAAACCCCCAGCGCCAATCGACCACTCGCCGCAAGCCACCCACCAACCCCACCCCCCCACGTCGCCCACAAAATCGTAAACGAAACAGCGACCGCGCCCACCCCAAGCCCCAACCTAAACCAACCACCCGACACAAACCAGCCGAACACAGCCAACAGGCAAAACATCCCCCACCCCGTCCCAAGATCCATCACTGACACACTGCCAACACATCACAACAACTTGTCGACACACAAACCAAAAATCTCGTCGAGCAACTCCTCAAACGCAGCCCCCGCTAACACACACCACCCACGCCACGATGAAACACGCTCCACAAACAACCACCCCCCCCCACCACCACGAAAACAACCCCACAAACGAACCACCCACCCCCACCACCACAAACATCACACAACCCCTCATCCCACTAAAACATCCTGCAACAAAACGAACACCCCTCGCCCTAATCAACGCACAGAAACAGAGACAAAACCTAAAACGCCACAGCGCGAAACCTCTCTACCAATGCGTTCCGCCACCAACACCCTCGCACAGATCCTCGCCACCGAATATCCTCTCGACCCCCCCCCAAGCACAACAACCAAAGCCCACTCGCATCCAACACTCCACCCGAACACATCCCCCGTAGGCCCGACCCACACACCAAACCAGACACGTCTCCCGAACGGCCCAAAAATCCCACCCTACGCCACCAGAACTCCCCAATCACCCGAACAATGTCCGACACACCCAACCGCAAAATCCACCGCACCAACCACACCCACCAAACAAAAACCCCCCGTGCATCACAACAAACACCCATCGAAACCCCCTCACCCGCAACCTAATAAGCAACATCACACACCCTCACACCCAACACAACACCTAAAAAAACACCGAAATCTCAACACCACATCTGCGACTAACCAAAATGTCTGAGTCGTTCGAACCAACACACCATTACACACACCAACCAAACCTACTCCACCCCCCCACGCTCCCCCACACCACCCTAGTACGCCCCACACCAACACCCACCCAAAGGCTCGCCCACCACCAGTACACCCACGGCACAGCCCACCCATTGCCGAAGACGACCAATCCAATTCGTCGCGCGGCGAACACAAACCAATTACAGATCTCACAAAAAAACCCACCCTCGCCCCACAAACGCGTACCTCCACTGCATACCCCAACCTCTCCCGCACCCACGCGTCCCCCCGCGATACAACGACCCTCAACCCCACCCTCCAAAGCCAAACCCACAACCTCACAACAACCAGCACGAACCTACCAACAAACCTCAACCACCTCACGCGTCCAATCTCTCCACGCGCTCCCCACCAGACACCAACCCCCAATACAGCCACCACCTGGCCTCCCACCCCCAACCACCCCCAACGCAATCCCCCCCCCCCCACTAACCCCAACGAACCCAATGCCACCGCCCCAGCCCCGGCCTAACCAAAACCTGTCGCAACAACAAACAAACACCACAACACCCACATCAAGTCCACCCAGCGCGGCTCGGAAGACTCCCAACGCCCGACACCCGAAACAACCTTCCCCCCACCCCCACCCCCAGCAAACCTACCGCCCGTCAACACTACCCCACCACCCACCACTCGACATACGCCCCGACCCTGGCCAGCGCCCCAACACCGACACACCATCGCCCTGACCTCCTTCACCTGCCCGCCGCGCACAGCCCAACCCCCCAACAGCCGCGTCTCTTTTCACAAGACCCCCCCCCTCACACATACCAGCCACCCGACCCACTAAATTATCGAACACGCATACTCCGCGCCACCACCACCAACAACACCCCAACCACCCAACACCACCATCATGCCACGACCACAAACACCACAGCGCAGTCAGCCTCCCAAGATCACACCACAAATATGTGCTACAACCCTCTCCCTCCACCAAACCCACAGCCCCATCTGTACCAATGTCTCTCCCCTGACCACCACCCGTCTAACAACCCCATCAACTGCCACCAGACAATCCTGCAACTTCACCAACAACACCAATGCTCCCCGATAAAATCCAGGCGCGCAAAACACACCACAAACCACACATCCCCCAACCACCACGACACTGCCCACAATCGCGCGTCCCCCGCAACCCACAAAGATGACCTCCCTCCATCTACACACAACACCAACATCGCGCTGCGGTTGCCCCCCCCACCACCCCACACGTCGCCTCTACACACTGCGTCCACAACGCACAACCATTCGCAGACCCCTCCAGCAAAACCGCTCACCACCACCCCCAAAAACCCCCCACCAAATACACGACGAATCAACGTAAACCTCCCACCCGCCACCCCTCCGTCGCAAACGCCCTCCATACAGGATCACAATCAGTCACGCCCCCTACCAAACCACCCATACCCCAACCTCCCCCAATTTCCGCACTTGTCTCTGGTACAAATAAAAGAACAAAGAAACAGAAACCCCCCCAAACCAAACAGACCGCTCGCCTCGGTAGATCACCGAGCCCACCCCAACCTCGCCACCAGCCCAACCCCCCCACCCACTAACCACCCTACCACATATCCACCCGCCACAACCGCATCCATGCACACTCCTCCGTTACCCCCCAAACCCCCACCCGCATCGATCCAGATAATCACCCCAAACCCGTCGCGCCGCGCGGACCCAATGCCACCACCAAAAAATCAACCCAAGGACGCGCGCTAACTTGTAGATCGGATCCAGCCGCCCCTCAGCTGGGCTCCCAAACCACCCCAATCCTCAACAGACCAAAATACAACAAAAACCCCCCACCCCAAAACCAACCCAACACCCCACACTCCACCCCCCCACCACCCACAAAAACCAACCCACACACACCAAACAACACACCAAACACCCCACCACTACCCAGACGACAGCAACCCTACAACCCCACAACACCGACCCCCCCCCCCAACACCCCCCCCCCCACCACACCCCACACGCCCGAAAAACACCGCCCCCCCCCCCACCCACCCCCCCCACCTCCCCGACCCAACCACACCTCCCCCCCCCCACCCCCCCAACCACCCCCCCCCCCCCACACCCCCCCCTCCACCACCCCCCCAACCCCCACCCCCACCCCCCCACACCAACCACCCCCCCCACCCCCCCCCCCCCCCCACCCACCCCACCCCCACCCACTCCCCCACCCCCCCCCACCCCAACCCCCCCCCCCCCCCCCCCCCCCCCACCCCCTCTACCTCCCCCCCTAACTTCCCCCACCACCCAACCCCAACCCCCCCCCCACCCCCCCCACCCCACCCCACAACGGTCAACACCCAGCCAACAGCTAGCCACACCACCATCTTGAACCCCCCCAACAACATTGAAGTCACTCCCAACCACCCCCCAACACCAACCCCACACACTGCCCAAAACCTCCCCCCCGGCCGCTGGCTACAACCGCCCCCCCCCCCCCAATCCCCACCCCCCCCCAACCCGCACCCCCCCAACTCCCGACCCCCCCCAAAACAAGCCCCACATCCCAACACTACTACTGACCCGCCAGCACTCCCAAAGCCCACCCCTCCACCGCCATCCCCCACCAGAGCAAGGACCTCGTCCAACATCCCAAAACGTCGCCGCAACACCCAATTGTAACCCCCGAACACCCACTCGCGCCGAGCTACAGATCCTCCAATACCGACATTCCAAGCTAAAGTAGGACGCCCACAACCGCCCCACAGAAACAACAACAACCCCCACCACTCCATCCAAACCACACTACCAATACGCGGAAAAACCCGCCAGACACATCCACACACCCCGCCAGCCGCCACAAACCCCAAACCACTCCCCCCAACCGCCACCACACCCCCCCCCCCCCCCCCCCCCAGTCTTAAACCGGATCCCCAACCCACTCACCTAGCAGCACCCAAACCCAACCCAAACCCCGAACACCGACCTCCAACCCCACCAAAACAAGCCCACCACCGCACTCACCAACCGAAGAATAACCCACTCCACTCGCCGAAACCACCACACACAACAACCCCCCCACTCACTATCCTGACATACTACACATCGACTGTCGACTCGGCCAAAGCGCCACCAGAGCCCTCCACAACAATTCTCGCACCTAGCGAAACCACAACACCACGTCCTCAACCCTCTTGCCACCGCTTAGAGCACCCCTGCCCCCCCTGAGCGCGTGCCGTGCAAATGACCATATCACCCCCCGCCCACCCAACACCAAAAACGCACCCCCACGCCCCACTAAACCCTTCAAGATACACAGGCCCCCCACAAGCACCAGACCCAAACCAATTAATCTCTGAACCAGTACCCAAGCAAACCGCAGAAAAAAACTCCCCCCATCGACAACAAAAACCACCAATACAACATACAACGCCCGTGCCACCAAATACCCACACCACAGCCCACACCCCCCACCGCAAACAACTCTCGACCCTACACGCCACGCCCGCTAAAAAAGCCCCCCCATCCTTAAGCCTCCCCCCAGCCGAACTAATCTCACCTACCCAACAAAAGATTACACTAACGAACACACTGCGCCAATAAACTTGTCTCCCATCCCAACACAACAACCAAACTGGACAAAGCGCCAAAACAGGCGACCACCCCCACCAGCTGAACCTCCCACCATTACAACACAACGCGACAAACCCCCATGACAAGGACCTCACACCGCGCTCACCCACACCAAAATGACCCCCAGACAAAACCTTGAACCCAACGCCCCCGCACCACCCACCCAACACCCCAATCCCCCCACCCAACCAGCCACCAAGCGAAAAGAACGCCGGCACGCCCCCAGAATCGCACTGTGCCACTATCTGAACATCCCACACGAAACCCCATCCCGCAACAGACCCTAGACACAATCCTCTAAGCACTCACTCTAGCCCCCAACTACCTCACGCGACAAACAACTCAAACAAACATCCCCAACCAGCAACAAAACACTATGCCACCCGGCCCCCACTACAATTTCTTGTCCGAAATCTCTCAATTCACACAATACATCAAATACCCCGACACCCTCTTTCACACCCCACGTACCCCCCCCCACTACCCACTAACCCCAACAACACAACAAACACACCACCCCCACCACCCAAAGACCACATTATCCTCGCGCCCCACCGTCGAACATCTCGTTCCCCCCGACAACCACGCACCACCCCCCAACCCCCCCAACAACACACACACACCACCACCACACCACCCCAAACACGAGCCCCGCCCAAAACGATCCTCATCCCCCCTTACATTAGTTTCGCTGCCACGCCAAACCCAACCCAGCCAACCGCATCAGACAAACTCGCATAGGACCAACTATTCCACCCCCTGCCATTGCTCCTTTATCCCCTGTAAGACCCTCTCACAGACAACACCGAACACCCACACCCCCACCCCCCACCGCACCAAACCCAAAAACAAACACCACAACCCCACGCATCAATCCTCATACCTCCCCCCAACAACAACCCCACACCAACACACCCAACACCTACCCATTCGACTGCCACAACCAAACCCACCCCCCCCCCTACTCCCAGGATGCCGCTCACCCCCAACACCACTACCTCTCACCATTACGACTCACGAAACCAACACCCCGACAAACCCCCCCCCCAAACGCACCCCCCCCACACCCACTCAGCGCCCCTAACCCTCATCCTCCCAACCACCCACAAACCCTCCCAACACACATACCTCCTACACCCCCTACTCCACGATCCAACCCGCGCCCCCGACCCCTCCGTCTCAGTCTCGGACAGTCGTGTTCACGCTTTTGCGATCTCTGCTCTCCGTGTATACCCAAGCCAGCGTGTCTCCTATCCTCACTCCTCAAAAACCACAGCAACACTATTTTGACCCGACAAGCGAGTCAAGCCCTCTCACTCCACACTCCCACACACAACACACCCCCCAAAAAAAACCCTCCCCACCACAACCCACCAACCCCACCACCCAAACAACCACCCCCAAACCCCCCCCACCACCACCACACACCCCAAAACCCCAACACGCCCCCCCCAACCCCCCAAACACAACCAAGCAAACCCCCCCAAACCCACTCACCCAGCGACGCGAGTCATTCTCGACTGACCCAGACCAAACCCCCCAAAAAACTACCCGCCCCCATCACAACGAAACCTCGTCAAGCCCAACCCCAACTCAAACCCCAGTACTCAGACCCTCCCCCCCCTCCGCACCCTCAACGAACTAATCGCGTCTGCATACAAATACATCACCCCCAAGAGATCTGTCCACAGAGCGCACACCCACCACAGACACGCAAAACAAAAAATCCCACCCCCCCCCCCACACAACCCCCCACCCCCCACCCTCCCACAGCAAAAGCAACACCGAGAAAACCACTCCCCCACCCACAGATACCCACACCCCCTTGCACCTCAAAACCACACGAAACCCCCGACGCGTACGGCGACCCCCCCAACAGACGACCTGCAAGTGCCACACCCCCCACAACCACACCAAACCAAACCTACACCCCCTGTGCCCACAACAGCAACCCACCATGGCGCTAAACCCCCAACACCCAACCACACAACACAACGCGACAACAGGCCCGATCCCCCTCAAACCGCGGCACCCAAACTCCCACACGCCACAGCTCAGAACCTACCATAGCCGCACCTGGCACCTAAAACACCCAGAACGCCAAGACCCACCCCCCCCCATCACTCACTACCCACCCTCCACCCCCCACCAACACACACCCAAACCCCCCCGGAGACAGAGCTTGTCGACGCCACGCACAAAATAAAAAACGCATCCTGCACCCCAGACCGCCCCGCTCACTCTAGGGCCCACACCCCACCTACCCCCAACTCCACATACTTACATTACAATGACTCCCTTACAGAAGCCCCCCATACCTCCCCAATACCCCAGCTCGTCCACCCACTCCTCAAACCTATACCCATTCCACGCGAACACCCACCTCAATTCCCCCCACCAACATCCAACCCATCACACCCATCACCATACCAAAACCCACCAACAACCACATACCTACACAACAAACAAACACACTCACACACCAGCCCCCCTCAACTCACCCCACCCTCTCACTCATCGCCCCCCCCCCCCCTCAACCCCGCCACCACAACCTCACACACGCGTCGCCCACCCCACCCCTCACCAAAAACCCATCCCCACACCACAGAAACCACCCACCCCACAACAAGTCCGACCAGACCCCCCCGCCTCCCCAAAGCTCAACGAACAGCACCAACTAAACGCTAACCACACCCCCACCCCACCCCCCCCCACCACCCCCGAAGTCGACCAACCCACATCACCAACCCCCCCCAATCACAATCGCCCAAGTCCACCCCCCCAACCAACCACCACCAGAGAACACACCCCAAACCCGGCCACACCAGCCAAACACCCCCCCCCCCACACAAACCCAAACCCCAACCCCCCCCACACCCCCCCCCCACCCAACCCCTACCCCCCAACCGACAACAAAACCCCCCACCCCACAAACCCCCCCCCCCCCCACCCCCGCACACCGCACCACCAACACCAGACACACACCACCCCACCCAACACACCACCCCCAATTCTCCAACCCCACCCACCCCCCCACCCCCCCTCTAAACCCCACAACACCTCACACACCGCCCCCCCCCCCCCCCCCAAGACACCAAGAACACCCCCTGACCCCCCCCAACCAAACCCCTCCAACACAACCTCAGACACCCCCCATAAAACCCCCACTCCCCCCTTACACCACCCATCGCCCCCACCACAAACCAAGCACTTACCCAATCCCGCATCCCCCATTCCTCCAATTCCACTTCAACCATGCAGTCACACAGACCACAAACCCCTCACGACCCACCTAACCCCCCGCCTCACGACCCAACACCCGAAGCCTCACACGACCATACGACCCACCCAACCCGACCGAACTAGAACACGACACTAGTCCAGAAACTCGGCCAAGTAGCTACAGAAGACCACACCTGCGTCAAGACCCACCATTAAAACTGAGCAACGACACCCACCAACCTCGCCACCACGATACCCAACTCACTACCCACTCATGCCCAACCACCATCATCCATACGAACAGCCACCCCCTCCGCTCGAATCCTGACCTCAACACCACTATGAACAAGTTTGTAACCCGACAATCACCGCTGCGGGCTGCTCACGTCGCCTCCTACCTACCTCTCATACTCCCAAAACAACAAACCACAACCACCCACACTCAAATCACAATACCCAGCGCCCGCCACTGTCGCCCTCAAACCAACATAAACAACCCCACCCAGCGACCTGCCACACAACCCACCACAAACCGCACCTACGCCCCACACCATCAACCCACAACCAATCGCCCCCCCAAACTGAACCCGACAAAAACCCCATCCCCGCGACAACACACATCGACACCACACACACAAACCACCCACCACAAACAAACATTTATCAAACCAAACACCCTACATCCCTACTGACGGTGCACGTCTTACTTTCCGTGCATCTTCCTCCCCCCTGATTCAAACTCTCTTACCAAGGACAACAACTAAAACCCAATAACGCACAGCTCTCCTAACCGAAACCTACCCACCCCCCACCCTCCCACTCCGACCCAAATAATCCTACACCCAAAAACTAGCGCTCAGCACAAGACAGAGCCCCCAAAACCATCCCCCTCCACACCACCCCCTCTCAACGCCGTGAAACGTCACCACACAGCCCCCTCCCTCCCTCAGCCGTCTACGGCCCCTACGGAACTCCGCGTGCCAACTATCAGCGACATCTGATTTCCCCACCTACCATCTACCCACTTCCACCACGAGCCTACACTCCACTATGATGACAATCGAATCCCCTCCCCCGCAATTCCACCTTAATACGCCAACCCCACTTAACCCTCTCTCCAACTTCTACCAACAAAACCCCACACACCACCGCACACCCACCCGCCCAAACCCCAGCCGCAGACCCCACGCCATCTCATCCCCCCGCCAGCAACACCACGCCTCCCACCCCCTGCAAATGCACACATACCCCTACAACCTCATAATTCCCCCGACCGCCACGCGACAGACCATAACGTCCGTCCCAAGACGCGGCCTATACCACATAACGCCCCTTACATCCCCGCGAGACAACCTCCTGACACACCACTACCCACTAAACAAAACCCACGCGCCCTGCAGATGACAACTTGCACCCACATACAAACTAAAATTCCAGCCCAACCACCACACCCACAACACCGTCCTACCGACCAACCAAGTCCCCACAAGCCAAACTCCTCTCCCACAACTCCACCCATCACTAGAACACCTCCCCAGTACCACCAGCCTACTCAACCACACAGCCCCGCTCCCACCCCAATGCCAAGTAACCACCAAGCCAAACAGCCACCCCAAAACCGCACCCCACGCCAGCCCTCCCACAACCAGATTACAACCTACAACCACAAACTACCACAACCCTCCCAATCCACGCACTCCCTGACAACTGCCGTCCAAATCCCCCTGCAAACACCACCAAACATCCATCCACCACATCACCACCCCCAACCACTACAAAGCCCCTCGTAACAGGCACCCCCACCGCCTCGAACCTATCCCCCTACCCCTCTCAACACTCACGAGCGCCAGGGGCAAACCCGCGCTCGCAACTGCCCCAAGCTGCGGTCACAACCAACCACATGGCGACCCCACCACACATAGCGACCCCCCGCAAACACTGGGCGCTCGCGACCCACGATCACATCTGAGCCAGAACGTCGCCACCCCTCTGAGCTACTATACTGGCACATAAAACCGCAGAAATACACCCACATAACATCACTGGCTAATCCGCCCCAAAAAAAAGAAACGCCTCAACCACACCCCACCATCAATGAGAAATCCCACACACCACAACTCTCTCCAACCCCCGCAAACACACTCAACACAACGCCAACCACACACCCCAACCCCCTTAGCCCCCAAGGCGAACACGGCCTAGCCCCACCGCTCGGAGACTAAACACTCCCCACACCGCGACACCAATCCCGGAGCTACGAGACACCCCACCAGCCAAGCACCCCCAACCTCCCAACTCGCAGCACCCATAACCCCACCAGCGATCTGCCGACCTACCACCAGCGCAATGCCCGCGCAGAGCACCAATCGCGCCTAACCCAACAAGCTGGCGCCTGACAGATCCACCTCCGCCACCATCCCGACCCCCACCCTCCACACCAAACAGACCAGAACCAACACTACCAACCTCACTACACGCAGGAAGAAATTCATGCCCCCCTATACAACCCACCACCAGAGACCAGCCACACCACCAAATACCTCACCACCCCCCCGCCATATCTCACGCACCCATATCCCTACCGAAAGCGACCCCACCCTAAACCCCTACACTACCACACCGAACCCCCAACAACGGCACCGTGAAAACTCCCCCAAAGAAAATTCGGCTGGCGTACTCACCCAGAGCCATCCCGCCACCCCGGCCCCTCCTATCACATCACATATCCCGCACCCCAAACCCCCAAAATCGGAGCCCATCAGCGCCCGGACCATTCAAACACAACCACCCAACACCCCCAGAAACAACAACGGCAACCACGCAAGCAACAAAATACCAAGCACCTCACACGCGATGGCGACCACAGTCCCCCACTGCCACACACCACCGATCCACCAACCCCGCCCCCCCGACCCACCCTACAACGGCACCCCAACCACACTACCTCTAATCGGGAACCAAACCCCAAATCCACGCGCAACAAACACCCCCACAACAAAATCAACCCGAGACCAACCTCCACAAGAGACGACTACGACCCGACACAACGCCCGAATACCCCCCGACGCGTGAACGTCTGCCCCACATGCAGCCACCAAAAAAAACCCCCTAGAACCCGACCTCACTGCACCTATCCCCCCCCGACCAACCACCATACACCCCACAACAACTTAACACACAACCACGAAACACCGACCCGTCAAAATGTACCTGCAACGCAGACCCCAACTCAACAGCCCCCGACAATTCTCGCCACGCACATGGAACTACGCACACACAACCCCCAACCTCACACCAACCACACACCCACCCGTCCCCCACGCGACAAAAACACCCAATCCGACGCGCAACAACCCAATTCACCTCAACCAACCTCACCACCAAGCATCGACACCAACCCTCCGACACCCAAGCCCCCACCCACAACCCATCCACCACACAACCCCCGCCCCCTCCACCCGCTGAACTCACTCCCATTCACCCACCCCCATACAAAGGCTGCACACAACCCCACCAACCCACACAACCCCCCCCCAAACACCCCCAACCCACCCCCCCCCACCAAACCAACCCAAACCACCAACTACCAAAAACAACCGAAACAAAACGCCCCACCCCAACCCCACACACCAACAACCCCCCCCACGACCAAACCACACCCCAAACCCAACAAACCAGCGCACTTGGCGAAAATCAATCTCATACAATCCCACCCCCCTCCACCCGCAACGCCCACCACCACACCACCACCCCCACCCCCTACCCAAACCCAAATAACCCACCGCGAGGACCCCCAACTCCCACCCGATACCCCTACACGTGCCCCCGTACCCAGCACCCTCCAATTCCACAAGACCAACCCCACCCCAACCATCCCACGTCGACACCTCTGCCCCACTGGCCGACCCACCACCCCGTGTAGACCTCGAATCCATCACTCCACCAACCAACCAACCCTCAACCCCCCGCAACATAAACACCACAGCCAAACGCACACACACCGCAGTTCCACCAAAACCCCAGCCCCACCAATCACCCTCGACATAAAACACAGGCCCCCACCCTACCACATAGCACGCCCACCCGAACACACCCACTACCCCCCCTCCACCCCAACGGCCCCCCCCCAAACGCCCACCCCACTCAACAACTCGCCCCCCACTCCGAAGCGCGCCCCCTACCTGCCCTAGGCCCTCGCACGCCCCCGGAAAAAACATCCGAGTGTCGAGTCCACGCCACCAGACAAACACCCCACCATTCACCAATGAGCCACATCTTTCACTTCCCTACGTCTTGCTGCACCACCACCCCACACACACCACCCACCCATACAAACACGACACCACCACCCCGCCCCCCACTCCCATGCCCCAGTACAATTACAAAAAAGACCACGCGCACCACCATACCACGACCCCCCCAGAACAAACGCTACTCAGGAACCCACCGCACACTCATGCAAACCACCCACCTCCCCCAGCAATTCTCAACCCTCCGCCCCCGGCTCTACCCCAACCCACCCAATCCCCCTCATCCCCCCAGCAGCCAACAAAACATGCCCTACCACCAAAACCCCACCAATCCGCCACACACCCTTCCCTCACGCACAGAACAAACCACAACCACCAGACCCCCTCCCCGACACGGACAAAACACCCCCAGCCCCAATCCCAGCACAACAGCACACATCTCACCCACCCGCGCCAATCTCCCCCCCCACACCCTCCATACAACGCGTCGATCCCCTACCCTCTACCAGCCTGCCACCACCTCCAACCTCGCGAACCCCTAAATGACTCGAACACTTCTTGCGCTACTTTAAGCGCAGCACCGCAAAAAAGACAATCATAAAACCCCTTAAGGTCACAATCAACCAACTTAAAACAGAACATACCACCCATAACCTTCATAGACACATCGCGATCAAAAAAAACCAGACATCCTCCCCCCCGCAACATCATAATCGCGGCGCGCGCCCAAAAAAATCGCCTCGAGACACTACCCCAGCCCCGTCGCCAGAAAGCGCGCCCAGCCGTCCCACCCGTCGCAAAAGCAACGCACAGCCCAAACATCAACGCGCACCGCCTACCACCGAGAAACCAGCCGAACCACAGTGCGAACTATTACACAACCCAAAAATCTACCCCCCGCTCCAGATCAATACCCTCCGCAGCCGCAACGAAGCCCACTACACCCACCTATGCCCCCACACAATGGGGAAACGCAAACCCCAGATCCCAAACTGACCACTTCACCCATGGCCAGGAACCCCACATACCCGCACATGCCAAAAAACCAGCCTCGCGCGACCCACCCCCTGAACTTACAACTACCACACAACTGAAAGTATAACCCACCACACCTACGACCTTTCCCTGAAACGCAGCCCGAGCCATCGAAAAAAAAAACTCCCCCGGCCGCGCTCCCAGTCAATCCCCGCACACATGCGAGTTGAAAAAACACAAAACCGTGCAAAAACGGCCCGATACCGAGGAATATCCCAACACACCCAACTCTCGCACCAGACACCCACCAAAGAACATACACCATCCAACGTCTACCCCCGACAACGCCACTCCACCGACATTGCGACCCATGGGCATTGACCCCGACGACACGACGGTCCGCCGAGACCATGTCTGACCTATTCAACCACTCCTCA
>Ga0179593_1369306_pt1 | contig 18993 bp, 28 predicted proteins | sample CZODoug2_1_08_16_FD_185931 | JGI IMG/M metagenome (GOLD analysis project Ga0179593, IMG submission 185931) | Vadose zone soil fungal communities from Angelo Coast Range Reserve, California, USA - CZODoug2_1_08_16fungal (PacBio error correction) | ecosystem: Environmental > Terrestrial > Soil >...
CGGCAGTCAAAAAAATCAGGGAAAAAATCTTGGCAGGGGAATTGAGGTTTAATGTGGGGGGAGTCGATAAGAAGTAGGGAAACCGGCGTTTCAAAAATCACGCACCATGAAAGAGGAAAGACCTGCATTACAACCAAAATGCTCATAATATCACCTATTAGGAAAAACAAAGAGAGGGGTCAAGAAATTATAGAGAGGGGTGCGAATGGAGAAGAGACGAGCTGGGGCACACAAACTCGCACCTACAAAACCTGGCCCTATGCAGAAGACGCCACAGCAAAGACATGCAAGGAAATAGAAGCACGCAACGAAATACAAGAACCACCCGGAGGAGAAGGCGACATTCCTTGGGGAGGGCGCCGCGTAGTCGAAATCGTTGACCGCGACGTGAATGGATGAGGCAGCAAATGGTTTGACCGAAGGGGAGAAGGGACAGCGTAGCATCGGCGTAATGAGCATAAAGGCAACCAAAAATCTTTAAACTCTCAGAAGCTGGATGGATACTTTGGGGCAAAAAGAGGAATAGAAAGTTGGGAAAAAGGAAAAGGGATACATGGGGTCTTCCATTTTGGTGAAAAGGGGCGGTCGCCCCTTGGGGATCGTGAGGGACCAGGCTTCATCGACAAAGGTTAAAGGGATTGGAAGGCAAAAAAACAGGAACTAGAATGGGGGATCTCACTAGCAGGATAAGCCAGTGACGCGAAGAAAAAGGAAGACGACCTACTGGGGAAGGGCTAAGGACATGAATCTCTCTCGATGGAAAAAATCAAGATTTAAGAAGGAGTAAAAAACAAGAATTCTCCAAAGCAAGCCTCTGCATGAGCTAATAGGCGTACAAAGGAAGGTCCATTAGCGGCAGGTCATCTAGGGGTCAAAGGCGAGATATGGCAGGGGTGAGGGGAAACTAGACGCAGGAGGTAATCGACCCGGCGCGCAGAAAGAGGACATATTTCTCAAGGAACTCATGAAAAAGGGCAGAGCCAGAATTTCTAGAGGGAGGGTGGAGGCTTCCTCAGAGTGAGGAAAAAATGGTTTGTCAAACATCAAACACAGCCAACGGGCATTCAAGGAGGGGGAAAAAATTATTGGGAGTATTAAGAAGGAGTTAAAAAAAACAGTTTCATAAACAAGACATTGGCGGGGGGAAGGGTAGTGGAAGAACAACAAGGATAAGAGAGAATCTATAAAAGGGGGTAGGAAACCATTGCGAGAACATGACAGAAGAGGCCCCTTAGCAGAAAAAGACATGGTGGCCATCAGGGGAAAAAAAATGGGCCGTGAGTAGCCCCCCAACAAAGGCAAAATCAAACATCAATCAACCCTAGGAACGGAACGAAAGAACAGATCGAGGGGACCGCAAAAAAGAAGCGAATCATGCGACGGAAGGACACCGAAGGAAGCGAGAGGGAGGAAAACAGACAACCTAGGCGAAAAATATGGAGGGGAAAAGCGGAGAGAAAGACGGAGTGGACCAGGACAGATGAGGCGCTACAGCAAAATATGCGGGGGGAAACGGAGAACGGGGGGCATAAGAGGATAAAGATCAGCCGGGGAGACACAAGAGGCTGAAAGAAACATAAGATGCCGTAGGAGTCTACATGGCGAAGAAAAACGTCAAGGGGAACCTTGACATTGAAATCGCAGTTACGCCAACAAAATACCATGCCCGAAGAAAGCAGAGTCCTGCCGGGGTCATAAGGGGCCCAAGGATGAACGAGCCGGGCGAAACTATCAACGAGTTCTCTATGTCAGAAGAAAAGCAGGTCGGTGAGAAAGGGAAGGCAAAAGAAAAAAAAATCGCTGAGAGGGTGATGACCGGAAAAAAGGGCTGCGCAGGCGAAAGAGGACTAATAACTTAAGGAAAGGAAAGCCAGCGTGAAAGAACGTAAAAACGCGCAAAAAAAGAAGAAGACCACTAGGAACCCAGCAGCACTTAAAAAATGCGAAAGAGAAAAGGGCAAGAGGAGTGAGTTCCTAAACAGGGAGCGATGGAACGAACGTCTGCGCAAAAAGAGCACCTAAAACGGAAAAAGGCGGCGATCGAGAGGGGCTAAGAGCGCGAGCGGGAAGGTTCACAATACGTAGAAACGAGAAGGGAAAAAAAAACCATCTGGGAAAGCAAAGAGTCAGATAAGCGCAGGGAACGTATGCCTGTCCCCAAGAGCGTATCGTTTCCAAAAAAGCGAAAAAGGGGTAACAACTCAAAACGTACGCAAAAGGGACACGGAAGAGAGACATCGGCGGGCTGAATCCTAAAGATTAAAAAAAAAAAAGAAATCTCTGAAAGTTAGGTAGGGCAAGACGGATGGCGCAAGGGACGAGGAAAAATCAATGGAGAAACCAAAAGCTTATAAAGGTGGGTGTGTGAAAAAAAAGCGGGGGATTGAGAATATATTGACTCCTTTTCGGCAACATCACTTGGGAAAAAGACCGGAGGGCGACACGAGGGCACCGTCCTAATAACCTTCGGAAAAGAAGAAGTTAAGGAGTGAAATGGGGAGAGCAGAAAAAGAGGACTTTGACAGGGGGATAGAAATCTGGCCTTCCCAAGAAGCCGAGATCACAAACGAAGAACTCCCTAGGTTCAAAACAGGAGGACTAGATTTCACATAAAATGAAGAGACAATAAAGAATCGCGAATAGAAAAATGAAAAGAAAGACCATGTAAAAAGGGCGAATCGTGCAGAAACGAAAAAAGAGAGGTTACACTCCGGTACATGAGTTCCTTAAAAGAAAGGGAACGGGGGTCAAAAGAAAAAACATAAAAGGACCACTACTCCGAGTGATTTTCCAGGGGTAAGAAAACACGACGAGCCGGAAACTTGGGATAGGACGATCCTTATAGACGGGTCGTCCTGCGATTGGGCAAGTTCTCCCGGCGTTTATAGCGAAAAAAAAAAAGCTTGGAGGGACAAGGTTAAAAAGGGGGAGGGAGCCGCGGATGAACTGGACGCGTCGTCCGTAAGCTAAAGGAAAAAAAACTGCCCGATCTAGGGGAAGGCATAAAGCGAACTGTCAAAAAGCATCGATGCAACTGTCGGGAAGAGGAATGACAGACACCTCTCTGTGGAGCAAAGAAGCAATATAAAACGCAGAATGAAAAAAAAAACAAGAAGGACGAAAATAGAAACATTTATCTAACAGTCCCAGTAAAAAAAAGTCAATGGGTCGCAGGAGGAAGAGTCACTGAGAAGATCTTTCGAGGTCAGCAAAAAAAGAATAGCCGTGTGGGGGAAAACAAAACCTTCGCCCGCCCAATAAAAATTGCCATGGCAATCAACTCACATTAGATGAAATAAGAAACAATATAAGGAGATGAAGGGTGGGAAAATAACGTAAAAATTGTATAGATCGCTCTCACAAGGAGGATTAAGGAAAAATTGCGAAGGCCAGGTAAGATTGAACAAAACGTGATGAAAAGCTCGGAGGAAAAACAAAAAATTTGGGATCAAATCGTGGAAGGAAAGGAAAAACAAAAAGAGTCAAAAAAAGGATCAACCCTACCAGCATCGGAACAAAAACAGATCGAGAAGGACGCAAGGCAGTCAAATAGAAAACCTACTAAAAAGGGGCAAGACCACGGTCGTGGACAACATCAAAAGACTCGAATTCAGCGCTGACCGCCGGGTAAGACGGATAAAAAGAGGAAACAGACTACTGGCGCGCCTGACGACCACAAATCGAAAGTCTCTAAAGGTAAAGGGAAAACCAACCTAAAAAAAAAGCTCTTGATACAAGAGGCACGGGTGAGGAGACATCCAGAGAGGAAGGAAGGCAGGAAATTCGCAAACAACGCATTGCTCCCCAAAAAAAACGCACCGATATAAAAATATAAACGAAAAACTGTTCAGAAAAAGGCAAAGGGCGCCGCAAGCGAGAAGGAGCCAAGAAGTTGACGATCCATACATGCAAAGAGCACGGAAATGGGGGCGCAAAGGAAAAAGCGCGTCTGCTTGCAACAGTGGTGGGCAACCAAGGCATGAAACCAGGACGAAGGCTACGCTGACTATATCGCTAAAAGGAAAAAGTCAAAAATGCAAAGGCCGAAAAACCCTGCGGGGAGGAGGACAGATAGACTACCTCAGAAAAAGAATGCCCGAAGGAGCGTCGTCTGGTCAACTAAGTTCTGGAATCAAGAAAAACCGCGGAAAAAAAAGCAGCGAAGCAAGATCCAGTCCGCAGGCGAAGTGGTAAAACCGAGCTATTAGGGGGGGGGTCGCTGTAGGCCTAAACTTCTCAGAAACGGGGCAAGTAGACGAGGAAACTTGGTAACAAGGGGGAATACGGAAAAACCAAAAGGAGAGACCGGGGTTATGAAACCGGAATTCGATCCATTCTCCTAATGGTTAAAGAGGGCTGGCGAACTGAAAAAAGAGTAAAATGAAAAAACACTAACAAAACTATAAAGCGAAAAGAAGAACAATGAAATCAAACGACCTATGATCCAGGATATCTCCTAAAAAAAGCAAACGTAGTATAGGAGAAGTAGGGGGGCGACTTAAAGGTTTTCAATAAAGGAGACCCCGCCGCGGGAGGGGGCATTGGGAACACTGGGACTTTGTTATTGGAAAAAAAAGGATAAATTAACCGGAGTGGACCGCACTTTTGGGTAAAACAAGAAATAGTCAGAGAAAACAAGTATAAAGGATAAGAGCAGGAGAAGAAAAAAGATGCTTAGACTCTTGGGGGAAACCAACTATCGAGCCAAGCCCGGTGCGCGGAAACTATCTGGGCAAAGAAAAAGGATCCTCAAGAAAAGAGAAAAAAGGCCGAAAAGAAAAGAGAAAAAGACTGGAGGCCGCTGGAAAGAAAAAGGACCGTCCAGAAACCAAGGCACAGCAAGGTAGAACGACTAAAGCCTAGGGAGTATGGGCGATCTTTGGGGAAAAAGGTACTGTAACAGAAAAAGGAAAGCTGGGTGATTATTACTTGGTGTGGACCAGAAGAGAAAAGGGAGAGGTCCTTACCAACCAAAAAAAGACCACAAAAAAACCAAAACAAAAAAACCAAAAAACCCCCAAAAACACACAAAAAAACAACCCAAGAAAAAAAAAAAAAAAAAAAAAAAAACGAAGAACCAAAAAAAAAACAAACCCAAAAAGCAAAAAAAAAAAACCCCTCGTCCGAAGCCCAACGCAACAGATTACCATCGGACAGAGTTTGTTCATCAAAAAAGAAAATAGGGGAAGGGATCAGGGGAGGAAGTGAATATCCGTCGTCCTGGAGGGGGCGCAAAATTGGCATATACCAGTTAAAATTGTGGGAAAATCGATACAAATAATGACTGAAGGGGAAAGTCATGGGGGCCGGGGGGCTCCCGAGGGAAGGAGGAGTCGTCTTGAAAAAACGAAACATCATCGAGAATTGAGGAAACACCAGAAGAGTGATGAAGGGAAAGGTAAAGAGAAATGTCAAAAAAGAGAGGAACATGATAGATGCGAGACCCTCCTCGCTAGAGGGAAGGAAAAAAGAAGTCACGGCCGCCAATCGTGACATTGACGGACCGCGTTTCTAAGCGGCAAAAACGTGCTGCGATGAAAAGAACAGGACAAGGGGGACAGCGGAAGCAGGCCATCTAGGTCGGCGAACGAATGAAAAAAGCGATCGAACTGCGTGGGGGTAAGAAATTCAAAAGGAAACGATTGGGAGATTCCCGGGGTGAAATGCACCCAAAGGGGCAAAAGACTTTCAAGAGGAAAAACAGAACATGGTAAGATAACTAAAGAGGGAGGTGATTAGGACTCAAACGAGAGAAGAGAGAATCGGGGGAAGAAACACATTGGCTTTAGGCATGCTCTAGAAAAGGACCAGTAGCTCGGAGATGACAAATACTCGGCGAGGTAAAAAAAACACGTGCTAAACCTTCCAAGATCACAAAGGCGGGAACGAAAACGGCTGAATGCCAGAAAAAAAAGATCAAAGGAAATAAAGAGAACGAATACATATTAAGAACATCAAAAAAGAGAACCATTGCTACACGCTTCCGGGTGGGGGGTCTAAAACGAAAAAAGGGAAGCGAGGGCCGAGAGGGGAAAAAAGAAGAACCAAAAGAGTGGACTAAAAAATCTGCATTGGCGTTACTCTATAAAGGAATGCCTTCCAGAAGAAAAACCTCTGGGAAGGGAAATCGGAGACTGAATCTTCCATTACGAGCCCGTCAATACGTACCTCCACATATTAAAGAACGGGTGCAGAAAGAAGACTAAAGCGATACCCTAACAGGGAGAAGATCACCGAAAAACGGGAAACCCGTATCAAATAGTTCGACCGAAAAATGAAAAGGTAGATCAAAAAAGCAAAGCGAATAAGATCAGAACTTTGTTAAGAACAAAAAAAACGAGAAGGACTAACAACTTAATCCTTCCGGGTCCCCAAAATCTGAATACAGAGTCAATTATCAAAGAGCTGAGTCTCAACAAAAAGCAGACACAATAAGGGTGTCAAAAAATTCAGAGGAAACGGGATTGAGGAAATGCCTTAATGAAATCGTAAAAAAAAGGAGGACGCTCAAAGAAAAAAGGATAGCAAATGCAAGTTGATCAGCAGCCGGTCGAGGTTTCAGAGTGGCGGAGAAAACGGCACAATGGATCCGAAAACACAAAATCGGGGGAGAAGAAACTATAACGAGAAGGAGGCAGGAATGGGCCGAAAGGCACTTCGTCTACCGAACGGCATGGTGTCACACGCGGCTCGAAACAACTTCGCAGGAAAAGTCACTCCCCGAAAGGGGAAAAGATAACTGCGGCTTGTGCATGAAAAAAGAGAAAAGCAAAGGACCTACGCCATCCAGTAGATTCGCTAGGACAGGAGGAGGTGGTAGAGGAAGGAAAGAAGGGGGGAGCAAAAAAAGGGTAAGCAACCGCCCGGAGTGAGATCGAAGGAAAGCAACTGGGTTAATTGCGGCATATATGCTCCGATAAAATCAAGAGTAGTTGAAGCAAAGAAAAGGATGAAGGAAAAAAAGCTCAAACAGCTCGTCAGAAGGACAAAACAAAATTGGGGGGTACTCACCACCGGAGACGAAGAAATGGGTGCCCTTTTTAAAGAAGATGGGGCCAGGCAAAAACATCATCAAAACGCTCGAGAGAGAGGAAACACAACAGGCAAGAGAAAAAAAAACCGGCTAAGGCTGACAAGGAGACAGTATAGAAGCCCACAAGAGCGTACACGACTTCCGTCAAGTTGCGCGAAGGAAGGGATTCGAAATGAAAAGCAGGAAACTGTGATGGGAAAAAAAGGGGGGGAAAAACGGGGACGAAGGAATAGTCCTTCCTAGATAAGCAGGCATGGAAAAACAGCTCGGAAACGAAATGAGGCAAAGGAAACGAAAGACATTGAAAAGAAAAGAATAGGGAAGGGGTAGCGCAAAACGAACGCATGCTAACCCAGTGATGAGGGAAGGCAGGACATAGTGAAAAAAAAGGGAAAAAAACTACGTCGACGGGAAGCATAAAAGAAAGAAAAAGGAATTCCGACTCGGGGGGGGAGAACTCTACACGTCTCGACTGATCATCTAATAATGGTAATAATCTAAAAAGACAGACCAAAAAGAAGAATTATCGGAAGAGGCAGCGTACACCTGGAGAACATGTGATGTTCGTAGATTCAGGAAAGAAGACCCATTCTAACTCCGCAAAAAAAAGAAAACGAATAGGCTTTCCTCACAAAAAGATTAGGGAGTTCCTAAAGAGAGCAGTGGAATGTGATGGGGGGGGGGAGAAGCCCTTGGGGTGGCGAACCTCTCACGAAACCAAAAGAGGCCGCAGGGAGGAAAAAAAACGTAAGGGAAAGATTTCTATCTAATGGCAAAAATCAAAAAGTGTGCAAGAGGATGCTGACTTGGAATAGAGACAACAAAAAACGATGAAGAGGAGTACTAAAGAAAGAACTGGGAAACAGGAAGCGATTGAAACGTAGCTCGCGTCCAAAAAAAGGACATGGTTGCCGAAATCCGAGGGGGGGACTTGCTATGTGGTGCGGGAAACAACCAAAACCCCATAAACATCGGAAAAACTAAAGGGGAAAAAAAAAAGTGTCGAAAGCAGCTGCAAATACGAGCGCGAAAACAAATCACCATGCAGAATCGGAGTAAAAAGGAATATCAATCCCGACCAGAGAATAACCGACTAAAAAAAGCGAAGAACAAGAAAGAGGAGGTGGGCGCAGCATAAGGAAAAAACAGTCCGACCTCGCTACGAAAAGTCGCAGGGGAAAACCAAAGCGAAGCCGGATGTCGGTCGATTAAGCGTCAATGACGACGGAAAGGAAGCCGAAAAAAAAAAAACAGCAATTTAAAATTACGCTACAAAAAGAGGAGAGGCAGCCGGGTAATAACAGACCACGGGCACAACTAAACCCACACAACGAAAAGGGTCCGAAAAAAAGAAAGGGTCAGAAAGAAAAAACTCAATCACCGCAATCAAAAAGGGAAAGCGAGGTGGTGATCCGACCAAAGATAAACAAGGAAGGGAACACAATTGGGAAAACCTTCTCAAAAAAAACGGGTCAACATCGACAACACCAGAGGAACAGAGTCGCTAAAGTCAGATAAAGACGTAGCAAAGAGGAAATCGGATAGCGACTAATGGGTTGGGGGAGGGAAGGCAGGGATCCCCATCCAGGAGCAGTAGAAAGCACTGTTGGTAGCAACGCGGCGGGTGGTAAAAAGGAGGTGATGGAGTTGAGAATCAAAACCTAAAAAAGGGCAAAAGATAAGGGGAACCACCATATGCCGAGCACATCAAAAGTTCAGAGAAAAAGACGCAGATCCTGGATTGAATGCCTGCCGGAAAATGATTCAGTCGAAGCTTTGGTGAAAAACGAAAGAAAAAAATACGAGAAGAAAAAGAGGACACCAAACGTGCGCAACAAAGAGAAAGGGCAGTATGACCAGGGGCCGATGGCGCCAAGACAAATCAGCGAGTCTCAACAACAACGAGAGGATAATCCTGGGGGCGCATCCAGTCAGAAACAAAAAAAAAAAGAGCAGTAAGAAAGGGAGGGGGTTAGTCATATTTATCGCATACAGAATTGGGAACCCATAGATAGCAAGACTGCAGGAAGAGCTACAAAAATCTCGGCATAGTGATTGAAAAGGCTAGTCAGTGGATCAAAAAGGGAAGTATGACTATCTTAAAACCCACGAAATCTCAGACATAGAAATAGATCTGGACGAAGGTAAAACCAAAAAAAAAGAAATGATCACACACTCACCGGCGGGGCTCTGCACTGAATGACAAAAAGAAAAGCAAAAGAGTTCGTAAAAGGAAAAAGGAAAATTAATATTTGGAGAGAGATTGGGTCTAAATGAAAAGCCGGAAAGCTGTTGTGATTCTTCCAAATGGGTTTTGACCGTGGATATAGAAGGAAACGTAGCCTGAAATCAAAGAAAGGAAAGGTTCGCATCACAAAAAGGCGGGCCATCAGAAGAAGGTGGCAAGGGAACAAAAAAAGACGAAACCTGACGGGGATCTGACTATGGAACTACCTTAGAGCGGACGGTCCCTTGGGGGAAGGGGAGAAGAAAAGAGTGAAATCGAGGAAATGCGGTTACACGAGAGGTTGCGAAGGGGGGGGAGGATGGACCATGACTCCGTCCTTGAACGAAGCCAGCCAGACGCCCGAAAAAAAAGGAGGGAAGGGGGGGGGAACAAGAAGAAAAGAAAGAAGTAAAAGGCTCTCTGGGAATGTAAGAGATAAAAGCCTCAAGAGCCCTCCTCGGTTCGGTTCAAACAAGGGCAATAGTCCCACGGGTCAATAGGGTCCAAGGGCGAAAATTGAACTCTTAAGGTGATGGGGGGTTACGGGATCGAAACCGAAAGGTGAAAAACAGACCTCAGGCGAATGTAGGCGGTAACAAGTCAGGATCTCAAATGGGAATTCATCGGAAAAAGATGAATGTAGCCCGGGGGGGGGTGTCCAAAAAAAAGCGAAAAAAAAAAAAACACTTCGCCGGATGGCACAAACGATGAGTTAATAATCAGCTGAGCCTGTTCAATTGCTTAAAGGGGGAAAAAGAGAAACAACAAAGAGAGAAAAAATAAATACTAAGGGAAAACAACAATTAGGTGAAGGAAATCTTAAAAAGAAGCGATTGGGCCAAGGTCGCGTCATCAGAAAGAACCGGGGGTGGATCCAGGGGCAGGATTCGGGAGGCCCACAACCGGAAAAAAAAAAAGAAAAGACCGATGCATAACGAAACCTCAAAATTAAAACCCGGAGAAGTGGAGAGCCGCGAAAGCTAGTCACAGGGGCGGACACAGTAGAAGCTTAAAAAAAAACAAGACAAAAAACTATGGGTCGGTTGATGAAAAGAGAAAAAAACGGGAAAGTACGAAGGAGAGGAGGGGAGATCAGGTTCAACTGAAACAGTAGAACTTACGCTGGGTTAAGGGAGTGTCGGGCGGAAGAAGAGGGGAATTACGACGAGAAAAAGTCACTCATGCGAAAAGGGGGGAGCAGGTACCGAGGGTTCCCCACTGCCAAAAAGAAAAAGGAAAAGAAAGGCTCCCGAGAAAACAGACTAACCAACTTATCAGAGGGCATGATCGTAAAAAAAAAGAACCAGACTCATCTTCGACACTTCTCGCTGCACATACAAAAGAAGGGGGAAAGGATGTTTTTATAAGGGGGGGCAGGCAACCTCCAGGATAATTAAACAGATATCTATCCCCAAATGCAACACAGCAAGAAAAATCGGCACTGAAAAAAACGCTACTCCCGAAAGAACGAAAAAGAAAAGGAGGGGACTTCAGGGAGGGAGACGTTGCGGGGGCTTTTATAGCTCTTCCTGACGCTAATTAGGCATAGAAAACAAAACTTAGAGGCGACTCCTAGATCAAAAAAGGGAACTGGATTTGTAAGGTTCGCCGGGAGGGAAATTGAATTACGCCCGAGATACAGAGAACCCATGGAGAGACAATCGGGTGGGGGGGGGGGGGGGGGGGGGGGGGGGGGGGGGGGGGGGGGGGGGGGGGGGGGGGGGGGGGGGGGGGGGGGGGGGGGTGGGGGGGGGGGGGGGGTGGGGCGTGGGAAGAAAAACGCCAGTCAGCGAAACGGACTATGTCGGAGAAGGGAGACGAATGTTCCTTCCAAGGTCAATAAAAAGGGGTAAAATGCGGGAGGAAACTGCTAAATTATTCTAATGACAAAACAAAAGAAGTTACCACTGCACTATGAAGTCAGAAGGAATAATCATGGACTCCGGAGAGACTCTCAAAAACAGAAGAGAGTAAAAAAAAAGAAAAAAAGAATTCGGAATCGAGGAAAAAAACCAAACTGATAGCGGGGAACGAGAGGGGAGTTGGCCGGAAAGGGTTTCTCCGCTTTGAGAAACAAAAAACAGGAAACAATGCGTGGACATAAATTGAGAAATGAGCTAGAAAAAAATAGGGATCCTAATTGTGTGTTGAATCACCAACATCTAGAAAGTGCCCTTGGGAAAAAAAGTATAAAAAGTGGACAAAACAAAAGATATAAAAAAAGGAAAAAAAAAGAAAAAGGCCTCCCACATTCCAGAGGAAGTGCTAACAGAAAAAGGGGGGGGAAGATGCACTGTAAGGAAGGCAAACTGCTATCAACCAAAAAAAAAAAATAGTCGAAAAACTAGGAATCCGTCCGAGTCCTTTGATTTGCGAGACCGAGAAAAGCGAAAAAAAAAAGGCGAAAAAAAAGGGGGATAGCGGAGCAGTGGTGGGGGGAACGCGTTATCGATAAGTGTGACCTCTTATTCAAGTGAAACTCGGCCCGGGAACAACAGCAAAAGAGGACGCGAAAGGGGGAGACTCACGACGCTGACCTTCCTTGGTTGTCGCTAGGAAAAAGGAACTGGTCTTCCCTGCAGAAGTGGGAAACGAAAGTGCTTTCTCAAAAGTTGGATCGGGGAAAAAACTAGCGAAGTAGGAAAACATCGGGAAAACTGAAGGACGGACGAGAATGCTCTAACCTCAGACCCGACAACCGAAGTAAGAATGCGAGGATAAAACCAAGAATGGAAAGACGAAGACCCAATGGAGTCGCCTAAGAAGAGGACTCTGCGGGAGCAGAAATCAGGTAGAAGAACTGATTAGGGAAGAAGTCTGTTACGCGAGCTTTCACCTGGGAAGGAAATGCATTTAAGGAGTAAATTTCAACCGGGCACCAGTAGAACGACGCAGGCGGACATGAAAAGACATAAGAAAGGGCAGGATTGCAGAGGAAAGAGAATGTGGAGAAAGTTTTGTGGGAAGCAAACTCGCACGCCAAACAAAAAAAAGAATCCAAGGGAGCAAAAACAGAAAAAAAGAAAATAAAAGGGCCAAGCGCAGAATGTTAGATATTTCCCTAAATGAATAGCTCAAAAAAAAAAGTGAGAGAAGAATATACAAATTAAGCCGATTAAGGAGAGGTAACTGAGCAGCGTAGAAAAATAGCTCGGGCGTGGAGGAAACGGGGGGGGTTGAACTGCATGCGAGGGTGGGAAAAAAAAAAAACGGGATCCCGAAAAGATGACCCTTCTACGAGGTCGGGGAACGCAACGACAGGGAAGTGGAAGGGGACTCCGCAGCAATAGAATAATCGGCAAAAATACTGTCTAGCAATTGGGACTAGGAATCGACGGAAAACAAAAAAAAATCGATCCTAAAAAAAAGAGTTAAGAAGAAGCCGCTTACAAGTAAAGACAAGAGTGGAGATCTTGCGGGGTCTCAAGAATCACGAAAGGTTAGTCACATCTTAATAGATCAAAAAAAAAAAAGCGGAAAAACGGGGAAAAGGGAGGAAGACACCTCTCTCGCAGAGGGGGGGAGAGGGGTCGCGATAGCTTCAAAACGGACGAATCAAAAAGTGGAGCGTTGGAACTAAATCGAGGGGGGGGATTTCCGGAACGACAGTGAGAACCCAGTAATAAACCGAAAAGTGCGAAAAAGCCACGATAAACGGAGTCTAGAGAAACCGGGCCAGGAAGGCAAAGTCTAAAGAGCAAAACAAAAGGAAAGAGGATCGACTGGGGACAAGAAGGGGGGTAAAAAAGCACCGGGCGTCAACATAGGGAGGCGTGGAGAACTGGACGAAAAAAGAAAAAAAAGGCGTACATCAAGAAAAAACTTGCCCTTCCATGGATAAAAGGACAGACGCCGGCATCTCCAATACCCAGAGAAGGGCTTCTAAAAAAAATGGAGGTAAAAAGAGTAAAAGGAAATGGGAAAAAGAGGGAGAATCCGGCTTTAGAGTCGGAGAGCCACAATTATATTCTCACTCGTATAGGGGAGGTGAAAAAAGGTGCCTCAGAAGAAGAAAATAAAAAGTCTTAGAAGAGTATTAACACAAGAGAAGAGGAAAAAGAGGAGACTTCTCATGAGGTGAAAATTGGGGTTGAAATTAAGATCTAGACTTCTCAAAGTTGGTGTCAAAAGGGGATTCGAAAAGGGGAAGGGAAAAATGCGAATTCCGTCAACTCCAAAAAAGAGAAACGGCAAGCTAAAGAGGAAAGCTTGGTAGGAAGGAAGATTGAAGAAGGCGCTCAAACATCCCGAGAGCTTCTAAAAACTGAGGAAGGACAGAGAAAAAAGGGAACAAATATTCACAGACAAAAAAAGACACCGAAAGCGAGATCAGGCAGTCCTTGAAAGGGGAGGGATGTCCAAAAGGAGAAACGACAAAATTGTTTAGACATCGAGGGATACAAAATGTGACTAAATTCTGCGCAGCGGGGTATGATCTTCTAGGGGTTCATCAAAAGTATCGAGGCACCTGTCCAAAAGCAAAAAAACAAGAAAAAATCTCACCAATCGGCAACACTTTACCCACATTCAAGAAAAAGGAGCAGCCGGCGCATAAAGGCAAGTCCAGAAGAAGAACCACGGACAAAAGGAAAAAAGAAGAAGAAGGGCCAAGTAGTTGGAGAGAGCGGTAGGAGAAATACGTTCATCACACAAAAGCAAGGGGGGCTGGGAACTTGCATGAAGTGACCAGCCTGGGGACCGGGAAGAAAGGGGGTAGGAACAACAGGTTCCCTCGAGAAAAGGGGGATTGGTGCATCCGGGGGCAGCCACGACTAATGAAAATGATCCCATAGAGGGGGGAGCCGAAGAACGTGGATAAGAAAGTTTCAAATCACTTGTATGGGCGAGAAGGAAGAAAAAGAGGAAAAGTGCCCAGGTGTGCGCGAAGAAAAAGAATACGGTAGGAGTCCGGAAGTTCAGCTCACAGGGCCGAAAGGGGAAAGGGACAGAAAACGAAGAAAAAACGGGTCTGCACCTAAAAAATAAAAACCTCGCACGCCGAGGTGGGGCGCCCGGTCAAACGCCATAGGGGAAGGAAAAGGTTCACCGGGGGACGGATCGGCACCTTGAAACGAGGAAGAGACGCTCGCGCCAGACAAACGTAGCTGAGGAACATAGGATGTATGCGTTAGAGAAAAAAAAAATGGCATCAAGCTGGAGAAGGGGAAGAAAAAAGATGCCGAGGGCATGAGGTGGATGTTCCTTTTGGAAAGCCAACAGCGCCGCACCGCAAAAGCGGAGGAAAGGGAAAAGCTTCTTGATGAAAGGGCCACTGAGAGGAAAGAACCTACAATTTGACTTGGACGGAAAAGGAAGAGACAGAAGAGGGGAGATCTCTACTAAGCACAAAGGGTGAATGCATCAGCTGAAGAATAAGGAGAGCAAAAGTACGCGGGGAAAAAGAGTGTGTCGGGTTGAAACCCACCAATAAAAAAAACAGAACCAGCGGCCGGAAAAACGCAACTACCGGATATGCCAGAAAGGGAGCAAAATTAGGAGCTAGTCACCGAAGGCGACGAAACAAAAAAGATTCTTCCATTCAAACAACTCGACAAAAGGAGAGCGCCTGCAAAAAGAAAACCTTGCAGGCAGGCTCTGAAGGACGAGCGAGTCGAGAAAAGAAAAGAGCAGCAAGAGAAATGTAAGGTCGTCTCGACGTAAAAAGAAGCCAGGTCATCCGCAGCTCCATCGGAGCGAATTAACGATTGCCTGCAAACCGGGAATAAAGAAAAATGTCCTCAATCAAAAGAAACCAAATATCAAAACAAAAAAATGAAAACAGAGAGCCCACGACAAGAGAGGGGTAACGCTCAATAAACAGAACATAGGCGCTAAAAGGGGGGATGAAAAGAACCAATTAATAAGGAAAGGACTAAAAATAAAGAATAAAAGGACGTATCAAGGCACACAAAAGGCGTCGGCATCATCATCAACCGGGGAAGGATCAAGAAGGCGGAAACAATAGAAGAAGGAAGTCTTAACCTGAGGGGGGACTGTGGTCTTTCGTGAAGCTCTAACATCCTGCTGAAAGTGGGAGCGCAGGTTTGATCTCCATCGATCAAGGCTTAGAATAATGATCTGTGGAGGTCAGCAAGAGCTCCGAAAAATTGAATATGCGAAATCCCGGTTGTTGAAAAACAGCCTGATCTTCACAAAAACAACTAGATGAAAAAAAAAGGGGGCCGAAAGGAAATTGAGAGCAGAGAAAAATGGTGGGAAAAAACCAACATGGATCACCGAGGAAGAAGACCCGGAAAAAAACCCAGAAAGTACGCAAAATTAGTGGAGGGGAGGGGGGAAGTTCATGGGAAAACCAAGACAGAAAAAGGAGACTAAAAACGATATAATACTATTATTAGAAATAGAGGACGGAGGAGGATCTGCGGTAAAAAAAAAAAAGCGGATAGAAAAGTACGCACTGTCTGGTGGAAAGGTCTGCGAAAGGTGAAGGGGACCAGCACGTGGAAACAAGGGGGCGTACTGCTCTAAGCCAGTCAGAAGGCGTTATAAAGGGGTTGAAGAAAATAGGCTAGGGGACCGCAAGGCGAAACGTCAACCACTGACCATCAACAAACGAATAGAAGAAACCCGGGGAAGTTGCTCCCTAGTGGGGAGGTATCAGGAGATACGAGACAAAGGAAACACAATAAGAGAGAACGACGAGAAAAAAAAATTTGAAAGTCGCCTGGGGCCGAGTAGTTCATCTCCCTCCGTTCGAAAGACTAAATTGGGGATGGACTGAATGGGTGAGATAAGACTTCGAGTGAGGGGAAAAAGGACTAAAAAGATCGCTCCTCTTGATATCGCTAAAATGAAACGGGACTTCGTGCGCTCTCAAGAGATTAAGCTGATTCAGGAGCCTTTGGAATCAAAAAGGTCGGGGAGCGAAGGAGAGAGGGGGGAAAAAAAGAGACCTGGCGACTTGTCAGTAGCAGACAACCATGTATACTCCACACAAAACGGGAGGTCCGAGTGTTCTGCACTTAACAGGGGGCGAGGTAGCAAATAGCGTACGTCGTCCACCTGGATGAATGAATCCTACCCTGCTGGAGGGGGGGACAAGAGAGGAAAAAAGGTCGGCAAGAAATATAAATGGTACGAGAGGAACCGAAACACCCTGGAAGCGCGGATGAGGTGGAAGGGAAGGAAAAAGGACGCAGTCAGAAGGGGAAGAAAAAAAACGGAACGCAGAGCGATCCTAAAAAAATAAGGGAAGACAAATTCCGTGGCCTCGGTCTCAAGGGATGGACGGTGGACAAGGGAGCCCTATCGCACCCCGAAAGCAAAATAAAAAAGAAGGAAAAAACTTCGAATGACAGACCCTCTGAAGGTAAACCCTGAAGGGGGGAGTAAGAAAAAAGTCTAAAAAACAACGGAAAGAATTCTATATAAAGTCAAGCAAGGAGGAACTTGTGCATCGTACAGGAAGCAGAAAATAGCTCAAGTGGAAACATCCGGAAGAAGGAGGATGGTTGGAGCCCCAGGGTACCAACGAGACAAACAAACGAGATCGAACAACAACTAATCGAAAACTGGAGAACGCAATATGTCGATGCCTTGCGCAGCGGGAATACTGGGACGGAAGGGGAAATAACTCAAAACGGGAGTTGCCGGATCAAAAAGAGGAAAAATGAATAAGATGCAGGAGAACTATGGAAAAGGGAAACCGGGGACCCGAGAAAAGGAGCGATTTGGGCCGAATAAAACCAGCAAACGGGTCGAAGAGAGCACAAAGACTCGCACGGCGGTAAAGAGACATGAAGTGATGACGGAAAAGGAAGCAAACAAATAAAAGCGGCGCCAGCACTCAGATCTGGGGGGGAAGAGAAAAGAGAGACTCAAAACAAAGCAGGAAACACAGGTCTACCTCATCTCGAACCCAAAGACATGACACCCTTAAAAGCAATAATTAAAAGTCACACAAGGTATCGAGATCCTAGGAAAATGAAAAGATCTCTTAAATAAGGGTTGAATAAGGACCGGTAAATCAAAGAGACGATAATTGGAGGATTATTACTCAGAAATCAAAATCAGGTTCCCATCAAAAAAAAAAAAAAAATCGGAAGTCCCCTTAAAGAAAAAGAAAGCGGACTCTTCTAGCGTCCATCACATCATTCTTAAGGGATCTTAAAAAGGTTCGGAGAGCGTCTTCCTGGGAAAACGAGATGATCTAAATCCAGAAGGCAGTAAGAGATCTTATGTGGGAAAGAAGACCTTTATAAAGGGGAGGGGGAAAGGAAAAGAAGGAACCGAGACCATTGCAAGGAGAGAAGACCAATGGGGGTAAAGGAACACCGACTAAACTCAAAGAAGAGGTTATGAGGAATCATTATCCTGGATTCCATTAACACTTCAGTCTGGCTTCCGCAAAATAAAGAAAAAGCAGAAATGCCGAAAATTCCCCCAAAAGGGAGAAATTCGATCGCACAGAAAGGAACTGGGCCTTACTAAGAGACCTTCGCCCATCAGATGAGTCAAATAGGAGGAGAGAAGAGAGGTCTCATGAAGAGAAGAACACCAAGGCAGGTCACTGTCTGGGGTTGAGGGGGGTCTAAAAAGTAGGATAAAAAAGAAGCCAATTGGAACCATGCCGTAGGAGACTTGCTCTGTAATTGTCCGGCCAATATAAACACAAAAAAGCTTCAAGGGGAGAGATGGGCCACCACGAAGAAAAAAACTGGGGTCTTAAAGAGGAAAAAGACCACGAAACACTAAACCTCACGCCGCCTGTCAAGCCCGACTGAGGCCGCTTATAGAGAAGACAAAGAAAAGAAGACTAAAAAGGGATATTAAAAATCGGCCGGGGGTCAATTCGGGTCAAGAGAACCAGCGAAAGGGAGTTATGACTTAACCGTTTCGAAGGGGACCCGAGGACCGAACTCCTTGTAAAAAACAGAAAACAAAATCGTGACAAAGGAAAAAGGGAACTTGGCGGTAAGAAAGGGAAAACAGAAGGGGGGGGCGTCGAGGACATGGACGTCGTCCTGCTCGGGCCGGGAGTTAATGCCCTTGGATCGAGAAAAGATACTGAGAAGGTTACAGAGTTACATGAGAGGAGGAAAAAGGAGAAATGGGCTTGAAGGAAGAAACATGAGAACCGAACAAGGAGAAGGTTGTGTCAAAAGAAAGCGACCGGAAAGTTCTGCATCGGAAGACGGCAAAATGAAGAAAAAGAAAACCCGCCAGGGACAAACGCGCCAATTGGGAAACAGATAGGACGCCGCGGAATCGGACTGAAGCGTCGGATGCATGGTGATGAAACTCGAAGAAAGGATCAGAAGAGAAAATACTGACCAGAGGGGAGACGGGAAAGAAGTCCAGGGGGCTAAAGAAAAAAAGGGCAAAGGGGAAATGACTCGTCGGAAAACAGGTGATCTTTATGGACTGTAGAAACTTGTGGGGGGGCTCAGCACAAGCCGAAGGAAGCGTAGTAGAACAAGAAATCCGAAAAAACTCAGGTTAATCATGTGACAAAAAAAAATGGAGAACCTTGGGAAAGAGAAACACAACAAAGGGGAGGGGGGAAACGACTAAAAAAGAGGGGTGAACTGCTCAAAATTGGCCAAGCAAAGAAAGAAAACGAGTTTTTTGAAAAAGGAGGCTGTGAAGGGGGGGGGCGCAAAAACAAAAGAAAAGAACACGAACCGCGGAAAGGGAAAAAAACTGGACCAAAAAAAGGGACATAAAAAACGGAGAAAAGAAGGCGACGCATCAGACCAAAATGCAGCCGCAG
>Ga0179593_1560698_pt1 | contig 18993 bp, 45 predicted proteins | sample CZODoug2_1_08_16_FD_185931 | JGI IMG/M metagenome (GOLD analysis project Ga0179593, IMG submission 185931) | Vadose zone soil fungal communities from Angelo Coast Range Reserve, California, USA - CZODoug2_1_08_16fungal (PacBio error correction) | ecosystem: Environmental > Terrestrial > Soil >...
AAGGGAAAAACCCCTTTCACGGGGGAACAACTCGGGAAACCAGGAAAAAAAAGAGGAAAAAGACCTGTTAACATTTGGGGGGGGGAAGGAAGGTAGTCCCACGCCAAACAGAATCGCCACCTATTAAAAAAAAAAAAAAACGGCCCCAGAAGGGGGAAAAGGACAGTGCGAGGAGGGAGGGAGGGTTTCTAGTGGGGGGGGTGTTTCCATCCTTCAAATCAAGCACCTGGTAGGGGGGGACTGGGAAATTTTAGCGTGGGGCCGTGAAGGGGGTGCCTGCAAAAAGGGAATTCATTCTGGGGACCCAGTTGCCAAAGAAAGTGGAGTGATGAAAGAGGCTATTCGCAAAAAGGAGGGGAAGGTAGGAAGCGGTAGGGGTTCCCTCTTCTGATAAGGGGGTTGGGTTTTCGGAAAGGGAAAAAGTGAAAAGTCCCCGAGGGGGTTTGGGCCAACAAAGGGGGGAAAGAACGCAAAAAGGGGGGGGGGTTACGCTGCAAAAAAGCGGTGTGAAGAAAGGGGGGGAAAGGAGGTTGGAAAGGAGTCTCTCGGTCGAGGGGGGGGGAGGATATCGACAATTGTTTGCAGGAGGGGGAGTTCAAGATAGCGCTTGATTTGGAAGGGGGAGCGGGGAGACGGTTTGGGGGGAAGGATCAGAGTTGGAAGACGGACGGAAGCACAAAGAACCAAGAGGACGCCATTCTGGCAAAATTGGAAATGAAGGGGAGGGGGCGCGCTTTTGAAAGAGGATTGGGAATGGCGAAAGGGGTGTTCCTTTGGGGGGGTCTGCAACGCGAGGAAAAAAAAAAAAAGTGTGAAAGAGCGCAACGGGGGTTTAATTTAGGGGGAGGGCTGCGGAAAGAAAAGAAACCATATTCCGTGGCACCAACACTGCGCTGCGAAAAGGGGAAAGGAGGCAGATGGGGGAACGGAGTGCGCTGCAAAAGAGGCAACAAGGAAGGTGGGCTGGGGTAAAGACGGCGTGACTCAGGGAAAGGTGGTATCTTAGGGGGGCTACGTGATCCTTGGAAAGGGGAAAAGACAGAGGGGTGTTTTCCACAGGGGAAAAACGGACGTAGTGAGGAAAGGGGGAAGATCCCGTTGGAGGATCTGTGGGGAAAGAATGCACCGGGGGGGAGTTTCTTCCAAAAAAGCCTGGCCAATGGGGCGGACCGGGGGGGGAGGGAGGGTTTCATTTTTGAAGGGAGGAAAGGGGATGAAACACCAACAGGGAAAAGCGTCCTTTTGTTGCAAAAATGAGGAAAAATCAATGAAAAAGGATGAAGAAAAAAGGCCAGGGGATCGGGCCTATCCTAAATTAAAAAAAAGGACGAGGGTAATGTAGGGAAAAAAGGGAGTCTCCACTCCTTTTTGAGAGGAGAAAGGGGGGGTGCAAAGGTAAAACGCAGTCGGGAAGGGCTTTTGGCGAAGGTACAGAAAGAAGTTTTGCCTTTAAAGGAAAGGAGGGATCAAAAAGAGTTGTTGGATTGCTCAGGGAAGGGAAAAAAAATCGAAGGAGGGCAGACCTCCCACGGGAAAAAAGGCGAGAAAAAGAAGAAAGGGGAAGGGAGTCGCCCAAAAAAAAAAAAGGAGCAAAGAAAAGGGGTCGACACGAGAGGTGAAAAAAAAGGGTAGGCAAAACGGACTGTAAGCTAAAAAAACGACTGGCCGGGGAAAAGAGAAACTGGGAAAGGGGGCAGTGTAAGAAAATTCCAAGAAAAGGTTGAGACAAGAACAGGGAGGAGGGACCGCTTGAAAAGGGGGCCTTTCAAAAAAAAAGAAAGAACAAAGCACCTGGCGATGAAAGGGGAACTCGTGAAGAATGACAAAAAAAGGAAGAGTGGGAAGGGGGAAAAACAGGAGAAATGAGGGGAAGACCTACTAAACCAATTCAGGAAAGAAGAAATGAAAGGTGGCCAGAAGAGACGCCTCGTATGCTCTGCAGGGCAAAAAAAAAAAAAAGGGCCCGAGGAGGCAAAAAAAACAAGGGGTTCGATGGAAAGCCTTCAAAGTTGACGCGGGGGGGGGGGAAAGAAAATTTTGATGATCTGAGAGACAAAAACAAAAACAAAAGGAGGAAAGGAGAGAAGATACTATCCGAAGGGAAAGATGGAAAAGTCCCATCTTTTCTAAGGGGGCAAGTGTGTTGAAAACGCAGGGGGGGGCGTTTGTGGAGAGTCGCCTCCTCGTGGAAAAATTGGCAGAAAACAAGGTCAATGGGAAAAGTTATGGACTGCTGGGGGAGGGGTCTTCTCTTCCGTTCCCTTGGAAGAAAAGTCGGATCACGGATCTTTGGAAAAACCAATAGAGAAGGGGGGGGGGGGAGAATAGTGGTGGAACAAAGAGTTGGAATCGCCAGTCAAAAGAAGGAACCGGTGAGTAGGTAGAAAAAAAGAACCAAAATGGGGGAGGGGATCTTATCCAAACCCATCGGGAGACCCTGGGGGAATTCACACTTGTAAGATCCAAAGGGAGCGTGGGGGTCGGTGGTGGGGGGGCAGGGTACCAGAAAAAACTTACGAAAAAAAAAGGGCATGTTAAAAGGTTGTCGAAAAGGGGTTTGCGGGGGGTGGCTGGAGGAATCCGCTAGGGGAAAATGAGGACGTGGAACGCAAAAAAAAAAAACACGCAGCTGTTGGGCTGCATAGGCCGGAAGGGGTTTGGGGGAGCAACCCCCCTTAGAAAAGGTACCAGCCTAAGGAAAGAAAATGAATATAGGAGGATCCTCTGTAATGTCCCAAATAATTCCTGTGGGAAGGGTCAGTGGGGTTCATATACCTTAAGCCTTACCAAAAAAAGAAGGAAATCAAATTGGAAGGAAACAGATTGGGAGACCAATAAATGCAGGACTTACCATTAAACATCTTAAGGAGGGAAAGAGGTAAGGGGGGAGTCATTTTACTAAAAGGAGGGAAGAGAAAGGAAGACGGAGAAAAAAACCTGAAAAAGGTTTAAGGGAAGGAATCACCTGTGTGAGAAAAGGGGGCTCACCGGGAAACCGAAACTTAAACTAAAAAAAAGGAAATTTACAAGAGGGGGGGGACGGAAGGGGGTTTTCTCGGGAGTGCGCAATCCGCGCAGGTCATCACAAAAAAGAGAACAAAACAGAAAAACACCCAAAGACTCTCAAATCTCCGCCCAACAGAACGTACACAACCCGCCCTCTGGGGGCAGGGGGAAAAGGAAAAAGGTTTGAGTGGGAAAAGGGGAAATTTTTTTGAAAATTTGGGGGGGAGACAATAGCAGGAAAAAGAGAAGATAAAAACTGTGAGAAAAGAAAAGAAGCATCACAAAACATTTTGGAAGAAAGTGTACGCAAGGGGGGGACAAGACGACCAAGTAAAAAACGGGGAAGGGCTCACAAATCCGGTGGACAAGGGAAGGGGGGGTACAAAAGGAATCCAGATGGGAAGAGAGAACGATACATAAACCCTTTGGAACAAAAAAAAGAAAAAAAAAAAAAAAAAAAAGAATCTAAAAAACAAACCAAAGGTGGTCATGAGGGGGGGAAGGGCCTATTTGAAAAGCCAGCACGGAAAAGAAAAATTCCACGCCCCAAAGAGGGGGAGTAAATTGAAAACGTGCGTGGGAACAATGGAAACTTTTCCGGGGGGGGAGGACAAGAAAGTCCGTCTTCAGAAAAGAGAGGGGGCAAGAAGGTGTCTACCAAAGGGGAAACTGGTCCCACTGAAAGAAAATCAATCGGGGGGGGCCGATCTTCGCGAAAAAAGAAAAACAAGGGGGAAGAACGCTCGAACCGAAGAAAAAAAGGCTAGGCAATCCGGGGGCACAAGGGCACCCATGTGAAAAAGGGAAATTAAACCCAAAAAATGTGCGGAATTTCAAAAAGAAAAGGGAAAAAAAAAAAAAAAAAAAAAGGGAATTGAAGGAAAAAAGGGGGTCCTCACAAGAAAAAGGGCAAATCAACAAAAAGAGGGACGGGGGGGGGGGATCCGAAATTCCGAGGGACAAAGGGAATCACTAAAATAGTTTGAAACGGGAAACAAGAAAATGAATCAAAAAAAAACTCCCAAACTCAAAAAGAAAAAAAAGTAAGAAACTTTTCCCCTACAAAGAACCGGAAAAAGGGGGGGAAAATTTTTTTCAGGGGGGAAAAGGGGGGAAACAAAAACCACTATAAAGAAGAGAGAATTTAAAGAAAAGAGAGGGACCCTTCCTGGGGAAAAAAAAGAAGTTGAGAAGTTCTCCTTTTTGCAAAGAAGAAAAAGGAAAAAAACAAGGGTAGGTGTTCGGTGGGGGGGGGTCTGTTTGCCTGCAATTAAGGGGGGAAAAGGGGAAAAAAAGTGTTGAAAAGGTATCTCGAAGGGACAAAAAAAAAGGGGTAAACAGAGATAAAGGAGGGTCCCAAGACAGGAGGGTTTTTAACAAAAAGCTTCCTTCCTAAAAAAAAAAAAGAAACAGTTTCCTTGGGGGAAGGGGGGGGGTTTTTATAATTTTCGGGAGGGAATCAAAGTCGATAAGACAGAAATGCCAGGAAAAAAACGTGAAAAGGAGAACCGCGGCGTGAGGGGGGGGGGTGGGTTAAAAAAGAGGGGAAAGCAACGAAAAGACCCGTCCCGTGGTACAAGAAGGGCGGCCATCCGGAGGGGAATTGGGCGTGGGGAGTTTTTGGCGGGGAAGTCTGGTTGTAAAAGAGGTAAATCCCGTTGAGAAAAAAAAAAGTCTGGCGAGGATCGCGCCGGCTATGGAGAGGGGGGGTGTTGAAAAACTGGCAAGGGGGGGGGGTTTGGGGAAAACGAATTGACAAAAGAGGGGTGTTGCGTGGAAATTGGAAATCCGCTACTTGGGAGAGGGGGATCACACGAGGGGAAGGACAGGGGGAAGGGAGAAAAGGTAGTCAAAAAAAAAAAATCGAGGAGGGAGGAGGAGGCTCGTGGGGGGGGGGAAAGGTTTGCTTCTGGCGTGAGAAAAGAGAGATTAGAGGGGGAGAGGGGGAGTGGAAACGGTGGAAAAAAGAAGGGAACGTCCCCCATCTATTTTGGGGGGGGAAGGGAAAGGTATGGGGAAACCCCTGGAAAGGGCGAAAAGCACCAATGGAAGGCCGCTGGGCGGGAAAAAGGGGCCTTTCAGGGAATGCAAGTTTTTCCCTTTACAAAACGAGCCAGAAAGGGGCAGGTGTGGGGATCGCAACCCTGGAAAGGGGGTTTTGAGGGCTGTTCGTGCGGAAGCAGGGGGGAAAAAATCAACAGGAACACGGGGAGGATTGCTGGGGGAAAAAAAAGGTGTTTCGGAGAAAAGCAACCGCGAGAGAAGGAGGGGGAAAAACAATGTGCAATTGGGGAAGAGAAGGGGGAACAGTGGGATCACCACGCGGGGAGAAAGGGGGGGGACAATTTTAAAAAAAAAGGGAGGGGAAAATCCCTACAGTAGACCCGGGAGGTGGGAAGAGGAAAGAAGGGTTTGGGGGAGGTGGTCTCTAAATGAAAAGGCAGAGGGGGAAAAGGTACAAACTTCTTCAAGGGGGGGGGGATGAACATGGAAAACCGGTTCAGGGGGGGAAACCGTTATCACCACAACGGGGGAGAGAAAATGGGAAAAAAAAAAGAATTTCATCTTAATACCAACTTGAGTCAAAGAAGGAGAGGAGGGAAGAAGTACAAAAGAAACCTAGCGAACTTCCCGCCAGGAGGGAGGGCATCCGTTGATTGAAAACCACTCTTGTGAAAAAGGGGAAGGAAAAAAAAGGCAAGAGTGGAGGGAAAGGAAGGGGTACGTGGGGTCTTTAAGCGTAATTTCAGGAGAAAGTAAACAAGGGGGTTGGACGGGACTGTAGGTGATAAGGGGGAAAAAAAAGTTAACGTCGGCTGGACTGCTGCTTCAAAAAAAAAAAGAAGGGCCGCAGGGTGGAGACAGAAATTCCCTCAAAAAAAAAAAAAGAAAAAAGCCTAACAGGGTCCTATCTATTGGAGAAAAAAAGAAAAAGGAGGTAGACACAGGAAGTACAACCGCAGGGGGGAGGGGAAGGAAGAAAAAATCTGTTACAGAAAAAAAGAACCCGGAGAAGGGGGGAGGGGAATCCAGTGGAAGAAATCCAAAAAGGGTTGAGAAAAAGGGAAAGCCCACGCGTAATGCAGCTTACTAGGAGGTACCGAGAAAACAAAAAAAAAAAGGGCGCCAATTTGAAAAAAGAGGAAAAACACGCGAGGGGGGGGGGGGAATCAAACGGTGAGCAGAAAAGACGGTGGATTTCCGAATAAAATAATACCGCCTCGACAAGAAAAGGAAATAAGAAACCAATTTCAAGGTGGGGGAGCCTGCCCAAATTGTGGGGAAGAAGGGAGCGAAAAAAAAAGGAGCCGCAAGAACCAATTTATTTTTGGGGGGGAAAAGCGCCAGCAGGAAAGGGAACAAAACGGGCCCTCGATTAAAATTAGACAACAAAAAAACAAAACGGAGGAGGAGGAAAAGAAAAAAATTGTATGGTAAAAGGAAAGGAAAAGTTGGGGGGAAAGGGCCAGCTTCGAAGGGGGGAGCAAAGGGGCCCCGCTCAAAGGGGGGGTGGAAATATGAACCAAAAATGTCCGCAGGGAAAAGAAAAACCTTGGCGTCTTCCAAAGGGAAACCTTGAGGAATACCTGATTGGTCCCTCGGAGAAAAAATGGAGAATTGAACTTCTGTGAAAAGGGAGGGGGGGGAACCATGAACTCTTAATTTGTAGCCGGAGGGGAAAAAGGGAAATATTTGAAAAGAATCTCCATGGGGAGGGCAGCTTAGAGGGACAGGGGATTAAAGGGGAAAAATCTTCAGAACGCGAACACTTGGCAAAAAAGGGGAGGGGATTGGATTTGGGGGAAAAAAAGAGGAAAGAATCCAGGGAGTTCCCGCAGGGGGAGGGACTGTAAAAAAAAAGGCCAAAGTTTGAAAGAAATCCCCGAGGGGGGAAAACATGGGGGGGGAGGAAAAAAGAACCATCGCTCGGAAAAAAAGGGGAAAAAAAGTGGAAAAGGGGAAAAAGGGAACGCTCCGCCAAAAGACGGGCACCGTGGAAGAGGAAGGAACCGGAGGGTGAAGCTCTCAAAAGAAAAAGAAAGTCCACCGAAGAAAAAAGGGGGGAAGGATCATCAATTAATAAGGGAAAAACGCAGGAAAAAGGTCTCCAAAGGAGGGAAAAATGCGTCATATAACTCAACTTAGAAAAAAGGGGATAAGGAGGATTCAAAAAAAGGGAGGCTTAAATAACTTATGCAAGAGGACAGAGGAAAGCGAGAGGAAAAAAAAAGGAAACAAAAAAGGCTGCCCTCCTTTCGTGGGGAAAGAAAGGAAAAGCAGGAATTATGTTGACACCAAGAAGACCTGTTTGGGTGAAAGGAAGGGGGGGGGGATTCACGCCGGGGGAAAACCCTGAACCGGAACGGGAAAAATGCAAAAGGGGGGTGGGAAGTTAGGAAAAAAAAAGTCTCAAGAAAAAAAATTGAGAATCCAACGATTACAGGACCGTACGAAAAACGGACAAAAGCCGGGGAAGAAGGGGGGTCAGAACGGGGGGTGTCCAAATCCCTGGTCCGGGGGAGGGGGGGAGAAAAATCCCCAAAAAGAAGGGTGAAAAAGAGGAAAGAAAAAAAAAGAAGTCCGCCTATCAATCAAAAAAAAGAAAAACCTTGTGGGGGGGTGTCCTCATTCTCTGGGGGAGACAACGGAAAAAGGTCCGAAAAAGGGGACGTTTCCATCATCCTAAAGGGGGGGGGGTATCAACAACCACCTGGGGGGGAAAGAGTTCCAAGAAAGGGTAAAAAAAAAAAAAAAGGGTTGGAGAAAAAAAAAAATCAAATGGGGAGGAGCCAGAGGGGGAAAAAAAGAAAAAGAAGGGAACAACCTCAACGAGGGTTAAAAATTCCCCTGGCAAAAAAAGGAAAAAAGAAGGGGGAAAGTGCTTGGAAAAAAAAAATTCGTTGATTAAAAGGGGAAAAGGGGTTCTTTGGGGGAAACCAGAAAAGAAGGGGCCGGGGCGGGGGGGAAGCCCACAAATATATGACAAAATCAAAAAAAGGAAACGCCGGCCCAGGGGGGAGGAAAGAACTAAATCGGACGCGCGGAAAAAGCCCATAATCAACAATGGGAAAACATACTAATATAGAAAAAAAAAAAGAGAAGAACCTCCAAAAATAAAAAAGAGACGGCAAAAGAAAAAAAGAAGGACACCCCACTCTTTGCATGCAAAGGAAAAAGGTAGAGGGGGGGAAGGAAAAAAAGGACGGTGCCACTCAAAAGATCAGGGAGCCGTCAGAAAAGAAACAAGGAGGGGAAAAGAAGCGGGAGGGGGGGACAATACTCCTTAATAAATCCTCAAAAGGAGACCTCACAAAAAAAAGTGAACAAAAAAAGATTTTACCCTTGCACTTTTACAAAATAAACCGAAAGCAAAAAGGGAAAAAGCCCCACGGGAAAGGGAAACTAAAACGAAGGGGCCCACCAGGGGCCATGCTTGGAAAAAAAAAAGAAGGTAAAAAGGGAGAAGAATCGATGGGTCCCCCGGGCAGTGAGGAAGGAAAATAGGGAGGAAGGTGCTCGTTTGGAAAGAAACAAAAAAAAAAGGGGGGGGGACTTTTTGTGAAAAGGGGCCGGTCAAGGAAGAGTGGGGGGGGGGGGAAAAACCCGGGGCCCTGTTGACCGATCTAAAAAAAAAGGAGGGAAAGGAGGTCCATCCCACTGAAAAAAAAAGGGGAAAACAAAACGAGGTTGCCGCCGAACCAGAAAAAAAGCCTGTGTGGTGGGGGGGAAGGGGAGGCCGAAAAAAAAATCTCACCTGAAAAAAAAGGGAAAGGGAACTGCAAGGAAGGTGCGAATTCTTCTCGGCAGGGAAGGGGGGTGGTTCAAAAAAAAGAAAAGGTGGTAAACAAAGGAAACTTTTCGTCCATCGGAAGGGGGAGGGGGGAGTTTCTGGGGTTTGTGCTTTTCAGGGGGGAGGGGGGGGCAGGCAAAAGGGGAAGATTAAATGGAAAAAAAATTCGCGCGGATGAAAAGGAGGGGTTTTGGGGAAGGAAACACTTTCTGATAGGTGTGTGCGGAAAAAAGAGAAAGAAGGGGTTTGCAAACAAAAAAATTTGAAATCCTCTACATTTTTGGGGGGGGGGAAGGGGGAGAAAAAAATCGTGGGGGAAAAAAAAGGGGGAATTCGGTTTGCTGGAAGCTGAGATCAGGGGGGCTGAAAACGAAAAAGGGGGATGACTGGAAGGAAAAAAAAATCGCCGCTGGCCGAGGGAAAGGGGCCGGCGGAAATGCCATCTCCTTCCATCTATTTGGGAAGGGAAGGGATTGAAAAAAACCGGAAAATGATCAAAAAATGGCTGAAACGCACGGAGGGGGGGAAAGGGCGGCGGCAAAGGGGGGTTATGAATGGGGGGGGGGGGGGGGGAATGGAAAAAGTGTTTTGAAAAATCAGAAGGACAAATTTGCGGGGGGAGTCGCAACCTTTCTTTCCAGGGGGAAAAAGGGAGGGGGGCCGATGGGGGGGGGGATCCCATTAAAAAAAACAAGCGGAAGGGGGAAAAAAGATTGGGGGTGTCGCTGCAACAAAAAAAAAAAAAAAACCTTGAAAAAAAATGCTTTCTCTCGACTCAAGGGGAGATGGAGTGCACACAAAGCAAGGGGGAATTTCAAAAAGAAGGGAAAAACCACAGTTCTGAAACAGCCGGAAAAGGGAAAAGGGGTTGACAGGGGGGGGAGAAGATCCGTTTTCGGGGGGAAGGGGGATCGGACAGTGGGAACCCCATGCCGGCCAAAAAGGCCGGGCCCCTGAAAATTTTTGGAAGGGGGGGGGGAGGAAAGGTGAAGCGTGAAAAGAGAAACCAACACAAACCAAGGGGGGGCAAAACTAAAGGGGAAAAAGAATCCTTCGTCCTTCTTCCGAAAAGAGAGGGGGTACGAAAGGGAAGGAAAGCGAAATAAGTCAGAGAGGGGGGGGGAGAGAGGGGGGAAAAAAAGAAGGATGGGAAAAAAAAAGGGTTTGCTCATTAAAAAGTGAAGGCAGGGGTCACGGAATTCTGGGGAGGAAACGTGCAGAAGGGGACCGGGACTTAATATGAGGAGAATTCACCGGGAGCTGCGGAACTGGGGCCGAAGCATAAAAAAGGGAAAAGGGAAAGGCAAAGCAAAAAACGCGCGCTGTCAGGAAGGGGAAAAGGTTACAAGGAACCACCGCCCGCCAAAATAGGGAGGAAGTCTGTCGGGGGCGGAAAGAAAAGGGGTTGAGGAAAAGAGAGGGGTACAGCTACGAAAACCAAAAGAAAAAGGAACTAAAGGTTTGAAATCCAGTGAAAGGAAGTTGAAAGGAAAAGACTGACGTTTTAAAAAAAAGGAAATGACGCGCAGCACCTGCGGGAAAAGAAGGGGGAAAACTCGTGGAAAGGAAACCTGTCGACTGCAGGGGCGAAAAAAAGGGGAAAGGAAAAGAAGGAAAGAAAGAGGGACCAATCATTAATAAAATCATAAAAAGGGGAAGAGGAAAAGGTGGGGACGAAAAACGGGGGCGGCGGCAGGCAGAAAAAGGAAGCCTGAACACCGCAAAAGAAAAAGGAGAAGAGGGGAACATCGACAAAAGGAAAACCTCGTATAAATTTTTAAAAAAAAAAACCCGACCCCAAAAACGCTGTCTTCTTCCAAAAAAGCAGTCACCTTGCAGAACACACTTTTTCTCCTCAGTGGAAATACGGGGTTAAAATGGGGGGGGGGGGCCTCCCGGGCGGAAAAAATTTTCCTCCCGAAAAGAAGAGGCTTCCCCAGGGGAAGAAACAAGGGTGTCACTTATTTCTGAGAGGGGGAAGGGGGGAAACTGAATTGGCCAAAAAAAGAAAAACATTTTCTCTTCCTTCAAACGGAAAGAAGCCCAAGGGGGGGGAGGAAAATCAGGAGGGGGGTGAGCGAAAGGGGAACACGAGTTTCAAAATTTCGAAAAAGGGGTGCTGGCTGCGAAGGAAAGGGGGGGAAGGGGTATTAAAGAAGAAGGGGGGGGAGGTTATCAAAGGCGTCCTTTGGCTTTTAAGGGCAAAAAGGGGGATCCGAAAAGAAAAAGAGGCGTTAAAAGAGAGAGGGGGACCAAACCTTCTCTACAACAAAGGGGGAAAGGGGAGTTCGTGTCAAAAAAAGCTTTTTTGGGGAAAAGGGTTGTGGAAAAAAAGAATCCCGAAAAAGTTAAGGAGTGCGCCAATCCGTGAGGGGGATCCAAATTCCGGACTGATGAAGGGGGGGGCACCGCCAGCAATTAGACAGGGGGAAAGGGGAGCATAAAGGGGGGGAAAACCCGGCCACAAACAAAGGGAAGAAAGGCGGCCAAAGAAAGGAAAGGCGTTTCCTATACGTAAAATCCAGAAGCTCGGGAAAGGGCCGCTAGAAGAGAAAGGGAGGAAAATAACGGGCAGGGAGAGAGCGGAATTTTCAGAGGATGGGTATAGGGGGAAGGGTCCTATCGGGAAGAAATAGCCGGAAGGGAAGAATTACGCAGGAATCCTTGAAGGAGAGAAAAGCTCTCAAAAGGGGGGACCCCTGTCTTCAAAGGAATAAAAAGAAAGGGAAAAAAAGTTTGAAAAAATTCCCAATTCCGCCTTGGGGAAAGGAAAGCAGCATTCTCATGAAGGCACTAGGAAAAAACCGCACGGATAAACCGCAACCGTCCAAAAGACGCCGAGAAGGAAGGGGGGGGGACGTGATTTTCAAATCAAAAAGGGGGGAAAACCGCGACAGCGTGTTAAAGAAAGTGTAAAACGAAAGAAAAGAAAAAGAAATTGGGGGGGGGGGGGGGGGAAGCCCGCCATCGCGGTTGCAGAAAAAGAAACAATCGCCGCAACAAAGGGGAAAAAAAAGGGGAAAGGGGAAAAAAAAAAGCCTCCACTCACAGACCCGGGCCAGAGATCCATCTAAAAAAAAAGGTGGACAAGGACTGGGAAAAAAAAGGGTCCTAAAAAAAAACTAAAAATCAGAGGGCACGTCACCTCGCCCAGGGGTGCAGGGGAGGGGTCAGACAGAGATTTATCACTTCATGGGGTTTGCTCAAAGGGACTGCAGAAAAAGGGAAGGGAAAAACCCACCCTTTTCCCGCGGAAGCCACATAAAACATCAATCAGGGAAAAAAAAGATTGAAAGACGCGAAAAGGCCAGAATCAAACAATTGGGAGGGGGAGAAGAAAGACTCAGAAAAGAGGGAAGCACACAAACCGAATTTCCAAAAAAAAAGGAAATGGGACGAAAGAGAGGTGGGGGAGACGTAACACAAAATGTATCAAAAAAAGGGAAAAAAAAAAAGGCCTGGGGGGAAAAAAAAAAAAAAGGGGGGAATTTCAAGGGAAAAAAAAACGCCTCCCCACCACAAAAAACGGCTCCAAGCAGGGAAAAACATAGGAAATAAGCCGCCAGGGGGAGGGACGCAAAGAAGGGAAAAAAAGTCATCACGTCCAGGAAATTGGGGACTCCCCTTGCCACGTGGGAAAAAGGAAAAAAGAACGAAATCAAAAAAAAGCCAAACAAAAACTCAACAAAAAAAAAAGTAAGCCGATGGCACCTACAGTGAAAAAAAACGAAAAAAAAAAAAAGAATTTGCATGGCTTGAAAGAAAGGGGGGGGACAAAACCAAGGAAAGAACGGAGAAAGGAAGGGAGGGAAAAAAAAAAGTTCCTGGCCGGGGAAAAAAAGGAGAGGGCTCAGTGGGGGAGAAGCCGCAAAAAAAAAAAAAAAAAAAAAAAATACAAAAGGGACGGGGTTTGTGGGCTCGGGGAAAAAAAAAAGGGGGGGGGGTTAGGGAAAGAGTTGGAAAAAACCGGAAGGGGGTGACCGGAACTGAGTGAGAGGCAGGAAACAACAAAGAGAAAAAGAGAAAAGGTCAAAAGGGAAAACGTGGGAACAACCTCTTCCTAAAAAAAGAAAAGGGGTATTCCCTGGTGGGGGGGTAGAAGTTTAGTCTCCAAAAAAAAGGGAGAAAGAGAAAATATTGGAAAAAGAACTGCCCGACTTACCGTAAAAAAAATGGCCTTTCGGGAAGAGGGGGGGGGGTGTTCCAAGAAAAAAAGCACGCTGGGTCCCCCGTCTGGGGGGGGGGAAGGGAACTTCGTGGGCCAAGAGGAAGGGGGCGTGAGTTTTTGTTGTGGGAAGGGAGGGATGCCCAGAAAGAACTTGCAGGTATCAGAAGGAAAAAATTCGGGGGCGATGACGCGCGCGATTGAAGGGGGGGGACCCTCAAACAAGGGGGACTGGGGAAAAAAAAAAAGGGGGGGGGTTTTAAAAAGGGAAAGACATGGGAAAAGAAATTCTTTTGGGGGGGAACCGTGAAAAACAGGGGGGGGTGGGGGATGCTGCCCGCGTGTGGGAAAGGGAAAAATGCGCAGGGGGGGAAGCGGTTTTTCGAGGGCGTCGAGACCAAAAGAGAGATCGTTTTTGCCGATCTTTTCTTTCTCGCCAGGGGGGGAGGGGCCGGCCACAGGGGGGGTTCTTTGAGAGGGGGGGAATGGTGGGGCAGAAAAAAGCAGGATTTGGGGGGAAGGAAACGGATTGAGCACAACGAAAAGGAAAAAGGGGGAAGAACGGCAAGGGGGGGAAAACTGCAATTAATCCGAAGAAAAGCGAGTTAGATGGGGAAAAAGGGGGTTCTTGGGGGAAACTCGCGCCCTCCTGAAAAGGAGGGGGGTGAGAACCGGCCGTGGCAGGAACGCGCGGGGGAAAGGGTACCCATAAAAAAGGAAAAAAACAAGTCGCTGCTGGCCCCAGGAAAAGGAATATTGGGGGTGGCGCTTAAACCGCGAGGAGAGGGAAAACAAGGGGCCAGGTGAGAAAAAAAAGAAGGCGACCGAGGAGTTTGTATCTTCTGAAAAGGGAGAAGAGAGCGGTGGAAAATTTTCAAATACATGAATGGGGGGAAAGGCTGAAGACAAAAAAGTAAAAGGGGGGAAAAGGGGCTGATATACGGAAAAGGTAATCTAAAATGCCTGAAAAAAAAGGCGCCGAAGGGGGACAAAAAGGACTGAAATTTTTGGGGTTAAAAGTGCCAAAGGGGGAAAAAAAGGATTCACCCCACAAAAAAAAAGTGCAACCTAATTCAGCTTAAAAAGAGAGTCCTTGCAGGAAGAAAGCACGGCCCTTAGTCAATTAAAGAACGGCAAAGCGGAGGGGACAAAAAGGGGGGAGACACTCTTTGTAAAGAGGCGAGCATTTTGCTCAAAAGGAAGTAATTATGGGGGGAAAGAGGACACGGATTCGAGGAAAGGGGCGTCGGGGGGAAGGAAGAATTTCAAAAACAGGGGGGGGGCCACCGTTTTCGAAAACTGACACGTCACAGGGCGCGGGCACAAAGAGCATTGCACGAAAAAGGGAGAGCCGTGCCAAAAAAGAACTTTCCGATCGACTGGTCAAAAGAAAAAGCACTAGGGGGAGAAAAAAGGGCCGGGTTACACCGCACTGGGGGAGGAAACCGGTGGTAAAAAAAAGGGAAAAAGCGCCCGAAGGGGGGGGGGAAAAACAAGTGAAGAAATCCCAAGACGAGGGGAAGCCCAAGGGGGGGAGGAAGCTACTTTACTCACCAGGAAAAAGGCAAGCCCGGGCGAGGAAAAAAAGGGAAGAAAAAAGGGAAAAAAGACGCTACAGGAAAAGGGTGTTCCAAAACGCCGTGCTGTCAGGGAGGAGAAAAGACCGACAGGAGAAAGAAAATCAGACTCATTGAAAAAAAAAATAAAAAGCGCGAAAAAACAAACAACAAAAAAGAAAACGCGCATCCATTTATTGCAAAAAAAAGCGGAAAGGGAAAAAAAAAAGAAAAACTTCGATAAATTTTGATGCATCAACACAGAGGGAAGGAGAAAATGGGGCAGAGCAGGAAAAAAAAGGGGGGGCCTCCTGGCCGAAAAAGAGGAAAATAATGGTGAGGAAGGGTTTTGCCGCCGGGGGGGGGGTGTACTGAAAAAGGAGAAGAGCCACAGGGGGCCTCTGCCTACATGGAAAAGGTCCGTCTAAAAAAATAGGGGCGGGACTTAGAGGGGGGGCCTTCCTTTTTTGGAAAAAAAAAAGTCGGGAATCCCACCGGCGGCCAGGAAACTGAAAGGGGGGGGGGGTGGGGAAAGAGGTTTTCAAAGGGGGGAAGAGGTGCTGCCCCGAGAGGGAAGGGGTTGAGGTGCATACATCGCGGGGGGAATGGGGGGGGGAATCGGCTTCCCTTGAAGAAGGGGGGGATAAAAAGTCCGTGGCAAAAAAAGGGGGGGGTTTTTTTCGAAAAAAAAAGGGAAAACCAGAAGCGATCGGGAAAGTGACGGGGGGGGAAAAAGGGAGTGAAAAAGCAAAGGGAACGGGGGGGGGGGAGGGCAGAGAAAAAAAGGATCTGAAAGTTTGGAAAGGGGTCGGGGGGAGGGAACGCGAAATCGAACAAAAACGGACAGGGGGGAGAAAAAGAAAAAGAAGGAAAAAGCCAGCATGAAAGAAGAACAATAACTTTTTTGGAAAGGGTTAAGTCGCCCCAAGGGAGTTAAAAAAGTGAACACCTCTGAAGAAAAAAGGGAATAAGTCAAAAAAGGAAAGGGGAAGAAAAAGAAATTCCTGTCGATGGAAGAAGGGCTGTAAGAACGGAGTAATCGAAAAAGGGAACCTAGGGGAAAAGGGGGGACTAGACAAAAAAAAAGGGGAGAGGACCAATTTAAGCCAAAAGGGAAGTTTTTTTCAAAAAAAAACGGAAGCACCTTTTGTGTTAAAAAAAAAAAAAGGAAAGGGGACAAAAAAAAAAGGAAAAGCGAAAAAAGGGGGAACACCAAAATTTTCCATGCCGGGAAAGGCGGCAAAAAAAGTGTCTGCCAGAAACAAAAAAGGGGAAAAGCCACCAGAATAAAAAACGGATTATTCAGCCAAAAAAGAAAACGTCACAAAAAAGAGAAAAATGGGGGAACGTCTGTGGCTTTGTGAAAAGAGGGAAAAGGGGAAAAAAAAAAAAAGCGGGGATATTCCCGCGGGGGGGGACTGAAATCGAATTAAAAAAATAAAAACACCGGGGCAATTGAATTGGGGGGGAAGGAAGGTTGCAGGAGAAACAAGACCTTAAACGAAAAAGCGAGCGACAAGGGGGCCGGGGGAAATCCGAGCCGTTGTGTAGCAAAGTGAAAGACCAACAGCCGCACAATAAAACCGACCGAGAAAAAGAAAAAGCGGGAAAAAAAGAGTGTCATCTTACGAAGCGAGTGAAAAAGAAAACCGCACGCAGGGAAAAAAATCACGTAAAAGCGCCAGAAGTTAAATGAATTTGCAAGGGGGAAAAAGAAAGAAAAAAAAAGGGAGTGGTGATCACTTTTCGGTCGGGGGGGGAAGAACGTAAGGAAAAAAAAAAAAAAAATAGAGGAACGGAAAACCCACCGTTAAAAGAAAGAAACCGAAGAGCAAGCTTCCGCGGGGGAAAATTTCGCGCGAGCAAAAAACAGAAAAAAGAAAAAGAAGGGGGAAAATCGACCTGAGAAAAGAAACCTAATTTCCAGCCAGAGGGAGGGAAGGCAAAAAAAAGAGGGGAAGCAGCGAACCACCGGAGTGTCAGGTCAAAAAAAAAAAAACAAATTAAATGGGGAGTTTTTCGGGGGCAATCAGAAAAAAAGGAAGCCCATCAGCAGCAGGGAAAAAACATGGGGAAAGCCCAGGAAAAGAGCGTTCCGCCAGAAGAGGAAAAGGATTTGAAAAAAAACGTTGTAAACATAATGAATCCAAGGGAAAAAAAAAAAAAGACACACAAAAAGGAAAAAAAAAGGGGCTGGAACCAGGGAAAAAAGACGGGGGGAAAAAGAGTGATTTGCATGGAGGGGGGACAAAAAAACGAGAAACGCCCGGAGGAGGAAGGGGTCTGTAGGAAAAAAGAAAGAGGGGTTGCGGGATTTGGAGGGGAGAAGTTTTGGAAACACTAACCAAGGCAGAAGTCCACAGGAATAGACGGTTAGGGGGTTCCGGGGGGGGGGGGTCTCCTGCAATGAAGGGGGGACAAACCCGGGAAAAGGCCTGTGGGGGAAGGCAAAAAAAGAAAAAAAAAAAAAAAGGAGGAGGAAGAGAAAGGTTCACATCAAGGGGAAAGGGGGGATTCCCTTGCCGGAAAGCTGGGGACAAAGGGGGAAACCCAAAGGGGGGGGGGGGGGTGTTGGGAAAGAGGGGGGGCCAAAACTATCATATAATCGGAAAAACGGCCCAGAACTGCCCGATGAAAAACTTAATGAATAGAGGGGAGAGGTGTTTGGGGGGGGAAGATTCAATCCATGCAAAAAAAACTTGGTTTAACAGTCGTCAAGGGGGAAGGGAGATTTTTGAAGGTGGGGGGGAAAGAAAGGGGAAGGCATTCTGGTTTTAAAAAGAAAGGGGGAAATTTCCGTGGAACCGTGATTGGAGGGGAGAAAAAAAAGCGATTCGAAAATTATCCCGGCGTAGGGAGAAGAGCACTGGGGGGGTGGGGGGGGGTTAGGAAAAAAAAGGAAAGTCCCCTCTGAAAATGGGGAAAATTTTGGAAAGCCGTGAAGCTGAAAAGAACCAGGGCGCTGGCGGGAAAGAAAGGGGGCTGTAGTCTCTCGGGAAAAAAATCCGTGGGGGAAAAAAGGGGCTTCTGGCGTAAAAAAAAAAATACGAAAAAGAAAAAAGGGGGGGTATTGTGGAGGGGACCGTGGCCGGTGGGGAAAAGATGACGGGAAAAAGATTTTGTGGCTAAAATTGGGAAAAAAACAAACGGAAAAGGGAATCACAAGGAAACTCACTGAAATCCGAGACGGCCCGGCCCGGAGGAAGAAAGAAAGGGGGTGGGGGTCTGCAAGAAAAAAATACAAAATGAAATTCGCTGACGGAAAAAGTTGGGCCGGGGGGGGGAGGAATCAGTGAAAAAAAGACGGGGAATCCATAAAAGGGGGGCTACACATTGGAAAAAGAGTGCTCGTGAGGGGGTTTACGTAATTTTGAAGAAGACAAAAAAAAAAAAGATGAAAAGAAAAAAAGGGGGGAAAACAAGAGGAAAAAACTCTCGACCTCGAGGGGGGAAAGGGAGGTCACAAGAAGGGGGAAGGAGCGTTTTTTTCCAATGGAGAAGGGATTGGGAAAACCCAGGGGAAAAGCCGCGGGAGGGGGGGGGGTGTCGGTTCTTACTAAAAAAAAAAGGGTATCAAAAGGGAGAAATGCCCTGGACTTGACAAAAAAAAGGCGTACAAGAAGGGAAAGGGGGGGGGCGAAGTGTTCGTTCCGGTTCAAGGGGGAACGGGGAGTAACAAAAAAACGCTCTTGGGTGCACAAAAAGGGCAGCTGAACAGAAGCCAGTCCCTTCTTCTACGAAAAAAAAAAGTACGAGCGGAAAGAGGAAAATTCTCTTCCGCTAGGAAAAAGGGTTAGGTCAAAGAAAGTGAAGAAAAAAAGTTGGGGGGGGAATCGAAGGATGGAAAAGAGGGGGGGGGCTAATTATTAATTACTAGGTTCGTTGAAAGGATCTTTGGCGAAGAGCGGGGTTGGGGGAAAGGAAAAAGGAGAGGGGGATTCAATTGAAAAAAAAAAAACGTTCCTTTCTGAAAACTGCAAAAAAGGCAAAAACAATTGAATGCCCGACGGGAGAAAAAGCACGCCGTTAAAGTGGAAAAAAAAAAAGGGTCCCGGGAGAGGGGGGAAGCACCTCCAAACAAAAAGCAGACGGGAGGAAAGAGCGTTACAAAAAAAGGGGAAAACTTCCAAGGAGGTTAAAGGGAGAAGAAACCTACGTACTTCGCCTCACCTGGGGGGAGGAAAAAAAAGAATCAAGGGAAGGATGGAGGAAAGGTCTCGTGAAGTAAAGGAGAAAAACCTCCCTCCCTATGAAGGAAAAAATTTTTGAAAGAAAAAGAACTCACGCTTCGACGGGCGAAAAAAAAAAAAAAGCGGAAGGTGGAAAAAGACGATACCAATCAGGAAAGAATTGCAAGGTGGGACAGGAGCCGCGGGGAGAGGGAAGAGAGCCCGCCCACAACGCAAAAAAGCGACAACAACATTTAGAAAAACAAAAAAAAAAACCCGGCCAAAGTGGGAAGAGGGAAAAAAATA
>Ga0179593_1346593_pt1 | contig 18992 bp, 34 predicted proteins | sample CZODoug2_1_08_16_FD_185931 | JGI IMG/M metagenome (GOLD analysis project Ga0179593, IMG submission 185931) | Vadose zone soil fungal communities from Angelo Coast Range Reserve, California, USA - CZODoug2_1_08_16fungal (PacBio error correction) | ecosystem: Environmental > Terrestrial > Soil >...
ACCCAAAACTCAAAATTTAGTTAAGTTAAGGAAGCGGCAAGGGGGGAGGAATGAAAATTGAAACTGACAATCGTGGGGGCGACGAACAAGAGGGCTTAAAGTGGAAAAAGGTAGCTCTCTAGCTGGTGCTTGGAAAAGACGACCCCCAATAGACCTGAATAAAAATTGGTCAGGAGGACGGCGGGAAGGTAAGCTGGAGGGCGCGCCGAAACAATCACCACGCCGGAAGGACGGGACGGATGGGGAAGAAGAAAGGCGTGAAGGAAGAAAAGAACTAAACGAAAAAGGATTGGCGCAAACGCCAGGGGGCGAAAGGGCTTGCGAGGGGGGGACGGAAGTCACCGAAGAATCATGACAATTGCGCGATGTAGCGCGAAAAATGTAGGCGATAGCCGCTGATGAGCTGGTTGGAATCAAACGGAAAAAAAGCAGGAGACGGTCTACCCGTCAAAAGAGAGGGGGGATGTGCAAACATTTTCAAGCGAGTGAACAGCACAAACGGACAGGAAGGGATTCAAGAAGGAAAGTAATGTCGTCAGCTTCGGGTAATGTCAGACAAATTGGCGGGAAAGGCAAGCTAAACAAAGCGAAAAAAACCGGACAGGCGAGGCACGGTGCGGCGGGCGAGAAACCAAAAATACCATAGGACTAGAAATAATTTTAGACCGCTCCCTCATGAGGGGGGAAAAGAAAATCGGAGGGACACAACAAAAAGGCTCAGGGCGTCCACTCATGAGATGCAAGGGATGAGAGCGCATGGCGCGAAAAAGAAAAGGGGGCGGAGCCATCGGACCTCAAGATGAAGACTTTGAAAACGACGCCGGTCTTGGGAATTAAAAGAAAGAAGGGACTGAAGGGGGAAAAAACGCGGCAAGGAAATCATTTAACTGCGTTGCGACGGTGAGTTGGTGTCACACAAAACGGGGGGGAAGGGGGAAAGGGAAGATGACGGATACTGTGTACAAGGGATGAAAGAAGATAGGAGCGCGTTTTGGGCAAATGTTCTCCAAAAATTGAGGGGCTGCCAGAGGAGAAGCGAGTAAAAAAAAAAATTGGCCTGTGGGGGAGGGAAACCGGGAAATGGAGCAAGAATATTGGTTAGCAGTGCAAGACAAAACCAAGCGCTTTAGCAACGTTAGCAAAAGACCGGGGGACGATGGAAAAAGCTACTCCCACAAGGAATGGGGGGGGGGGAAAAAACCTGCGCATGGGCGATTCACCATCGGTGCGGGGGGAACACCTGGCAGAGGAGAAGGGAGAAGAACATTCTAAACAGACAAGAGGAAAAAAAAAGGAGGTCTCTGAGCCTCACTGGTGGTTAAGAGTCCTTGAGGCAGGGAACTCACATGAACCTTCAAAAAAGAACACGTTTCCAAGAACCGGCATCTATATGTAGGCAACTGACACCATGCAGGGAAACTCAACCGAGCAGAAAGGCTGTACAAAAAAAACTTGCACGCACAAGACCAAACAGATTGCCCATGGGGGAAGTCATGAATGGGTAGCAAAGAAGGGGAAAAATGTCAGAAGGAGCTTCGGAAAAACTGTCCATAAAAACATCATCCGCTGCGGGGAAGAGGAAGGAAGGGGGGGCGGAAAATAGAAAGGGCTGAGCGGGGAGGAGCCGACCAAAAGTCGATGAACATGGCGGCCGAGTCGTAGGGAACCCTTTCTCGCTTTCGCCTAGGAGGCTATCAAGGGAACGCAAGAGAAAAAAAAGGGGGGACGCGGGCGAAAAAAATGGGATCGTTAATGGAAATCAATAGTTGAAAAAGGGTCAGGGGATCTCCAAAGCAAGCGGTCCTATCTTACCGGGGAGCACCGCAATGCGCCACATAGCAAAGGAGGGGGGATTGCGCCGGATCACCAACCCGCGGTGGATCTTTCAGGAAAAAAAATGGCGTCAGAATGCTTGAGAGTAAAAGGAGGGGGGGTCGGAAAAGAAAAGAACCAAGTGAAAAAGATGATGCACCCAAGGGAAGATAAAAAACATCGGCAAACAAAAGGCAAGGGGGTTGGTGAAACACCTGAGTAAACTACGTCAACAACAAAAGAGGGGGGGAGGGGGGGAAGGGATACGCAAATTCGTCAACCCAAGATTTGGCCGAGGCCTGTGATAGGGGGGCACGATGTGCAGTGGGATAATGCGACAGTGGGAAAGTAACCGAAAAAAAAAGAAGTACACTCACCACGCATGGTAGGGAAAAGAGCATCTGAACAAAAAAACTTAACCTGTTGGAAAAAAGAGAGAGAAGCACCAAGGTGAAAGCAAAATTGGCAAAACAGGGGGATCCCCCTCGCTGAAAAAACGGGATGGAGAAAAGAAGCCTTCCCAAAAGAAAGAAGCCACCCCGACGCACAAGTGTAAAGAACGAATCAACTCTTTCAAGGGGTAATCGGGTCGACATCGAACAAAGTCGCTGGGGGAAAACACGATATGCCAAAAGGGGGGACTCGCGTGGAAAGGTAAAAAAGACTAGCGCGAGAAAGGCGTCCGAGGAAGAAAGCGGAAAGGATGTTCCGGATCGAAAAGGGTCCGGGACAACTACATGGTTGGGGAGCGTTTTATACCAATCATTAAGTCCCAGGGCAGAGGGGGGGGGGGAGATCGTTCGAAAAAAATTCATGTGTGACCGTCGTCGAGGGGATTTGACCTAATGGCCTCAGAAATCGATCTATAAGAAAGAGGGCGCACGTGGTTCTCAGGGGGAAGGGGGGAGACAGGTGATGGGAAGGAAGAAAACCAGGAGATTGTCAAAAGGGTCAACGAACACGATTAGATTTCCCGGCGGTGACGATGGTAGGGATCGACCGGACGCCGAGCATGGGGCAACACGCGAGTTTATGATCTCCAGCTGAAGGGAACTGGAAACAATGGGAAAAGGGGGGGTGGAAAAAACCACGGTGAAAGTGGGATCAATGGGCGACAAAGAGCGGGTGGTGACTTTAACGATTAAAAAGAAAGTACTTTAATGGAAAAGGGGCAAGAAAAACTGGGGAACCGGGGGGGAAAGTACGATGGCGTGGCAAGCCTTGAAATGCGAGAAATAGGTGGGCCCGGCAAAAACGCGCCGGACACATGGCCGACGTACCAGTAAAAACGGATCGCACCCCTAGAAGGAAAAAACGGAATAGAAGGACCGGTCAAGGGTTAGTACAGGGCGTTCGGCAACTAAGGACGACTACAAAATGAGAAACGTCTAACTCTTGTGAAGCTTGCAGGTGACAAGGGAGGGGGACGCCAGGGGGCAGGAGGAAAAAAAGAAAAATGCATCCTCAAAAGCAGTGCATCGCCGTGAGTGGCCAGAAGAGACCGACGGAGCACGAACCGGAGTTGACATGCTGAGTCTCTGTGCACATTTGAGGGGGGAGAAATCTTTGGAGGTCGGGAAAGGTCTCGAACAAACCTGAGGTAAGAAGTTCGTGACAGGAAAGGGAACGCGAGAGAAATTGTAATACAGTTTTCAATGCGTTCAGAAAAAAGGAAGGGATGCCGAAACGGGGTCATTAAAGGAGTGAGGGGGTGGTGGGAGGGTGAATCGGAGGAAATGAAAAAGCAACTCTGCGCTTCGCGGTCCCGTCCTGTTGGCCGCCGGAGTCAAGGAAGAATCCGGCGGGTCGATCTAGTAAGAAGAAAAAAGTAAGGGTCAGTCGATGAAGAGGTGCGCGCTTGAAGGAGGCTGTCTCGGAGTTTGGGAAGGAGAAGAGCAGGCGGTTTTGAAGTAACGGTTGAACGGGGGGCGGAGGAAGAAAATGTGGCAGAAGAGCGCAAGGATCCGTCGCTTAGGGAAAGACCGGGGGAGCTTGTATAGAACCTAAAAAACCCTCAACCTTAAAAAAAGGGAAGGGAACTCGTCAGTGGCGGATATGGCAGTCTCAAACAAAAGAAGATGAGAGAAACGGGACACCGACGCTGACCGCGGAGACAACTTTCATTTACAATTCAAGCTCCAAAATTCTTCTGTGTCTGGGCCGGGGAAAAAAAAAGAGAGACCCACGTCGGGGTGAGAAAGGGCAACTCTGCCGGGCTACGGCCTGGAACACATATAGGAGAAAAAAAGGAAAGAGGCACCAGAAGGCAGCAAATAAGAACTAAAAAAAGAGGGCCCGCAGAGAACGAGGCGACGGTGATGGAAGGGAAGAAGTTTCACAAGGGGCCGTCTAATCAAACAACTCACGAGGGAAAAACCGATCTCAACTCCAGGAGAGCTGCAGTCGTTTCGCGGTTTGGTTGCAGGCGCGAGAATGTCAGGCCCGTCCTGGGTTCAAGGGTAAGAAGGAGGACAACTTTTTATCTTAGCAAGAAACGGGGAAGAAGCGGGGCACTGAAACTTCACCCTCGGGCCACAAAGGAATATAACGAATAGACATCGGAAACTCTTGCAGGGGAGTGCGGAGATCATCAACGACGTCACCGCGACGTTGCAAGGATTTCTTCGAACTGGGGACAAAAGCAGCTCTGCACGGGGGGAAATGCGCTTTCAAGAAAAGAACCGTCGGGGCTTCGCAGTAGACCTCCAGGCACCTTCGGAAAAAAGGGGAAGAATTGAGACGCGGATTAGCTGCTCAGCGGGAGACTATCCCTCTAAACCACAACAAAGAGAGAAAGAGATTCAAAAGACATCGCGGGAGCAGCGCAAACGCGCTCAGAATCGCACGGAAGGGGAAGAAGGGGGGCGAAGGCGAAGCCAGAAAGTGTTGGTCGGTCTATTAAACCAATCTCAAGGCAAGAACGACATGAGTCGAAGGAAGAGGCAAAGTGGAATGGAAGAGGGGAAAAGTCGCTGAAAGGTAAGGTTGGATATAAAAAGAAAAGTTGATGTTACGAGGGCAGATAGCGTTAAGAAAGAAATACGGGGGGACAACGCTGGAAAGAATTTTCATCAGCAGGGAGTTCCGGACAAGGGGGTAAGGAAAAGATTCAACAGTGACAAAGAACCTTGCAGCGAACCGGGGCCTACAGGACGTCGAACTGAAAAAAAAAGGGCACCGAACGGAACGGAAGCTCAGAAGGGAGGATCAAAAAATCTTTTAAGGCTGAAAATCTTCGCGGACCAAGGGGAACTGCCAAGTCAAGGAAGAAAAAAAAAGAGTGAAAGCGGAGGGGAACACGATAACTGATACCAGGTGGGTTCTGCGGAAGAAGGGGGATCCTTTCCGTTGAGATCGGAGAAAGGGGGTAAAGTCATCGAAGGAACCTCATCAAAAACGGCAGAGAGGGAACAAGGAGAGACGACGCGGGAAGAAGGAAGGTCCGGCATAACAAAAACGCGCTTTGAACCAAAGCTGGAAACCCAATCCTTGGGTGGTTTTTTGTTTTTGGGAGTTAATGGAGTGGGGGGGGGAGGGGCGGTGGGAAGAATGAGATGTGAGAAAGGGGATGATTTTTTGGATGTGTTGGGGCCAGTTGCAGAGAGGGTGAAAAAAAGTGAGAGAGGACAGAAGCTGGGTGGAAAGTTGGCGCCTAGCCGGACCGACCTGGGCTGAACGATACTCCTTTTGGAACACAAAAAGGATGCGGGGGGGTAGGGGGGAAAAGGCGGAGAACAAAAATAAAAAAAAAACCCAAATTAGGAAAAGAAAGAAGGATAAGGGCGCGCTGCGCCAAAGACGGGGGGGATTGAAAATTAGCACAACTCAAGTGCTTAGGAAATGATCATGCTACACTCCGCGATCGGGAAAGGCGGAAGGAGGGCACTAGCACATGTCAGAAATCCCGAAAAGCTCTACTCTCGATATCCCGCTGAAGGAGATTGCATTTGAGCCGGAGGCCAAACTGGAGACCGGGGAAAAGGCTTTGGACAGTTCCGCAGAAGGGAAAACAAACCCTCTCAAGCATGGAAATGGGAAGGTTAACTAAGCCAGGGAGGAAAGCTGGCAAGGGGATGTCAAAGATGCCACGAGACCAATGCTCCGATCTAAAAAAACTGCAGGGAACTAACGCGGAACAGGATATCCCGTTGAGAAAAAAACTAGACAAAAAGGCCAAAATCGAATAAAAAAAAGAAGGTCGGCAGCGCCGAAGCTGTGTCCAAAAATGTGGTTTCGGTAAACAAAACGGGAGACGAGGCGGGGGGAAAACGAAGGGGCGATGTGCTGGGGGAGAGGCCAAATGTGTTAAAAAAATCACTGGACAAGGGAGGAGCCCTCGAACCGGAAAAGGAAAGAAGTTCAGACGCAAAACGTCATTGGAAAAAATGGTCGGGACAGGAAGAAGTTAACAACAGAAGGAGGAATACAGAGTTACTCGAGAAAGCTCGGGGTTCCACGGGGGGATCGGGGGGGCGAGAAGGATGCTTCTTTGAGGGGGAAGTGTACGGCTGAAACAGGGACTGATCGGCGTCTCGTGGGGGCGGAAAGAAAAACCGACTTAAGGGCAATGGAATTCATTTCCCGAGTCCTAGGGGAGGGACAACAGAACCATTCCGTGGCCTGCCCCGGGGCTGGAAAAACATAACGACGAGTGGTCTCTGTCAGAAAAAAAAGCGACGGCTGGGGGACGGCTAGCCAGATCGAACCCCTGTGAGAGGTGGGGGGATCTACAGAAAAAAGAAATGGGTTGGAAAGAACCTCTGCGAATGCGAGAATAAAAGCTGGCGTGGGAAAAATGATAGGTCGTAAGTACTTACTACAAATCCATCTTTTAAAAAGGGGAAGGGAACGAAAACGGGGGGGAAGCAGAGTTTGGGTAAAGAAAAGGGTAGACCAAATCAAAAGGGGGAACCGCACCGGTGAGAAACAAGGGAAGCGACAAGGGCCCTTGGGATAGATCGAGACCACTTGTTGATGTGCCTGAAAAGGGCAAAACGAACCGCAAACGATAATAGGGGCAAAAACTGAGCATGGACAGCGATCCTCGACGAATAACCAAAAAATTGCACCTGGGACGGAGGAGGGGAAGAAAAAACGGCCCAGTGTCGAATATCGGGAGGGAGAAAGGGCCAAAAACATCCTAACATAAAAATCATCCGCCGGAGGGAAAAAGCATGAGAGGCCTAAAGATAACGACTTGTAGGGGAGAAGCACACAAAAAAAAGGGTCGAGTAACATGAGGGGGCTATTTCTGTCCGAATGACCAAAGGAAAACCAATGCGGCTCTGGAAGAAAAAGGGACCAGCGGAACAAACGCAAAAGGAGGGGAAAAAACGGAGGGGGAGGGGGTCAGCCGGTTCCGTCGGGGGCAGGGGAAGCTCGAAGGAGGGGGCACAGGTTTCCATTGGATCGACAAGCCCAGTGAAAGCTGCCACGTCGGGGGCCCAAAATTCTCCACATTAATCAAAAGGAGGGGGTTGATAAACCTAAAGAGGAAACCAACAAAACCATCGCGGTAAGAGAGGATTCAAAAAGACTGTCGAAATGGGGCCAATCGGTGTTGGAGGAACCAATAACAAAAAAGGGAAAAAACATGTCGAGGCAGGATGGGGAAGAAAACAAACAAGAAGTAACCAAAGCAAAAGCAGAGAGCGGGGGTGCGAAAAAGGCAGGGAAATATCTCTAGCAAAAACGGGTGGGCAAATCAATCGAGGGAAAAAAGGGAGACAACAAAAAAGAGAATACGGTGGAAAAATTCCTGGTGTTAAGAGAAGAAGGATCTGATCCAAAACACTTCGAACAGTGGAAGAACGGACGCCCACACCCAAGGGAACTCAAAAAAGGGCTCCTAAACAGGGAAATATTAAAGCGAAAGGGGGGTTGGCGCAGACTGGCAGGACCCCCAGGGGAAAAGCATGGGGAGCATTTGCACGGAGCACGGGCACAGCTACAAAAGAAAAAAAAGTTGGGGCAAGTTGATCCCAATTGAAAAAATGCCAATGTCGCGCAAGCCGACACAAGAAGCGACCACGGGAAAAGGTCCTAAAACATCAAGGGAAAAAGTGAACCTCCATGAAGAGAAGGACGCAGACAGAGCAAGGGGATTCGAGGGAAAAAGCCTGAATATACGGGTAACTCTATAAAAAGCTCGTGAGAGCGCATGGACTTCCCGAATGCGGTTCTGGGAGATCGGGACCGAGCAACTGAGGAGAAATTGGTCCTTACGTGGATACCCAAGCAGGAGCCAAAGGAAAGGGTTGTGGTTAGTCTCGGCGAGATGCGATGGTTATAAAACAGAAGGGAGAGGGAGGGAGGGGTGCGTGGGGGAAAAGAAGAATTCGGCACGATCTATCAGACCAGAGAAAGGTTGAGACACGGTGGCCTAGGAAAAGTGATGGACTGCTCCATGAGAATGAAAAAAGGCATCAGATTTAGCTTTCCTGGGGGGAGGTGAAATGGCTGGGTAGAGGTAAGAACCGGGCGCATGATACATTTGGTCCAAACGCGATTGAAATCGCCCATCGAAGGAGGAACAAAAAAAAAAGTCCCTGGGGGCTTGACCGGACGGGAAAACTTGGCGATCACGTGGAGCCAAAGCCCAAGCGCGCGGGGTGGTGATTGAAAAAAGACGCCTTCGTTAAAAAAGGTACCAAAGCGGGCCCGTAACTAAAGCTGGTTCAGAACGACGATACTGGGCACCTGTAAAGGGAAAAGAAAATAGTCGAAAAAAAAAAAGAGGAGAAGAGTCTGTCGACTGTACCAGGAAATAAAGTAGCCGGAGAAAAAAACCGTCACGTGAACCCCACAGAAGCAGACAGGGGGGAAGAAGGTCATAGGGGGATGAAGTACGGGATGAGGAACTTAAGGACGTCCTCCGGAAGCACATGTTCAAAAAATGGCGAAATTTCGGATGGCAAGGTGCGAAATGTGCCCGCAAACGGGGAGGGGCGGAAAAAAGCCCAACAAGGAGACATCCATCCCTGCATCGCCGGGGGCAGCCTCGGACACGACGAGTAAAAAAGACAAATAGGGGGCAACAGGATTATGCGAGGGGAGAACCGGGGGCGGGATCGCAATCAGGTGGATGTCCAAGGAAGGGGGTCTCACCAAAGTAATAGATGGAAAGGGCGTGAAGGAAGTGAAAGAGGGAGCGCCGTACTTGCACTAGGGATCGTCCTGACAGACCACGTTGGGAACTCTGACCAACAGAGAAGGAAGTAAGGGGAAAGGGGAATGCGTGCGCGTGTGGGTAAGGTAACATCGTCTGGAAATCGTCGAACTCACGGCTCTTAGATGGAGACGAAAAGATGTCAAAGTCCTGCGGGGAACGCACGCGTCAGAGTTCTATCGTATAGAAGGTAGACGAAAAGGAGAGAAAAAGTGGAAAGCGAGAAGTGGGGACAAAAGGGCCGGCTCCAGGGGGAAGCCCTATCGGTTGTAAAATGATAATCAAGCAGGGGATTGGGAGGACTTCGCTTCAATTTAAAAAACAAGGTGGTTTCATCGCGAATATCCGGAACGAGGTAGGGGAACTAAAGAGGGGGGGGATCTTGTGGCTCCATTTGAAAAAAAGAAAGGACGCAACAGCATTAAAAAACAGGTACACTCAAGTCGGTAAAGAGGAGGGGGGAACTCAAACCAACAAGCTAGGGATCTCCACTGGGAAAAGGCACCTGAACAGCGTCTCACTAGGATGGTGAAATTAAAAGCGTCGCCGGAATCTTCTGGGGAAAAAAAAGCATGAAACTCCTCTCTTTATACAAAATGGGCTAAGCTCGAGGTGGGAAAGGCTAAGGAAAGGTGCGAAAACACAAGGTCTATTCGAAAACTTCAAAGAAAATCTGAAACCGAAAATGGAACAACGGTTTATCCAAGAAAAGAGTGGTCAAAAAAAAAAAAAAGGAATCAACTCTTCGGGGGGATGGGGGGAAAGGGGGGGGAATTCCCATTAAGCAAAAAAGAAAAAAAACAGGAAAAAGGAGGGAACCCAGCTAAAGAAAAATGGAGCGGAGTCGGGGCTGCGGGGTGTGGTTTGTCAGGGGCGAGGAGGGAAAAGGGGAGGACCCCGCAGAGCGCTAAATGAAACTTGGGGAAGAAAAGGTCGGGAGGATAGAGAGCAGGGAAAAATCGAGGAGGGAAAAATTCTGCCTCGATTGGGGGGAAAAGAAATAAGAAATTTCAGGAGGAAAAGAGAGAAAGACACGGACAACTCGGGAAAGGGGGAGGGGCGCAAAAACGAAACTTTCACAGCGAATGTTGCCAGGCTGCGATAAAGGGGGATCTACCGTCGAAAAGGAGAGAAGGTAGGGCGAGTGGCGAAAATCCAGCCCAGGGAAAAAACAAAGTTCGCAGAGGAGAAAGCCACTCGGCCGAATGCCTTGAGCGGAGGAACCGTGCGATGACCGCGATTGGCTTTGTAAAAAAAAACACAACAACTGGAAGTAGAGAAGAGAGAAGTAGGCCAAAACATCGAGGAGAAGCGAAAATTCCAGGTCGAGAAAAAGTTAAAACTATCAAAGGGAAGGAGAGAAGCAAAGACCAGAAAAGGGGGGAAAATGGGGACGAGGGATCCTTCAACACCTTCAAATCAAGAATGAGATGAAAATGATCCTCAAAGCGGAAAAAATCGCTGCTGGGGGAAAGGTATTGAAGGGAAAAATATCCATAAAAAATGTGGGGTCACGATTTTGGATCGCGGTTAAGAGAAAAGACGGTATTTAAAAAAAAAAAAAAGGGGACCAAAAAAAGAGAAGAGTTGCAAAGCTCGAGAGAACCAGGGATGAGATGATAAAATTACGAAAAGGGAAGCCTTGAAAGCGCAGACTGTGAAAAAAGGGATGCAGAAACGCCCTAGGAACAGCGAAGGCTGAAATCTCTCAGGAAAGGGGAAGAGAAATCGGAAAAAGGGAGTGCGTTGTGAGGGTCACCCTGGAACTCCCATAAAGGACATCACCGGGGGGGGGAAGAGTGAGCAGATGGGGGGAACACTATTACGGGAACCGTGTTTATGGAGGATAGGGGGGGAATACAAGGTTGGATCGCTCAAAGGTGGATTCGGCCGTATTCCTAAGCAACAGGGCAGAGCTGACAAAAAGAGACTGGGCTTCATTAGTTAGCCGAAAAAAGGGAAGAACTAAGAGGAGAGGAGGAAAACTATGGGGCGACGCAAAGGTGTAGCGTAAGTTAAAGGGGAAGAGAAGAACTGTTTCTGTACGAACGAAGCAGCCGACCGAAGACTCATTGGGAAGTGGGGAGAATAGGAGTTTAGCTGGGGGAGCGCAAAAAAAAAAAATGAAAACAAAAAGGCACGGAAAAAGGACCCTAACGAAGGAAGAAGCGGGCTGAAGAAAAAAAGGGCGGAGTTAAAAAGAGGGGGGAAAAAGAAAGGAAAATCAAAACGAAACTTCTTTCAGGGTCCACGACGAAAAATTAGGGAAGCGGAAACGGAAAGCGCGCAACAGCTCCGCTAAATGAACCTGGCGCGATAGCGCGACATCGAATAAAGATAGACAGATGGATCTCTGTGAGGGTGGAGAAAAGAGGGAAAAAAAAGGGAGTCGGTTCGACCAGACCGGAATGAGGAAATCGGCTGAGCAAAGGACCCGCCGGGAAAAACATCAAAGCACATCTGCCATGGAGGAACAAAAAAATAAATGAACCTACAAAGGGCGAAAAAGAGGGGGGGGGGTCCTGTATGAAGAAGATGCACTCGTGCACCGTCGAAAAGGAAAGAAAAAAGAACCATGCAGGGACAAGCGGGAACAAGGAAATAGTTCCAGTTGAAAAAAACGAAGAGACATCGACCAAAATCGATCACAAGAAAAGGGGAAAACGGCCTGACCCGAAGGGACCTGTTCACAAAAGGGGGGGGAAGTTTTTTCGGGGGACACCCGTAGGGCGAGGCTGAAACCAAGTCAGGCGGGCAGGAGGGCAGGAGCAGAATGTGTTGGCGCTGGCAAACTGAATTTCAGAGACCACCAAACCGAAAACCGCAATGGAGGGTAACGAAAGATTGTAAAAACAGTGCGGAGAAGGAAAGGAAGGAGGTTGGGGGGAGAAAAAGCCAAAGGAGGGAACCTAAAACTGAAGCGGAGGCAAAGAAAGTAGGGTGTTGAAAAAAAAAAGCTAAGGGGGGGTGAGGAGATACGGCTTCTTCGGACGGGGTCTACAGGAAAGAATAACGGAAGAAACTAGCGGTTGTGGGCTGCCACCACGATGGAAAAAGCAGGGGAGGATTCAACAAGAAGATGAAGGACAAAAAAGGTTCCATCCCTGGCCAAAGGGGTCTGGGAATTAAACCCTATTTGTCCTAAAAGGGTCAGACCACCAGCGCTCAAGAGGGGAAACACTGAAGGAAATTGGAAGGGGAATACTACTCCCCAAAAGGGGAAGGGGTGGGCAATAAAGGCGGAATTGGAGAAAAGTCCCATCTCGTGGGGGGAAAATGAACTCTTTCGAAAAGGGGAGAGAAAGGAGAAAAAAAAGCCATCGGTCCACAAGGAGTAAAGAGAAAGCCACGAACTTTGTAAAAAAAAAACCGGGAGCAGGAAGAAAACTGGGCCGCCGCAACCTGAAAAACGGGTGAAGGGGGAACAGGGATAAGGGGGGATATAACGAAGGAAAGGAAGATGAATTGACATTTAAAAAACACGCAACAAAAAAAACCTTCTTAGTAAAAACCTTCAATCTTCGCCAGACGAAGGAAACCAATGAAAAGGGGGGGACTGAATTATTGTGGATCAACAGATTACCAATGGTCTAATAAAAAATCTTCTGCGGAAAGAGAAAAAAAGCCGAACAGACATCCGCGAGGAAGCTGGCATTATCTCCGAAGAGATCAGAGGAGTGGGGGATAGCAGGACAGAGTCCAGGAGTACATTGCTGGAACGGGTCTGGTAGGAATAACCAGCGAAGCCAAGGAAACAGGATGTCAAATAGTCCGGCGTCAAGCGGGGAGGGAAAGGCGAAAAGGTGGGAAAGAGGGGGGCTTGTGCTGGGGCTCGGAAAAGGGTCTAGTAGGCGCCGAAACCAAGGGGTCCAGGGAGGGGATTGCGAACTACCTCGGGTGGGCTAGAAAGTGGCGCCCAATTTAAAGATCGGGGCCAAAAATTCTAAAAATGAATCACCTGAATGGGGTGGACGCGCTACTCAAAACAGAGAGGGGACGTAGTAAGGAGAGCTAAATGGATGGAGGAAAACGGGGTTGGGGCTGGTCAAGAAAAAAGGGGCGAAGGAAGAGGGAAGTCCATATCAAAACCTAAGAACATCATCGCAAATAGCAAAGCGTAGTCGGGGTGTGACGAAACGAAGAGAGAAGAAGCCACATTATGAGGAAGAAGATAGGGTAAAGTTCGCAAACCCGCCTCAGACGCGTTGCACGGGAAGGGGGAAAAGGGAACGGTGGGGAGACTGGATCCCAGGAAAAAAGACAGGGAGAAATGTTGGGGGGCGAGCCGAAAAAACCCTCATGAACTAATAACGAGGGAACGAAAAAAGAAGGGGGGAACCTGGTGGGAGGACCGCGATGGGGTGGGTAGAATCGTCGCAAAGAAACCCCCTCGGTGGAGAGGTTAGCATGTGGCAACCGAGATACTGGAAAGCAGAAACCGGGAGAGTAAGTACCGTGGACAAAGGGGGGGACGAAACCAGGGAATAGGGAAAATAAGCACTTGAACGCTGGACGCCTTCAACGGGAATTTAATGGGCCTTGCTTCCCACGCGGTATCAGGGGGGAACTAGGGGAAAAAAGAGACTGGATTGAGAGGGGAAGGAAAGGGAAACGAAGACGGAAGGAAAAGTTGGAATCCGATTTTGAGGCTATATACAAGCGAGGGGATCAGCTATGAGGCAAAAGGACTCTTCCCGAAGCAGATTGGTTCTGATCGAAATCTGTGAAAAGAAAAAAAATCGACATTGGGGGGGGGAAGATTGAAAACCATAAAAGACATGAGATCGGGGTGGTTATCAAAAGGCGAGTCTGCCTCATGGGATAAGGGGGGCAGTCCACGGTAGTCGTAAAAAAAGAGGGGGACAAGGTCCTCATACAAGCCTCAGAGATCAGCTAAGGGAAGAAAGTGTGGTTGAGGCCGGGGGCACGCCGTCCAAGTTGGGGGAAGAAAACTCCATGATACTTTAAAAGGGGCGGCTCCAAATGTCCTTCCGGTGAGTCTTTGGTGGAGAAGGAACGGGGGAAGGAGAAAATTGGGGGAAAAAAGAGGGGGGAAGTGGGAGAGAAATTCATTTGTCTTTCACAAACCCAGAAACATTGGGGGGGGGGGAAGGAGCGAGAAAAGTTCACGTGGCGAGTCAACGTGGGCCCCGCAAGAAAAAGAAAAAAGGTTGGGGGGGGGGGAGTGAAATTGGTAAAAAAAGAGGGAAAGTTCGGACCGAAAGGGCCAGGCAAAGGCCCAATGGGAAAAAAGGGGTTCTCTCAGAACATGACTACGTGGAACTGAACTTTCGGGAGAACATAGGGAAAAAAAGGGCAAAAAGAGCAGAAAAGAAAGTCTGAAAAAAGTACAAGAATCCCAGAAAGTATACGAAAGAGGGGAAACCCTGACTGGGGGAAAAAAAAACAAAAAGAAGCCGAACTTTCAAGTAGGGGTGATGGAATAAAAAGGGAGTGGGGGGGGAGGAATCGACGGCCTGGCTCACATGGGGTAAAAATGACGGGAGGAAAATTCTGGGAAGAAGGGGTTCAGGTTGGCGATTTCTCCTACTGAAGGGTGAAAGAGGAAAAACCATTGCTAGCCCCGACATCCACATCGCCTGATGTGGCAGGAGAGACCGAAGGAGTGTCCAAACCACCTGAATTTTGGTGGGTAAAAAGAGGAGAAGAAGGAAACAGTTTAGGATCGAAGGGAAGTGTGGGGGGGAACGAGTTGAAAGAGAGTAGCGCAACTGGCTATGAGGAATTGGCGTGAACATTCCTTTACGCGAAACGGGGAAGTGGGGGAGACCTGCACGAAAGGATCTTCTAAATCAAAAGAGTGAGATTCCTCAGGGCGGAAGGTAGGAAAGGAATGAGGGGGGGGGAGACTTTTGGGTGCTTGTAGAGTGCCGGGAAATTAGGAGAAGACTCAGGCAAGAGGGGGAGAGGACGAAAAGAGTTTGGACCTCCACGCGGGGAAAACATCACATCTATGAAAGTGAGAGAGACGAGACGAGAAATCGCAGAAAAAGTAGAGAAGGGGGGGGAGTTTCCGGGGGGGAGAGGAAATAACAGATACGATTGCTGCAGGAGATCAGAAGACAATTGGGGTTGAGTCTTGAGGGATTTAAAAAAAAAAAGGCCGGGGGACCTGTTGGGAAAGAAAAAACGCCAGGATCCTAGAGGGGGGCTACCGGCTTGGGGTGAAGGGTCGGGGAGAGAAGGCCACCAAAACCTAAGAAAGTAAAATCAGTTTAAAAAAGGGGGAGATGTCCTCAAGTAAAAAGATCTCACAATCAAAAAAAAGTCTCAAAGTGGTAAACCCGATCTGGGAAAACAGGAGACCCACGAGTCATTGGAAAGGACAGCGAACTAAAGGCCGTCTGATTGTTAGAACCGGGAACATCATAACAAGGAGTCGGGGAGAAGAGGTCAGCTTAAAGTCCCGTGAGTAGGCTACGGAAAGATTAGAACAACTGCGAAGAATCCAAAGGGAAAAAGGAAGGAAAACTCTGACTCAGAAAGAAAGAAAGGGGTTATCCAACTCGAACAGGGGACAACAGCGATAACTGAGTAGTTAACTGTGATGCATTGAAAAGGGGAAAGAAGCAAAAAGAAAAGTAACTAGTGAGACAACAAACCAGAAGAGCTTCCAGGAGGGAAGGGGGTTTTGGAAAGGGGGGGCGCGATACGGGGACTGCAAAGGGGAGGGAGCGAAAAAAGGGGTCAACTTTAGTTCCAACTGTTGAATTAAATCTCATAAAGTGGACAAAAAAACACAAAATTCTTCATCGGATCAGTGAATAAAGCCTAATTAGGAGGAAAAAAAAGATGGAAAGATAAGGAAAGAGGGGGGAGCGATCAATCAACGAAGGGTTCACCGCAGGACGGTTGAAGTAAAAGAGAACTTTGGGAAAGAGACCTCGACGTCGGAAATTTTGCATGTCGCAGAGGGTCCAGAGAAAAAATCAAGCAGTGCGGAGCAGAAAAAAACTTCGGAGAGGGAAAGATGCCTTGAACTGGGGGGAGAGAGAGCGAGGAATTGGAGAAGCAGCGAAACACAACACTGAGGGAGGGAAGGAAAAAGAAGAGAGATGGAAGCAGAAGAGGAGAAAAGGGGTCCCAAGGACAAAACAAGGCAATAAGTCGATCTGGGGGGTGAAATGAAGGGGAAGGGCAAGGCTAAATAAGAAGGGGAGAAAGGACAAGTAGACCAAAGCAAAAATCACAACAAGAGAAGAAGAATTCAGGAGGAATATTTCCAAAAGGGCTGAAAAAAGAGGAAGACCGTCCTCCTTCGTGTACAGGTAGGGGTATGAATGCCTACAGAAAAGAAGTAAATGGGGAGATGGACCTATCTCTGTGGGAGAAGAAATATCTTTATTAAAAAAACGGCTGGACCTAAAAAAGAAATTTTCTCTGGAGCAGAAATTATTTAAGAGGAAAAAGGAAACAGTTGGAAAAAGGGGAAAGGGGGGAGAAAATGACCTGGGGGAAGGGTATACACTCCAGGGAAAAGAAAAAAAAACCAGGAGGGGAAAAGAAGGAAGCTATACTGAGAAGCGGGCTCACTCGTTGGTGTCGGGGGGGGGGAGTCTGATGAAAGGTAAATAAAAAATCAAAGCCACCGATAAGTTCAGAGGGGGACCCACAGGCGCTCGTGGGAACAAAGGGGGGGTGGGCTTGTGACGAATATGCTAGGGTCCGTTTCTAAGAGAAGGGTGGGAGAAAAGAACGTAATCAGACACTTAAAGAAAAGCGAAAAGACTAGGGGAGAAGAGTTAAATGTGGAAAAACAGGAGCTACTGAAGGGGGGTCTAATGAAATTGGGAAACTGACATCTGTTGTGGGAGACCTCAGTTGGAAACTACTTTTGGAAATGGGAAAAGAACTCTCGAATTTGGGATTGGAGCGCCCGGAAAAAATGAATTTAATTGACATTCAACTGTGTTACACTTTGCCCGTGAGGGATGGAGGTCTGGAGGAGGACGAGCAAAAACGAGGCTCCAAATTGAAAAGGACAGATCGACTTTGATAAGGAGGAGCCTGAAGGGGAAGGTCTGAAAATTAAACAAAAGAAAGGCTTCGGAGTCGACATGGGGGGAAACTCGCACCACGCTTAAACTCAATAGGAGAACCTCGTCATGAGACTGGACCCGGGAAAAAAAAAAGCGCTAAGCACGAGTAGAACGAAAGAAGGTATCTATGTATGGGAAGAAGGGGCCAAAAGACGGGTTAAATAGAGTACATCCACGGAAGAGAAGGGGGGGAGGAAAAAAATAAGAAGGTCCAGCCTGTTTAAGAACAAGCACCAAAAAAGCATACCCGATGAAGTTCATAAGGAATTAAGGCCGGGCGGAGCGTGGGAAACGGGGGGAAAAAAGGAAAGAAACAAAACATCTTGCCAAGGGAAGAAAAAAAGGACGACGGCTTCAAAGAGGCCATGTCAAAACTCGGACCGGGGCGGGGAGACCTTTTATCGAGATACTACAGGTCAAATACAAAGAAGATCCCAAAGGGGCGCCGCGCCTCTTAGGGTTCCAAAAAAAAAGGAAACTGGTGGGGAGGGAAACTCACTTAAGGGAGAAGTCGTCCACTAAAGGAGAATGCGCGGGGCGCAAGGGTTTTACTAGTGGAAAGAAAGGGAACAAGGAGAGGAAAGAGGGAAACCGGAAAAGGCCGAATGGGGCGAAATCCGTCAGGGGGGGGGGAACAATGTTAATCGCTAAAAACGTAGAGGGGGACTACAACTCCCGAAATCAACCATCCGGGAGATCGGAGGGAGGATTAGGTGGGGGTTTTACAACACTGATTCGGGTTTCGAATCCAGGCCTTACTTGGTACGTTCTAAAAAAGAATGGAAGCGGACGATTTGGGGCAAGGAAAAGGGGAGACAGAAAAAAAGGTCAGGATTAAAGAGAGAGAAACCATAAACAAGGGGGGAAAAGTGACCTTTCCAAGGGGGGGACAAGGAACTACTGTTGTACTCGAAAGACAAAAAAAGGAATTAGGGAACCCACTGAGAGCCACTGACTCTGAGACTACAAACCCAAAGGGAATGGTGGGCAAGACCTGCGAGGCGATCAGTCCAATCTCTGTTGCACAAAGAAGAGGCGAACTGTGGAGGGATCCTTTCAAACCCCAACAGATCACTCATGAAAAAAAAGAGAAAGCGGAGAAGAAACTGGTTGGTAAAAGCCTCTCCTGGGAGCAGGCGAAGCAAAAAAAACCTGGGAGAAAAAAGTCAACAAGGTTTACGGGTCACCGGGGGGGTCGACCTTGGTATAATCGAGACCCGAATGAAGGCCTTCATTGGGGAAAAAGACCACCAGGGAAAGAAAGAACCATGTCAACAAGTAGAAGAGCCCGTACGGTAAAATAACCAACCCAGAGGGGAACGGGTACTTTCAGGAATGGTATCAACGAAGAACCAGGGAGAAGATCAATGCTTAGAAAGCGGGACAGGAGAAGAAAAATCATCCGCTAGGGAAAGGGGGAAAGGGAGCGGACTAAGGCAAGAGGGGGGATTGTAGGTGAAGAGAAGGGAAAAAAGTGTCTAACAAAGGGAGGCGATTACGTAGGGGGGGGAAGAAAAAAGACGCACCTTGGGAGCTGTCGACATCTTAGACGAAAAAAGAAAGCCCCAGGGAAAGAGGTTGAACAGGTGAGGGGAAAAAACAAGTTTAATCGGTCGGGGGGGTTATGATTCGGCGCGAAAGAGGTGGAAAACAGTTAAAGGTAAACGCCAACGCCCTCGGGGGGGTGAGAAAAAGATCGCTGGGAAAAAAAAGTGCAAAAAAACATGGACGTGGGGGGGGTGGGGTCCGCGAGATCAAAAAAAAAAAAAAAAAATCGTCACCCTGGCGGAAGAGGAGGGGGAAACGGAAAAGGCCGCAATGAGGGAGGTAGGCACGGGTTTTGACGTCAAAGGACACATGGGTTCTTGGGGATCAAGCACCCCGCCGAAAAAGGGGCATCGGGGGGGGGGGCAAAAAGAGCAAGTGCGGGGGGGGTGAGGAACTTGACATAA
>Ga0179593_1627436_pt1 | contig 18990 bp, 19 predicted proteins | sample CZODoug2_1_08_16_FD_185931 | JGI IMG/M metagenome (GOLD analysis project Ga0179593, IMG submission 185931) | Vadose zone soil fungal communities from Angelo Coast Range Reserve, California, USA - CZODoug2_1_08_16fungal (PacBio error correction) | ecosystem: Environmental > Terrestrial > Soil >...
CGGGGTGGGAAAGCTTTTCTAAAAGTTCAAGAGGTTGTCAAAATAGTGAGGGGGTGAAAGGGGGAGGAGGGAAAGCGGGGGAAAAAAGGGGGAGGGGGACTCCTTGAAGAAACGGTCAGGAATGGCTCTAGATGCCAAGGAGACTGTGTGAAGAATTCTCTGGGAACTTAAGAAATGCAGTGAAAAAAAGGGCTTTCCTTAGGTTCGGAGCATTCAGGCAAACTTAAAGTCCAACAGATGGGAGAGACGAGGTATATGAAGGGGGGGCGGCTAAAAAACCTGTTCCGAGAACTTAGCTGGTCAGTGATGCAGAGACTTCAGAAAAAAAAAACACGGATCCTAAGAGAGAAAACCGGAGAAGGAAGCAATGGGCTTGGACAGGTCGGACGGGCCCGAACACTAACCAGGGGAAGGAATGGACAAAATCGAGGGAGAAAAAGTGTGGATCAAGAGGAAAGGTACCGGGGGCAGATACAACGCGGGGGGGGACGAAAACCCAAAATCCGAAGATTCCCAAGGATCTCCGTAGGGACTCAACATATCAAAAAAGACAAGTTTAGCGGACGCCGAAATTTTGGGCGGTGAATTGGGCAGCCGAGGAAGATGCTAGGACTGGAACGGCCGCTCTGAAAAGGGGATGTTACCGGGGGGGAATTAAAAAGTGAGACCTTAAATTGAATAAGCGTCAAGCAAAAAAGAAAAAAGGGGCGGACCTTCCACGGCGGCGGAAGTGGCCAATAATTGAGAACAACAAGGGGAGTCATTCCTTGTTCCAGGGGGACTTCTGAAAAAATCCTGGTAGTCCGAGGGGGGGGGGGCCCTGAGCGCAATTCGCGGGGTTGTCCAAGTCATAAATGTCCGGAGATTTTGCAGAGAAATGGATGGTTTCACAAAGTGATTTGGAAAGCTGAGATGCCAAGGGGAAGACGTAGGAGGGTTCCGAAAAATGCGGGAAGAGACCATTGGCGCTGTAATAAGGTTTTTCGGGGAAAAAAAACGTTATTAAGTCAAGACTTGAATCTTTGAAGGGGGTCGGAAATTTCCCAAAAAAGCATAACTCGATCGCGAAACACATCGGGAAACCTGATGGTTCGCCGGGGTACGAGGGAAAATAGGCGAGAACTTCTTCGTACCGAATCCTAAATCACCTTTTGGCAGTCCATTTAAAATCACTAAAGGGGGGGGGAGATCAATCTTTTAAGAATGGGAGTCGTCGAAGTTACCCAAATCACATAAATGGCACCAATACGGGCGGGGAAATAGGGGAGTGGTAAAAATTGCGAAAGGGGGGGTCGCGGGGGGGGTCCGGGCAAAGGGGGTTTCCCCGAAGTCTCACGGCGAGCTTAAGGCTATGGTAAACGTGGGTAAGTTGGTCTTGCAACCTAACGCCTTCCCACCGGAAAGGCTAAAGAGTTCAGTCGAAGGTTCCTCCAAGCGTCAGGCTGCGGGAGTGTGGAGGACTCGGAAAGAAGGGCAGGTTATGGACTCTGAGACTCTTGCATACTATGGGGGACGAAAGGAGAAGAGGTGCCAAGGGAGGGGGAAGAAACTAGTTCTTAGCTGTGAAAAGGTAAGCTTCCGGAGTGGGTGTGGTATAAAAGGGCGGGGGCGCATTGCCATGGTCGGGATAAATTTTACTGTCAGGGGGAAAAGCATCGGAGCTAGAGTCTCTGGAGTATCCTCTTGTGGGGAGGGGGGGGCTATTCTCATGCAACCTTTAGTGGTCCACATCGGGGGGGGTTTGCTGGGCAGGGGGGAAAATGGATAGTGGGGCGGGCTCAAAAGTCGTGGGTTGAGGAAAGGATGGGTTGATTAACAGTCCGCACAGGGTCAAAAAAAAGAGGCTATCAGAGGGGGGGGGCTCAAAAGTAAAAATTCGGTGGAAACTGGAAAAAATCATTAAGAATCTGGTAAAACACAGTGCTATGTGGCCATCATGAGTGCAGGCGGGGAGCTGTAATCAAGTTGAAACAGGCGGGTTCACACGAGCATACAATAGTGAGGAGGGGTTTTGAAAGAGTACCCAGGGGACAAGAAGAATGGCTGGAGAAATGGTGGTTTATGCGTATGAACTAAAGGGTCGAAATCGGAAATTAAAGGGGAAGTCGGGAAGCGCGCGGGGGATCTGAGAAAGAAATCGCGTGGTTCCAGGAGGAAAAATGCCGAAAAAAGGGAATCCAGGAGAAAATCAGGTCTAGAACAACTCGGGGGGGAAGCGGGAGAGTGTTGGGAGAAATAGAAAAACCTCGTTGGTTAAAGATCGAAGATGTTTAGAGGGGGGGGTCACGACGTCTGTGTGCACCCCGGAGCGCTCACAATTGAAAGAAATCTTCCCAAAGCTAGTGAAGGATCGCTCCTCCAATGAGTTTCGGGGGGTTAGGGGGGAGGAGGGGGGCTGTCCCGCGCGGCGAAAAATCTCCGTGAACGGAGGGGGTCGAAAGGGGGTGAATTCGGAGAGGTCGCGAAATGGGATTCTTAGGTCAAAAACACTTGGGGATCTCGCTATTGAGGAGGAGGGGCATTAGGGACACGAGGATATCAGAAACGCATTAGGAAGTGGACAGGTGGTTTTTGGTGAAGTAAAATGGTTTCTCGCCTTCAAACTAAAAGCTAGCGGGGTGGGTCCAGAGGAGGAAGCTCAACCAAAACAAAAAAAAAAAAAAAAAAAAAAAAAAAAAAAAAAAAAAGCGCTTGAAACTCAGGCTTGATCGCTCCGCCTCCGTACCGGGCCATTAGAAACGGGCAGGAACCGGGAAAAAGGCTCAGGAACTAAGAAGGGATTGCTTAATAGGATCCAATCAATACCGGATATTTGTAAAAGCTGGAGCTAAGGGGACGTAAAGGGAACATATCCTATAAACAGAAACCGTAAATGCCTCAAACTGTGAAGGGGAACAAGGGATCAGGGATTAAAGTGTCGCGTTTTAAATAAGTGGCTGTGAGTTGGGTCTGTATGGGGGAAGCTTCTTTACTGTGGAGTTCGCCAGAAACACGTGGGCCGGTTAAAGTTCGGGAAAAACCTATTAGTTTCCTATGAGGGCTTTAGAAAAGAAAAAATAGCCTACGGGAATGCATCCGAGGGAGCTTCAAAACCCCGCGCATCCGGGAGCATTGAATCCGGATTGGGAATTGAGCGGGCTCGGGGCGGCACGTCTCGGGGATCCCTTCTGGGGATGGATTGAGAAAAATTTTGAAGTTCGGGGCTACTCTTATCTTCAAAGGAACTTTAGGGGAGTTCTTTCGAAAGCCCGTAGAGGTGCATGCAAGGAAGAGGTTCGTCGTAAAGAAACCATTGCCCCGTATGACAAGCCGGCGCCACATTAGGTCTCCTGAAGTAAATCCAAAACCTCACGGCGGGGGATGTCCTAAGAGTTAAGAAAAAAACATACTTGGTGGGGGGAAAAAGATCGGATCAGAATCTCGCTACCTGGGCATTTGGAGGGGATTCTTTGGGAGTTAGGGGGTAGGGAATGGGAGGAAATGGTCTGGTACCTAAGGTCGTCTGAAAAATTTGCCCCTCAGAACAAGGTCTTGCCGGGTTTCCAAAAATTTAGAGTAGAGTCTAGACTATCACTCTTACCCTTCCCGAACCTGAGGAATTCAAGAAAGGGGGGTAAGGGTAAAGGAGCAGGGTCTCGGAGGGAAACAATTGTTTGGAGGGGGGTTAAAAAAGATGCCTGAAAATCGTCACCATCTAAGAGACCCAAATTTTTAGAGCCTGGGAAAGGAGGGGCGAAAGTATGGACATGAAGGGAAAATACTTATAGAACATGATGAAAACATGGGGAGTTAGAAAATAAGGGGGGTCAGGGAAAGTCATCAATAACAGGGGTCCACGGGTAGCTAACCTTAGAACGGAAAGTGTTAAGAAAAAGAGGGTTGTGGGGTGAGTGCCGATCTTGAGAAAACTTAAGAATTGATCGCTGTTTCCGAGGGATTAATTGTGTAAAGTCTAGAGCCTCTCTCAACAAGAAACGGGGGTCTGGGAGAGGAAAGCTGACCATGTCCCCAATGAAAGGTGAAAGATTTTCAGGAAATAGAAAAAGGGACAAAAAGAGAGAAACCTTCAAAGGAAAGGAAAGTTACTCAAGGGTCTCTCGTGATTAGGAGAAGGAGGGCAAAAACGGAAAGATCAGAAAAGAAAAGAAAAGGATCGGCGTTCTCAAGAGGGTACCAGGTGAAGAATTTAGAGGTCAGGATCGGAAGACCGAGGGGAGAGTCGGCGGATCAGCGACGCAAAAATTCCTGGGGGGAAATCGCGGGAGGGCGGGGGCACAACGGAGGGAGCGATAAAGGGTACCTTTCTGGAGGGGAGAAAAGTAAATGGGGAGGAATCGGAAGAAGAAGGGGGCTCGAGAAAGGGACTAAAAGGGCAATGTCAGGGGTCAAAGGCACAGAGATTTCGATGGGGGAGAAGGAAGGAAGAGTCTTTCCGGAAAGGAACACCGACGGGGGGGTGAGAAATCCTTCGCTCCTCATCAAAATCGAAGCAAGCAAATACCTATGAGAAAAAAATCCCCCGAAAAAAAACTCGGTGGCACCACTCTCGGGGCGTCTTTATGTGTTGAATGTTGCAGGGAGAAAATCGAAGGTTCTGGGGGGTTTTGAAGGTTGTTCGCGCCTGAAGAGGCAAATGCAGTTAGCTACGAACGCTTCGGAGTACAGTTCTTGAAATCCAAAAAGATGGACCAGGCTCCGGGAACGTAGAGGTCTATTGACGGGGGGGTCTAGGGCCGACTCGGGGTAAGATCAGAGTGAAGGGGGGAGGAAGATGGTATCTGAGGGGCTAGTTTCAAGGTGTGCGGACTTAGGCTAGGGTTGGTAGTTCAAAACCGCTACTCAAAGCAAAAAAACCAGCATTGTACCTGTGGGGGACGAGAAAAAATAAAAAAAAAAAAATTATCGCAAGAATCAGAAATCCTTCACAAGAATCGATTGGAAACAAAATGAAAGACCACTGAGAAGTGGGGTACGGCGAGGGCCTGTGACTATTTCAGAGTCAGGCTTTCCCTTACCGAGGACAAGAGAAGTAGAGGAAACAGAGTTGGCCAGAAGTCGCTCGGGATGTGGCCAAAGGTTGGGTCCGGGGCCGAATCGCGGCTGATGCGGGCACTACTTGATCAAAAGAACGGGGGCGGCGAAAAAAAATTCTGGAAATCGAAACGCTGAGGGCGAGACCGAGATCGGGATTACCCGAGGATCTATCAACCGGGCCTTTCAGCCAACACCCACTAAGGGAGGGAGAAACCTCGGGGGTTGGGGGGGGTGGGGGACTCTCAGTGGCGGCCAGACTCTGGGTAGACAACTAGGGTTCAGTGGGAAAAAATTGCAATTTTGTCAGAAATAGAAAAGACGAGGCCGAAAGTCTGAAAAAAGTGGCCTGCACACGTTCAAGAAGAGTCAGGGAGGAAAAGTTCCCGGGAAAAAACAATCCCGAAAAATTCATCACTCATTAATGAATACAGATTTGGGAGTATGCAAAAAAGTCGAAGTTCATAGGACCCCACAAGTTAAACGGGTGATATCGCAAAAAAAGCGTAGGGAAGAAACCTAGGGTTCGGAAAAAAAGCAGAGAAGAATCTGAAGGGCTAATTAGCCGAAGTGGGGTCCTGGGGAAAGGGGAAAGGCTGCAAACCGGGAAAGAAAGGCTTCAAGAATGGTCACTTTCATGTAAACAGAAAAAAAAATTGACACCGGTCTATGACCGAACACGCGAATTGAAGATCAATGTGATTGATCAATTCGGGTGGAAAGGCGCACTCGACATTTTACTCAGAACATGCTTCCTGAAAAAGCTTGGAAAGGAAAAGAGACAGCCTTAAATTTATCGTTATGCCGGTGTGGTGAACTGAAGGGGGTGAAAAAAGCCAAGATTCGGGGAGGGATTTCCACTGGAGATTTTGAAGTGAACGGGTGGTGCAGAGGTTGAAGGGGACGTATTTACACTGTTTCCTTAAACGTCGGGGGGTTTCAGAAATGCTTCTAGCCCTTTGAAGGGGGGGATATAAATGGGGGGTGGTTAGTTAAACATCAAAGTGGCAGGCACCGACCTGGGAGTGCGGGGTCCTTGAACAACAGGATGGGGGGGTGGTGTCTCTTTGGGGGGGGTCCCAATGTAGTGTGTTCCTGGTTCGGAGTTTAAAACCGAGGAGCCATACCTGCCGGATCCAGATGTGGGACCGCCGAGAAATCTGAAATTCGTCATTAGGACACCAGACCGTGGGTAAAGCTGAAAGGCCTAACAGAAAATTGGTGCGGAAGGACTGGGTACAGTAGCAGATCTTTAAAGACGCCGGAAAAAATCAAAGCCAGGGAGTGGAAAAGGGGACACGTGTCGGAGTGAAAAAGTCTTGGTGGGGGGGGGAAGAAGGGGGTCCGATTCAAAGAAGAAAGAGGGAAGGGGGACGAAAACATGATCAAAACAACGGTGATGAATAGAGAGATGGTGAATAAAAAATAAAGACCCTCAGGAATTAAAACATGGGAAATCTCCGGAAATCCAAAGGCAGGGGCGGGGAGGTGACACATGTTCATCTGTGTAAGGAGTTTTTGAGAAAAAAGTCGCAAAGTCCTAGAGTTCAGTACGGAAAGACAATTTAAAAAATGCGACTTTCTCGTCTAGGGCAAAAGTTCAGGGGTCGAGGGAACCGCCCGTTTTAGTTGAAGCAAAAAAAACTTCGCGGGTTCATAGGGATCTCAAAATGAATCGTTTGGGGGGGGAAAAGGGAATGGAAGGAGTTCTCCGATGTAGAACCCATCATGCCCAGCTTGAGAAAACCAGAATTGGTGAAACCCTAGATTGGCGTGAGCAGGGGGGGGGTGAGGCGGTCCGAGGTGCCCTTGGCGCATCGAATTTGGAGGGGGGGGAAAATGCAACTTAAAGGCGCAGAATCATTTGTCATCCGTGTCGACAACCAGCGGGTAAGGGTCGCTTCCAGGCATAGCCATAAGTCAAATCTGATGAGTAAAACCTGCTAGGAGTTCACGGGGGGAATAAGGGTCCCAGAGGGTCTTTGGGGAAACAGTTGTCGGTGAAATCAACAACCAGCAAGTCATGTAAGGCCTGAAAAGGGGGGGGGGTGAGGGGGTCGCGGCCAGGAGTAAGTGCTGGAAAGAGTGAAAAAAAAAGGCTAGGGGCAGTAAAATCGAAAAAAAGAAGGAAAGGAGGAACTTACGAATTTGTCTTCAATCACTCAGAAGGGGTCTGATGACGCTTAGTACTTCACTTGAACGTGCCTTTTCAAAAAAGCCGAAAAAAAAAGGTCACCTAATTTCCCTAAAAAAAAAAAGGCTCGGAAAAAAACTCTGCCAAAGAGAGGGAAGGGTTATCCGATTGTGCAACTCTTGTGGCCTCGGATCGAAGGGTTTGTGGAAAAAGAAGTCTAAAAATCTTTGGGAGGATGCTGGTGGAAAGCTGGTGAATCGGGGGGACCTCGATGTTGGACCATATTAAGAGTGAAACTTCTAAGAGTCTCTCTGACGTTATCCCGCCTAAGCCCTCCGCTGCCCAAAGGGATTCGAGAATATTTGAAAGTTCCGTTTGCTTTGAGTATAGAACCTTGTAGGGGAGGGAGGGGGAACAGGTATCCGACAGGCGGGGGCGGTTGAATTGCTGTCGTCCTAGTTCATTCAGAGAGCTTCAGTCTAGCACCTGGGGTAGATAAGCTTAGAGGAACCCTTGACTTCAAGTTCTATGTGGGAAAAAAAAATCTAAACGGTTCAAACTGCGTGTGGGGGGTGAGAGGAAAATGAGTATGGCCAAATTCGTAAAGCATTACTACGGTTCCGGGGTGAACGAACAAAGTTCTGCCGCAACAAAGACTTGGGGGGAGAGTCTCTAAGCTTATGCACTTTTCTCTTGGGGTGGGGGTTAGGAGATCGTCTAAGGCTTTCTTAAAAGGAAGCAAGGGCGCCGGCGATTGGAAAATCGTGCTTCCTGAACGGGCCATAACTTAGTAACAGCCTCTCAGAGCAGTCCGGACCAGAAAAGGAGCCCAGTTGGCCAACTCCCTATAGGTGCCCCCATCCACAGTATTATTTCACCCAACCCTACCGGACCTTGTATAAGGAATAGTCGAGAGAAGGGGCGAAGCTCCATTTTCCGGGAGACCTTCGGGTGAAAAGCAAGGGATCTATAAAGATCCCTCAATCAGCGGACCTTGAAGTGAGAGAAGCAAGAGGGTCTGGCGGCCAGGGTTCAGAGATGAAGGGCAGGACGGGAGAGAAGGTGTAATTTCGGGTAAATAGAAACTGTCGAACAAGTCCGCGGGGGGTTCTGTCGCGGGAGGGCATAAGCTGAAAGAAAAAAGAGCAAGAAAAATTCGACCAGGTACTCGTAAGCTCCGGCCAAGACTCAGTAGGAAGGCGGTGACGAAGAAAATCGACGAGAGAAATATGATTGTGGGGTTGCTGGGTTGGCAGCCTCTGTTACATAAAAAAATTTAGAAAATGAGTATCGAACCTCCAACGCCGGGCATCTCATGAAAAAACTGCCAAAAACTAAGGGTCAAGCGGGGGGCCGCGACACTGCATAGAAAAGCAAAGAAAATCTTTGATGAGGGGGGGGGGGGGGGGTAGCAGCAAGGGGAAATTTCTTGTGGGTGGAAGAGGGTATCCTCTTTAAAATTGGAGGTCGGGAGGGGTCGGGGTCTGCCTGTTGAACGTCTGGTCTCAAGAATGCTTGAGGGGAAAGACCTATTGGAGGAATGTTCACTGCCCAAGCATCGACAAAATCGAAAAAGGGCCTTGAGAGGACAGGGAAAGGGGAGATTTCGAATAAAGGATCGGAAGCCACCTTGGCAAACTTTGAAAGAACGGGAAATTCTGTCAGGAGCTGCGGAAAAAAGGGTCAATCGACAAGGAGAGGTGGGAAAAAACCCGGTGAGAAAAATCGGCGGATCTGGGACAACCAAGTCGGAATCCGCACCTAATGTGGCTGTTCAATCGACCTAAAAACACTCCTCGGGGCCTCGGAATTCACGCTTGTCCAGAGGACTTCGGCACCATCGAAACGGTATGAGAATCGGGTTGAGGCGAAAGAAATCCGCTCACTATCGGGGACAGAACACGTCGTAAAAAAACAGGACTGACGGAGAAGTGATAGTAGGTTGATAAGATTCGACTTCGCTGGCCGGGCCAGGAAATGGAAAAGGACTGTGGCATGCCGGCTCTCCAACAACCAGAGGGGGAAGGGGGGGGGAGAAAGAAAAAAAAAAAAAAAAGAGTGGAAGTCATTTTAAAAACATTTTCCTGAAAGAAAAAACAAGGATAAGGGGAATACTCTTCACCAGTAGAAAGATTTTCGATAAAAATAATAGAATTCAATACTAGGCAAGGGGTTCTCTGTTCTAGAAAGGTTCGAAATTCGGGAGGGACTCGAGAGAATTTTCGGCGACCGGAGGGGCCTAGAAAAAGGGATCAATATTATAAGTGTCTCTTTCGGACCTCAGCGCTGGAAATTAACTAGCGATTGTCACGCGTGATTTGGACTCTTGCGCGATACCGAAAATTTTTGTCAGCTTTAGACCGAAAAAGTGGGAGCTTGGTAACCTCGCTATAGGGAACTTAAACTTCAAGGTTTGTTTCTAATGGGTCTTCCAAAGGGGGGGTACGTATAGGAAAGAAGAGGACTCAGAAAAGGGAGGCCCGTCTAGGGGACCGAGGGGGGTCGAGGGAGAGGGGGGAATACACTCTCCAGGGGAGAATTCCCTCTTTCTACCTTCTTCCTTCAGAAAATCCTAGGAATCAAAGCAAGCGCTCGCGATGGAAAATTAAATACCGACCGAAATTCAAGGAAGGCTACTTCTAGATGAACAAGGGGGGACCCTCACCTCGATCTTGACTTCTGCCCACCTCCCCGCTTTTTCGGAAAAATTGAAAAGAGAGGTCGGGCACTGGCTTGATCTTTACTCTTATAGGTTGGGGGGGACATGTTTTCCGCAGAGATTCAATCGGGGGGAGAAAAAATCTCTAGGAAGTAATCAGCGGGAGGCTTTACCGGTATGCCTAGAAACCACCAAAAAGACCAGACCCATATGGAAAGCGAGGGGTCAAAAAGAGTAACCGCAATCTTCCGGAAGGACAGAGGGCGCGCGGGAAGGGACAGGGAGGGGGAATGGCGGAGGACTGTGAGAGTGTGGGAGGGTAAAATGCAAAAGGAAATAAGAGCCAACCGAAAGGAGAAAGTGTTCTCTGTTTCCGTAGAAGTAACCGGTAAGGGACATGACAGCGCGACTCTATAGAGGTGAAACATGGGAAGGGAAACCAAGCATGGATGGGACTTAAGTCTCCCTCGCGGAAAGTAGATTGCAGGGCTCGGGAGTCTGTGAGAGGTTGCTTAAGTTATTCGGGAAAAGTCATAGAAAAAAAGGGAGGGCCGGGAGTGGGGGTGCCGGCGGGTATGGTTGGTCAAACCCCTCTGGGTTTAGGGGTAGATGCTTCAGACACAGTGGCTGATCGGCTGCCGGCTTGTTTACGATCCTCTTTGGAGGTTCACGAAGGTCAAGCGAGCTAATAGGACAGGTATCAAGGCGTATCGTGGCTGGAAGGAAATAAGATTACCGAAAGACCCGGCGGCAGGGAATGGAAAAAGTCGGTGGAATCTAGGAAACAGGGGGTCAAAGTCAAAAGGGCTCCCAAGAATTTGAGGCATGGACGGGGGGTATACTAGGTGGAGGTCGGAAGGGAGTTTATCACCTGTTCCAGAGAGACACGCGTTCTAGCGCAGGGGAAGGGGGTTGGGGAGATCGCATAAACGGGTCTTGGCAAACAAGGGAAGAATCCGCGCGACTCAAATGGGCATTCTGCAGCTCGGAAAAGAGGTCTGAGGAAGGGCGGCCGGAAGAAAGAGCACTTCATCCCATGAAGGTTATGGGAGGGTAGGTCCTTTTAGAAGAAAGCTGACTCCATTTATCTGCCTAAAAACCGGGGGGGGAAATTTAAATGTTCCGGTGCCACCCGCGAGGGGCAGCGAGGGGAGTCTCTTCACAAACCAAAAAAAAAGAAAAAAGCTGGAGGTCAGCACTTCGGCGGTCACAGGAGCTCGAATGAGCTTCGTGAAGATTTCCGAAATTGGGCAGAGGGGGTTTGAAAAAGGTATTGCAGTAGGGGGGGACCAAGGACGGTCCGGGCAAAGAATTCAAGAAGCCGAAGACCTCATTAAGAGAGGTTTGTGGACCGCAAAAAGAAATGCCCGGAAGGCCTTGAAGGGAAAAAATCGAGAGACTCGGAAGGTTCCTAGAAAAAGACCACTCGTACGTGCGTGTCCAAATGCCGAAGCAAGTGAGTGCTAAAACCAAAACAGAGGACTGACCGGAGCATGTTAGGGATTTCGCGGGGGGGGGATGAAAAAAAGAAAAACGCGGGTGAAAAGAAAAAGATTCGAGAAAAAGGTCGTTAAACTGCTACTGGGGGCGGAAATCTCAGTTCTGAAAATAAGGGGGGTTAGATTCCCTTTGGGGGACTTAGCCGGCCCGTTGAAAAAAAAGTTGTCAGGGGGGGGAAAAAAAATGCGGCTAGCCGGAAATTTTGCGGGGAAGTGTAGATAAGTGGGGCTGGAAAAACGGTTCTATATGGGGGGGAGGCCCAAGGCATCAAAAGGGGAAAAGGTAGCCGTCACAAGAGGGTTGTAGAACCTTGAATTTTTGTGGGGGGGGGGGGCTAACCGGAGCTTACTACGGTGATGGAAAATCGCCCTAAAAGCCATCTATTTTTGCTATGCAATGAAACGTTCGATGCCTTAAAAAAGGGGAAAGGTCGGCTTTCGACGGCACCCGAACATCCGGGTTTGAAGGAAAAGAAGAAAGGGCCGCTAAAAAAGAAATTGGGGGGAAAATGATCTTAGGATGGGGGACCTCAGGGGAGAACTGAAGGTACTCGGGTTCAAAATCAACATGGCCCCCGGGATGCGCCAATATATTCGAATCAGTTATGAAAAAAAGTTGTGGCAAAAAAAAAAAGGTTTGAATGGAATTTTTTGGGAAATCTCCGGGGGTTTCAGGGGAATCTCAGTTAAGGGACGATCTCACAACAAAAATGAGGAAAAGGGGGAAAGAGATTTAAAAGAGTCCCCTGTGAAAGGAGGTGTCTCGACACCCTTCAGATGTAAATAGGAGAAATGAGATCACCTAAACCATCGTTGCCTTTCTTGTGGAGCCTGGGGAAAGGTTTAAGACTTGGTGGGGGGGACCTGGGAAGTCGCGCAGTTCACAAACGACGGGCTGCGGGGGTGTCAATACGCCGAAGCTTCAAAGGGTCTCCAATGTACTGGAGGGGATTCCATTTAGCGGCGAAGTCAAAACTGGGGGGGGTCTTGTTGTCTAAAAAGGAATTCCTGTTAAAAAGAAGGGTCGCACGGCAAAGGCATAGGGGCAACTATGATCCTCTTGTAGCCTCGGTTTGTAAGAACGTCTGGTTCGAAAAAAAATCAAACCCACAGTGTGGGCTTGAAATTCGGTTGTGTTCGTCCAGGGTTTGCCACATAGAAAGGGGGTCTGGTCAATCAAAAGGTTCTCTAACAGCGCCAATCTTTTTGATATGCAGAAAGGGTTTGGGGCGCCAAAACGGGAAAGGTCCAGGGTCGAGGCGCGGAATATACCTCATGATATCCTCAAAGGCGGCCGACAAAACAGGGCTATTGAAATTCACAAGGAGGAAGGGGAACCCGGTCATAGGGTAGGAAGCACGGGGAGGTTGCATCACCACCAAGAAAAGCAAGGGGGGGGGGGCAGGAGCGGGGGGGAGAGTACGGGAGACAGTAGCAGTGCTTACGCAAGTGTCGAGGGTGTTAGGGAAAAAGCCGAGAGGGAGACTCATCGAAGGGCGCTTAAAGGGAAAGGGTCTGAGAAAGCGGGGGAGACTATAGCTACAAAACGGAATGCCGTCGTTACAGAGGCCTCAAGCTGCACGGTACACAAAAGGAGGCTCTATTACTAGCTCAACTAAAGGGCACTGTGCGCCCAGGCGGACTAAAGATCGCGGCGGGTGTTGGAAAAAAAAGCTCTAAGCGGTGAAGGGATTTGGGGGGGGGCTAAGGAAAGGTCAAAGGCCCTCGGTTGATGAGACTTCCCGGAAGTCTCTTCTCTCGCTTGGATAAGCCCGCTCTAGACAAAGAAATCCTAGGAGCTTCCCCGACTTCCAGAAAAGGGGGAATGTCCGGGCATTTTCTTGGAGGGATCATTGGGAAAAAAAATCCGTCTTAGCATACCTTAGTCCGGGTTCAATGATGAGAGTTCACGTCTATCTTCGGAAGAACTGTATCGACCGCGGTGCGAAATCGATCGCATTAATTGAATCTAAGATTTGCAGCGAGAAAAAAGCAACTTATGAAAATACCACGGAAGGTCAAATCTGGCAATACAAAGTGGGTTCGAGGTTGACAGGGGGGGACCGTCATGTTGGGCAGCGCGCTCCCCGACGGTTTTCTGCCTAAGTTGCGAAAAAGAGATTGTGTGAGGAAGTTTCTGGGGAAAAGCAAAAAAGTCGTAAAGGGGGCTTCAGGGGGCTCTGACGAGGCATGCCTGCCGACGGGACATAAAAAAAAGGCGGGAAAACACCACGAAGGATAGAGCGACGGGAAAGAGGGAGAAGAAAAAGAAAAAAGATAGAGTGGCTAACAGCCCGATTACTTTATCAAAAAGGGAAAAAAAGCTATACAGGGAGGAGTGAAAAAGGGACAGGCTAAAAAAGGTCGAAAAAAGAGCGATGTACGCGAAAAGGCCTCCGCTATAAAAAAGGCTAAAGACGGCTTTCAGGGTACGGGGGAAACACTTCGCGTTTTGGCAATAAGGGAAGGTTAAAATAATAAGAGTTGAGGATTGCCTTGGGAACGTGGGAGGGGCTTATATGAAACACCGAAGCCACCGTGAGGAACCGTCCGAGGCGGCAAGGACGGGAAATCAAGGGGGTACGCTGGAGCGAAAACCGCCGAAAAAGAAATTCTCTCATGTTAAGCCAGCTCCTGAAGGAAACGCGACCAAGCTTCGAAAGATCACGGGGTTACGAAAAAAGCAATCTCTAGTCAGAGCTGGGGCCAATACATGAAATTGTTGGAGGGGGGTACCTGGGTCAAGAAGAGTCGGAGGAATTGCGAGGTTCGTTTCTTCATCGGGTGGCTATCGCTATAAAAAAGGAAGTGAATAATAAGTGCAGGAACCTGCCAAACGAGAATCGAACTCAGGTCATAGAGTACCTGACAAGTTCATCAGCCATATCTCCGCCCGTCTTGATAAGGGGGGGGTAAGTCATAGGGGGGGATATGTTGAGAAGATGTCCGAGTTAGATCCCTGTTGGCGGCGTGGGGGGATTGGAAGAGCGGGGGGAGAAGGGTCTTCCGATGCTTGCGGGGATCTGAGAGCGAATTCCTAAAAGGGGCCTCTGGGAAAAAAAAAAAGGGAATCATAGGACAATCGCGGTCAATGGGGATCTACAGGGAAATCTTGTGCGAGTCGCTCATCGATCAGAAGGGTCACAAATTGGAGTCAGGAACCTTTCGACCGAACAGGGGCGCAGAGGGTCGCTGACGGCTGCTACTTTCTGTAACGACCCGTAGGATTTGAGGAACCACTTCAGTCTTCGGCTGAATGAACCTAGTACTACCAAGCGTGATTGGCCGGAGAAGAAAATTGGCCTTCACTAAAAGAAGTCTCAAAAAAAAAAGGTTCCAAGGGGCTGTCGAAAGAATCGGATGAGGGCTGCTTATGGGACGAGTACTAGAAGGACATCCACGGAGGGCACCTTTACCCGGACCAGTCGGAAGAAGGGGGGGGAAAAGTTGGGGGGGGAATCTGCGTTACGGGAAAACCTGGCAGGGGGAAATCGATGGATAAATGGTTACCAGGTGCCGTCGAAAACCAAAAGGAGGGGGGAGGAGAAAAAATCGATCTAATTCACAGGGGAGTCTCTTTGAAAAGAAAAGGATAAGAAAAGGGGGAAAAACTATCTCAGGAAGCCCGGACAACGGTCTTCTCGAGGTGGATGGCGAGAGGGATCTGGATAAAAAGAAAATCCTATAGAGGGGTTCTAACCGTAATGGCCAAGTGTGGGAGTGAGGAGGGTAGTTACTCGGATGTCTCGGCCAAAAAAGGTCTATTGGGGGGAACGAACGGCAGGAAGAAGGAATCAAATCCGAATGGTGAGCCTCATCTAGAGAAGGGGGGGGGAGTACCGTGCTGAGGGGGAGAAGGGGCTAAATTTCTAGCGAAGCTATCGATGCTGAGAAAAGCCATGTCTGATAAAAAAGAAGGGTCGATTAGGGAAAGAGGCAATTGCGAAATTAAGCTCCTCCTATTCCGCGCCTCGGCGACATCCTCGGGGCCGCGATCACTCTCAAGCCGACAAGAGGACAGTGGTTATGCTCCCCAAACCCTAAGAGGGGGCAAACCAATAAAATGCTGGGAGGGGAGAAGGTTCATGACAAGTTCAAGTGCATTAGAAGCTTGACGCGGGTCTTTTGGTGTTTTTCCGCCGTATATGAAGGAGTTTAGAGAAAAAGGCTATTGAACTAAATCTGGATCGAGGGGGGGGGGATATGCTTGCCTACTCCCACCCTCATCGTGTAATCGGGAGTCCTGGTTCTCGAACCTTCGACGAAAAGAGAGAGGATCTGGGAGAGGGATGACATGTTACTAATTGAGAGCTTCAGGAAGGGGGTTCGGGAAAAGAGAGAGAGTGCCCGCAAAACCTCAACAGCTGACCGGCGACAAGTTGGAAGGAAAGAGGAACCTCAGAAGGAGAATTCAATAAATAAAAAAAGATCTCTTTGAAAAAGACTCTACCAATAAGCAATTGTTTAAAGAGTCAATGCTATTGGAAGTTAGAGAAGGGGAGGATACGTCATCTAGGGGTCTTAAAAGGTGGCGTCTCAGAATTCGGGGGGAAACTTTATCTGTTCGGGCTGTGCGCTACCTTTACCTCGTGATTGGAGTCCTGAAAAGCAGAGAAAAGGTAGCTATGATGAGTTTCTAAAGGGGAAGGAGGTCCGTTCAAAGGGGGGGTCATTTCGGCGCTGAATCGAGGGGCGCCTGGCGTAAGAGAGGAGAGAAAAAACTTAAAATGCGCAAGTGGGGAAACAGCGGGCCGGCGGAACCAGTGGCAGGCCCGTCCACGCGCCCACTAATATATCCGCGGGGGGGAAAATAATTTGCGGGGAAATCGAAAGCTAAGGTGAGAGAGACAACTAGAGAAGAGTCATGCAAGGTGGGGGAAAGATCTCCGAACGCTTCCGAACCAGAATCCTCTCTCTAACCGTGAAGGGCCGCTGGACAAAAAACTCAGGGAAAAGTCTTCAAGGAACCAAGCACTCACCTTCATCGCATGGAATTGCTTGAAGAACTCTTATGTCCTAGGGTCATAAAGAGGAGGGGGGAAAGGTCATCCAGGAAGAAAAGGAATTTAGGGAAGGGTCGCAACATCTGGACGCTATTAGGAGAAACCTTTCTCGAGTTCTTCCCACGCTAAAGAAAAACCTCTATTTGAGCAGGTAATAGAAACGAGGTGACAGCTTGCGTGATGAGGAAAGAGGAAGGGACCAGGAAAGTGCAGCCTACATCGGGAAAACGCCAGCTGAAAAGAAAAAACCGACAACCATTCAGAGGTCCTTCCGATGAGGGACAAAGCATCGCGTCTCCTAAGAAAGCGACACTTTTGAGGGAAGAGGACTCCTGGGAAAAAGGGTTCTAGAACCAACGCTCAGGCGGGTACGGAGGGCCGGGGGGGTAGTACTCAACAGGGTTACACAGTAAAAAAAATTCGTTAAAAAGGGAGAAGTGACTGGGGGGAAGAGAAGGGGGGGCGGCCGCGATAGCTGTGCGGATTTTTAAGGGGGGCTATGCCGTGCCGCGAACGTTGAAGGAAAGGTTTTGGCTCCCAACAATTCTGCCCGCCATTGGGGCGCCTTAGATTGCGGGAAAAAAAAGGGCATTGAGGAGTAAACACCTTGCAGCCCAAGAAGGTACCACACACGCTGGGGAAATTGAATTTTTTCAAAACTAACCAAGCTCCAGACAAAAGAATAGGTGGGGAAAGGGATCCGTCGAGAAAAGATGAAGATTCGTCTTTCAGAAAAAAAAAATCAGTTGGTGGGGAAGAGAGGGGGCTTAAATTGGAAAAGCCTAGAAATTGGGGGCAGAAAAGTGAATCTGTCAGGAACATAGGGGAGGAAAAAAGACTACCGGCAAAAGAAACCATGCCCCCAAGGGCTGCGAAACCAATACGAGTCAGCAGGTCAGTTGGGAGAGGATTGGCAAGGGAAGGGAAGTGGCCGGTGGTCCGGCGAACGGAAAAGGGGAAAGCCGGGCATCTCAGAAAAAAAAGGTAAAAAGGAGGGAACACAGGGGGATGTAACGAGGAAAAATGAAAAGGGGGGCCGTACCCAAAGGGCCATTTCATTAACAATCTCCCATCCTGAAAACTGCAAGGGTTCTCATCCCTTTTTTCATTTGGGTTGTGTTCCGGCCGTAATAGAAAAAAGGATTGTGAAGGGGAAAGGAAGAGCAGGGAGAAATTTCTCGATATGGGGACCATTACTCGAGAGGAAAACCGATTGGTTCGGGTGGGGTCTCAAAGACTAAACTTCCGGTTCAAGAGTTTCGCTCGGTAAGTCCATCGGGAAAGAAGAGGGAGAATAGGGGGGACGCTGGGAGAAAAAATTATAACCACAGCGGGGCGGATTCCGGTGTGCGGGAAAGTTGTTAATGCGCATCAAGGTTCTTTTCGCAACACTTTAGAGCCATGTGGCGGCCTAGTCAGCATTGGTGGCGAAAAAAAACTTTCAGAGACTCAGAGCCGCCTCAGGTACATATACTCACAGAGGAGGGGGGGCCTAACCACGATTGACGAACAGAGGGTTCATTTTAACTCCTTCCTCAGACTTGTTGGAACCCGTGCTTGAAAAAAAGGCATAAAGGGAAAGGGAGAAGCTCTTTGTGGGTATAAAAGAACGCAAGGGCCATTAAGGGAAGGGGCTGACAGAAAAGTGGCGAGTGATGTCTATGAACTCCTGCGGGCTGAACTCATCGGAAGGCAGGAAGTTTTGAGGGGGGGGGGATCGGAGGGGGGAAAAAGGTACTTACGATAGGAGGCCATTAAGTCTGGTCCCGGGCTCATAACTCCTCCAGCGTAAAAGGGTCTAAACTATTCTAGGTGTCAATGGAAAGAGAGGGGGGACTAAAAGAGAGAATTCTGTTTGGAAGAGAAAGGTCTCGCTCTGCGATCGGGGAGAATCGTGCCGACATCGGTTGGGTTCAGGACTGACCGGGGTAGAGATCCGGAGGGAAAACTAAATACTAGGGGAAAGGGAGGACAATTCATCTAGGTTAAGTGCTTTCTGGGATGGCGGCCAGGTAGACTTAGGGGAAGAATTCTCTCAAGGAGGAGCTGAAGGTCGGCGAAGTGCGCCTCTTAGACTAGAGTCACAACCCGGAAGGAAAAGAGGGGGCGATGATGAAAACTGAGCAAAAGGAATATACATCACACACTGGGAAGGGAGTGAAAGGGAGCTTCCCTCGGAGTGGGAGCGGCGTTGGAGGGTGACCGAAACTGGGGGCCGGAACGACTTGGTTCAAAGATCAGGATGTTTCTAAGGGGGGGATGTCTCGCCCATCGCTTCGCTAAAGCCTGCCTAACCGGGCGTTAGCTCGAGAGAAGGAGAAGCCAGCAAAGGCGGGCCACGACTGAAAATCCGGTCAAGGAGGATAGGAACACACTAAATGAGTTGGGGGGGAGTCCAGAACGGTAGCGCAGCCTACCTACCGTTGGAGAGAGAAAGTAACAGGGGGGGGAAAAAGAAGGCTATGACGAGAAAAAAAAATAAAGGATCACACTCTCCGGTCAGGACTTTTAAAAGTCTCAGTGGGCGGCCTTGGGTTCAGGAGAGGGCCTGCTTGCCGGGGAGGAAAAAGAAGGGGATTTGATGGAGAGGACAACCGAGACATTGAGAAGGGTGAGCTTTGTGGCGGCCGGAGTGGTCATCGCGGCTCTTCCGAACAGCTCCGA
>Ga0179593_1381991_pt1 | contig 18989 bp, 18 predicted proteins | sample CZODoug2_1_08_16_FD_185931 | JGI IMG/M metagenome (GOLD analysis project Ga0179593, IMG submission 185931) | Vadose zone soil fungal communities from Angelo Coast Range Reserve, California, USA - CZODoug2_1_08_16fungal (PacBio error correction) | ecosystem: Environmental > Terrestrial > Soil >...
CCCATGTATAAGACTGCCAAGAACACAAAAGGAAAGGGCTTGTGGGACAATAATGATGCATTAAACAAAAAAAAACGGAACTGGGAATTTGTGAATCTCTTCAAGCGCCCTTTGGGAGGACAGAACAATGGTAAAAGCCAAAACAGGACTGAACGTTGGAAGTTTCCATCTGCTCGGATGGGTAAAAAAAAAATAAAAAGCCACCAAATAAAAAGAAAAACAACAGGGGAAAACAAGAAGTCATAAAAATTAAGGGAATCCACCAAGGCTAGGTGAGGAGAGGGGGGCAAAAACAAAGAATGTGAAGACGGCTCGACTAAGAAAACTAAGGCTGGCACTGACCCTGAACGAAAAAGGCCCGTGTGTGCAGCAGTACTTAAAGACATCGAATCAGGGAAGACAACGCTTGAGGTGCTAACCGAAGAGCGGCTCTGAGACAAGCGTGAAACGCAAAGCGGTCAGGCAGATCGCCCGGCAGGGTCTGCGAGCGACTGAAGGAACTGCAAAGAGTGTTGGAGAAGGAGAAAAAAGGAGCCGACCAAAAAAAAGGAACAAAGGCAGATGGGCCAGAGTACTTGCTCAACTCGAAGAAGACCGTAACCGAAAAGGGCAACCGTCGATATCGGTCCAAATTAAAAGGAGACTACATCAGAAAAAACCGAAGAAAAAAAGGGGGGAGGGACGAGGACCAGGCAGAGTATCAAGCTCCAAAGTGCACCACAACTTCTTCTGGTAAGAAAAAAAGGAATGGCCTAAGGCCGAGCCATCACCTAAACAAAGGGAAGAGGCGTGCCAAAAAAAGTGAAAAAAAAAAAAAAGAGAAAAAACAAACGTGCGGGTAGGGGGGAAAAAAAAAAGGAGCAGGCAAACTTTGGTAAAGCCAGCGTAAGCACTAAGGCGAAAAACAAAATGGGCGACGGGAAGCATTTACTGAATACTGGGTTGCCAGGTCCATCTTCACCAAACTGGCCTCCGTGGCAGACACACAAACTCGTGAAAAAGTTGAGCGAGTTACCCAAAAAAAGACGCTAGAGAAGGAAAGACAAATTCGGGGGAAAAGTCCTATCCGCTGGGGGCTCAACGTTAAAGGAATGGCCCGCAATTAAAAGGACACTCGTAAATTCAAAGGCTCGGGGTCTCCCGTTTGCCCAAAAATGGAGACGACAGAAGTGGGGTTCTCTTGTGGCTTGGGGCCGGGCCACAGGGGACTTAAAAAGTGAACGCGCATTCGCCCGGGGGAAAAACAGTGAAAAAAAGGGGATGATCAGCAGGCCGACGGAACCCCGAGGGGCGACAAGCGAAAAAAGTTGGGCCCTGCCTAGCCTTGAAAAGGGCAAACGCACGACAACATGGAGACGACGCCACGAGGGATGACCGAACGTCCGTACTCGCAACGGACCAACCCCACAAAAAAAACTCAAAAAGAACGAAAAGAAAACGAAGGAAAAAAGGGACCATTCACCTCTAGAACGACCGAACGGGGAAACCCCCAGTTTTATAACGTGATGTTCGAATGGAAATCATGTTGGGGGGTAAGCCGGGGCGGATACCTACAGGAAAACACAAACTAATGCACGGGGGGGGGTAAAAAAAAAAAAAGACCTTCGAGCTTTACGGCGAATGGGTGAAAAAAATTGGTGAAAACAGAGAGGTAGTGGCGGAAGAACTTGGGTGTTACCGCGGCAAGTGGAAAGGGTGCCCAGCAAGGGAAACTAGTAAGGTAAGTGAGTCTCGAGTTAAAAGTAAAAAGACTACGGACACTACCCCTGCTACCCACGCACCTAACCCGGAGCAAAACGGGGGTAAGGGTCGGCGCTCCTTCGTACACTATTAGAACTCCCCCGAACGGTTTGAACGCTCGCGGACAGACAAGTTATTTAGTCCTGTCTGTGCCCGGGTGGAAACAAAACCACAAAAGGGACTGTCCAAAGCATAAATCGGGAAGAGGGGACTGTTTAGACAATCAAAGAAAATAAAAAAAAAAAAAGGGCCCCACACAACAAAAGAAGGACTTGGCTGCAAAAAAAACTTAAAATTCCCGGGAAAACCTCGTACGGCCACAGCGCCGAGAGAGTTCCTGTCCAGGGAAAACCGTTTCTGGGGAAGGACTGTCCAAAATCCAAAAAAACACTCTCTCTCCGCTCTCGAACCTTTCCATCGGGAAAGGGGGGAAACCATAAGCAGTTCCTCGTGGAAAGCACGGGGAAAAACAAAGCGCAAAAAACGTTCGAAAACAATTGGCAAAAGATCCGGTCTATTCGTGGGAAAAAGTGGTACCATCTAAGAGATCCAAAAAACAAAAAAACGTATTATTAAAGATAGAATATTGGAGGGCCTCGCGAGGACGCAGCCCGAACAAAGAGTTATGCAAAAGGCGCAATGGGGACCGCAACCGGGGAGGATAACTGGCCGGTTTCCGTCCCAGGCACGGGAGAAAAAGCGAGACCAACTCAACGGGTTAAAAACCTGCAGGGGGGGGAAACAAACGGGGGGTTCCCGAACAAACAGGCCAACCTGCGTGGGCAGATGGTACGTGGGAGCAACCGGGGGAGACAGAGTAAAAATAGTGCCGTGACAAGTAAACGTACCCTTGGGGGGAAAGACACGCGCGGTGGCAGAGGTGTCAGGGGGGGGGGGACAAGGGGCCAGGGGCCCGCACAGGACCAACACGGGGGCGCCCACTACTGGAGGTGCAAACGCTCACCTGAAACGGCACCCAAAAAAAGAAGGATCTGGGGCCCCTGGACCTCAGGGCAACTCCCGCAGCGCTTGGGGGGGAGGTATTGCCGGGGGTAACAACTGGGCAACACTTGCCGAAAAAATAAATGAGAAGGGGGAAACCAGGGGGGGAAGGGCCCAAGCTCTTGGGACACAGTAGCCCAACGGAAACAAACAAAGCGCGGCGTGACACAAAGGACCATCTTCAACACGAGACGGAAAACGAACACCCGACACCCCCGCCGGGGGGGGGGGCAACACCGTGATCAGCACGACGCGGGGGCAACGCAGGCGCGGCTACAAGAAGCCAAAAGAAGCGGGGAGCACCACAAAACTCGCGGGCATAGGGAAAACCAGAATTCTCCTTGAGAAAGCAGACCTCCGGAAAGCCCACGGGCTCGACGAACAGTCGTCAACGGAGCGCAAAAGGTAGGCAAAATGAAAAAAAGCTGGCGCACCACACGGGGTCAAAAAAGACAACATCAAACAGGACTGGCTCCGGCGGAAACAAAAAAGAGCGCACCAAAGGGCCCAGACGGCAAAAAACAGCGAACACTTAAACCAGTCCAGTACCGACGACGGTGCAACGGGTTCCTGCACGCACGACCTTTACACCACCGTCCTCAAGAGCCCGCTCAGTTCCCGCATAGGTCGAAAACAGTAGAAGGCCCTCGAAACAGAAAGGTACCGAGGTGACATGGACGTTGAAGGACCGGACAAAAAAAAGCAAGAAAAAACCAGGGGGGTCCGTACCCAAGGCCCACAAAAAAAATCACCCGGACGGGGGGGGAAAAAAGGCAACGGCCGCAGCTGACCGAAGAGGGGATGGGTCACGTTTCACCGCAAACCAAACGAAGAAACGTTTGTGGGACCAACGGCTGAATCAATATTTCCCTCGGATTCCGCAGACCCTGAAATCCTACAACCCCTGGCCGCCAATGAAGACCCAAAGGGCCCAGGCCTGGTTGAAGCGGGCTGACGGGGTCGGGGGGGCCCTGAATCGCCTAAAAAATCCAAAGAAGGGGGCCGCCGAGGTCAAAAAAACAGGCGAAGAGCAAGGTAAAATCCCGAGGGACACAACAACGGCACAAAGAACTAGCCGACACGAGAAAGGAGGGAAACAACTGAAACCGACGCGGCGGAACAAAGTTCGCACAAGCAGAACGGCAGGAGCAAAAATACAAAGCCGACCTGCCAAAAGACATGCCGATGAGAGAGAAAACCAGGCCCATGGTCGTGAGACGGGCAAAAAAAAAAAACGGGTACAGACCGCGAAAAAACTCAGCGTTGTGGGGGCGCAGCAAGCCTGGCTAGCAAGCGGGCGATCGAAAAATCAGGCCGGCCATAAGAGCTGATAAAACCGAACGCGCTTCAATCGGCTGCCACCGCAGGGGGTATTAGTCAACCCCCGACGAAACCTCGAGCCCAAAAAATCATGGGCAAGTCAGGCGACGATCAACACAGGCAGCCCAGGGGAACCCGCGAAAACAGAGCCCAGGCCCGGTCGAAGGAAAGGGCCCACAACCATTTGAAAGAAACCAACAGAGCACGTCAGAAGGCTGAGGGACGGCTTAGGAAAGGCAAAGGGCGCAAAAAACCAGGAAGACGGACACGACATGAGGGGGTCAAAAGAAAAAGTGTAGGCCCAGTGACACCTAATGCACAGGCGGGGAAAGCAAAGACTCACGGCCTGGCGGACAACGGGGGGGGGCACAGGAACCAGATCTGGCAAGCCCAAACGGCGAGTGAGGGTCGGGCCAACCGAAAACAGCGTCAAAAAGGAGAGGAAACAAGGAACCAGTTTGTCAACGGAAGCTGACGCATGGCCAGAAAACCGAAAAGGCTGCAAGGGGGTGAAAAAGTCGAGGGACCTGCGCCTCAACCATTCAAGAAGCATGAAAAGCCGAAACCAACAACGAGGTCGGACCACGCAGAAAACAATGGGGGGAGGTGTTACGCCCCAAAAAAGGGGGGGGGGGTTCGGAAAAAAAAACACAAGGGCAAGTCCCGCGTCAGACCCACAGGAGGGAAGCCCTTGGCCGGCAACCAAAAGGGTCAAGCCTCTCATTCGATGACCAGGGTCACCAGTGACAGGGTAAGGGTAACAGCCTCCCCGGCGTGTTGGAGGTAGCAAACTAAAAAAAAAACTGAAAAAAATGCGGGAGAGACGAAGGTCCGCAAAAAGATCGGTGGGGAAATCGATCCCAGATCTAGACAAAACGCGCAAACCACGTTTTAACCCGGCCGCCCCTGGGATTTGGGGCAGAAGAAAGCAGACCCCGCACAAGCAAACACATGGCTGGGGGGGAAGAAAGGGGGGGCGGGAAAAACCCAAAAGGTATCACAACGTACCAGTCTGCAAACAAGTCAGTTGCTGGGGGTTAATGGAGGGGGAAGGGGCCGGAAAAAAGCAGGACAAAAGGGAAAACAGTGGAAAACCAGCTCCAAAAAAAAAAGTTAGAACAATGGAGGTCAAACCATCCCACCACGCGCAAAACGATAGGCAAGAAGCAGGTGGGTCAAAAAAATCAAAAAGAAGAACCGGGCGTCCGGTGGGGCTGGGGAGGCAAAAAGAAAAAACTCAGGACGTTCAACCGGGTCTGCCCCCACGCCAATCTGGGCCACGCAACAGCGGACGGGCCAAGAATGCCCAGTCAACCCGCCGGAAGGGACAAGAGTCCGACGGGGAGTGTAAAAAACACCTGGCGCGATCCGGCAAAAACGGTGTCAATGGAAAAAGGGACACTAAGGTGATGAAAAGCTGGTTGGAAGAAGTACGAGGGGACATGTGAGGGGAATGGCCGAAGAAAGAGACCCTGGACCTTGTGGAACTGCCAGCATCAAGAGTACTGGGGGAAGCAATATGAACCGGGCCCCGGTGAACAACCAAGGGGGGGTGCGCAAAAAAAAAAAACCGCCCTCATTCCGTGTTGTCTGGCCAACCGCGGTAATGGGATCGCAGTAAAACAGTGAAACGCCGGCCTTGCGTCAATTGCACGGCTGGACGCAAGCCACGGAGGAGAGCAACTCGCAAAAAACCAAGGAAGGAAGGAAAAAAGCTTGGTGCCGACCTCACAAACACACGGCACCCGACAAGGAGGAAAATTTTGTTAAAGAGGAAACTTCGAAGAGGGGAAGTGACACCGGACCGTGGTTATCCAACGGAGCTGGCAGCTAGGGACCGGTAATCAAAAAACCCAAAACGTGAAAAAAAAAAAGAAGTGACACAACAGAAACCTGGGGGGAAGGGAAAAAGAGGTTCGCGGGTCAAAGAGGGGAGACGTTTCGTGAAAATTTTCCACAGCGTCAGAGAATTCAGGAACCCTGTCCCTCAAAAAAAGTGTGCTGATCAAGCACAAAACGGGCGTAAAAACCACGGAGTGGCCTACGGGAGGGAAAAAAAAATGTTATCAGTTCCCGGGCACTGCAATGAAGTGTCCTGCTAATCTCTGGCAATGGTCGTTGACTCTTATGGCAAAAAAAAAAAGACTGATGGTCCCTGAAAGGCACTGTAAACTACAGGGGGGGGTGAAGGCAAAACAACTCTCAAGGGCTGAAAGACAAAGCCGAGCGAAGGCCGTCTTCCACAGGGAGAGGGGCCTGAGTCCGGGAGACGTCTTAGGAAAGTCGATCCTAGAAAAAAGGGAGTGAAGCAAAGACTAAAAAACGAAAGGAGTTTCAAGGAAGTGGGGTGCCGACCCATGGGGGCCGTTGAGAAGGTCAGACGCTGGTGCCAGGGATTGGGGGGGAAGATCCCAGACACCCCCCAATTCCGGAGGCGGTGAGCTAACCACTGAGGGAGAACAGCTTCCCCTACAACGAGGAAGGGAAAAAAAACTAATAAAGCTGCAGAGTCTTGGGAGAAGAGGGCGAAAAAAGAAAAGGGTGGAGGAGGTCGCGGACAGGAGAGGGAGGCCAAGGTTGATGCAACGGCCTAGCTCGACGTTACTCGAACAATGACACGCGAATGCCAGACCAATTTGGAGACGGGGGCGTCAGTCCTGCAAAACGTTCTTATGAGTGACATTAGCCCGAAAAAAAAAAAATTGGGGTGAACTGATCCGGTTTTGCACGAAAATTTGGGTTAAAAAGAACCTGGGGAAAAAAACACAACCCCAAAAACCACCAACGCCTAGCGTCGATTGAAAACAGACAGGAAGGGGCCATCTTGGTACGGGGAAAAGAGAGACTTGAGCGCTCAAAACAAACAACCAACTGATTTTAGGGAATAGAAAAGAATAGAGTGCCGGACAAAAAATCTGAAATGGCGCCGGTAAACTGGAAAAAACAAAGCCGATGCAGACGGGGTGATTGAAACTAAAGGGGGGGTGTCCACATTCTCAAAACCTCCGCTCAAGTTCAAAACGGCCCAAGGGAAACTGTTGATCCGACGGAGACGCCCACGAGGGTGCAACTCGAGGTAAAACAAAAGGGGAGAACGGCGGAAAAAATCAGGACTCAAGAAAAAGGAAGCGAATCGGTCACGAAAAGGGGATGGCGGCGGAAAGGCGCCGCAAAACCAGCGTAATGGGGAACATGGTAGAAAAAGCAAGGGACATCGGGGGGCGGCCAGATCAAGGACTCCGGGAAGCCAAGGAGAACACGAGAAAACTCCTAAAAACCTGAGACTGGTTGGGGCGGACGCCCAGTTTTAGTGGGAAAAAACAAAAAAAACTCCTCAACACAAAGCCTTACGTCTGATCAAAAAACTTCAGAAAAGGCTAACCCCTGAAAAAAAGGGAAAACCCTTGCCCACAAAAGAACCTTCTTGGGTGTGGAGAGGGCCGTAAAGCCAGCTTGAGAGTGAAAAAAAAAAACCCTCCCCGCAATGAAAGGGACTCAAAGCGGAAAAAAAAACCAACCCCGCTTTGAGCCCGCCCCTCTCAGACCCCCTGGTGGGCAATAAGGCATCGATAGTGCAGTGGGAGAGGTGTCAAGCGTCGGGGTACGACAAAACGGAAAAAAACACAAACTGGTCTTCACCCTGGAAAAACCAGACCAGTGAAAAAAAAAAGTCGCCACAAACGAAAAACTACCATAAAAAGTAGACGCGAAGGTCAGGCCAATCGGGGTGAAAGCTCGTCTCAAAAAGAGAACGGAACATGTCAGGAGAAGGTGACCAAGCAGCCGTTCGTGGGCTTATCCAAAATCAGAAAAAGGGAAAATTGGGCCTGGGAAAATTCAATTTAGACAGAAAAGGCTGGAGTAATTTGGGGAAAAACTAAAACGTCAAAAAGAAGCCGAGTGAAAAAAAAAAAAAAAAAGTTTTTTTTTGGCCCAAACGATGGGGACAAAGGACCCGGGCAAAAGGGGAGGACAAAAAGAAAAGCCTCGTCAGGGAAAAGGTGTAAAAACCCGCCACAAAGAAAACCCCGAAAAAAAACAGGTGCCACAGGGTCTCCAAAAAAGCCAGAAGACCCGGACCGGAACATGGGCCCCGCGAAATTGAAAAACGACTCAACTTGGTAACCAAAACTGCAAAAAAAAGGGGGTTGACCGTGTTGGGTTTGATCTTTCCGCAAAGGACCTCTTTGGGCAAAAAAAGGTTAACCGCCTGGGGGAACCTTGGTGTTTGTACCACCCCGGCCAAATGGAAACAGAGAGGCCAAAAGGGCCAGCGCCGAGCACGCCGGGTCGTTCTCGACCACGAAAACAAAGACGGAAAAACGAAGTAGTTCGCAAAATTTGCAAGGAAGCATCCCAGAACAAGCCAACCAAACCAGGGGGGGAAGAAACACAAGAAAGAAAAAACGCGGAACGGAAAACGGCATAAGGGGTGACGTGGGGGGACCCCATAGGGATCTTTAAAAACCACGGTACAACGGACAGGCAGGCCTAGGAAGGGAGGGTCAACACCATTCCCAGGGGGGCCAAAAAGGCTGCTTTGTAGGTTCGGCCAGACCGTAAAAACCTGGCCGCAAAACGGAAACGTGGTGTTGTGTCAGCTCACACTAAAACGCCTTCAACAGGCACCTCGGTTACAGGCGTTGAAGAAAAGGAAGCCCGTCTTGCACCTTCACTCCTGGAGATCAGCGGGGTAGGGTGCATGAGGTCTTGGGACCCCCAGTGACCAACCGTCCACTGGGGGGAAAGGACTGCCTCCTCCAAAAACCCAACCCAGGGGAAAACCTGGATCGTTGAAACTAAATCTCGTTCGTCCTGCCTCTCCTCCTCACAAGGAGGTGACACACGTCCTCCCTTTTCCAGGAAAAAAAGTAGGCGTCGGGAGGCAACTAGGCCCAACGCCCAAAAAACAAAAACAGTGTAACTGGTAGCCGGGGGTGGCTTGTCCCCCGGACGTACCAAAGTTCTAACCAAGTGGACGGAAACAACTCGTACTGCAGAGTTACAGGGGGAGCCAGAGCTAACCTGAAATCTAAAAATCCGTCAACAATGCGATCTCAGAAGGGCACCTGCATGTCCGGGACTCCAGAACCGGGATCCACATTATAAAGAGCAAGAATTGGTAGCAGAGCGCAGGTTAACGTGGGGGGGGGGGGGGAGCAACTGGGTGGGCAAAGAAAAACACTGGGGGCCCCAAAAGTATCAACTAAGAACCCACCAGGCGTGGGGTGACGGATGACGGGGGAAAATCACAAACGCGGGGTAAAGGACGAAAAACGTGTGCCCCCGAATTGGGGGGGCGGAGAAGCCTTGGGAAAAGACGCTGACCACGAGGAGCAAAATTAATGAGCATCAAAACGATCCCAATCTGGGGGGGGGTAAAAAAACGGGGGGGGACAGCACCCGAAGCTGGGTAAACACAAAAAGCGAGAAAAAGTACAAATGGCGACGGGAAAAACGACACGAAATCCTGAGAGAAGGAGCCGGGGGGGGTGTGGCGAAAAAAGGCCAAGGAGACTGGGGCAGAGGTAGCCGCGGGGGAAGGACTAGGGGGGGAATGGTGGGTCCGAAAAAAGAACAAAAAAAAAAAAAAGAAGGCGGGTTGGGTAACCGACCCCGAAACATGGGGGCCATGAAATACGGGACGGGAAGCGAAAAGGCGCTGTATGGGACCAACGTGGTCGGCGCACATGGAATATCGGCCCGGAGATGGCAGCAAGTAAAATCGCAGAGACCAAAAACCCCGTAACGGGCGGGTTCAAAGGCAAAGTATCAAGAAACCTTTGCACAGCGTGCCAAAAACTGCACGTTAAATCAGTGGTCAACTCAAAAGATCCGGGGGACGACTCCACTTGGGGGGCTTGGTTGAGAAAGACAACCGACGCACAATCCCCGCAACCGGAACTAAGAAGGGAGGCTTTGGACGCCGCTGGACGAAAACCCTGAGAACATCACAAAAGGTAAAGGGTTCCAAAAAAAAAAACAGACCTTTGTCGGAAAAAAAATGGCCCAGAATCTTCTGACGGACCTCAGGTAAACGGAAGGCGAACGGCGGCGCAAGAGGCAGGGCGGAGAAATGCCAAAAACAGGAAACCGCAAGTCAAAAAGATACGGAGCACCGTGACCCGACGGAAAAATGGGGGACCATCAGCACGAATACAATCAGGCCTGGGGGAAGGAAGCTGGCGTTAACTGCTAGAAAAATGGTAAATTAGGAAAGCGATACATTCCCCTGAATGGCCTCTGCGGGGCCGCCTCATTTCGGGGATTGAACGCAGTCATTAAAAGGGCGCCCGGTGCGAAATGGGGGGATCCGAACTAAAGGTGGGGGAGGGGTTTCATCCACGGACGTCCTAAAGGGGACTACCAATTCGTCGGGAGACCCTGAGATCGGGGACCCAGGGGAAAAAATGCGAGTGAACCACCCACCAACTAAGAGGGGGCAAGCGGGGAAGGGACTAACCGGAGCTGGATTTGAAATTGGTGGTACCTCACGGGTAACATCCATGTGGCAGCAGTGAACCACGGGGGAATGATGCTAGGGACGGCATGGCGGGGCCCAAGTCCGGGGATGTGAGACGCAAAAAGGAGCCGGCGACAGCGGTGCCAAAGAACGCAAGAGTGCGGGTGGGGTAAATTCGGGAAATTCGGCCTGAGAAGGGGGTCCGTAGAGAACTTGGGGGGAAAAGGTCTCCAAGGGACCGCGATCCAAACGACAAAATTCACTGTCAATGGGGGAACAGTAACTTCTTCGCGTTCATTATGACGGGACGTCACTCAACAGACTGGAGGGGTCGTTAACGGCCCGTAGGGCGGCAAAAACCTCCAACCACCCCCAACACCCCTTGAGAGGGTCGTGATCATAAGTTCCCAAGACAAACGAAAGCCACCTGACAAACATGACGTAGGAGAAACGAAAGGGATTCTCACAGTCAAAAAAGGGGGTGGCGGTAGGAGTTCCAAGGGGGGGTAACAAGGCAGAGTAACGAATACATGATCAACATCCTCAAAAGGCTTTGGGAAAAAAAAAAAAACGACAACAAAACAACGTCGTTAATGCAAAAAAAAGCCGGGGGCGGAAGAGGTGTAAAAAACCAAGCCCAGCGAAAAAAAAAAAAGCGCAGCAAAAGGCGGAAAAAAGAAGGGAGACTGATGACCGAAAGGCAATCGGAAACGGTGCAAAAAAACCGGAAAGGGACAAGGGGGTTACGCCCGACAAAAAGACAAGTGAAAGGACTGGGGCCCTAACGGCTCCGGTTCCTGCCTGACTCCGAATGTTTCTGGGAAAAGTCCCGAATCTTGGATGGGAAAAAATGTGGACGGTCAACAAAAAAGTGCAAAAGTCAGAACTCGGAAACGGCTGACAGTCCCTTCAAAGTGCAAAAATGCCACCTTAAAAAATTGGGGGAAGGGACGAAAACGCAAAGGAATCCGCAAAAAAACACTGGTCTGCCAAAGAAACTTGCAAAAAACACTGGTTTGTCGCACACCTTAACGGGGCGCAAAAACCGGGTGTAGCAAAGGTACAACTGTGAGAAAAATCGGAAAAAAAAAAAAGAAAAAAACGGTTGGGGGGGGAGGCAACGCGGCGACAAGTGGCTCCTGAGGCACGCATAAAAATGAGTCATCACACCGAGTGCTGGTAATAAGGACCATATCGAAACGACGTACGCATCCTACGGCGAAAAGAGGCCATGCCCAAAAAGCGAGACCAGAAAAGGGACGTAGGGGGGGATTGACTGAAGGGTGTAGTACCTGGTTGTAAAAAAAGCGTGCCCCGGGGAGAATTGACTGCAAGGGGGGTGGACGTCCTCTTCAGTTGTAAGAAACACTACGTCCCCAAATCCCAACCTTAGGTAGCGGTTGGGGGGACTCAAAAAAAGGTCCTCGCTTTGTGCTTTGCGGCGAAAGGGAGCGGGTGAAGCAGAGCAGGGGGCGGAGAGAAAAGGGGGCACGACCCTGGACTTAAAAGGCTAGTCCCGCCAGTGGCACCCCACCACAAAGCCCCATTCTCGGACGCCGGCCCGTAAAGTGAAAACAAAAATACCTACCGTCACGAAAGCACGAACCCGAAATCTAGAGTCTTCAACGGCTAAAAAATTGAGTCGCATCACGCAAAAAGACATTGCGGGTCTGAAAGCGGAAGGTGGGACAGAACATTGAAAAGGCAAAACCTTGCTGGCCAAACAATTGGAAAGCGCAAACCTTCCTGTTCCAACCCCAAATCTCCCTAAAAAGAGAGGTTGGATCTCTACAATTTAAAGGCCCCATACACACTCACGGACCGTCCCACAATGATGACGGGCTCCCCCTTTCACCCAAAGAAAAAGACAGCCCACTCACGGCCCAAAAGTAGGCCAAGGTTCTTGATGGGGGAGGAGTTGGCTGTGAAAAACACATGCTGGTCCCATCAGTTGGGGGGAGACAACTCGGACCGCTTGGACGGCAGACGTCCCGCGCAGGTCACCCCAAGAAGAAGCAGTTTATTAAAAAAAGGAGTCAGGACCAGGATTTCATGGGAAACCGGGAACTGAAAAGGCTTCTATTTAACTGACTCACTGCTCGGGTGGGGGAGGCTAGCGAGGGCAAGGTAGGGACGGTCCTGACCACCTCTCCCTGAAACACACTAATAAAACAAACAAAAAAAGGTTAGAAAAAAAGAAAAGAAAGTGGGAAGGGAATATACACGCTCAGAGACTAGCCAAAAACAAAAGGAATTTCCAAGAACGTGCCAGCGGTCCCCGCCAAAAAAAGGGTCATTATAAAAAATGAGTCTTTTGTCAACACCGGCGCCGAACGCGGCCGCGCACAAGCGGCTGCGGTTGGGGAAAAACAAAGGCTGGAACAAGTAAGGAAAAAAGCCCCACCCGCGGAACAGGGCCGACCTGTCAGTTGAAAAGCGAGGACAAATGGAGTCAGGGAGCAAAGCAACGTGAAAAATTACGTGCGGCACCGGACCCGGTCGCTAGAACCCAGCTCTTCCGGATATTGTCCGGTGACAGGCCGTTTGCGAGACATGCGCGAACGGGCAAGACTCCAAACCAAGGTCGGTCACGGAGGTAATCAAAAACGCGGGCCGAAAAGCTGAATCTGAAACCGGGGTGGGGACCCGAGCGGGCACGAGGAAAAAAGTTTGGCGAGTAGCTGCACGTCAGGGACATCTCGGAGCGAACGGTGGCCAAAACTAAGGGGAACCCCGCATACTGGGACAATGGTAAAAAACGACCGCCGCCAGATCGCAAGTTGCACAAACTAAACAAAGCCAGGTAAAGCTCGGGAGGGGGAGTAAACAAACCCAAGGCGGGGTGGGCCCTTCAATCAGCTACGGGGCGCCACGCCACTTCCATGAAAGGAGAAACATAAAACAGGTCAAGAAGCCACTAAAAATTTTCGGAGGCTCCGAGCGGCCAGACTTCGCGAGAGGGGGTCGAGCGAAGGCAAACTGGCCTGTCAAAACCTAAATCAAGAACCTCTAAAAACCTCATGGGAGAACTCGTGCAGCAAGGAACCAAACGAGACGCAGCCAACAAAAATCCTTGTAAAAGAGGCGCGAGACATAAATAAGGACCTGGGCATGACTGAGAACCCAAGGGAGGAGGACAAACCAAAAAAAAAAACACGGCGCCACCGGAAATAAGGGACTGACGGCAACAGTGGCACCGAGAGAAATTACCTACGTGCCAACGCAGGTCCATACAAATGCAAACCAGAAAGGAAAAACCGGGGAAGCCCAGCGATCGGCTCTTTCGCCGACCATCAGCGTCAGCCGGAAGGCGCCAAGGAAAAGCCTTCCCAGAACTGTTGGTTCCCTGGCCCAGGGAGTAAACCCCGGCAATAAAAGGAACCTGGCCATCAATCAGTCACAAGACCGAAGGGTAAAGACGGCACCTCGATGGACTCATCGGTTCAAAACGTACCAACGCCCAGGCAAAAGGAAAAAAGAATTGTTGGTGGAATCATCCCTCGCAATGAAGCAGGGGAGATGGTCCGATGCCTGGCACAACTCAAAAACTCCCCCCCCTCCCCCCCCCCCAAAACCCCCCAACCCAACGAAACCCCCCCCCCCAAACCCCCCCAGCCCCCCCCCCCCCCCCCCATCCCCCCCCACCCCCCCCCCCCCAACCCCCCCCCCCGCCCCCCCACCCTGAACTAAGAAAACCCCGAAAAAAAAAGGAAACAGGAACGTGAGGACCGTAAACAGTGGGTCAAAGGGTGGATGACTCGTTGAGGGAAACGATGATGAGCCTCCAGAAACGAAGAGTTAGGGCCCAAGGTCAGAAAGGAAAGATCCACATGTTGCCAAGTGCACCCCAACGGAGGTCAATACCAAAAACTGCAGGGGGAACAGGCTCGGGGGAACTAAACTCGCGGAGACCAAAAGGAAAAACGCGAGGCGGAAAACGACTGGAAAAAAGCTCACGCTGCACCTCAAAGCAAAGAAGTTTGGGAAAAAAAGAAAAAAAATAGAAAGAACCTGCATTCAAAAAAGAAGTCGTGAGGGGACCTTTTGAAGCCGATGAAACGCTCGGCCCTCCGAAAAACATTCAGCAAGCGTGTGCACGCAGCAAAAATGGAAGGTCTACTGACTGAAATCGACCGCCCTTTTCAAAAAAAGGGAAGAGAAACCCAAGTAAACCGGAAGACCCAATCCCTGCAAGTTGACAAAGAACCCAGAAGAGAGGAGTTAAACAAACGAACTAATTCCATGGGAATAGGATAAAGAAACCTCTGAGAAATGTAACAAACGGGGGAAAGTTCCTCAAAAGGAAAACTCGGATCAGCAAGGAGAAAAACAAGGCCGGGGAAAGGAGGAAAAGAGATGGCCCAAAGTTTCCAAAAAAATGCACTTGCTCCGTCGAAAGGGGGGTAACAAAAAAGCAAGCGCAAAAAGGGCACCGAAACGCCTGCACTAAAATTGAAGGCAAGGTAGAAGAAGTCGGGCACACAGGTGAAAAAGGCAGGGAACCCGGATTGCACGCAGCCACTGGCGGGTCCCGACCTGAAAGACCAGCAGACAATCTGAGTCGTCGGAGTGCGGAGGGGACGCAGCAAACATAAGAACACGCAAGCAAGTCCAAGGATCGTGGGGGGCGATCGACCCCCGGTGAACTCAAATGGGAACGCGCACGCAAAGCCGAAAGGGACAAGGAAAAAACGACCTGCAAGGGGGCGCGACCTTGGTTCGCCGAAAACGGGCGGAAGGCTCGGGCACAGACCGAAAAGTGCCAAACGATTCCACCCGACCGCATTTGGGGACCGGAAAGAAATGAAATGGGAGGGTGAAAAAAACAAAAAAAAAGGGGGCAGACCACCAAAAGTCAAAAAGGCAAGGCAGAAACAGCGACAAGGCGTTACCGCCTTGCAAGAGAACCCACAGGACAAGCGAATGATTTACCCCGAAAAAGGTCAGCCACGGCAGTCGAGCTACGGGCAGTGGGGGGGTTGAAAGGGTAGCACCAGCCGAGGGGTGGCGTGCCCACGGCGGCAGAATGAGGGGCGGACTGGTACCGAAAACATGGAGGGGGGGGTCAAAACAAAGACCAAGGATCGAAACTCCACCGCGACGGAAAAAAAAAAAACAAGGCCCAAGTTCCGAAAGAAGAGCTTGTTGGCTTTGAAGCCGGAGCTCATGCCCGCCTAAAAAGGGATAGGGGGGGGGAACATTGGACCCCCGGGAGGCCAAAAGGGGATCCGCACGTAACCTGAGCTCGGGGGCGAACTTCGGTGCTGGGGGGAAGAAGTGTGTGGACCTTTGTACGGCGCCGTAAGGTCAAAAAAGAACAAAGTAAGCGGGGAAAACGTGTAAGAAAACATTCAACGGTTCCAGATGAAGGCAGAAGACCAAAAACGGAAAACGCTAGGGTTCCACCTGTCAGACCGGGGTGACGGAGGGAGGGGCAAGAAAAAAGGTCTAGTGCCCTGGTGGACGGGGGCGGGGAGGGGGCAAGAAAACCGCCCGGACTCGAGGACGAAAATGGGCGCAGGCAAAAAGGCGTCGACCCGGCTGGGACCAAAGTCTCTAGGAACACGATCAAGAAAAGCGGGCGAGTCGTCAGTGCGGGGAGAGTTTCCCCACCTGGGGGAGACGAAAAAAAAGAGGAAGTGATAGTGGGGAAAAGCCCAGAACAATGTGAATGCTTTTTAGGCGGGAAAGAGCTGCCAGGGTGGACATTAATTGCGTAGCCTATTACCCGAATTGGGTGCCTCAAGACGATCAGGGACGCGTGCAAAAAGGGGGGAAGCAAGTATCAACGACGCGGGTAGTCCAAAGAAGAAGGAAAGCTGGTTAAAAACCGGGTTTTTGGATAATCAGTCGAGGAAAAAAAAAAAGGATCCCAGTTGGAAGGGGAACATGGGCGAAAAGGAAGTGGAGAGCTTGTCCGTCTCCGCAAAACACGGACCGGTCAGAGGGGAAAAGAAAAAAAAAATTATCCAGAAGAGGAACACGGAGGGAAAGTTAAAGGACAAAAATCGTTTGTGCCAAGAACAGACCAAAAGGGCAACAGAAAAGTGGAAGAACCTTGGCCGAGTTCCACGAAATTCGCCGATGCAGTAAAAGACGTGTGGTCCGAAAAAAGAAAACGCAGTCGGGAGGGGAGGTGTAACTGAGAAAGAAAACCGAGAGGTGACTACGAAAAAGAATCGGGGAACTGACCGGGAACTCAGGTCAGAGGGAAAACCCTCAAATTGCGCGGGAGAAAATGTTTCCCCGAGCGGCGAGCAAACGACTCCGGACCCGGACCTCTAAACGGGGAGGGAGAAAGAAAAAACCGAAAAGCAAAAAAAAAAAAACGGAAAGACGCCAGAGGGGTAGGAAACGGAGCGCGTGAAAACAAGCTTGCCCGCGGGAGCGCAGTGTGGACGTGGTGAAGGGGGCGGACTGGTTGCTGACGGCACTGGGTGGAAGGCCCGGGGCAAAATGAAAACCGACGGCGACAAGGCTCACCAGCTGCCGCTGCCACCATGTTCCGATGGATAGCAAAAAGGGCGGGCAAAAAAAAAAGGATTCCCACTTTCATTCAGGGGCTTCAACCTCTACAAGTATGGCCTGAGAAAAGAATAAAACCCCGTCTTTTGCAGGCAGGGTTCCGGACCGCCACAGGGGCGCCACTGTGGGTTATAAACGGGTTCAGGACCCACAGGGGGGCAGGGGTGAAAGAGTCAAAAAAACCCACCGTAAGACCCTGGAGGGGGATGGTGGGACAGTGAAAAAAGACGTGGGGGGGGGCTGCAAAGCCGCAAGACTTCTTCCAAACTACAGGGTAAGGGGTCCATTCAGGAACGAGGAAACTTCCTGGGAGGAGCCTGGCCGAAAAACAACACCCCAACCCCCCCAAAAACAAAAAAAAAAAAAAAAAAGAAGAACATGTCCTATATGCGCGGGAGGAGAGGGAGGAACCCGGATGACGAAGAACGTTACCGCGAAACCGAAAGCCAACGGAACTAAGTCCGAAAAAAAAAGCCAAAGCGGGAAGCCGTGAAATTTGAAATTACGAACGGTCCGGGTGAAACAGGGGGACGCGTTTGGCCGAGCAGGTTGGAAAAACCGACCTGGTTGCATCCACCTGCTCATAACTTTCGAGTACCGCAGGGCAGGGCACAGCTGGCAAGAGGAATCTCAGAGGAAAACAACAACAAAACAAGAGAGGAGGAAAAGAGAGCTCCGTCAACCAGAAAGCCTTTGCCCAGTATCAACTTTACTCCGGAAGGGAAAAGCGTGGATGCAAAAGTTTGGGAACCCAACCTGCAGGCAACATCGCGAAAAATTCACAAAAAAGCCTTCTGGGACTTTTCACTGAGAAACACGTTGCAAAGCCAAAGTCGCGGTGCAGACAAAACGAGGCAAAAAAGCAGGGGGACCGGAGGGGGACGGCATCCTCGGCACCATCCGAGCTTCAGAGAACAAGAGTCAGGACCACGGTTTCAAAGTCTGCGGCCAGCGGAAAAAAGTCATAATCGGGGGGAAGAGGCAGGCCATCGCGGCCAAAAGAAGAGAACAGGGGCGAACGCAGGTCACTCCCTCACCGAAGGACAGCCCTGACAAAAAGCATTTGGTGTGCCGGACACAGACTTGACACACAAGAAAAACAAAACTGAAAAAATGCCAAAAACCTCTCCCTGAAGAAGACACATCATATCCAGAAAGGGCGACGGAAAAGGGGGCCTTGTCAAAAGCCAGTCGGGTTTTTAGCTGTGGATCAGCCCACCTTTCCTCGAATGGAAAAAAAAAAAAAAGATTGACCCATTGAACCATAGGTTCAGCACACTCATACCCTCGCCCCTGGTTGGCACAAGCTGAGCGATCGCGGGGTGAAGGGGTGGGTCTCAGGATGTTGAGGGGAACAAAACGAGGACCAACACCATGCAATAACACAGTTCAAGGTGACCAAACCACGAGCCAAAAAAAATAAACTGGGGGGCTCTCAACGTCCGCGGCAACCACCCAAAAGGGGTGACGCTCGAGCCCAGCTCGCAAAAAAGGGACGTCGGGTCACGAATGGGTGGATGCCGGGGTGTTCAGGTGGTGTTCAAAAGAGAAAACTCAAGAGAGGGACCGCGGGTGGGGGGAAAATTCAGGGACAGCATGCCTAAACGACCGGAGAAGGGGCACAAGGGGGTCACAACGAGAACCGTGCCTCGGGGGGGTGGGGAAAGGTCAAAACTATTGGCAAGGTCCAAAGGGGGGCCAGGTGAACACGTGCACACACCCGCGAACATCGGAGGGAAGGGTACCCGCCCGACAAAAAATTGAACAAGGGCATACACAATCCGTCGCCCCACCACGTCAGGAAAATTCAAGTCCGCTAAGTGTTCGCCGGGACGAGGGAACCAAAGGTCAGACATTCCTTTTGTACGTGGCAATTGGCGGTCAAAAAAAAGACACCAAAACCACCCGCCTTGGCACGGGAAGGTCATCTTTGACAAGC
>Ga0179593_1584923_pt1 | contig 18988 bp, 18 predicted proteins | sample CZODoug2_1_08_16_FD_185931 | JGI IMG/M metagenome (GOLD analysis project Ga0179593, IMG submission 185931) | Vadose zone soil fungal communities from Angelo Coast Range Reserve, California, USA - CZODoug2_1_08_16fungal (PacBio error correction) | ecosystem: Environmental > Terrestrial > Soil >...
AACTCGTCGACTGTTTCTAGAACCACCTTCGGCTGAGTCGGAGGGAATCAGTGGAGGCGATCCTGCCGAAATAAAAACTGAAGGAAAAAAAACCTTTGAAAAAAAGCCGAACGGAGGAGCTTCGTAGGCTGGAGGGGGGACGCTCGGCGTTCCGAGCTCGACGCGCTCGACTGGAGGCCCGATAAGCCATGGGGAGGATACCAGAACGCGAGAGGGGGGTTTTCCCATGGGAGCTTACCCAATCGGAATCGTTGAATCGCTATTGGGTAGTCTCTTTTCTTGAGAAAAAAGGACTTCTTCACAACCTCGCGGATGAGTTCCCTCACCGGTACTTGGTACCTTGTGCGTAAAAAAAAAGAGGAAGCCTCGAGCCAGCCGCAAAAAATTTCGCCATCGGTCCGGGGCAGGGGCCAGGACGATCTACCGAGGAGAAAAAAGAGGGACCTTACTAAGGTTCTCTCAATCTCCAGCCTTTCTTCCGGGGCAAGATCGCGAGGACATGACGGAAAGGGGCGGAAGAGAAAAAATCTCCCCCAAAAAGACCTGGCCGAAAGGCTCCATTCGGGGAAGGCAAGGAGGTTCCATGGGTATTCCTGGTCATCGCCCAGCCGGTTCAGACGAGATCGACTCAATCTACAGAAGCCTTCTCATGGGGCTAGGGAGTATTTACCCAGTCACTGCATAAAATGAGGTTTTGACATTGTTCCAGCGAAAAAAAAGTTCCCGCGATAAGACGAGTGGACCGCAAACGGAGAGGGAGCGTGATGAAGGGGGAATATCCGGAGATCGAGGACTCGTTCTCGGAGTGTTATGGCTCTCGCGGGGGTGCCCGCGGACATCGCGAGCTGCGCCCACACGACTGCAAGAAGAACCCTTTGAGGGGAAGAGGGAATTCCGAGGCCCATTGGGCATGAATCGGCTTCTACTACATCGACTGTCGATGGCTGAGACTATGGAGAAAAAATTTCACCTGGAAGGCTTCTACGACCTGGGAGAACCGATGCGAAGATCGCCTCATTTCTCAGAAGGGAAAAGTGACGATGTGCGTGCACAATGCAACGTTTGATCAACATGCGCCTCACAAAAAAGAGCTTCTAGAAAAGCCTGAGAAGGGACGCCTCTGAATAAACCCCTTACTAGCTTGTGCCGAGGGGGCGAATGGCTTGCATCTGCCCTTGAGTTCAAAAGGCGGTAAAAGGGTTAAAAAAAAAAAAAAGTTCCGAGAATAAAAATGAATCGGGTGCGCCTAGTTATTGCGTCGGAAGAAAAAAGGAGCCTTAGAACAATCAAAGGAGATCTGGGGAACGTATCACTTTCAAAGACGACCCCGACTTAGCGTCTCTCAAAAATCTCGAGGACATCGAAAGAAGAAAAGCACTAAAGGAGCGGGGGAGAGGGGAGTAGCCCCTTCTCATGTTAAATTTCTCCCAATAGCGTGAGCGTGGGCTGGGTTTAACCAACATGGAAAAAAAAAAATCCACCACAGTCGCCCCCGCTTAAGAACCACAGAACCCCGCGCCTGCAGACCTCGAGCCAAAAACCATGATCACGAAAGAAAATCTCCCAGGAACGCAAGACTTTTCTTGAGGAAGGAACTGACAGCAAACGATACAGTACGGGAAGACGGGAGTCAAGAAGAGGTTGGGAAGACGGAGAAGCCTCCGAGGGTGACTCAAAAGACCTTTAAGGTCGGGGGGGGGGACAGATCTCTGCAGGGTGCGTGAGCATTCCTGCGCAAGGGAGAAAGGGCGCGACTTCAGAGGCTCGCCGAAACTACGGGGAAAAGGGGGAAGACTGGGAGTAGGGAAAAAACGGGTGGAATCAGAAAAAAGGTCGATCTTATGGACCCCTCAGATCAGCTAACAAGAGGTCCAAAGAGATCCTGCGCCATCTCGGAGGTCCCGTATGGAAAAAACAGACGTGAGAGGGGGTCGACATGAACGATGCGTTCGGGGCAGTCGACAAAAGACATCAAAAGACAACAACAAAAAAGTGATAGAGTAGAGGGGAGTCCGCTCGTAACGATTAACCGACCTTAGACACTAACTCGTGCATCAAGTCATTCGTGTCGGGAACCCACTGCTTCACGCCAAATCGTCGAGAGCAGGACCAAAGGATTAGCTGAGAAGGAAGACAGCTCGAAAGACTTTGGCGGGCCCATCTTAGTCGACTCCAGCAACCAGCCTCGTCGACTGAATCGATCTAGGCTGCGTCAAGGAAGGAACATGCTCGCGAAGAAAAAAGTACAACCAAAGGACGGAAAAGGGAAAAACTCACCTTGGAGTGAACACTGGGGGCGGCGTGGCACCCGTCACCGCGGCGGATCAATGTCAATCCTCTGAGAACACTAGAAAAACCGTTCACTCAAAAAAACGTGTCCGGAAAGGAAAGTATGCATGGCTTGATCATAGAGAAGGGAGGGCTTCGCGCGGGAGGTGGGGGGGGGGTTTGTTAGAGGAAAGGGGCTGCGTGGGGGGGACTACGAGTCGTTCGTGGAAAAAAAAAGTGTGAAGGACCCACGAGGAAAAAAAAAGTGTCAACGAGAAAGGGGGGGAAAATCCTCGAGACGCAGGGAGGGAGGACGGGAGCGGCAGGTGAAATTCCTACCATGGCCGGCGAGCAAATCACTTCAAGGGGTCTCAGTTAACAAATGGGCGAAAGATTGGCCGGGTAGCGGGGAAGGAAGGAACGGGATCTGACACACTCGCCCCTCGTCGCCGAACGTTCAATCCGGCGAAAGGACTGAAGTCATCTGGGAAAAGACCACCTCGGAAAAAAAGGGGGTACTGTTCATTATGCGCGGCTGTTGACAGGAGGAAGGGCAGCCTTCTAGAAACTGGACTAGAAAGGAGGCGTCGACAAATCCACCGGAAGGAAAAAAAAGGGGAACTTGGACCTTATCAGCGAAAACTCTCTACCTGCGGACGCTCGCCCAGTTTAGGGCCACGACGAACGCCAAGGGGGAGTGCTCCGAAGGAACCTCTGAAGGAAGAAAGGATCTACGCCGGCGCCAGCACCTGGGCCTCGCGAGTCCACGACTTCGGCACTGGCCAGTATCGTCACACCGCGCTGAGCGAATATCCGGGTCCTAAACGCCATGAGATGGCCAAACCAGAAAAAAGCGACCGCGCACGGAAACGACGCGATCTGATGCCTCGTGCCTTCAAAAAGAAAGAAAAAAGCCTTTAGAAAGGCCCGCTTCACGCGCGCGGTCAGGCTTTCCCCCGCTGTGCAAAAGTGTACGGCGTGAAAAAGGATCCCTAGGGACGAAAGAAGAATCCTAGAGGGGGGTCAGCCGGGGCCGAGTCGGGCAAGCGCGTCCGTCGGGATGCGAACGCAGAGAATGGCCTTGCCGGAGAAGAGTGGGCTTAGGAGGAAGGGACATGTCGGGTAGTAACTTTCTGGCTATAAACCTGCCTTGCGTCCGGACAGCAGGGGGGAGAAAGAGAGTGAAAGGCACTTTAGATATACGCAGAAAGAAAAGAGAGTCGCTGCGCGAGGACTGCTCGGCCGGTCCACAACGCTGCGCACCGCGTCGGCAAGGCTGGTCGCCGTCAGCAGTTGCGAAACAGCTCGTAGGCCAGAAAAGACATGGGGCCCGCCAAAGTGGTGCTACGGCAAGAAGGGAGGAAGAAAAAGGCCACTAGATTGGAGGGAAAAAGCTATTAACAACTAGGACGAGTCCACATCACTTGGCATCCCACCGTCGCGGAAAGGAAGGTCTCAGGAGAAAACTGTCTACTGAAAAAAAAAAAACGTCGGCATCTCGTGCAACCTGGAGCTCTGCACGCCGCAGTCGTCGAGCGAGAAGACTAACAGTCGGCGGGGAGGCATCTCGAAAGGAAATCACCGGGAGACGCTCGCGAGAAAAGAAACGCACCCATCTCCTCCACTGTTAAAAAAAGGTGAGAATGACTCTCCGAAGAGTTGAAGAGCATAATCAACGTCGACGTATGTATCAAAACTTCTCCTCCTGCGTAGACAAAAAAAAATCCAACACCAAAAAGAAAGTTCTTCACGAGAAGTGGGTAACGGGTGCGGGGGTCTGCTTCGCAGAAAAAAGGCGGAGATTCCTTCGGCAGTTTTGAGGCGATGTCTCCGGGAACCGGTCTGGAGGATAAAAGAATTTGAGGCAGGAAAAAGATCTTGTCGGGGTCCAACAAAACCCCGCCGCCTGTCCGCGCGTGGGAGAAACCTTCAAAGGGGTTGCCGAAAAGATGCGGGCCTAGTAGACTTTTGGAGGGGAAACATGGAAAAAAATGGAGAAGGGGAGGATTTGAAAAATAGGGAAAGGGAGCGCGAGAGTTCGCCCATGGATTTGAAGAAGAGACCGTGGTGCCGGCAGATCGACCGGGGGGGAGTTGCCAGTGAGGAAATCTGGAGGGTGTTGGTAGAGAAAGAAGCATCTGGACCGGAGGAAAACAGCTCCGTATGCTTCAAGAAAAGGCGCTTGGACCCTGGCAGCGCAGCTTCCTCGGCGAAATCGGCCGAGGAGGACGCGACAAGGCGAGAAGGAGAGTGCGCAGAGAAGGAAAATCGCGGAAATAAGACCGAAGGAGGAGGGAGGCGTCTTCTGCCAGCCGTTGACGGGCGAGCTCGGGAACAGAGGAACCCGAGCGATACGTCCAAGGGGGTCATCGACAAAAACCACTTTCCTAAAAAGAAGAAAGGGCCATTACTATAAGAAAAGGACGGCTTGCGCTGCCGAGGCTCGGCTTGGCGGCACACAGTCCTGAGTTCTAGAGGCTGCCAGAAACGGAGGGATAAGAAAAAAGAAGAAAATCTCATAAGGGATGGACAGCCGTACCCTAGTTTTGGGAAGAAAATGGCCCAGCGAAAACGAGGAAAATCCGGAGAATGACACCGAATCGAGGTCTCAAGGGGAAGAAGGTTACGTGGGGGAAAAAAACATTCCAAGAATCTCCGAAACTCGTTCTAGGTTGCCTTTTGAGGGCTTGGGAAAAGAAGAGACATCCCGATCATGGGAGGAGGGACCTATTATCACCCATTATCGACGGCATCATCAATCTCATTTCGAAATCCCGGGGCACGTTCCAGCACTGGCACTTCTCAAGTCCCAAGGGGGAAGTCATTCTATGATCGACTACATCGAGTCCTATAACCGAGAGGAGGCAAAGGACAATTGGGAAGGGAAAAGGTATTCTTTGGCAGAAAAGACTACTAACCTTTGCGATGAAATTATTCCATCGACGATGGGAAATAAAAAAGTTCGAAAGAAGGGCAAAGTGGGGGGGAGCCACTGCAAAATGCAAAACGCGCCGAAGCGACTAGCTTCAGGCGGCCCGGTCCTGCCCGAATTGATCGGAAACCAGGAACCGGAGAGAAATGGTTGGTGGAAAAAGTTTGCTAATGTCGTAAAGCTGCTTCAGAGGTTAAAACAAAGCTCTACAAGAATATTCACCGGCAGGAGTTTTGAGGAGGGGAGAAAACTCCGGCGACCCGGCAAGCGGGACGTCGCGGGAAAAAGAGATCGCGGAAAAGAAACTTCCTAGGGCGAGGAAGGGTCGGAGACAAACACTCCCGTATACAAACTAGAAGGCATCGGTAGCAGGGGGACCGGGGAAAAAGGCTCCCCCGAGAGGGTGGTTGTCTTGGTGGGGGACCACGTCCAGGCGGAAAAGGAAGAGGGGTCACACCACCGGGGCATAAACAGATTCCCTACTAACCACAGGAACCCCCGCGCCGCGGACCGAAACACGAAGAAAATCGGAAAGAAGAGGTTCGTTAGGCATGGACCGTGAACATCAACGACTAATGTCGTGAATAACGCAAAGGTCCGTTAGAAATCTACAACCCTAATCTGTGACGGGGGACCAAACGCCGTCATGTGACAATGAAGGAATCCAGCTTGCCTGGTCTGGTGTACTCTGCTCGGGGGGGGATTTCGCCGAGAAGGCGCGAAAAGAGAAAGCTAATCGGAAAAAGGGCGCGTCTCTGAGAAAGAGAAGAAGTCGACTGCTTGTTATATGAAGCGGGGGTCGACGAAAAAAGCTGGGTGTGGAGGAAAAAGAAAGAATCTTTCGGAGGGTACACTGATATCAAAGGTAACGGGGGAGGGGAAGGATCAGGATCCTGATCTCCTACCGACAGGATGTCGTGCAGGAAGCATAAGTTTCGGAAATTACCGTCGGGGGGGGGGGCGGCGGCGAATCTTGGACGAATGCTTATCAAAAAACGCCAGAAGCTCTCCAAGGGGCAAGGAAATCCTCAAAAGGTCACAAAACTATTCGACCTGACACGACGCGTTCTCCTCCGCACGGAATGTGAGGAAGTCCGAAGTTTGACGACCGGAAAACCCGCAAGGAAAGAACGGCATACACATTTAGACTTTCTCCGGGTTCCATAAAGCGGAAACAAGGAAAGTCTTAGAAACCCTCCAAGACAACCAGCCAAGGGACGTCCTAGATCAGAGACGAAAAGATGACGTAAAGAAAGCACGACTCGCTAAAGAAAAAAAAAAAGAAGCGCTACAGAGGGGACAGCAGCTGTTATTACCGAAGGGGAAAACTGCCAGTCGCGGGGCCGGCAACGCTGCCCTGCTAGAAGAAAACTCTTGAGAACAAGGACACGTTCGTACGGAGGGGGTGGTAAAAGGCACGAAAGAAGAAAGTCGGAGTAGGAATTTTGTATGATGATCAGGGCGAGGATTCAGGAAGAGTTGGGGGCGTGGGGAAACGTTGTTGTAACCGCGTCGTTCTTGAAGCCGCACGTCCCTTGGGGGGTGAAAAAAAAAAAAGGCTCAGAACAGTTGAAAAAATCCCCGGCAGACGACTACATCCGCGAGAGAGTAGTGCGGGCCGAGGAAGCGTGTCTGGTGGATGAAAAAGGCCGACCTTAGCGGGAGAAAAGAGTCGTAGAACGTGGGGAGAAGGGGAAAAGATCGGGTATGGCGGAAGGGAGAGGGAAGGGGACGCCGACTTGACGAGCGAAGGAGCACACTCCCTCTGCTAAAAGCGGCAGGGCGGCGGGGAAGCTGTGACAGTGCCCAAAAAAAAAAAAAAGAACATCGGCACACCATCTACGTACGTTGAATGTATGTCCTGAGAGAGGGGGACTCTTCGGCCGGCAGGCCGCGCGCTGAGCTCTTCGGAGAGGGCCAGGCCGGGTGGAAAGTGTGATCTAACTTGACTCTGTCGCCCTCCATTCGAGCGGACAGCGCAAAACGAAAGACTAACGGAAGATCCAAATTGAAGGAGAGTCGGCCGGCGTCAGCACCAGCTCGCTAGTTAGGTCGGCCGATCGCCGAAAGGGAGAATTGAAAAAGAGTGTAAAGAAGGAAAAAACCGCATGATGAACTTCGATAAGGAAAGCTCATCCGTCAAAAAAACAGCGGGTCCGCGGCCCCATCGAGCAAAGACCGCAATGTCTATCTTGAAGGCACACAAATGATCGAACCCCATGACAGATACACGCCATGCCGGGGAACTCGCTCGGTGCCGGGGTGCGATTCATCCGCGGAGAGGGCGGGACAGGATCCTTTACGTCGTGCCGGGGAACTATTCTAAACGCCAAGGGCCGGATCATGTCTCAAGCAGGGGCGTCGCCTTCTTGGGCAGTCTTCGATCTAGAAGAAAAGGAACTGCCAAATCCATCGGCAAGAAGAGGAGCTTCACTGAGGCCATGTCTTTTTAAGAAAGAGGGGGAGGAACCTCATGCTGGGTGAACCTCCTAAAATCCGTCGGATCAGAAGTCCGCACGAAAGGGCCGAAGCCGCAAAGAAAGACAAGGTCGGGCGTTGAAGACGCTCGGCCTGAAAAAGAAGAAAATCCGGCGCACCGCTAACGGCGATCGATGGTCGCGTTTTCTATCCTCGATGAAATAAAGGCCTCGGAGAGAAAATCCATCGCGGAGACGACCGGTTGAAAAAAGAAAAAAACCCTCAAGAGATGTGGAAGAAAAAAAAAACATTTCAGTGACAAGAAGGAGAAGTATTCCACAATCACTGGGCCCAACGTCTCGCGGCCGGGGAAACAAATCCTCGGACGACCGGAAATTTCGGACAGAAAAAAGGACCCGTGAGCGAGGGCACGAGAGCCGTTTCGTCTAGAGACCCGCCTGCTCGCGCCAGTCCTGCGTGGTGGGAAAACAGACTGTCTAACATCTCGCCGAAAAGGGCAAACCTGGCGGCTCAGACACAAAAAAGAAAGCTCCCCGGTTGAACGATGAAGGAAGAGAGAAAGTGTTCTGCTATCATAAAAGGAGAAAGAGTCATCACCCGTACCGGAGACACGCTGCGATTGAATGACATCTAGACTCCACCAACGGAGGAGTGAGGAAGAGTCTACAGGGAGCACTCCGTCGAAAGAAAAAAAAAAACCGTTCTCGAGGGAAACTTAGGACGTTCACCTTGAAGGGGAGGAGGGGAGGTGCCGTTCTCCGCGAGCTTGACATCTAATCAAACCAGGGGCAGGAGAACTAAAAAAACTCGACAACAAAGTCTCAAAAGAAGCTGACGAAAAAGGTGCCTGTGAAGCCCAGGGGGACAGATCAGCCGCGTTCGCAGAGAAACTTTTGACGAGCCAAGGGGGGAGGGGGGGGCTCGCGAAACCTTTGTGAGTTGAAAAGTGATTTGGAGACTCGTCCAGGACTCGGAATGGAAGGGACCTAGCAGGCCGTCTGAAAATAGGGGAGGGAAAGAAGCTGAATGGGGAATTTGCGCGCATCTCCTGAAAAGCGCTCTTGTCCACATAGCTCTAGATTCTCAAAGCGTCAAAGAGGCCAGGCCCAAAGCGGAAAATCTAGAACGACCTTACGCAGTGGGATCTTCTTCATCGGTTTCCGGGAGCTCGGAGGAAATTACCTAGCAGGAAGGTGGGGAAAACCATCAGTGTTAAGAAAAAAGTTCTACAAAAAAATGAAAATGAAGCTACGGCCAGGCTTGGGCGAGGCCAGGTGGAAAGAAAAGCACCTTCTGGAAGGGGAAAGAACGCTGCCCGACGGGGGCGAGAACCTGAGCCCTATAAGGAGAAGCGGACGCATAGTATTGACCCAGAAGCCCTTACCCTTGTGGAAGTGGGCCACAAAAAGAAAAATAGACCGGGAAAAGCGCTCGGGAAGCCGGCATGCGGATGGGCACAAACGGCGTGTGTCATGGAAGAAACTAGACGCAGGGGAGAGACCGGGATGCGGATCTAGCGTGGGAAACCGCTTACATCCTCGGAGCAAGGAGGAAGAGAGCGAACTAAATATAAAGGATCAGCCGGGTGAAAAGATCCTTTTCTGCCAAGGATCATCGGAGGCGCCTATGCCCCTGGCACTGCAGAAGACTAAAAAGTATTGAAAAGCCGACGATGCAAAAAAAAAGGGGACAAGTGTAATTTTGTGCCTTTTCTGGTGCGCGAACCTGAAGGGAAGAAAAAAAGGGCTCGGCAGGCTAGAGGGAAAGGGCCGATGAGTAATTCAACGGGGGGGTATTCCACCCTGCTGTTGAAAAATCCTAAGAAGAGACCGTACTTGAAACCAATATCGGGGAAGGGGGCGTAAGGACACCAAAAGCGGGTGCCGATTGAAAAAGAGGCAGTTCCCTTCTTATTTTTCACAGGCGGGCTTCCTACGCCGAAAAAAGGATGAGGAGAGAGGCCTCCTGGAGTTTCAGGAGATCCAGTAATATAAGGGAAGCTAAAACCCGAAAAAGCCTCAGCAGAGTCAATGAAGAAGACGAAATACCAAAAGGAAAATTGTGGGTAAGGGGTGGCGGGAAGCCCTCTGAGGAGGGAAGGTCGGCATCAACTCACGCTCCGTCCAGTCGGACAAAAGGTAGCAGAGGACACAAAGACCCGAGCGTGTGCGTGGGATTTTGTGGGTAAAAGTCACAACAGAATCGGTGAAGGCAACAAAATCACACCAAGCGAACACCGCGTCAAAACCACAGGAAAAACCGCGCCTCGCAAACCCCAGTATACAACGCCTGAAAAAAAACATAAACTCATAATTGGTAGGTCATGAACGGGACCGATCAAAGAAGATCCGGTACTGGAAGAACTTCGGGCCGGGTATTGTTCGAAGCTGAAACGGTGGAAGGGGATGACGCGCTCGGCAGTGTGTAAAGGGGAGGAAAGCCAGGGATGGATTGGTGTACTCGCTCGCGGGAGGAAGAATGATTTCCTTGGGAATAGGAGGTTCTCGGACAGAGAAGATGCGTCGTCTAGGGGAAAAGAAGGAGGGGCCTTCGCCGGGCGGTTTCTTTCTTTTATCAAGCTGGGCTGACAACAAAGGGGCCCTCAGGCACGAGGGAGGGGGGGTCCTGCGCAAGGGAAATTCTCAGAAAAAAGAGTATGTTTCAATTCCATCAATTTCGGCTGTCAATGGGCGGGTGGAAAACAGGGGAGTCGGGAAGAGGGGAAATCAAGACTCAGAATCCTCTCAAAAAAAAAAAACTGGATTAGGAAAAGAGATATAAAAAAAACTCGGATTCGTTAGTACTGAATGAACCAGAAGAACGAGAAATCATGTCAGAAAAAGTCTCGGGGAAGGGGAGCCTCTGAATCCGCAGGGCTGCGCATTATCATCCCGTCGCACCCGAACGCGGGCAGACAAACTTGATAGAGGACATAAAGCGGTTGCTAAAAGGAAAAGGTTCTACTCACGCAGAACAAAAAAAAAAGGCCCGACGCACAGAGATAGAAGAAAAGCCGCACGGCTTAGGGAAAAAGCGGCCTCTCTCATCGAAGACGCATACTGACTAACAAGAAAAAGCGATTAAAAGGGATTCCGAAAGGAAAAACTTGAAATGGGGGGAGTGCACACTTAAAAGTGAAGGGATTCAGATTATACACTCCATCACAATCTAGGAAAAGTTTAAGGAGTCCATCAAAAATGATAAAGAAGGAAGGACTAGTGGGGAGGAAATTGTGTGTTCTGTTTATCATGTTCTGAAGTCGCGGCGCGAGGGGTGTTGGAGGACGCCGGGGGGGGCGTTCGGGGGAAAGAAAAGACCGCTTTTACGTGGGGGGGAAACCACCAAGCCCACACTCTCTGTGAGCCGGAACCAAGGCGGCTACCAAAAAGTGAGGGTCGATGGGGACCATGGACGAGGAAGAAAGCGTGGAGAAAAACTTCTAGCACTTAGTGTTCGTCGTAGAGGGCGGGCCTTGGTGGAGAAGGCGCGCTGGGGGGAAAGATGCCCTCGCGCCGGGGAGTCTTCGTAGGAGAGGAGGAGAACCGCCCTCGGTGAACATAAAGAAGGGGAAGGGGGACCCGCCTCGCCACCTCAAAATCGTACGTGCTGGAGGAACTTAGAGGTGAACAGCTCTTCGATCCCGAGAAGAGCGAGGAAGGCCGAAAAATTTTTCCTGGTCCCGCCTCGCCCTTGGATAAATCCTCTCAGCGCCCACGAGACATCGGGAAAAACCAGGTGACGGGGAGAGGAGCAACAAAAAAAAAGGAAAAGGAACTTCCACTTTTCCAGGGTTCGCCTCGAGAATCGTCCGAGGGGGAGAAGGAAAAGCCTGCAGGAAAAAACCTTGGCAACGGCGAATTGCCTCGGAGCTGCACTTTAACATGTATCGACACCTCGGATGCAGAGAGGGAACGGGTAAAAAAAAAAAAGCCAACTGCGAAGGGAGGAATCGGGCCCCCTCGTAGGACCATCACTTCTGAACACGAGTCCTCGTATTGAAGGAAAATCGAGCACAAGAACGGCCGGGGGGGGAGATCTACCGAAATGCAGAAGACGCCTCGACACTCTTTCTCCGAGAGACGTTTTCTGCTGGAAAAAACTGCAACACTCCTGGTAAAAAAAAGCCGAAACGAGTGAGAGGGGCCTTCGACGGACGGGAAAGGGAGGAGAGTCGAATAACTCAAGGACGTGAGGGGCGCTGCACTCCATCCTGAAGAAAAATCGGCTCCTCCTTTAGGGAGCTAATGGAAAGGGTCGGGAAAAAACTTCTGGTAGTCGCGGAGGAAAGGGAGGTCCGATGTCCAAAAAACAGTTCGAAAGCCAAGGGACCGGAAGAAGAGCCGCCTGCGTCCGTTCGGCTTTCCGATCCGCTCTGCCTGGCCAACCTCCCTCCGAAAAAGTCGGCGAGCAGCAGACCCTGATGAGAACAAAACTTCGACCGAAAAAGGGAGAAAAAGAGGGAGTGCCTGCAAAGCCGGTTGTTCGAAAAAAAAACAGGACGGCCCGCCACGAGATGTATAACCACAGAAGCAAAACAAAGACACTGTTGACAAAGCCGACAAAAAAGGAAGAAAGTTACAGAAGAGAAGTCATGAGACGAACTTCGCCATTCTTACTCGGACTCGGCGAGCGCGGCCACATGTGAGGCACCCTCGCAGGGGAAAGCTCGAGGAAGAAAGGGGAGGGGAGGAAGGATCCGTTTGCGAAAGCTCGCAATCCTTGCCGGGGGAAGCAAAAAAGGAGAAGGAAGTCTGATGTCTCTCGCCGACTACCGGAACGCATCGCCTCCACTTTTAAACGAGTGAAAAAGAGGAAAAACTCCGCCTGTGGTCGAAAAGGGAAACTTACCTTAGAAGACAGATCAAAAAAAAGAGGTATAAAAGAGAAAGGAGGGAGGAAATAGAGTCGACGAGTAGGGAAAAGGTAAAAGGGAAATACCGTCGACTGTTGGTTAAAAAGCACGACACCGTCGCAGTTAGGGTGGGCATCGTCACAAAACGTGGTGGAAATCGAAAGAGGGGGGGACTCCAGGTGCTGAGGGAGAAATGCTTTCGAGCTTGGGAAACGGACACCCGAAAAGTCTGGGGGATGAGAAAAAAAAAGAAGGAGTCCTGATCTCAAAGGGTGGCCGACTCCTCTTGGAACGAGTCTACTTGGACAAGTCAGGCCGAGGTGAGGTGCTGAGTGGACGAGACCAGTGAGTAGTTGGGGGAGAAAGAGGGGGGGTACGAACGAAACTTTTTCCCAGAGGGTTGCGTGGGTTCTTACATCTCGGGAGGCCATCAGGGGAAAAAGATCGCGGGAGAAGAACTGGAAGAGCGGAGACAGCTGCGCTGCCTACAGGAGGGGGGAACTCAGTTCTTCTCTACCCTAAACCATCTGCTGCTCTCCTACGAAGGGTGCGCAGGGAATGGTCCCATGATACTAGGAAAAGAAAGACTTCGAGTAAAATTTCGTTTCGCCTTTCTTAAAAAGTACTCTATTAAAAAAGGCGTGCCCCTATCTTATCATCTTAATGAAAAAGCCCAGCATGATGATAAGTATTTCCAAAGATAACTCCAGGCGGAGAGATGGTGTCTTCAGGCACATCGTCCCCTCTTATGCGTTTCGAGAATAAACGCGCTTCAAGGAATTCTTGAAATGGAGAGGAAGAAAGATTGGAACCCAGCCAGGCAAACCCGTACAGTTTGACAGTGTAAGACCGGTCACCTGGGGGATAGACAAGGGAAAAGTCTCAGCGTGAAGGAAAGGGGCGTTGCTGTCGGGGACTGGGGGTGAAAAGAGAGTCAAAAAATAAGAAGGATTTACGGGCGCCTTTCCGTATGCCCGCAGCGGGCGAAAGAGGACATGGCGTGTCCCTTGGAAAGGAGCTACCCTACTGATCTCCTTCAAAAAATCAAGGTTTGTTCGAGGAACAAGGGGAATACCTAGGCCCCAGAGCATTCAGAAGGATCAGACTACAAGGACGATTCCGAGGTTGGATTGCGGGATTCGACAATTGTGGGGGAGTTCCGGTAAGGGGTGCTGCTCCTAAAACCTTGGGCTATTCTCTTCTGCCTTACCGCTTGCGCGTCGGATCAGGGAGGAAACGGGGAAGAAAAGGAACGCGACGAGAAGAAAGGTAAGATCGCTACGACGAAGGAGCTTTCACTCCTCTAAGAACTCCAGCAAAAACAGAGGGTGGTCCGAGGAAGAGAAAGCTAAAAGTTCACAAGGGGAGAAAATCTGCGACAAGAATCCTACTCCGTCGATAGGAGTTCATAGAGGAGCCGGTGTCTCTTATCGATCGGGGACCGCGACACCTGCAAAAAAGGAAAGAGCGTTAAATTCTACGACGAAAAAGAGAAGATCGCGAAGTCGCAATAGTAGGAGAGAAAGCATCAACACTAGGACACTCTCCAGTCGGCAGCCTAATATCGCGGATTGTAGAAGAAGATGGAGAAGAAGTGTCTGGGGGACACCCGTCACTAGGACCGGTCGTCCCCGAAAGCGCAGGTCTTCCACCGCGCCCCCTAACTTAAAAAGGACCAAAAACAACAAATAAGAAAAAAAAATCGACAGAAAGGGTACCTTTTCTTTCGTGGGGAGAGCCAAGAATCCCCGTACCATCAACTCCCTGGTGCTTTAACTAAATTCGTCCGTGAGCTGGGGGGGGGGATATGATGTGAAAAAAAAGAAGAGTATTAATCCAGCAAGGACCGGTCAGGGCGTACTCTCCTCAGGTTTGAAAATGTCCGTTCGTCTATCGATTAGTAGGGAGAGGAAGCTAATCCAGGGTATCTAGGATCCTGGAGGAACTCTGTGGAAATAACACCGCGTTCATCTGATTTAAAAGGAGGGAATAAAGCAAATCAAGTATTGCCTTTCTTTCGGTTCCTCCGTTAAAGAGAGAACCAGTCTTCAAGAAAGACTTTTAGAAGACATTAAAGGGGGGGGGAAAACTTATGTTAGGCTGCCATGTCTAAGAGGGAAGAGGACATTCACGAGACGATAAATCTCTCTTAATCTCAACACAACAAAAAGGAGAAGGTCCAAGAAGGAGGGGCCTACCGTGCACACAGAGAAACCCTCCACATGGGGGGGGGGGTGGGGGGGGGGGGTGGGGGGGGGGGGGGGGGGGGGGGGGGGGGGGGGGGGGGGGGGGGGGGGGGGTTTGGGGGTGGGGGGGGGTTGTTGTTGGGGTTTGTTTTGGGGGGGGGGGGGTGGGTGTTGGGGTGGTGGGGGTACGTATGGCACTGATGGGACCTGCAACTCTTCTTGTCCTTGCCACTAAATGTCCGGTCAATACGCAGCAAGTGAAGAGGAAATGGGATTAACTTCTAAATCCATATATCCTAACTCTGTATCTTCCACCGCTTCTTCGAGAAAAAGGACAAGGAATCACCATCCCTTACAGGAACCATAAAGAGAGAAAAAGAATAAGCGACAAAAAAGTCGAAAGGGGAAAGGAAGCGAGTAAAAAGAATGGACTGCAAGCAGGGATGAGACTTGTAGTTCAGAAAAACTTCTCGGGGGCAAAAGGTAGATTGATAAGTACCCGAAAATAACGGAAGAAGTTTAGGCAGCAACGAGCTCTTTTCTTTCGACATTATCACGAAAGAGATGAGGGGAAGATGGGGGGGGAATGCGCGAAAAGGGGGTTAGAGGAGCGTTTTGATCCGGGGTGTTACAAGGCGTCGTTCCGATGAACACCGAAAAAAGAGAAAAATCTCGGTTAGCCAGGGTCACCTTCGTCCGGAAATAAAAGAATACTCGTTAATGTGAGTGTTCAAAAAACTAGAAGGGGGAAGATGAACACACTCGTCCGGGGGGAAAGACCTTCGAGTTGTCGTCTTAGGCGGGGAACTGCACTTGACGATTCTTCGTAGGGGGACCGTGTCTCCGGACCTTGGGAAGTCAAAAGAAAGACGAAAAAGAATTGACGGGAACGCGGAGGGGGGGAAAGAAAAAAGTTAAACAGCAAGACGGGAAAAGGGAAAGATTCGTCCCCCTCTTCCACCACTCTAAGTGCCCTGGATACAGCAGGGGTGAACAGCTGAGGCGATCCGAAGGAAGAGGCGCGAAGGGGGGTTGACGAAAAAAATGCCTGGGAACGAAGGGACGTTGGACGTTATCAGCGCCGCTAACCTCTTCTACCGCGAGCGCGACACCACAGGTGCAAAAAAAACGGCAAGGGGGGAAGGGGAGAGGGGTCAAAAGGTGTGCAAGAAGCCTCTTCACACATCGGACTCGTCGATTTATTCGTACGCCTAAGGGACTTCGGCACCTTTTCAAAGAAGTGCCCGAGAGGCACAGGAATGCCCAGGAGGAAAAATCATAAGGGGGACGACTTCCAGGTCTCTCTGGAGTCCGTTTCAAAATCGACAAGAACGGCGACCGGATAGGATCTGGCCAACAAAAACGGAAAAGAAAAGTAAAACTTGAGCATAGAAAAAAGGGGGCGCGTTTCACTCTAGGGGAGGGGCATGTCTATTTAAACGAGGACCGACGTGCGAGCCACTGTCAAAAAAGGGCAACAGCAGAAGAAAGGGATCGGCTAAGCAAAGCCGGCCGTATGCAAGAGGGAAGGGTAAAGGACTCGAAGTAACTAAGATCAACTGCCCTCCATCCTTCCCGGCAGAAAAAGCCTGGAAAGATGTGTGAATGAACACCGGAGGCACCTCGCTGATCAAGAGAAAAAACTGTCATTTAAGAGAGAGAGGAGGGAGAGACCGGCTTGCCTAATACTTCGCGCAGAAAGCGTCGATTTCGCTTTCGAGTCCGAGAGGCGGGCCAAACCTCAGGAAAAGGGCGAGCAGAAGGCAGCCATGGAAAAAAAAGACCTCTGGAGACGCCAAAAAAAAAAAAACAGCGATTGTGATGAAGAATAGGGGCAGGGGGCAGCCGTTAAAGCCCGCCACTAGAATGTATACAAGCCCAAATACGATTTACGGCCAACGCCCCAAGGGCGCCGCAGAAGAAAGTTCCCTTAGACTAGAACCTCTTGCACTACGTCCCAGTCGCTTCTACCCGCAAGAGCGAGGAGGCTCCGGGTAAGAGCCTCTCGGCCAAGTCGGCGGAGCCTTTGGAGAAAAGCTCTCAAGGTACGGGACGGTTCCGCATCACGTTCTTCATGCGTGTTTACCCCCAACCCCCCAAACCCAACTCAAAGACGACCGGCACCAAAAAGAAGAAGATGCCGAGAGATCGGCAGAAAAAGAAGGCAGCACCCGTAAAGGAAAAAGAGGAGCGCAGATTAAGGAAACAGAGAGAACAACGAGGAATGAGTAAGAGGTCACTTCCTCTGCGATGTCGAGGGGAAGGGAACGACGTGTTCTGCGAGAAAGAAAGAGGCTGTCACTTCAAAAGATACGTTGTGCGATTGACCGTGTTTTCCGGTCGTTCTCTGCGGGAATCTAGGCCTTCCAAGGCGGCGGACGGCAAACGGAAAACCTGTCACAAAAAGGGGCGGCTTTCTAAAAAAGAGGCGTTCAGATCCGAAAGTTGGCCGAGGATCTCCTGCGTTCTGCCGAGGAGGAGGCGCTTGAAGGGTTGCGGGAAGTGGGTGGAGAACCGAGCAGGGGGAGTTGCCCAAGTTTATTTGACTTACCAAAAATCGTTGTTCCTCAATGGTGGGGGGCTCTACAGGAAAGCTGCCAAAAGGCTCGAAGGGAGGAACGCTGAACTGGGAGGGAAGGGTGAGCGCATACGCAGGAGAAGAAAAGACCTCCTCATGGCTGCTAAAGGGACCATCCTTCTTCTAGAAAGCGGAGAAGCGTCAGGGAGCAGAGCAGAACGCGGAAAGAAAATAAAGAAACGCTTTCGCGTCCGGAGTCGGAAAGGTGCTCCCGAAGTGGGAGAGAGGTTTGACGTTCGCCAAGCTGATCACGAGGTTTATAGGGGCAAAAGCCAGGGGAAAACGCAAGAAAAGTGGAGGAAGAGATCTATCCAGGGAAAAGGGGAAAGCTGTCCAGTTGATAAGAAGGGTCAGCGCCCCTCTTCGAAAGAGAGATCGCCTACGAGGAGGGCGACGGCCACGGGATGAGATAGGGTCACGAAAGGACCATTATGTTGGGGGAGAAATGGCCATTCAAAACGAATAGAGTGCCCTCGTATAAACTAGACACCGCTCGCGTGAACTAAAGCAGTTGAGAAATGAACAAGTCGGAGAACGATCTCCGAGAAAGAGGGGAGTCTCGGGAAAGAAGTGAGGCCCTAGAGATTTCCATCCGCTCGAAATATGCTGTGTGTAAAAATGATCGACAAGTCGGTGTAAAAAGTGGAAAGAAGCACTTCGCCCTAGAAAAGGGGATCATTCTATACAGGGTCGACTCATCTAACTATTAAAATGTGAAAAGCCCTTCAGAGCTGTACATTTTAATTAAACACCGTTGCTCGGAAAGCAGACGTAAACCAGCTCCGGGTACAGAGCGTGCGAGGGGGAAGTGCGAGCGGGAAAAAGTTTATTCCAAAAGGAACATTCAGAATCCGCGACGTCGGCTCTCCTAATGGCCACCCGAAGATCAACAAAAAAGTACTTACTTTCAAAAAAAAGACTTCAACCGTAGTCACCGAGGTAGGGATCTCTACTCCGGATCTAAATTGATGAAAAGGAGAAAAGGGTTTCAGTCGAGAGAATAGAAAGAGGATACCAGGAATAGAGACCTCGATCTTCAACACACAGGGCGACGAACCGCACTAAGGAAAAGAAGATCCAAGGGGGAATTTCTATTCACAATGTTAGAATCAACATCTACACGCTCCGAGCCATCACTAATCAGCTCGAAATGGTAAGGGGACACCATACTCGAAGGGTTCGAAGTTTGCTTTGGGGGGGGGTTCACACCACGTATCGGGGGCCGTACTGTCCCCTAACACAACCACCCGCAGGAAAAAAAAAGGAAACCCCAGCAGGAGAATCCCGACTCCATGAGAAACTTATCACCTTAAATCAGAAACTCAGACGAAAGTTCAGGGAGTATCATGGGGAAAGCAAAACAATAAAAAAAAGGGACCTGCGGGGCCGTTAGCTTGGTGGATCAGGATGGGCATCTGAAGAAAGGACGTTGCCAAGAAGTGTGGAAAAAGCCATCTTGCCGGGAAGGGGGTGACTCGACGGAGGGAGAGGGGACTTTTCTCGATCGCTCGCTGAGTGCGAACGGCTAACCCGAGGATCGGAATATGTATTCAGAAAAAAACCTGGGGGAGAGCACCGCGTTCGAGCTTATTGGAAATGACAGCTCATCAAGGGGGGCCTGAAATCTTAGGTTAAGAAAAGAAAGAGGGAGGGAATTCAGGAGGGAGTGTGCAGCCAGCATACTTTCGAGGCATCGACCGAGTGCGGGGAAAATTGAGGGGCGAGACTGAACG
>Ga0179593_1707638_pt1 | contig 18988 bp, 29 predicted proteins | sample CZODoug2_1_08_16_FD_185931 | JGI IMG/M metagenome (GOLD analysis project Ga0179593, IMG submission 185931) | Vadose zone soil fungal communities from Angelo Coast Range Reserve, California, USA - CZODoug2_1_08_16fungal (PacBio error correction) | ecosystem: Environmental > Terrestrial > Soil >...
AAAAAAAAAGACACAGGGAATGACTAACTGGAAAGAAGAGGAGGAAAATCCGGGAATTTGTCTCTCTCACAATACTCCTCAGCACAAGAGGAAAGTAATATTGAAGAAAAAAGGAAGAGGAGGGGACTGCACTATTAAGAAGCTATCGCGAGGAGACTAAAATTTCCGTCGGTTTTTCTCTGGTGAGTCGGCTACCAGGTCTTGAGAGCCCGCCCGAGAGTTCTGCTTCAAGAGTCAGGACCCCTACTCATCCCAGAAGAAAAGAACTCTCTATTCCAAGGCTTACCCAGTATAAAAGGGGGAGCCCTCCCAAAGACAAGAGAGAGGGGGAAAAAAGGTGCCCACGCATCTATTTTATCTATATATTTAGCTTGAGGGAGTATGTGCTACCCTTCAGCCATGTGAGAAAGTTCTACCCCCTCTGGGCCGCAAAGGGGGGGGAAATGCCTCCCTTTCTTTTGAAAACAGAAGGGTGCCTCTCCAAAAGGGTGATAACCAGACGGGATTGAAAGGGGGAGATTTTTGTCCCTTTTGAAAATCCCACGGCTTGCCCAAGAGCTTCTTCTGGGTCCACTAAGAGCTCTGGGAAAGTCATCGCGGCGCACTAACCGCCTGCTTCCAAAGAAAGGGGGGGAAAAAAAACCACCCGCGGGGCACGCCTTTCTGCCCCTCTAGAGTCGCCGCTGAGGGTATACAAGAGAGGAGAAGCACCGAGGCGAAGAGAAACGTCTGGAAGAAAAAAAAGCAGTCCCGTCAGGTTGTCCTGCCTCTCAAAAGGCCCGGACCTCATAGAGGTCACTACGAGCAGCATCTGATGAAGCCTTCTGCTAAAAAGGCGCGAAGAAAGAAAGACGAACAATCTTCGCCTCAAAGAAAGTACGAAGGGTCGCCATGACGTGTAACCAAAAAAAAAAAAAGCGCCAATGGAAAGTTTCCGACGGAGGCGGGGACGAAGGGTCTACAACAAAGGCAGAAAAGCGCACGAATACCCGATGCGGGGGGAGGGATTTACAAGGGGGGAACTCCCGAAAAAAAAGATTCGTCTCGCCAGACCGGCCGGAAGAGCACTCTCCAAGACCGGACACAAAGGGGAGTTTTTGCCCTAGAAGGGGCACTGAGCACAAAAAGAAGGATTCAAGGTTTTGGCGAGCGTGTGGAAAAGGAGCCTGAGGGTTCTGCAAATTTTGGGGGGGTGGAAGGGGGTTCACGGCCGCCCAGAGGGAGGCATCAGGCGTCACGCGACAGTTTGATTGTCAATACATGAGGGAGATCCGTCTTCAAGGGGAATTGGGAAGCAGGAAGAGACAACGAAGTTTCATCCACGGAAAAAACAGAAGTGCGAGGAGGAATCACCTACCTCGGAAAAGGCCCAGAGAGGCCCAATAATCGCAGAAGAAGAACTCTTCGATTTCGTAAGAAAGATTGAGAAAAAGGCCGCCTTTCTGAAGGAGGATCGGGGACCTCTATAAAGGGAAAGCTATAAAGAATCCCGAAGGTTGGGACTAGGGGAAATTCTACTATTCAAATGTTCAAGAAGGAGGCGCAGAAATTTTAAAAAATTCGCAGGAAGGAAAACAGAAAAGAGTCTGGGGCAGAAATGAAGGCACATCTGAGGAGCTAGGAAAAGGAAGGGACCCTGCGCAATATTGAAGAAAGCGTTGCCGAAAGGACTCAATCGGATGAGATGGGTGCGATATTACTTAGAAAGCATGAGAAGGGAATCTCAGGAGGAGGGGAATAAGCTCAAACAACAACACTATTGGTAAAATAGAGAAAGTCTTTGGAGGGCAGCTTACTGCTGGAGTCAGTAGGACAGCACCTCGATCCGATTGCGAGGGTACAGTTACAGAAGAATAGGAGGATATTGAAGGGGATTTTGGGAAGGCGTCGGGGGGGATCAACGATAACAAGACGACCGATGCGATTTGTAAAAGACGCTAATAGGGGGGGAAGTGAACATTTGAATTCGGGGAAAGAATTAAGGCGGCTGGTGCAGCGAGAAATTGAAAAAGAGGGAAGGGCTTATCTAGAAGGAAAAAAAGGAAACCTGCCGGAGGGGTCGTGTTTCCGTGAAAAAAGGTCGTCGATGCGGGTGGGGAACTATGGAATTTTTTACCGGGGGGGGGGTTCGGTGACGCGTAGAGAAAGGGAAGTGATGAATACTGATGGCGGATGACGGCCTTCAAAGTAGAGATATTCAGGGAGAGGGCGCGATTTGATCAAGTCCTCGCTGAAAAAACAGTTTCTTCCGGGGGGGGTGCTTGAAAAAATAGTTGCCGCAGTAAGGGAGGCGACTGAAAGCTCGTTCGCAAAACCTTAAGAGAAGGCTTTTTTCTTAAAAGAAAGGAGGGAACCAGTAAAGGGGGGGGGACTCCGGAATTCAGCGTGAGTCCTGGTTCGCTAGAAGCGTTTCTGGGGGGGTATTCAGGTTTTCACAGAAACTTGAGGGGAATCTGGGGTAATCCACGGGTTTTTTAGAGGGAAATTAGTAAAGAAAAAACTCACCTTTCGAAAGGGGGCCGCGAATCAGCACTGAAAGGAAGAGACGTTCGGTAGACGGCATGAGTAATGTTGCGATTTTTTCGGGGGGGGGGGACTCTAGGAAAGGAAGGGGGCTTCACCCGGGGAAAAGAATTGAAAAAAAAAAGGTAAGTCCTTGCCGGGGGCTGAGGGAAAAGCTTGTCGTTATGAAGATGGCGGAAAGAGAATGCCTCGTTGCGAAAAGCGAAGGGTATACAGGGAGGCGCGATCGAGGGGGAAGAAGAGGTGCTAGCAGGAGGGTTTTTGCCCCTCCTGTAAGAAGAACGCCAGAGATTGGAAAAATAAAGATGCAGCTCTCTGCCAAAGAGCGAAGAAAACTCGAAGAAGGGACAGAAATCGAGATAGCTTGAAAAAGAGAACATATGCAATCAAGAATTCTTGGAGGGAGGAACAAACCTGATGGTTTGTGGAAAGTGAAGGCCAAAAGAAGAAGCTGTAAGAGTGGGGGTAGAAATTTCAAAAATGACGCCCATTGAGACATATAATGGAAAAAGGGAAGGGAATATATAGATAAGTTGGGAAGGAGCGAGTCGGCGGAAAGAGGGGACACTATAAAGGTCCGAAAAGAGAAGTGAGGTCTGGCCTTAAAGTGGAAGGTCGAGAGGGAAATCCCGAATTCGCGGGGGAAAGCCGACGAAAGCATGCTTCGGGTTTTTGTCGCAGAGCCAGAAAAAGCGGACCGCTTTAGGGAAGGCGGGGGGGTAAAGATTTACTAAAAATACTGGCCTGACCGCGAAGAAAAGGAGGAAATTGGGAAAGAGGAATTTTTTTATATCGAGAAGGCCTGGAAGAGGGGGTCTCTGTGGCAACTCGAGACGAGACGAAGTGGGCACTGGGATATTTACATTGTGGGGACGACTGAGGGTTTTTTTGTTTCGGGTCTTTTGCGAGGGTCTATGGGGAGAGAAGACGCTTCTTAATTGAGGCTCAGTGCTTACTATAGGGAGTATGCTTACTAAAGACGCTAAAGAGAAAGGCGTCCTTGGTTATATCCATGAAAGAAGGACTCGATTCTTTGGGGGAACAAAGGAGTCTACAAATGGGAGAGAGGGACCCTAATGGGCAAGGGAGTTTATCGAATTTTTAATGCTAGGAAGGGGCAGGATTGAGACTCGGCAAGGAAAAGGGGGGGAATGTGCCGATTAATAGGTGGGCCAAGGAACGCAGGCAAGAAACCTTACTTAGAAAAAGAGGCCTTAAAAAGACACAAGGCGAAGAGAGCCGAGGGGGGTACCTCTGGCGCGGAGAAGGGCGGTTGCCGATGGGGAAAAATTTGGTCGGGAGGGTTCATTCCGTTTCGCCTGAAAAAAGTCGTACTGCTATTTGCGGAGAAAATTTTCGCAGGAAGGGTCGGGGGGGGGGAGGGTCAAAGCATGACCATACGCTGGGGGAAAGCCTGCGAAGTTGAGGGGAAAGGAAGGGGGTAGATTATCCACGAAGGAAGAGGGCGGGTACGGTCTAATTATTGAAGGGGCGCTCTGCAAAACAGGGGAGGTGATTGTATCTGGTGATCAGAATGCTACGTTGGGAGGGACTCATTGCAGAGGGATTTTTTTTTGCCGGGAGGGGGGGGGGGTTCACGGATAGGGATTTTGGAGAAGGAAAGAAAAGGAATGGATTGTTGGGTTGCACGAGAGTGAAGTGACGCAGGGGAAAAAATTTTACGTCGGTCAGTCTGGAACGTTGGGGGGGGGGGGGAAAAGTTTGCGGCAGAAAGGGGCCGGCTTACCTCCTCCAGTAGGTCAAAGGGGGGGGGGAGTGATTTTATCAAAAGGAAAGGTCTGCGCGGGACAGGGGAAAGGTTCTTTGGTCAAGGGAAAAGACTTTGGTCTTCTAAGGCAAGAAAAGGGGCGAACTATCTTATGGGCTCACGTTAACAAAAACGTGGCGCGGATCTCAACCTCTGGGGAGGGGAAGAACCGGTTAGCGGGCGCAGGGGGGAATTTCTCTTAGTTCGTGTTGAAGACCGATTAGGGGGGGACATTTCGCGAGGAACTTATCACGATTGTTTGGGGGCGGGAAGAGTCTCGTCAACACAACACGGTGCACTCCAAAACAAGGAAAAAAACGGAGCATCTCTATTCCCCTCCTCTCGGGCACAAGAAGAAAGACAGAAAACAACAAGCTCTAACCCAGCGCCAAGAGGAAAAAAGTGATTTCAGCGTTCGCAGGGGGGGGGAGGGGTTTACGAAAACTCTCAAAGTCAAAAACCAGAGAGCCTTTTATTCGCCGCCCAAGAGATTTGCCGTCCGGCGAAAAGAAAAGACCGATCCCCCTCAAAAACGGCTCCGACAGTAACCAAAATTGGAAGAAGGGTCCCCGGCCGTCAGGCAAGAAGGGGGAGGGCGGAGTTCCCTACGGCAAGGGAGCCCTTTCTCCCAAAGAAAGGAAAAGACTTCAATTGTTCTACAAATTAAAATCATAGGAAAGAATGGGAGGGGGCGTTGAAGGAAATAAAATCCAAGGAACCGCTCGCCGGAATGAGCCCCAAATAAGGCGCCGCCTCCGCCGTGAACCAAAATGTCCCGAAAAAAAGGAAGCTCCAATTAGTCAATCGGCGCCATAAGCCTTCTGCTTCCCAGAGGTCCCGAGGGGTTCTCGGCCCCCTCCTCCTCCCATCTTCCGAACAAAGTAGAAGCGAAATCCCTTCGTTGCGGAGCCTCACGCATCGTCCTCAAATCAGAAGGATCCACACTCGCCAGCTATGGGCAGGGAGGGGACGACTCCTTCCGGAATTGCCCGAAGCACCCGCCTCAAAGAAGGAAAAAAACAAATGGGAGAAACGAGGAAGGTCCCTAAAATTCAGGTTTGAAAACACCGCCACTCGGCAGAGAATCGCTTTCCCGAGGGGGCTCCGACCTCTTAGAAAATTTTGTAGGGAGGAGGGGAGTCCCCCTTGTGTATTTTCCAGGAAAAAAGGCCCAGCACCTCGGACTTTTATCAGCTCTAAAGTGAAATAGCACATTCCCCACAAATCAAACGAAGAAAAAAAGAGCCTCACCATTCGCCTGAAATGAAATTGCCCGTGGGGGAGGGGTACGCAGGGTGCATATCCTTGTCGCCACGAATCGAACGTTCAAAACACCCATGAGCGAATTGGAAGACTGCGAGGGGGGGAAAGAAGTCCCGAGGGAACCCTCGCGAATCAGAAAGGTCATCAGGGATCTACACAACCATCGCGCGCATAAAAGTCTCTCAAAAAAACCTCCGGGAAAAGGAAAAGACCTTCCCACGAAACGTCATGGCGTAAGGGACCATCGAGTATGAAGGGAAAATACAGGCAGTTTTCTCAAAGAAAAAAGAAAGAAGAACTCTTTACAATTTAATAAGGTCGGAAAAGAGGTCAGGAAGTCCGGCACTCTAATAGAGGGGGGGAGGGGACTCGGGACAAAGCGGTGTCAGAGGGGGGGGCTGGGGGAACTAACACAAGGAAGAAAGCAATTGCTTTCAGGGGAAATCCCGAAAAAATTTCTGGAATAATTCAAAGAATGAGGGAACAGAATTCCAGAAATATCTGTAAGCTATGAAACCTGGATCCAGGGGGGGAACCTTATGGGGGTCTTTCCGCAAGGGGGGGAAGAGAGCTCCCAAGACAGCTATTTTTATCTAGAGAGGGAGGGACATTCAGTAAATTATAGGCCGCATGTTAAGAAGAACTTCGAAATTTTCGACCAAAAGAGGACCCGCTGAGACCGATGGCCAGCGGGGGCGACACCTTTCTTTTGACCCTAAGGTTTGGGATGAGGCGACCTCAAGGGGGTCTTTTTATAACCATCTGGGAGGATATGTTCGATTGGGAAATTCTCCCCTCAGAAGGGAGGGGGAAGAAGCTTTCTTCTTCGAGTGTCCACTCGGAAGGAAAGAGGGCAACGATACAATCTCTTGCGCACATGTATGAAAAGAAAGGACGGGTCAAAAAAAAAAAGAAAGGGGTACCCCTTCGGAGACAGGAGCAAAAAGTCGCAGAGGAGGTATACAATAGGGAAAAGAAAGCCGGTAAAAATCGTCCACGTTTAGAAGTGTAATTCCCGTCTATGAGGGGAAGCACGGCCAGCCGACTCAGAAAAAGGAGGGGGGGCTCGGAAATTCCATTTGAAGGGAAGGAGGTCGCACTCTCCTAAGAAGAATGCTCCAAAACTCCTTACGTAAGGAAGAAAAGTGGAAGGAAGTTATGAAAAATACGTTTAAGAAGAGGCGATTTCTAAAAAAAAGGGGAGTGTTCTAATCTAAGGAAAATGAGAAGTGGGAACAAAGCTTCCCTTCCCGAAGACAGACCAGGTAAAGAAATATCACTGCTGCAAAAAGAGACCGTCCTTAGGAAAAATCCTTTTTCCGAATGGCTTGGAGGCAAAACATCAGGGGAAGTTGGTGTTTGACGAGGGGCGCTGGTGACGGGAGGAACAATAGGTTTCAGGGAGAAAAGGCCCCGGTAGAGACTCGGAATGCCGGACGAGGAAATTTGATGGGAGACACTAATCCGTAATAGAAGGAACAGACCGTGAAGACCAAGAGGGGGAGCCAACTAGGTAAAAAAATTAATTTGCTCTGAAAAAAAGATGGTCCCATACGCAAGGGGAAAGCTCCTCCTCTAATTGGAGACAGGAAAAGATTACGTCATCCGCGGCCTCTAAGGCACGTCTCGAAAAGAGGGTTCAAAAAGAGACCAGGCACCTGAGAAGATGGCCCAATGGAGGAAAACTCGTTCACAAAAAGAACCAGATTCGAAATTTGAAAAAGGAAACGGGAACTTCCGGCTTGTGAGTCGGGAGGAAAAAGTGAAAAAAAGAAATCCCTTACCCTGCGCAAAGAAGCGGGTGCCGGGTGCTGCAAGAGGATCGGAGGTGAGGCAAGGAAAGGGAGAAGTCGCAAGTCGACAAAAGAGAGACCTCTCAAGATTAGGGAAAGAAGATAGATCCGCGATCAGGGGAAGGAAGGGAGAAGGAAGAGTGGATTAAAACTCTCCGATTGCGCAGGCGGGGGGGAAAAGAGGGGAAAAAGAAGATTTGAAAGGGGCCTGGATTTCAGAGGGGGTCCGCGATGAAGAATATGAATCAAAAAAAGGCAGAGGGAGAGGGGTTAACATTTAAAAAGGGCTAATCTTAGGGACGGTAACGATGGTGTTGGAGGGGGGTGGGATGGGGGGGGATTGTAGGTGTGATTCAAACGGGAAGAGAAGCGGTGCAGTTCGCGCTAATTTTTTAGGGAAGGGTCCGGGAAAGGCTTCTTACGTACTCAATAAAAAGAGCATATGCCGGCTCGGGAAGGATTGGTCCCTTCTCATGGGGGCCTATTTCGGTTAAAAGAAATTCCGGGTCGTTTGAGGTGGCGTTGGGCTGAAAGAGATTCCGTTCAAAGTCAGTTAAAACGGAAGGGAAGGCTACTTGGACGGGAACATCAAAATTCCGAAAGGCAGGCTAGGCAGAAGGAAACGGGGTTTCGCCTTTCAAAAGAGGGGTCCGCATTCGGAAAAAAATTAGACACGAGAAGCAACACACCTTAGCGAAAAAGAGAGGAGGGACTACGGAGTTACTTCAACCATTAAATTGGGGGAACAGGAGAGATAGAAGGCAGCTTCTTTCAAAGGGCGTTGTATTTCGGTTAATGCTTGGAAATAAAGAAAAGGGAAAGGGGGAAAGGTCTTCTCTGCAGCCAAGGGGGGGGGGTTATATCAAATAAATCACGAAAGAAAGGGGCTCTGAATCAAGGGATGGACGCGTGACTTTGTAGGATTCAGGGAAGGGAGAAGAGGGTCTAGCGGGAGAAGCCTAATGGAGAAACGTGGAAGATGCGAATCGGGACTCCTATTAGGGAAAGACGGGAAGGGCGCAATCCTCGACTAATAAACTTGTGAGGGAGGGGAGAAAAAAAAGATTCCGAAGGGGAACTCGAGGGAAAAGGGCGCAGCGATTTTTACCGGAAAGGAGGTACACCCCTTGGTGGGTTTTGTGAACGAAGGAGGGGGGCAAGAAAGAAAGTAAAAAAATATGAGATTAGTGGGACGGAAAAAAAAGGAGACCCCTCGAGACTCACGGGCATAAAAAGAGAGATGGAAAATTACAAAAAAACAGAGGGGCAAATAAAAGATGGGGAGATTTCGAGTTCAAAAACGTATTTGAAAATCCCTTTTGATCCAAGAGGTCTTTAGAAGGTTGGGTCTAAAAGAGAAAAAGGGGGAGCCCATTTAAATCCTTGCTTCAGGTCCAATATATAGATGAAAATAGATTGGGAATGGAGTCGGCGGGGGGGGACCTAGTTGAACACACTATATTGTCCTAAAAGGAAAGAAAGAGTGGCATATATATGAGAAAGGGGAGGGTGTTACTTACGCAGGGAGTAACCCGTAAATTAGCTTCGTTCAAGAAACGAAAAAGATTGGAGGAAGATCCATACAAGGAAAGACGTACGCGTTGGGGGCGAAGCGTATTTTTAGAGGGAAAAAGAAACCAATACTTCCGCACGACGAGAAAAAAAAAAAATCAAGAGAGTTTTTGGAGGGGAGTATTGGGGGCCTTTAGGGCAGAATTGTATCGCGGCTGGACAGGAAGGGATCGCAAATGTTCCTTGGAGGGACTACAAAACAGGGGGCGAGGAAGCGTGTTAAGATAGGGGGGAGGGGGGTTTTGGCGAAGGCGACCGGCTGCATGAGAAAAGGGAGGGATCGGAAAGGGGAAATCTTACTCATCTGAAGAGCAGCTCAGAAAATGGGGGAGAGGGTTCCCCTTGTAGGCTGAAGCAAAAAAAAGGGTGTCACCACAAAGGGGGATATCTTCACTAAGGTCATATAAGGGAAGAGAATGTGGGAAGCTATGTCTGAAGGAGGAGAAAGGGGTGAGCCGAGCCAGCGGGGTTGGGAAGGAAAATTAGAGGAAAGGGCCTGGGATGGGGGGAAACCTGACTTAATGAAAAATAAAAGTCAAAAAGAAGTCAAAAGCCCCTACACAATTCGAGGAAAGATTTAACTGAGGAGCCGGTTTCTTTTTACGCTATCCGGGGGGGGGGTTTGGGGGGGGAGAAGGTTTTCACCTTTAAATTCGTACTTGCTAGGTGATTTTCCCTTTGAGACAGAGGGCCGTTATTTTTGTCTTGAAAAGGGAAGAGGGGAGGGGAAAGTTAATTTTTTGCGAATTATCCTCACTAAGGAGGAAAGGGGGGGGAGGGGGGGAAGATTTAAGCTAAGGACTTGGAGAAGAAACTTTCTGGGGGATCTTTTTAATCATAATTCTCTGGGGTGGGAAAGAAAGCATTTATTGATTTTGTCTTAGGGGGGGGTTGGTTCACTGCGTATTCTATCGGAAAATAAAGGGATAAGGCTAGCGGGAGGGGGGGGGGGGGGTCATCGGGCAAACCGGGGAAAGAAAATGATTAAAGTGAGGGGTTCAACGGTCGAAAAGTCTGGAACTGTTTTGTTTGGGGGGGAAGAAAGGCGGGAGAAAAGAACGCCCCCTGAAAGAGGAATTTCCGGCGGAGAATTTTTGTTAGGGCAGAGGGGTTCTCCGGAAAAAAAAGTGGTCGCGATTCACAGAGGAGGAGGGGGGGGAAATGTTCTCACGTTAACGCAAGGGAGGAGAACCGCGGTGGAAATGCAGCATTACGGGGGGAGTGGGGGAAGGGGGGGGGGAACGTATTGTTGCGAAAGGTTGAAGAAGTTGTGAAGCGTATTCGGAAAATGGCGAGGAGGGGGAATCTGAGGGGGTTGTTTCGTGCACAGATCCTCTCAAAAGGAGGAGGAGAAAGAAAAAATGAAAAAATCGAAGAAAAGAAGAAAGCTCTCCATGTCCCAAAATTCCTTCATAACCCCAACAGAAGGGGAAGAAGAGAATGACAAGCGAGAAAGAGTGAATTCAAGCGGGGTTGCGCAAAACCAACGTTTGCTTAAGGGAACAAAAAGGGTTCAACCAAATCGTTCCTGGGGAGGGAAGAGCCTGTGGGCCCAAAGCTCTTTGCAGGTCAGGACGAAAAGAAAGCCGAAAAGCAAAAAAAAAATGGTGGCTCCAAGCAGAAAAAACACTGCTCATTCCCTCGGGGGCGGAGGGGGGGGAAGCCGGAAGAGACCACACCCTCACCGTTCCAGATGAAAAAGGGGAAAAAAAAAAAGAAAGAGGGCTTTGCACGGAAAAAAAAAAATCTCCTTTCCCGCTCGCCGAGAGAACGCTCCCGAGCTCCGAAAAAAAACGTGACACAACTTTCACTCCAAAAAAGAAAAAGGACCCAGATCAATAAAAAAAAAAGTCTGATTCACCAGATCAATCCCCGCCAGAGGGGAAGCTGAGAAAAATCCTCCATATTCGAAAGGGGGAGAAAAAGCCCGGGGACGCAATCACTTGCGTGCGGAAAGAGAACACCATCCCACCACCAGAGCACGATCCACTCAGGGGGAGGCTTTGAAGCACCACTAACTACTCAGAAAAGGGAAAAGAATCACCAACTCCTTGCCAAAGGGTAGAGCGTACTGCCATGAAAAACGAAGAGGGGAATCTGGGACAAAAAAAAAAAGCAGGCTCTGAAGAGCAATAAGTTCCCGATCTTCGCGCTTTCGCAGTAGGGGCGGGACTTTACCCTGATTGAGGGGGACCTGAGGGGGGCGAAAAAAGGAAACTTCCCACTCTGTTATCCGAGAAAGGAGACACATTCCCCAAAGCCTGGCGACAAAAGCGACATAAGGCACCTCGGGACACAAAGGAAAACTGCGAGGACAACTTATTCAGAATAGGACGCGATGTGGGGGGGGTTCGCCCAAAAGAGACGAAACGGGAATAAAAGAGAAACCCAGGGGACTTCGCGGGAGGAGAGTACGGCAGGTGACCAGGAAAGCTCGAGTGATTCTCCTGTCTCCTCTGACAGAGGGGAAATCTCAGATAAATAAGAGCGGAAAGGACCCAAATGTAGGCCCGTTCCCTGAACAGGAGAAGAGTACTACAGGGGATATAAAAATCACGGGCAAGAGTTTTTCCTCCTATCAAGAAGAAGAAGGGAAAGGGAATAAGGTCCATAGAAGAGGAGAAGTCTTTTCGGCAAAGTAAAGAGAAAAACTATCCGCGCATCGCCCTAAGAGAAAGGGGAATCGAAAAAAAGGAGGTTCTGTCTTCTAACAAGAGTACTAAGCAAGGGAGGGTATCTTTGATGCCGAGCTAATTTCGCGGAAAGGAAAGGAAAAAACTTCGGGAAGGAACTTCCCCGGGGGGATATATGCAAAAAATGAGTTCCCCTGATGTGTGAGTTCCTCCAACGAGGGGGATGAAAAAGTCCCGCAAATCTCATTTCCAAAGAGAATGCTATTTGGACTTAAAAAATAAATTCTATGCCTAAAGACCGCCATGTTTAAACTGGGTCGGCAAGACTTTCGACAAAAACCCTGAAAAAAAGAAAAGAGGGGGACCCGGAAATTCAGAGGTTTTTTCCTCGCCCGCAACTCCAGGGAGGAAAGAAAAGAAAGTTGCCTAGGGAAAAAGGTTCAAAAAAAACTACAGACAAAGGGGGAATTCGAAAATTTCTCGCTCTTTGCCGAAGAGAAAAGATCTATTGGGTTCAATCTCTTCGCGGGAGCGTTCTTTCTTGGAAAAAGAAAAATGAGGGGGGGGAGGGTACCAACTTAGAAATTGGACCAAAGATCGTCTGCAGGAGGAGCAATCGAGTCATCAGCACCAGGATAATTATTATCGCCCAGGAAGACAAGCTCTTCCCCGGGAGGGGGGAAAGCAGAGAATTACTAATCTGCGGCTTGGGACTTAACTAATTCAGTCAGGTCAAAAGCTACTAGCGAAAAGGAACTCCAAAAAAAGAAGACGCCAAACTCTTCCGTACTACCACGTTCCATGTGCGGTTCAGGGAGAAGCAGAAGGGAGGAGACGTATTTATTTGAGAAAAAAACGGAGGGGGGTCTCATGCGAAGAAACGAAGCAATTTTTAGGGGGGGGGGTTAAAAAATCTGTAAAAAAGGAGAAAAAGTAACCTATTCTTCTCGCCAAAAAAAAGCAGTAAGGCATCCGGGCCGGAGTCAAGAAGTTGCCCTAGGGTCTGGGGGGGGCCGGAAGGGAAACAAAAAAAGGAGTTTTTTTCTGAAAGGAGTGGGGTAACTTCTGCAATATTGGGAGGGTAGAAAAAAGTTTTCAGCAAAATCCGGGACTGGAGGAGGAAGGAAAGCACTGCGCGTACTTTGGGGGGAAGGGGGGGAAATCTAGGAAAAAAATCTCGTCGTCGAAAAAAGACTGGAAAGAAGATTTCGCTGAGACAAACGGAAGCAGAAAGAAGGTGTCTCTGCGTCACCAGAGGGCTGGAAACCAATTACAAGCTCCGGCCCAATAACAAAAATGCGGGAAAGAACTGAAAAGGGACGATCCTCCTCCTTTGGAATCCAAGAGAAGACTTCCTTCTAGAAGAAAATCCCGAACTTCAACCAAAGCCGAAAAAAGTTTTGAATCTGGCCAAAAAGAAGACGAATCTTTCAACCACAAGGAAAAGATTCACGGGAGATTGGAAAAAAGAAAACTGAAAAGAAGGGGACTCGTTATTCGGAAAAGAGAGCGCGGGGGGTCTGAAAGACAGAAAATTGCGCAAATGCAGGGGGAGTTGAAAAGCCTTCGAGGATCGAGGTGCAAGGAAACTCCTGACTGAAAGGCGACCAAAAACGTTAGAGACAAAAAAAGATGGAGAGAGGAGATCCCGAGTTGGTAGCTGACTGCTGGAAAAAGGTAAGAGTGTGAAAATCAAGAGGGTGAGGACATGCTTTACAGTGAGGGAAAACGCTGGAAGACCTCATTGTAAGGGATTGAGAAGGGGTATTTTTGGACGAGAAAGGAAGGGATTCACCAGGAAACATTCATTGAGGAAGAAGGTGGAAAAAAATCTGCGAGGAAGCGGGGCCGGTAAGTTGTTGAGGGGGACCATATGAAAGAAGAGGGCCTTTCTTCTTTGGGAGGAAGAGGAACATGGGGAGTTCTTATCTAGCCCGAGGCAGGAGGAATTAATAGGAAGGAAAAGGAGGGGAGGAGTGCAGGGGGGCTCTCTATTTTAATTTGGGGGGGAAGGGGAGAAAGGGAGGGGATGGGGGTCACGCCTCTCAATGGGGGACGTTGAAAGGGATTAAGACGAATTTAGAGAAAGGGGGAAGGTTAAGGAAACAAAGAAAAAAAATTCCGGATGAGGATTCCATAATGACGCTCGTTACGAAGAGAGCATTGGGAGAAGGGAAGAAGCCTTTCACCAGCAAAATATTGGGAGTAGGCGACTTCACCAAGAAGAGAAAGTCATCGAATCCGGAGGTGTGTGACGCAAAAGACAACCAGGAAAGGGGGGTACTCCTAGAGCTTATGAAAGGGGGAGGAAGGGGGGTCGCGTATTGGAGTCTTTGGAAGGAGGAAAAGGGGGGGGGAAGGAGGGTGAAATAAAAGAAAAGGGGTGAGTGCTGAAAAAAACGCTTACTTGGTTGTAGAGAAAATGCGTCAAAAACTTTATTGGCTAAACTTCCTGCTGGAAAGGGGGGGAGGTCGGGGAAGGGAGGGGCGTAAGGGAGGAAGGGGGTCTATTCTTCCTAAAGTCTCGTAAGTCACCATGAAGAAGAGGGAAGGGGAATAGCCAAGCCAAAAGGAGGGAAGGAAAAAATAGAGGGAATCCTCGACGTTGAATGAGCTTGGGGGGGAAATGGCTATGGAAATTCCTCGGGGGCTTCTGCTTGTAGAAATCGAAGGAGAAAAGAAAGGGCTATTAAAGGGGGAGAACCCCTGTATTTTTTGCCCCCGAAGACTTCGGGGCAGAAAGAGTGAGCATATTCAACGGTGCAAGAGGAGAAAGATTTTACCCGAGAAGGAGAAAGAAAAAAGACTATTCTTGGCGCTGGGGGAAAAGGGAAACATATTGCATCCAGGAAAAGGTTCTGGCGAGGCAAACTTATTTGGGGTGAATAAGGGGGGGGAAGCCCATGAGGGGATCACTTGGGGGGGAAAAAAGGTCGAGAAACATTCTGACTGGTAATCGAGGGGAAAAAAAATGGCAATAAAATATAAAAGAGAAGGTTAGAGAAGGAGGCTTACCTATGGGGATAAACTATAAGGGGGCAACGCTGGAGCAGGGGGCAAGAAAAAGAAAGTTGGCAGGGGGAACAGGTCAGAGCGAGGAAAAGAGGGCCTTGCGGGAGGAAATCAATGACAGGGGGGGGTAGGGGGGTCAGGACTGAAGCCACAGAAAAGAAGAAAATACAAGGATGGAAGAGAAAAAGCGGAGGGGGTTATATTTACTCGGGAAAGAACATACTTATCCTGCGGAAGGGGGTCAAGAGTAAAGAGTTTGGGATTTTTTGATAGAAAAAGGGACGGCCTGAAAAAGGAATCCTCTAGAATGGAAACGGTATGCGTAAACAGCAATTTGTAGGGGGGGAAGTTGATTCTCAACATCCTATTTGAAGGGGGGAGAAAGAGGAGGAGGCGTTTGGAGGGCTAGAAGGGGGGAGGTTGGGGGGGAGGACGACTCGAAAAAAAGGGAGGCCTGAAAGAGAAAGGAGGGACCATGCTTACTCTCTATCAAAAAAAAAGCTAAAATTGGAACGTCATTCCCTATTGCACCGGGGATGTTCTATTATTTTGTAGGGGGGAGAAGGACCTATAGGAGGAAGGGCAATTCTATCAAAAGGGGGGGGGAAAAAAAAAAGCGTGGGGGGCGGAGAGCATTATTTAGAGTGGGGGTTGGGAGTTGGGAATGTTACCGTTCAGAAGGACATAGGGGGGGACCTGCAGAAACGGAAGGAGGAAAGGCAGGCTTGAAGAAAAAAGAAAAAAAAACTAAAGCGATATATAGGGAAAGAATTTAATCTGAGGGAGCGAGAGCAGGTGTCCTATTTACACTTGTGAACCGGGGAGGGGAAAGGGGTTGAAAGGGGGATACCTTGAAAGGGGTTTCTTCTTTTTCTTCTGTCATGGGACCGAAGGATTCTTTATTGGGGAGGAGCCATACGCTGGCGATTGTGGAAGGCAGAAAGTTTAAGGGGGTGGTAAATTCGGGGAAGTGAATCACTAGGGGGGGGAGGGAAAGGGGGAATATTTCTTACTTTAGGGGGAGTAGGAGGAGTGGAAAAAGTTTATTTATCTGGTGAATGAGATGGGCGCCGATGCACTGGTTCGAAGGAGGAGGAAAAGGGGGGGGATTTAAGGGTTCACTGTCTTATTCGGAGAGGGGCTTCGAGAGAAAGGGGGGTTATTTTGTGACATCGGAAGAAACGAGACTCATGATTTTATCGAGGGGAAGTCGAACATTCATTCTGTTAAAGGGGGGGGGGGTTATAAAGAGATATCTTTGAAGAAAAGACGCCCCCTGCGGGATGGAACTGCAGAAAGAAAGGTCCAGGTTGATCCCAAAGGGGGGGGGGGACGTTCTGCTCTTTAGAGAGGGGATTTCGCAGGGAAAAAAGTTTTCTGCGAATTCACGTCAGGAAAGAGGGGGTAAAGGGGTTCTCACAAAAACGAAAGAAAACTTCATGACTCAAACCAAAAGAAAACAATAAAGCACGATCAAACAAAAATCGGTCTTTTTAAGGGCCACCAACCACTCCTGTTACCACCATATCTTATCCAACTTCTCCTTGAAAGGAAAAAAAGGGACATCTCCGTCGCGGGAAAGAGGAGGGGAAAGGATGGCGCGATTTTTCGTTGAGGGGGGGGGGGAAGGTTTGTGAAAAGAAGAGTTGGACATGGCGAAAGAAGAGAAGGCAGAAGGACGGAGTCAAGAGTGTTAAGATCTAGGGATATAGATGGGAAAAGAAAAAAAGAAGCTCCGTCCTTCTTGCATCTGATTAAAAAAAAAGATCCTCTGAAAAAGGGGGAAAAGAAAAAAGACCATCACCGGCAACACAAAGGAAGCTCAAACAAGCGCTTCAAATCCGGAAGGAAGGAGTTTAGAAAAAAGGTGCTTTATGTGCGAACCAAAAAAAAAAAAAAGGGGAAAAAAAGGGGGGGTCCCCACGTCGTTCCTGAAAGGTCGACGCCCAAAGAGTGGGGGGGGAAGGGCCGGGGAATTCCAAGAAAAAAAAAAAAAGCCTTCACCAAAATTGGCTCCCTCCGAGGGAAAAAAAAAGGAGCAGGGACTCCTGAGGGGGGAGGGGAGTCCTCAACTTGGGATCCAAAAAAGTTCCAGACGGGGAGGGTTGGGGAAAAGAGAAAAAGTAATCATTTGGAGGGAGGGGAAATGACAAAATAAAATCCCCTTTCCAGAAAAAGGGAGGACGCTAAAAACTGAGAAGGGAAGGAACAAAACTTTCCCAACCAATCAAAGAGAAGAGGGGGAAAGATCATGCTGGCGAAAAAAAAGAGGATTCACCATAGGAAAAGTGTTCATCGAGAAAGGCCTCTCCATAAATCGAGAAGGGCCATCTCAAAGCTTGACGAAGGAAGGGAAAATCTCCCCCAGGGAAAAAAAAAAAAAACCTTCAAAGGAGCCGAAAAACTCGAAAGCGGGATGTCATAAAAAGCCTTCGGCGAAAAAGAAAAAAAAAACACCCTCCGCAATATCAGTAAAGGGAGGGAAGCAAAAGGGTAGAAAAGAGGGAAAAAAAACGAAAATTTCGAAAGGATTGTGAAAAGGAACGCCACGCGGCCTTACGCAAAGGGAACCATAAGAGTCTAAGAGGAGTTGTGTAGGGGCTGGGACTGGGGAAAAAAACTTTTTCTTTTTCCGGAAGAAGGGGTTCTTGACGGCGAAGGGAAAGCCCCGAAAAGGGAGAAGCCGGGGGAGGCACATTAAAAAAAAGCCTGGCTCGTTTTCGAAAAAAAAGATCCTGAAAAAAAATTAGCCGCACCATTCGCGAGGGGGAAGAATTGGCCCTGGATCAAATAGAGCGGGGAAAGGGCGCGAAACAGAGGGAAGAAAAGCGAACGGGCAATCGTGGAGAAAAAAAAAGAAGAATTGGAGGAAAAATCTATTAGTACGCAGGTAGCGATACACCTTTCCAGAAGGGAGGAAGAAAAACCATCTACCGGGGGAGACGACGAAAAGACTAGAGAGGGGGAAACCCCTGTAAAATAGAAAAAGGGGTCCACGGACGGCAAAGGTTTCGAAAGAAAGAAGGAAGTTCATAAAAGGGAAGGGGAAAAACTCTTCTCGAAAGAGAAGACAGCACAAACTCTTTCCCATTTGAAGGGGTCGGAACAAATGAGGGGGGAAGAGGGGGAGAGATTCAAAACACTAAGAGGACGAAAAAAAGCTTTACGAGGGGGGGGGGAAAGAGGGGATCGGTCGGAAGTAGAAGAGGGTCTTTCCATGCCCAGAAGGGGGTACGGGCTTAAAAGGCCTCGAGAAAAGTCAGGAGCAAAAAAAAACCCCTAAAAGAGGAAGTGTCAACTCTGGCAGGGGAAAAGAGGTTTGTCGAAAAAAAGGGTGTTCCGCCTACGAGCACAAAAAGGTGCAAAAAAGGTTTAGAGGGGAGGAAAAATATATTCTAACCCAAAAGAAAGGGAAGGTGTGCGAAAATTTCGACCAAAAATCTGAGCCCCAAAAAGAGGGCCACTTTGCTACCCCAAGGGGGAAAACATCCGGAAAGCATCTCCTGGAGGGGAAGAAAACCTCTGGGAAGGGAAGTATGCGGGTGGGTGGAACTCCATCCGAGGGTTCTTTCCCCGATCTCTTTAGAAAAAAAAGAGGGAGAGATCTGGCCGAGGATCTATTTGGGTTTCAATCTCGAGAAAAATAGTTCTTGCCCTAGACTTGTAAAAGGGGGAGGGAAAAACCTTCGAGGAAAAAGGGGAAAAAAGGTCGGCCACCTCGCCGTAGGGGAAAAAAAAAGGAAGGGGATTCAAAAAAAAAAAGTTCTCTTGAGTCATCGCAAATAAAGACAAAAGAGGAAGGCGATGATGCGAAGCGTCCGGAAGAGGAGGGAGAGGGGGGGCTTCACTCCATTCTCATCAGGGGAAAAGGAAGTCAGGAGAAAAAACTCTCACGAAAAGAGGAAAAAGAAAGGAAAGCAGCCGGAGGAAAGAAAAAAATTTTGCAGGAAAAAAAAGGGATCCAATCAAGTTTCCAGAAAGAAGGAAAAAGAATTTATGCTACAACTCAAGTCAGCGCGGGAGAAAAAAAAAACAGATGCAGCATGGAGAGGTGAGGGATGAAAGGGAAAAAGGGAAAGACCGTTCCTTCTCTCCATAAAAAAGGAAGTCACAGAGGAGAGGAATCCAAAAAAGCCGTATCAAAATGATAGGGAAAGGTGCAACACACATCGCGCCACGGGGAGGAAGTAGGAAGGGATTCATTTTGGGGGGAGAGCGTGGTGAGGAAAAAAAATTTACGAAGGTTGAAATGCGAAAAAGGGGTCAAAGAACACAAGGGAGGAGGGAATCTTCACTCTCTGGGGAATTGAAAAAGAGCAACTAATATACGAAAAGAAAGGGAAAAGCCTTAATAATTTAAAAGGGGAGGGGAAAAGATTTCTTCAGAAAGGGAAACAACCGTCCTGGTGACGAAGGGGAAAAGA
>Ga0179593_1755034_pt1 | contig 18988 bp, 25 predicted proteins | sample CZODoug2_1_08_16_FD_185931 | JGI IMG/M metagenome (GOLD analysis project Ga0179593, IMG submission 185931) | Vadose zone soil fungal communities from Angelo Coast Range Reserve, California, USA - CZODoug2_1_08_16fungal (PacBio error correction) | ecosystem: Environmental > Terrestrial > Soil >...
TTTCGTCTTCGCATAAGAGAGGAACAAGAGCGGAAATAGATGTAAAAAGAAAAGGAGCAAACCGGTATAGAACTGGGGTGGAACAAGGAACATCTGCCCGCCTTATCTTAAGAGGGAGGGGGGGCCCAGCCTAGCGCAGCTTTGCAAGGAAAAAGAAGGGAAAAGGGCAAAGATGATTAGCGGGGGGGGCGCTCATACTCCTTCTGCGAGGGAAGCCTCTCCAGGAAAATACTGGGGGGAAAAGGAAAGAGGGGGGGGGGGGGTATGCGAGGGGAGCGTTAGGGGACAGTGGACCTCAGTATCGAAAAAGTATCAACTATCTTCAAAGATCGGACCCTCCCTTCTATGACTAAAGGGGAAACGCACTGATGGGGCGCAGAGGGGTACGGAAAACTACTCTTTTTGCAGGGGGGGACTTCTTTTGATTAAAAGAAGAGGGACTTACACACGCTCCGCATTACAGGGGGGGGGAGCCGGAGAAGACGGTTAAGAGGGGGAGATTTAAAGATATCGGCGTGCTTCATTGGATGGTCTTTTCCGGCAACTGCCTCATAAGAAAAAGGGGCAGCGTGAAAATCGAGACGTAAGAGGGGGGTCTAGCGCGCTGAAAACGAAACGGGGGGGAAACCGGTTTTTCGGAACTCCGTGAAAGAAAGGGAACATGCCGACTAGTCCAGGAGTGGTACGAATAGAGGGGAAAAAAGAGAAACGAGGTCCGGGCGGGACCAAGGGAATTTCGTGGGGGGGAATGGTGACAACCATGCCAAGAATGGGAATTTTTTGGGGAGGACATCAAAAAGGAAGCCAAAACGTCCCGTGACACAGAGGACGCTTCTCCCTTCCGGTCATCGGGAAAGGAGTGAATTTGGGAGGGGGGAGCCGAAAAGGGGGTTCCATCAAGAGCCCAACACAAAAGAGCTCTCAATGCTGTGCTCATTACCGTTCCTCTGTGAAGGGAAGAGGGGGAGGGCGGAGCGCGTAGCATAGCAAAGCCCTCGTCATTGTGAGAAGGGCGTTTTGGGGTGGGGCTTAAGGGGGGGAGTACCCAGAACTTGCCAGGAAATGTCACAAACATGGAATCACGGGAAAAGCACAAGGGTGTCGTGCATAGAGTTCGGTGAAAGGGCTCTTCCAAGACTTCGCATCGTAGGAGCCAGAAAGGACGTGGAGGAGGGATGGAGAAACTGGGAAGGGCTAGAAGGGAGTCGGCGGGATGGAAAGGACCGGGGGGCCAAAAGCCCCACATGGCCATCTCATGCAAGATCAAGAACGGAACACAGGGTAAAAACACAAGGGAAATCGTCTACTGCTTCTATTGGGGTTCAGTAATTCGCCCTTATGGAACAAGTCTCAGGATTAACAAGGGAGAATTCCTACAACAGGGGGGGTAGAAAAGGGGACCTCTTCGTCTGATCGGGGAAGTACTGCTCCTCCACAGGAGTAAAAACAAGAGGAAGGGGGGGATATAGTAGGGGAAAAAAAAAAAAAACCCAAAAAAAAAGGTCGTGATCCTGCCACGGGGGCGTTTTGCGGGCTAGGGGGCGAAGTGAACCTCGTGGAAAGAAGGGGGGGAAACAAAGAAATAGGCCCGTGGAAAACCCAAGTCGGAGGCTAAGGAATATGGTTCATTCCATTCAAAAAGGGAAGCCGGTTCGCCAGAGATCGAGCCAAATGAGGGAAAGAGGCACTACCCTGCGGGGTCGGAAGGAATGCGAGGAGGGAAAAAACAACAACGGAGGATGAGGAAAAAAGTTCTCTCATTCATCACAGAAACAGGTGGGGGGCCGATATGGACGCGAATGAGCGATCGAGATGACGACGAAGGAATGACGGAAAAGGAGCCTGTGAAAAAGACTTTGTCGCGCGAGGGGCGGCAATGCATTTTAAACAACTTAGGGAGGCGACGAGAAGAAAAAAAAGAAAAAAGGGACCCAATAAAAACTTGGAGAACTACAGAAGGTAATTCCGCTCACTAGGAAAAGAGAGGGGTTCGTGAGCCGTTACTGAAAACGAAGACGCCGAAGGCGGGACAAAGGGGAAAGGGCAAAAGTAATCAGGTCAAAGACTTGAGGGGGGAAAGCCTCTCCGGCATGTTAGAAAACAAGACCTCTCCGAATACAATCGATCGAAAGGTACATTGGAAGAGGGAGGGGGGAAGACGTGTCACCGTTCAATCTGGCACGGAGAGGAGGGGAATATCAAAGCGAAGTATCGTTGGACGTCAAGGGCGACCAGGAGGAAGAAGTGGCGATTCTCAATAATAAAAAAGACGATGCTCAATCTTGACGCAGGAAAGCCTCTTTGGTGCGGAGGGTAAAACGGGAAGGGGGGGGACATGGCCAGCGCCGTAAAGGTTGGGGACGGCATAAGCCAATCAGTAAGAAGAAAAAAACACCGGAGGAGAAAACTGTTCTCTCTTTAATAAAAAAAGGGGAAAATTAACATTTTTACGGGAGGAGGAAAACATGTCGCTCTGGAGATTGGAAGGGGAATAGTTGTTAGAGGGGAAAGGTCACGGTAAAAAAGACCTTCTGCGACATGGGACACTTAGCATCTTAATTCAAGGACAGTGGTACACGGGACCTTAAGTTGCTGGGCTGGAAGATGAAAAAACGTCAAATGGTCACAAGGAATTGGTGAAAAAAAGGGAAGCCGTGGTCCGCCGCACTGCAAGCTGCTTTGCCGCGGGGGGGGGAGAAAGACTGGGGCAAAATATAAAGGGGGGGTTAAGAGGTTCACTAGTTCCCAATTCTGACGAAACCCCGGGAAGAGGAAAAGACCGATCGTCCATACGGGATAGAGTGAAAGAGAAAGGGTCCGCTCTGCCGATTTGGGGGGAAAAGGGAAAGAAAAAGAAGGAAAAAGAAAGGAATTCTAGAACGATTTAAAGATACAGTTCCCCCCACCTGGGTAAGGAAAGGAAGCGTTAAGTACTCCAAGCAAGCAGATAAAAGGGGAGAGAGGAAAAAAGGGGGGGGGGTTTGGGGGGCGAAGGGGGCGGGAAGAAAAGACGACTGTTAACAGTCTCAACGTAATAGAATTGGGGTTTTATATCGTTATACGAAGGCGATGTGATTGTAGAGAAGAGGGACGGGAACGGAGAGAGCGCGGAAAAGCATCAAAGAGAGGGGGGACAATGGAAGGCGCGTTCGGTTCACTTCACCGGGAAGGATTCCTGCGCGCGATCCCAAGAAAGAAAGAGGTGCTAATCATCTTTTCAAGGGAGGGAAGATGGAAGAAAGTGGGATTTGCAAAGGCTAAGGGAGGGAATCGAAGAAAGGCGATTTCGAGGTACCTGGTACTGGAACAGTGTTCCTTCGGATGTCGTACAGAAAGAGCGGGGGAAAAGAGAAGGGTACATGCCGGAAAAACGAAACGTACTCTGGAAAAAAAAACAACGAGTCTGTAAAAAAAAGGAGAGAGCCCTGAAGCTTCCAAGAGCGTAAACTAGATGTGGGAAAAAACCAGAGGTAGGGGCCAGTACCAGGGACAATAAGAAGAGCCCGAAAAAAGGATAATTAAGAAAAAGGAACGCCTCCCAGCTTTGCCGCCAAAAGCCTTCCGGGGGGGGAGAACGGAGACCTCATCGGAGTGGGGAAGAGCGAGGAAAGGGGGACAAAGAGAGGGAAAGTTCCGAACCGCCGGGGAAAGGCCTATCTTATTGATCGCTTGTACGAAGGGTATTTACGCAAAGATAAGAAAAAACGAAAGAAAAATAAGTTCCAAACTATCGCTCCAAAAAGACTGTTCCAGTCAAAAACCGGGAAAGGGGGAAGGAAAGGGACCCGGAGGACCACAAAAAAGAATCCGGGAAGAAGGACTGCTTTGGAGTACGCTAACGATGACTGAGGGATAACGCGGCGGCGGAGAGGGATCTTGTAAATCGTTCTCCGGATAAAGGGGGGGAGGTCATGAAGAAAAGGTGGCATGGGGAAAAGCTGACACCTGGCTATGGCAAGCGTTCCAAAGAAGATGAGTCTATCGGGTCAAAGAAGAGGCCGACCCCAGGTGTTTCGTCGGAAGGATGGGGAAAGGGGGGGGAGGGACGACGTTCCCAGAAGTCCGTAACCAGAAGGCCCGTAGTTTAGCGAATCTCGTCACAAGGAGGAAGGCGTCCACTGTCGGCATCTGGTTGGGGAACGGAATGTTTCACCCAGGGGAAGAGTTGGAACGTTTTGGGATCGGCAGAAAGGACATCAAAAAAAAGGCCCCGTTACACATGGCGCAGGTGATCCTTCCCGTCACCAGGGAAAGGTTAATGGTAGACGAAGGTCTTGGGCCCGAGCAGGGTGGTAGAAAATGCGACTGGAAGGGACCGGCTTCCAATAGCGCCAGAATCATCCGTTCACTCTGGGGGAACAGAGATGGCGATGCGCAGTGAAGTAAAGAGCGACCAGTTTAGGGGATGAAAGACGAGGGCTAATCTCCTGGAGGCCTCTCTTGTTAAAAAGGGGACAGGCAGATGTCCATGGCAAGGAGGAAGGGGGTGGTAAAGCTATCTCTTCTTTAATATAGGGTTTCACTCCAAAAAATAAAAAAGGGGGCGCATCTTCGTAATAAAGGAGAGGGGGATGAAGGGGGGGGGGTACGGAAATGGGGTCACTCTTTGCTGGATGTCCCGAAAGAATAAACCTTTCCCTTAAGGAACGCTTCTGATAGGAAGAGAACCACATGGTCCAGCAGTGCAAGAGAAAACTAAACTAGGGAACCTTCAATTTATCCATGTACCGGGGAAGGCGAGATTTTGTAGGAAGGAATGGATGAAGGGGAGAAAGGATAAGGACCTGAAGGAACGATTCCAGGGAAGAAAAATGATTACGTTGCCGTTTGGTCACCGGGGAGTCACTTTTTTCAGGGGAAAGGTCACAAGGAGGGGACACGCCGTTGAACGCGTGAGAAGGGTCAAAAAAGCAAAGCCAAATTGAGAACAGGAGACTGAAAAATTGAGTTTTGCTTGCGGGGAAAACTGGACTCTGTAAAAGGGAAAAAAGAAAGAAGGTGGGAACCAAAAATGAAAAAGCCAGATGCAAGGAACTCGCTCCCCAAGTCGGAGGGCAGAAATTTTTCTCAGAAATAAGGGGGCTTTCTCCAGAGATCGAGCATGAAGGTGAATATCTGGGCAACTACCTTCCAGGAGTCGATTCAGGATATCTCTCTCAAAAAGGATATATATATCCTTCCTCTCATTCGAGAAGGAGTAGGGCGCTATTATGGGAAAAAGGCCTCGATCTCGCGCAAGGACTCAGAGAAAAAAGAGGTGTCTCCTTATCCCTCCGCTGAGAGAAAAAAAAAGCCTATTTCTTGAATGCTGGGGACAGAGGGGTCATCTACGAGGAAAAAAAGAGAAACCACCCAAAAATGCCCCAATAAATTTGGGAGAGGCTTTTGCCTTTGGGAAGGGATCACTCTTATCCACTTCTCTGAGGGAAGGACCTGTAACTGAAAAAGGATCGAGACTAAGGGAGGGACAGAACTTCACATTAAGGTTCTTGCATTCTCCTAAGAGGGGCAGGCGCCGTCAGGTATGGGAGAAGACAAAGAAAAGGAAAAGATTCTACGAAGGGGGGAATAATTGTGCCGGGGGAGTTACAACCTGTCCGATCAAAACGGAGATGGAAAGGAAGATCATAGCGTTTGCAGTGAAATTGGGACTGAAGAAAGGGAAAAACCCTTCTAGAGGGGCAAGGGAAGGGGTATTCTAAGAAATAACCACGGACGCCTATTCGCAATAGGGGGGGCGTCCCGGTACCAAGAAGCTAATGCACTCGTCCTGAAGATGGGGGGGGGCGTAGGCCCCAAAGGACAATTTACGACATTTCCATCTCCGGGAGGGGACCTCGCGGCTAAAAAGAAAAGGAAAGGTCGCGAGAAAAACAGAAGAAAGGGGGAGGGGGGTCCACATCGAGGAGCTAGGCCTCCTCCATCCGGGGAACATTTGCACTGCATTAAGAAAAAGTTTCGCGCTGGCGAGCGACGGACTCGTTGAGAGGAACGTAAGGTACCCAAAGCGCGCGCCCAAGAAAGGACTCACTTATGACGGAAAGAAAGAAGGAAAAACTTGCGCCATGGGGGAAGAAAGAGGGAGGGGGGACGGTCCGCCTACAAAACAGGTAGATATGCGAAGGAGCAGCAACCAGATGCCTCCCTTGGAAAAATTTCCGCCCTTTGTTGGGACCTAGAGGAAAGGGGGGGTAAAAAAAAAAAAAAAAAAGGGGTGGAAGGAAAAAAGGGAAAGGGGAGGGGAAAATTCCAAAAAAAGTGAGAGACGCTCTACCCGATCGCCTACGTCAGACGTTCCGCTCTGCGCATGGAAAAAAGCAAAAGGAAGTGCCAATGAGCACGACGAAGAAGGGGAGAAAGAAGGGAAAAGAAAGTCGCTAACCGGAAAGCCCGCGGTGAGAAAAAAAAGGGAAAGCGTTGTAAGTCCTCGTTAGCTTACTCCAAAAAAAAGATCGTTTTTTGGGGGCTAAGTTCAAAAGAGAAAAGGCAGAGCGGAACTGGACAGTCTCAACGTAAAGAGAAGGGAAAAAGGAAAGAGGATGTTTGGAATATAAGTAAGCAGAGGGGGGGGAGGGTCTAAATACCGGCAATAGCTCGAAAGAAAAAAAAGAGTGTGTTCAAACTGTACGGCGCGTCGTGTCAAAGGAAAAAGAGGACAAAGAGGTTGCGCGGAAAAGGGGGATGTAGGGAGCGGTCTCTTCTCTCATTCTGGCTGTGCAAAAGAAGCATCCTTATTCTTGATAAGGAAAAAGGAAAGGAGTAACTTACTGGAACGGTAAAGAACGGGGGGAAGTGAGAAGGAGGAAGAGAAGGTGCCGAAAAAGTGGGAAAGAGAAAACGTGGAAGGAAATCTCTCCACAACACAGGGAGAGTCTACTCGTACTTTCGGCCGGGAAGAGATGAAGAGCGGAAAATATATGTAAGAATAGAAAAGGAAAAAGGAATAAAGGGGGAAGTAAAGACTAAAAAAAAGAACGGATGCTTCTATTTCCCTCCTCAGATGAGCGCCTATAATGCCTGCACCGATGAAAGAGGGAGAATCGAGTGGGATCTAGAGAGAAAGGCTTGAAAAACGATGAGGGGGGGGGGAATAATCGAAAGGGACCTTTCCGATATTATTGATGAAGGAGCAAAACTTGGCCGTATTTCGCAAGGAAGGCAGAGAAAGCAAAAGAGAACGGCTAATCAAGGGGAAAACCAAGACAAAAATTCTATTAACGTTGAGAAAGGAAGAACCGTGTCTTCCCGACCCTTACGCCCCAAAAAAAGGGGTAATGACGAACAGTGTCTCTTACGGGAGGGGGAAGGACGAGAGGAAAAGCTTCCGCTTAACCAGGGGGGGAGAACGCGCGGGCAAGGGAGGTATCTTTAAATCGTTCTCAAGGGCTTCCTTTGAATTCTAAAAAGAAAAAAGGGAGAAGGAGAGTGGGGGAAGCGTTCACGAGAAAAAAGGGTAAGAGATCGACAGAGTCGCCGGAAGGAGAAGAAATTTGAGGAACGGGGGAGGGGGAAATCTCTTCCGTAAACCAGGCAGGAGGAAAAAAGGATGGAGATCTATGGACACAGGGGAAAGAGAGAAGGAAAAAGGGAGCGGCCACGGGAAATGCGAGAGGGGTGCTAGAACTTCCTGTTTTTTTCACAATGGCAAGTGGTCTCAGGCCGGACCGGCCAGGAAAAAAAAAGGCCCGTGACACGGGCGCAAGTAGGAGACTGAGAACTTCCGTAAACCCGGTGAAAAGATTAATGGGAAAATCCGCGCTTTGGGGGGAGACTTGCCAATAAAAAGGACGCCAAGCGCCCGCGAAAGAAAGAGGGAGGAAAAAAAAGGAAAAAAAAAAACAGGGGGGAAAAAGAAGGGAGGGACGCCTAGCAGACGCAAAAGTTTTTTCGATGTGACACGAAAAGTCATGTCGTCTTATCCGCGAGAAAAAAACGGGCCGGCGCTGGGGAAAGGGAGGAAATTAGGGGGGGGAACGAGAGGTTCATAGAGGTTCGGTAGGAAAAAAGCGCGTCCAGACTTGGCGAAGGGAGGATCCGGAAGGGAAAAGTTTGATAAGCCAAAAATGGCATAGAAGGCTCTCTTCGGGGAACAACGGACCTTTTTCACAGGAAAAAGAGGAGCCGCCCAAAAATGTGCAATCAAAGGCCAGACGCAAACAAGGGGGACACATGTCAATTTATAAGAAATACAACTGAGGGAAACGGAGATGTTCTTGAAAGGGGAGGAGAAAGGAAAATGAAAAAGTAACTCTTCTCGAATTCCTCAAGGCCTTTGGGGGGAAAAGTGTGGACAAGGGGAAAGCCGGAAGGGGCAGGAAGCAGTTGGAAAGGGAAACGGAGAATCTCCTGTGGATCTGAGGGGGAAAAAAAAAGGGCCCACCGCCAGGCTTTAAAGAAACAAAGGGGGATTCAGGGGGTACTAGGGGGGGGGGGGGAGGCTGCGCATTGAAATATTTGAAGTAAGGGGAAAAATAACTTCATTTTTAACCCAATTCAGGGGGGAAAACCTACTTCCTAGGGGGAGCATTAAGTAAGGAGAAGGTTAACAGAGATTCTAGAAGTCCCATATCTTCACTAAAAAGACTGTTTACTGCAATGGCTAGGGAGGAAAAAAAAAAAACAACGTAGGAGGCGGAAAAAGAAGAGGGAGAAGTGAAGAGATTAACATGAGGAGACGTGAAGGGGAATTCTCGTATTCTTCGAAGGGGGACCAATAAAAGAGAGGGGGGCTCCTTAAAGAAAGAAGGGGGAGAAGACTGGAAAAAATGAAAAAGGGGACAACTTAGGCCCGAAAGACTTCAGCCCGAAAAAAAAAGGAACAAGAAGACCGGGAGAAGAACGGAGGTGGCGGTAAAGGGGGGCAAGATCACGGGGGGGGGGGGGGGGGGTTCCGCTTCGAAAGGAGGAAACGGTTATCTCCGAAGGCGTGGGGGGGAAAGGCAACGTCAGAATGGAAAGAAGAGAAGAAGCGTAACCTAGAATGGTATAAGAAAAATCTCCGAATACATCTGCTGCAACAGAAGGTTAGGGGGTTGTAAAGTGTGGAGTGGGTCAAAAAGGGCGCGTATCTGGAAGGGGGAGAGTGAGATCATAATCGTTTTCAGGGCAGGGGGGGGACCATCCTCAAGGAGTAGGCCAGTGTCGGGATGAGCAAAAGAGAAAAGCGGGGAGAGGATCGACAGAGAGGAGAATTCCAGGAGTCCCTTTACCGACCCTCAGAGGAGGTTTCAAAACGTCATTTACAGGAAAAAATGGAAGAGAGGCCACGTTTGGGAAAGAAAAAGAAGGAAAGCAAGGGAGGGACGTCAATGAATCTAGAAGCTTTAATGCTAGGTTACAAATTCACATTTACGTAATGAAAAAAAAGCAGTTCGCTCTTGCGCGGTGGGGAGAAGGGAGTGGGGGGGGAGGATGAGGGCAAAGAAGGTACGAAAAAAACACCTTCTTCTACAATTACTCTGAATGACTCTTAATTTCCCGAATAAAAAAAAGGAAAGGAAGGAGTTGATGAGTGGGGAGTACGAAAAAAAAACGTCAGGTAGCCGCGAAATTGACAGGACTTCAACGGAGAAAGAAGCACTTTCTGACCGCTATCTGAAAGAAAGGGCACCTATTACTGCAGGTTAAGTGAAGAGACTCCAACCGTAAAGTAGGAAAGGAAGGGGGGAGGCCAGCGGCGGCGCCCGAGCGTCCAGAAAAAAGACCTGGAAAGAGGGGGAAACGCTTTGCCGGCCAGCAAAGGAAAGGGAATCTCAATTTCGATCGAGACGAGAGGGGGGAAGTCACGTCGCGCCGCCGCGTTAGAAAAAAGGGTAAAGTGCGGAGCGGGGACAAATCTAGCGCAAAAAGCAGAAAGGCGTCGTTTTTTTGGGGCTAAGGGTCAGCAACGCCTGTTAACAGTCTCAACGTAAAGAAAGGGAAAGCCGATATTTTGGAAGAGAGGGAGAAGAAGGGAGCTGAAAGAGAGAATGCGGGCAGTACATAGGAAAGAGCTGACCAAGAAGGTCCCATATTGTTTGCACTGACGGGGAAAACTTCCCCTTACGCTCAGGGGGAGAAGACAGGAGAGACCCAATACTATGAGGGTCTGGGGGCGCAGAAGAATTGATCGGCGCTCATGCTGAGGCATAGAGAGGCGGAGCGGAAAAGAAAAAGGTCTTGCTATGTCCGGAGGAAAACCTTTCTCATTGTTACTCTATTCGTAGGGGGAAAAAGAGCCATGGGAATAGCCTGTGTACAGGAAGAGAAGGAGCTGGAAGAGAGATAAAAAAAAAAACGGGGAACCGGAAAAAGAAGAGAAAAAAAATCTCTTCCAAGATCCGGAAATAGAAGGAGAAAAAAAGGTGATTCACCGGGATACCCGTTTCAAAGGAAAGAAAAAATCTCCCGAGGATAACCTGGAGAGAGGGGGGGGACGCCGCGGCAAGGGGGAATACAGAAACCTTCAACCTATTATAATCCAATGAATCTGCTCACGACTCCTTCTTCAGAAGGGGGAAGAACGCGCAACGTCAGAGATGGGCCGGCCGTAATTATTGCAGGGTCGCGAGAAAGTTCGCTCCCCGCGGAGAATCACTTCGCATCGGCGGTATCACAGAAGAAAGGAGCCCTCAGCGCACCCTCACTGATAGAAGGGGAGGGGAAGAGGAAGGGATGATTCCACGAAACGGGTGGGAACGACCTTAGAAAAAATGCATTCCGAACCTTTTGCTCTGAGAGAGAGGACTTACCCTCTCCTAGGAACAAGGGAAAAACGAAAAGATACGTGAGGAGGATGTATCAGGAAAGAAGGGGAAGGGGAGATAATGCTGCTTCATTGGAGGCGCATAGCGGAAACGTGCTATTGCAAGAGCAAAGAAGACTGATCGCAGGGGAGGAGGGTCGTCAGAATTGGGGGCGGTGGAGGAACCTCGTGCACCAAAGTACTTTCTTTTCCTCCATGAGTTGAAAGGAAAACTCTGGCGTCACTACAGGTGCGGGCGGAAAAAGGGAGGAAAGGGAAGGGGGAAAGGCCAGTGACACAAGTAAGAGAAAAGGGAGGACCTGCCAATCCCATCACCTGAAAAGCTTCTCGGCCCGGGGAGAAAGAAAAAAGGAATTTCCCAGAATTCAGCACCCTGAAGGCGAAGAAGAGTTCACGTTGAAGGGAAGGTCTTGGGGAAAAACCTGCGCAACCTTGCCGAAGAAGGCCATGCTGCCATCGGATGAGTCATTCAAGGGGGAAAGGTGGGAAAAAAAAAGCGCTGGCGAGCGTAGTTAGGGTCCCTCGCTCCAGTTTCTATGTGGAAAGTTGTCTATCCGCTTCACGAGAAAGAAAGGAGAAGGAACAAAAGGGTAAGGGGGGAGGACTGAAAATAAAAGGAAGTTTTTGTGGAAAAGACTCCCCCAAGCGGCGTCGGGGTGAACAAAATGAAGGCAACGCTTTGCGCAATACACAGGAGGGGGGGGAAAATGCCGCCGGGAGTTCCCAGGGGGAGATCCGTAATTTCATATACTTGTCCATCCCCCCTATACCTTTTCCAGTAGGAGGGAAATCGCCGACAAACAAGGGGGTGAAAGGAAGAAAAGATAAAGCCTAAAGAAAAAACAGAAAATTCTTCGACTGGCTAATGGGGGGGGAAGTCTCCCTATACATGCCCAAAGGAAAAGAGGGGGTCGGCGAATTAAGAAAGGAGTAGAAAGAAGTTGCCGGGGGGGACCCTTTGGAAGAAGGAGGTTCGAGAAGGGGGGGGGCTCCTCCCCCGTCGCCATCGCAAGGGGAAAACAGGCACAATCCTCCAGGCTGTCGGGAAGCGGGGAAGGAGGGGGGAAAGTTGCGTGGGACTGGCGGGAAAAAGCGAGTTTTTTACCATCATTCCGGGAGATCGCCCAAGTCGAGGAAAACAGATCATATGTTGCAGGCAAGGAAAGGAGGAATCTTCGCAAAGGAGCATGTAGAAACCTGCTTCTGTCTATTGAATGATATCTCTCTCAACAGGGGAAGGAAAATAGAGAGAGAGAATTAAAAAAACAGGGGGGAGCCGCAGGGTATGTACCTAATGCTCTCATCTCTGGGGGAAAGGAGTAAAGTGTACTGTAACCCTGGGGGGGAGCCTTGCCCGAAGGAGGGGGGGGAAGATTGGCAAACAAGGCAGGGAGGAAATGCTTAAAAAGTCATCTGACTAGTCCAGCCCGCAAAAAACCGTTTTCATGTATCCCGACAGCCTGAACAAGGGGAAAGCGAAGCTCATATATCAAAGAGGAGAGGGGAAAAGGTATGAAAGAAAGTAAAATCGGAGGCGGGACAAAGTTTCCAACATCCTTTGAGTAATTCTCCGAAGAGGGAGGCATTTATACGGGCGCCTAAAAGAAAAAACATCGCCGAGACAATCGCGCATCGGAAGAAAGGGGAGAAAGTGGATTGTAGGGGTACAACAGGGGGGACTGTCACGGTCGCTGGACATGGAGAAGACTTTGGGGAGGAAATCACGCAGAGACCACTTCGAAGGCAGGGGCGGCTTCCCTACCTCATCCCAAGGGATCGAAAGGAGAGAAGTTTGGACGCGCAGGGAGGAAGGGTGAGGGAAAGAACACTCCGGGGGGCGGATTGAAAGGGGTTCCATGTCCATCGCCGGAAGGAGGCTTCTAATCCTCCCTGAGGCGCAAAGGGAGGGGGGAAGAGGAAAAAATGCGCTCTGAATGCTAAGGAAAGCGACAGCGATTTGGAAAAGGGGGAATTATCACAAGTCATTTCAAAGGCCTTAACTCGGTGGTTCTCTTATGAGAATTTACGACCCAAGAGGACGGAAAGGACATTAGGAGAAGGACTCTTAAGGTGGAACGTAGGGAAAAGGGGATCCCATTTTTCACGGGCAAGGGCCCTTTCGCCCAAACGTCAAGGTAGCAAAAGGGGAAAAAAAGGAAGGGAAAAGGCAGCAACCAGATGCACCGACAAGGAGAAGTAGACAGCGAACTGGGCCGAACAGATATTCGTAAAGAAAGGGGGGGAAGGGTGTTACTGCATGAGATTGCACTATCCGAAAACCCCTGTTCTTGGCCAGCGTCGCTCGACCAAAAAAAGAGGCAGAGCCCTTTCCGCTCTGCAAATGGGGGAAGGAAAAAAAGAAAGAAGGAAAGAAAAAGAAGACAAGTCGAAAAGAAACGATTTAAAAAACACCGTCTTCTCCTCGCGTTCCCCCCACCTGTGTAAGAGGAGGCTTCCCTCCAAGCAGTCATAGCCCACCTGTAAAAGGGGGGGGGGGGGGGGGTCTAAGGTCGGGGGAAAAAAAGGGGCGAAAAAGAGAAGGGAACAGTCAACTAGGGGCTATTGAGAGGGGGATATTTACTCCGCAGAGTCTTTCAACTACCTTCAATAGAGAAAAAGAGGAAGAAATAATCTCTTCAAGGCAGTATTTGGGGGGGGGGGGGGGGGGGGGGTTGGGGTTTGGAAACGACGGCGCTGGCCTGATTACCCTTCCGCTCAGATTAGGATGAATTTCTCATCATCTGGTTCTTCTTGATCGAAGAAAAAGACTGAGGGAGGGAAGAGGAGGATAAGGGGGGGGGGGGAGGAGATGGAAAGGAGGTATCCCTTTTTCTCAGGGACATCTATTTTCCCGAGAAGGGGACGAAGCTAAATGCGCCTTATCTCTGCCCTAAAAACAAGTTAGGGAGAGGAAGATAAGCGGAAGGAAAAAGGATCTTCCTAGGAAAATAGATGTACGAAGAGAGAAGGTTACCGGTTCCAGGGGGAAAGAAGAAAGAGGAAGGCCTAATCCGTAATAGGGATGCTTCAAAAAGGGAGCGACATAGGGGGAAACATCATGAGGGAAAGGGAAAATTATTGATCACTTCGACCTCAAGAAAGAGCAGACTCCTTCTGCGCGTAAGGGGAAAAAAGAGCCCCGTCAGTTTCCAAAAGACATGGAAAGGGGCAGACTTAGGGGGGGCTAGTCGAGGGCCCCGTTTATAAAAACAGGCTGCGTTCACTAATCTCCAAAAAGAAAAAACCCCTTTCCACCAAAGGAGAACGGTTGATACTGTGCCCGGCAGATGAATGGGAGAAGGGGCGTCCCAGAAAGTAGCCCTACAACCAACAAAGGGGAAAGAGGACTGTCTTGGGAGTACGCTAACGAGGAAAGAAACTCTCGCATTACCCAGGTGGGGATAAAAAGAAGAGGGAGAAGTACGGTGAAGGCGATTGGAATAAGGAATCGGAATCTGAAATAGATCGGAGGGAAGGACTTGAGTTGCTGTTCCGTCAAATGCGAAGAAAAGAACGATACGTAGGTCGATCGGTCGAGCAAAAACGTTTTCGTCAGAAAAGGGGGGGGAGGGGGGGGAAAGAGTGGGACACCGGAAACATTCCCGTATCGTTGAAAAAAATTGTCTTGCAATCTCGCGGTCCGGAGAAGGGAAAACGGTCGGCATACTTGGGTGCTGGGAAGGGGGCAAAGACGAGGTAAATACCGAGGGTTGGCTCGGGGAAGAATTCCGCCCGTGACACATTTCGCAAGGGAAAAAGGGAAGAAGAGGATCCTTCCTTCATCATTTGTCGGAAAGGAAGGGGGGGGGAAGGAATTTCTGTGGGCGCAGAGAAGGGGGAATAAACCGGGAAGGAAAAAGATTCCGGCTCCAAGCGCCAGCGGAGGAATTAGGAAACACTGTTCCGTGTTTAAGGGGAGGGGCGCCAGGACAAGTAACCCGAAAAACCCGGGGGAAAGGGGGGTGACAACACTGCGGCAGAGGGGGGCGTTCTATCCTCTCTGGTACCAGTCCCCCCTTTAAATGACTTTTGGGGAAAAAAGGGGGAGGAGGGGAATAGAGGTTCGGTGACCAAAACCCTTAAAAGGAAAGAACTTGCGAGGAGGTGTATTAGTTTATTGAGAAGCCATTAATTTGCATGAATTGGGAAAAGGAGGGCAAGTCCAACTATACGAAGAAGAGTAGAATATAACTATCCAAAAATGTTAAGAGAAGAGACTTTTAACTCTACACAGGCAAAAGAAATTTCGTCAGACTGCAGTAAAGGATGGTCTTGGGAGGGGCAAATGGCCGATAGGGGGAGAGGAGGCAAAGGGACACTCAAGCTGATGGCAATGAGGGGAACCTTTGTCCCGCCTTCAAGGGGGAAAAAAGGGGAACTTCTCCGCCCCCGGCGAGAGAGGGGGGAAAGAGGAGGGCAAATTAAATGGCAGCTTTCGTGGGAAAAAGGGTGATTCTTTGTGGTACTTTAAAGGGGCTGACTCGTCGGGAAAAAAGGAGAAACTACCTTTGTGGAACAAAAGGGAGGGGGGGACAAAGCTACCAAAAGAAGGGACGATCATCGTTTTCAAGACCCCTTATTAAGCTTTCAAGAAGGAGGGTCCATATCGGGCCAAGAAAAAAAAAGGGGAGGGGAGAACTCAGTGACAGGACATGGCTAGGTGAAGGGGGAAGACAAACGGAGGGAGGATGAAAAAGAGGATTCATCACATCGGAGCCGAGAAAAGAGGGGGGAAAGTCGAATGCTCGAGCTCTGGGAGAAGACTCCCGGAGGAAGGGAACCATATGAAAGGCTCCGACTTTTTTCTCTCTGGCCCAAGGAAAGAAGGAACATCTTAGGGGCAAGAGGGAGGAGAGAAAACCAACACGGCAAATGAAAAAGATAACGAACATCCTTGAGGAGGTCTCCTATCCTATATCCACGGCGCTGCAAAGGGGAAAAGGAGGAAAAAAAAGTGATCGCAAGAAACGAAGGAAAAGGGGGTACACACGTGAAGGGTCTCAGGGAAAATTCGCCTCTATCTTGAAAAGAGACTCGTCTTTAGGGAGAGGCATCATACAGCAAAAGAAAAAGTAGGACGAAGTTAAGGAACTTTGTCTCTGGGACCGTTCTCGGGGGAAAGGCTCTTGACTTGGGGGGGAGGGAAGGGTTTGCGTGTAAAGGGTAGTTGGACGTAAGAGGAATATTCCTTCCATGGGTCTCCAGTCGGAAAAAGGGACTCAAGTCTTGGACGAGAGGACACGGTACAGAACATCGAACCTGAAGGGGGTGTTTATTGAAGTCATTTACATTTTTCATGTCCAGACAGGTTACCGAGAGGGGAAGAAAGGAAGGAGCTAGAACATGAGCTCGGGAGGAGGGGAGGGAATGCTACGGCTCGAAGGGGCACATTTGAACGGTAGGAAAGGAAGGGCGCGTTTTGCGCATAAACGGACTCGGTTGGCTGGCAATTGAAAAAAGCCGCTTCTTCCCACGAAGACCTGATTATCTTAATGATCATAAAAAAAAAAGAGAAGGGGACCATTTTTCACTGGAAAGGGAGGGGGGAGCCGTTCCTGAAGAGCCAAAAAGTCAAGGTAGCTCTCGGAGGGGGACAACGTCATCAACCAGATAAAAAAAGGGGTAGTACCTCGAGCTTTCCACAAAAGTGAGGGGAAAAAAAAATCCTGTGGCAACCAGGAAGGGGGGGGGGAGGGGGGGGGGGGCAACTGGACGCAAAACCCTAAAAGAAGTCTTCCAGCCTTCTCTCGCCAAGATCTTTAACGCTTGTGAGAGGAAGAGAGGATCATTTGCCGGAAAAAAAAGAAAGACAAGGATCGTCAAGACAGTGAAAAGGATGGGAAAAAGTAGACAGAGGGGAAAGATTCTCCTCTAAACCCCACCTTTTTTATTCCTTAAGAAAGGGAGAGGGGGAATCCAAGCAGTTCAGAGCGGAGGGCAGGCATGAGGGGGGTTGGGGGGGGGGGGGGAACCCCGTTGCGAATCAGCAGAAAATCACTGAATAGAAGTAGGGTGGGGAGGGGGAGGAAAGGGACAGAATATTTTTTGGAAGAAAAAGTGAGGCCGCGCTTGGGGGGTTGCTAAATACCGAGAATCAATAGCTCGTCAATGCCAGGGGGAGAAGGGAGATTCGTTAACTTCAAAAAAGGAACGCGCAGAAAGAGGCAGAGAGCGAAGAAAGGAGTCGACATTTCTTCAGAAAACAAAGTCTCTCATTCTGGTAGGGAAAAGAGCTAAGGACGGGCCAGAAGGGTGAACGGATAAGTCGTAGGTCGGAGGTCCCGAAGTAACCAAAAGCGATTCGTACTCTATTTTAAAGAGGGGAGAAAGACTGTGTACATGCAGAGCACGAAAGACGGACGGAAGACAACAACGGAGGATTATTAAAGGAAAGGAGCTCTTCTTACCCAGTCTCGAAAAAAAGAGAGAAAATATATTACGACACGACAGAAAAAAAAGGGGGGGAGAAAGGGGGGGTGTCAGTACAAATCCCAGAGGAAAAGCCGTAATACGTGATTAGAACCACTTTGTCCGCAAAAGGGACGATAAGCGGCACCGGGGGAAGCACGCTTTCGAAAAAAGCGACTCCTTCTTCTCTAGGAAAGAAAAAGCTCCGTAGTTGGACCAATAAAAAGGGGGCCGAGCGGGGGGGGAGGGGTCGCGCTCGGGGAAGGGGGGACATTATCTCTACATCAATCGCAAAAGATCGCCATCGCACCCTAAACGGAAAGGGGGAAACGGTTCGCGAACTAAGGGGAGCACGGGGAGGGAAAAAACGACGCTTTTTCATGCCAGGAAAAAAAGGGGGTTATTACTCTAACTAGGACTTAGAAGGTGGTGGATAACGCGCGGCGCATAAAGGGGAGCGGAAAGAGGGCTACGAAGTGAAATTGGAAAAAAGATTCTTTTGCTGGAAAAGGACGTGTCTCTTGCAGCGTTCCAGAGTCGATCTCCTGGCTGGCCGGACCCGGGCAGAGTCGAAGGGGACGGGTTTCAGAATCACCGTGCACCGCCTCTTGGGACAGGTTCCCCTGGAGGGATTGCTCAATCTGAAAAAAAGGGATTCTTCCACGGGCGGCAGGGGGGGAGTCAAAAGAAGGGACGCGGGGGAAAGACCTTTACTTTTTTGGGGACTACCTGTCCAGCCCAAAAAGGGGAAAGGGAAACCATGCTCAAAGGCTTTCGGGGGAAACTGCATAATCCTGACTTAAAAGGTGAGTGACGAAAAGGGAGGGCCGTAACCCGCGCTTGTTCGTCCTTCTCAAGGGGGAAAAAGAAAAGAAAACCCTAGTCGGAACGACAAGAAGGAAGGCGTGTACTCGCATTCCAAGGGGAAAAGTTTCACAATCGCTGGCGGCGCCGGGGGGCTCGCCATTTTCGTGTGACCCGACCCGTCAATCCTGTGGCTAAAAGGAGGGGTTAGAGGACCAGGCGCGGGTAAAAACCGGCGCTGGGCTCTGGCCCCAAAAAGGGGTCCACCCGGCACAAAAGGGGGGGGGGAAGAAGAGGTTCGTACCGGGACGCCCTTGTGAAAAAAAGGGGGGGCGAGAGTTATCGATCCGAATGCAAGAGTCCACTTGGAATGCATAGAAAGGGGGGGGGCACGTCACGATACCTTTCAGGAAAAAAGATATGCCAAGGAAAAGCGCAGTGCCGATAAACGAACGGTGAAAGGGGGGAAAGGGATTCCATGTACCGGACTGTCGACTACTGCAAAAAGGAAAGGATGTTCTTGTGAAGACGGCGAAAAAGGGCCAGGCGCGGTCAGGAACTCCTGAGGAAATAAAATGATTATAGGTGTACCCTTTGTCCCGCCCTTAAGGGGGAAGACGGAGAAACCCCTGAAGGCAGTGTACTAGAGGGAAGCAAGTCCGCCAGAAGGGAGGATTCTTTTTTACGGGGCGTGTTTCGGTGCTGGACTAGAGGGGGCCTAAGTGGTGGAACAGCATTCCGAAAGGAGGAACGACCAATTCTAGGTCGATTCCATTCCATTCCCCCGGGAAAGAGAGCATTCGGTCCATACGGAAGAAGCTGGAAGGATAACGAGGGAGTCTGCAAAGGTGAAATATAGAGATATCCTTCAGAGGGTATATTTTCCTATATGACCGATGAAAAGGAAGACGGAGGAATTGACTGGAAAAACCCCTAGGAAGAGGAGGAAGGAAACCTCAAAATGTGAAGAGTGGGTCGAGAAAGGGGACACTTAGGCCATATGTGTCCCTCCCACCACGCAGAGAAAGTTGA
>Ga0179593_1301825_pt1 | contig 18986 bp, 11 predicted proteins | sample CZODoug2_1_08_16_FD_185931 | JGI IMG/M metagenome (GOLD analysis project Ga0179593, IMG submission 185931) | Vadose zone soil fungal communities from Angelo Coast Range Reserve, California, USA - CZODoug2_1_08_16fungal (PacBio error correction) | ecosystem: Environmental > Terrestrial > Soil >...
CTTCGGGAGCGCCAGTCATCGCCCAAGAGAAAGTGGAAAAAAAACCTCTCATAGCAAAGGTCAGCGAAGGGGTGCATCGCATCCGGTCTTTTCCTGCAAAGTGAGCAGCAAAAGAGCCGTGTGAGTTATGATGAGCTTGGACGGACGATCCGCGAGAGTCCTTGGGAAGAAATACTGCGATGAGCTCACCCAATTCGAAAGTATGTGGCCATGGTGGGGGGGGTTGGGGGGGGGTGGGGGGGGGGAGGGGGGGGGGGGGGGGGGGGGGGGGGGGGGTGGGGGGGGGGGGGGGGGGGGGGGGGGGAGGGGTGGGGGGTGGAGGAGGAGAGGAGGGGGCCGAGGTATTTAGTACTAATGCTTCCGGGTGACAGAAGTTAAATACTACTGATCCGGAGAGTATTTCAGAGTTGGACGGAGGAGGAGAGGAGGTATGATAGGGGGTGGGAAGAGAGCGGGTAGAAAAGACGAAGGGGGTAGACTTTCAAGAAATTCGAACAAAGTTTTTCTATAGGCGGTCATCCCGACTCACGGCGGAGAGCCCAAGAAGGAGAGGACGTCGTGGAAAAAAGAAATGATAGACGAGCAAGAACGCGAGGATAACTCTGATATGCGTCGGTTGACTTAACCGGCATGAAAAGGGATTCGGCGGTAGAGGAATAGAAAAAACGAGAAGGGGCGACTGAACGTCGGGGATAGCAAAAGAGAGTGCAGAAATTAAATGAAAGTCGATGTAGTCCAGGGGAGAAATCAAGGGGAGCGGCCCCGACGAAACCGTTGGTGTCGCGACGTGGGAAGTGAGGAAGGGGTGGAAAATTGCAGTGAAAGGCGCTATGCGGGTATGAGTGTTACAAATCGGAGGAGGCGCGGTAAAGGCCTGAGATGCAAAGCTGCAAGGGCTGCGCCCGTTGTCTCCTCTTCTAGGCGTATCCAGAAATGAAAAAGGAAGATGACGGGAGAAAAAAGGAAAACGAGCGCGCCCGAGAGAGAATTGACACTTGTCTGAGCGGCGCAAAAAGGAAGGCCAGGATCGAATTAGAAACGAAACCAGAAAAGAGGCCTGTTCTTGTGCATTCTAGAAAAAAGAGAGGTACGCCCAGGGAAAGAATCGCAGGGCGGAGAGTAATCGGACGATGACGGGGGAGGAAAACGCAAGAAGGCTGAAGAGACGGACAGCGGCGCAGTCGACTGAACGCATGTCATGACTCGTTCCGCTTACATCCGAGAAAGGAGTCATCGAAAAAAGCGGGATCCAGAAACTTGAAATCCACGGGGGGGGAACAAGAGGCCCTAGAGCCATCCGGGCGGCTGGGGGAAAAACGGCGTGGGTGCCGGGCGAAAGAAGTACGGAGCGAGTGGTAAATACTTTGACAAAGGCAATGTCGGCGCGCATTTTCTTCTAGACACTAAAAGGAGAGGAGACGCGCCAAAGAAAAAGGCTCAAGGGTGAGCGTTAGAGAGAAGATCAAAAGCCAAAAAAAGAAAATGTGCCGAGGAATGGGGGGCGCCTGAACCGTTCCATCACCTGTCTTGAAAGCCAAAGCCAGTGTACAGATCACGTCCAATAAGAGCAGCGGGTAAAAACGCCAAAAGACGTGACAAAACGGTGGGTATGGCTAGTTCACCTGGGGGGTCCGGCAAAGCCGTTCACAGAGGGGTTTGGAGGTCTGAAAGAAAGAAAATTTTTTTTACTAAAAAATTCCGATTTGTTTCTACCGAGCATGATCAAAAAGGGACCTGGAATGTAGAAAGAAAAAGAGAATACAAAGCCAGAAAAAACCGCTTCGAAAAAGCTACCGTAAGAGTTGGGGGACCAGGATGGAAAAAAATCGGGAGCAAGCGCGAGCGAGTACCGGAGTCTCTCGGAAGAAAAGGGGACCAAGTCCGCGAAAGAAAATCTCTTTTAAGGAGCAAAAAAGCGGGGGATGGGAAATTCGGGAGCTCGGAGGACCCTGACAGAGTATCACTGGGGATCGCAAGATCAGTGATGCACGATGGGACGGGGCGACATCTCTCCCAGCTGTCGTGGGTACAAAAGGGAAGACTGGAGACCTGGAGAAGAAGAAGTTCGCTCCTCGGTGCACTTGCAGAGTCATTGATCCAGAAAAAAAAAAAAGTAAAGGGTGAAGAGTGCTACCGTACCAGAGAAGGCCAAAAAATGAAGAGGAAAGGCGTCAGGTGAAAAAAAATGAAGCTAACATTCGTCGCTGATTACTAAGACGGTCACTTCAATGTCATGCAAGGAAAGGGTTCTAGTATGGGGCGCGTCGTCGCCGGGGGAACGTCCAGGTCGAGAAGAAAGTACTGGGAAACGATGGAGAGAGTGTGCTGGCAGAAACAGCGTATGGAGGAGCAAAAAGAAAGACGAAGATGGGGTGAATAGAAATGAATCCGGGATGTTTGGGGGTAAATGAAGAAAACACAGGGACAGTTGAGATGGCTGGCGCCTAATTGAAGATTTTACTAGGGATAAGTGTGTTCAACCGAGATAAATGCAGACAATGAACACCAACAAGCAAGTCACCGATAAAAGAACGCGCAAGAAATTAACCACAAGTAGAACCAAAACCGATAGGGACATTTGAAGGGGCAACGGCAGGAACCTTTACTTTTACCGAAAGAACTTCAAAGGTGAAGGTGGTTGAACCGGGGATGTGTAAGGAAGGCTCCTCGGCGGGCGGGGTAAGAGAACACTAAAAGAAGACGAAAAAAAAAGAGGAAAAAGAAGGGAGTTCGGGACGGCACGGAAGCCGAGCAAGCGCAAGTCGTCAAAAATTGGCTGCAAGAACTTTATCGTCATCGACCCAGGGGAAGAAAGGGAAAAGAAATGGGGGTAGGAAAAGAAAACCGGGCTGATCAGGAGAGTGCAAGAAGGGTTCTGGCGGGACGTGATCGGCGGTGGCTCAAAGGCCACAAAGATGCCATGAAGTTTTGGTAGGAAAAGCCTGAGGACCTGCCTAGAACCTTTGATGCGGGCTGACAGGAGTGGAGGGGTAGAGCCGAAACCAGTAGAGTGTAGAGGAAAAGGATGATTTGGTCGAAAAGATCACCAGCATACTTCACGGGCGGATTCAATGCGGCGGAAAAGGGAGGGGTTTAAGTAAGTAGGGGGAAAAAGGTGTCAAGCAGGGGGCAAGAATGAGGCACTTCTAAAAGAAAAGGCTTGTTTGAAAAGGCCTCCATTAAAAGGGGAAATTAACATGTTTATCACTTTTTTTCATCAAAACTCAGCGCAGCTCCCATTCTTGGGCATGGAAGGAGGCGAAAAAAAATCGCGAAATTGAAAAAAAGTTTTGGTTAGGCCTCTTAAGATTTCATCCACGGCAAAGGGAATCGTACTGGGGAAAAAGAAGGGAAAAGTAAAAAGTGTCAGGGGGGAATGGGAGGGGGGCAAATTTAGAGGTCAACGGGCGCTGAGAGCGAAATAGAGAAATCAGTTCGGGCGCGGTCGGCGACTTTGAAGAAAGATCCCTTCCAGACGGGGCAGGTCATATCGGGGTTCCGACGGGTCAGCAGTAAACGCAAAAAGGGAAACACGCTAGCTTCACGATTCGGATACGTACTTGCTCAGAAAGGAAGAAGGGCCGCTAAGGGAAGAGGAGAGAGAAAGAACAAACACAACGCGGAGATGAGGAAAAATAAAAAAAAATGAGCACTTCATCAAAAAATCTACGACCCTACAGGCACCGTACGAATACTTGAATAAGGGGAGGGGGGACCAAAAAAGCAAAAAGGCGCCACCCGTCTTAAGGACGCGACAAAGCCTGAAATCTTCTGAAGGAGAAGAAGAGACCAAAAAATGAACTATCGCTCTCAATCGCCGGGATAAATTGGACGATCAAAATCGAGTCAAAAGACAGGGGTCTAAGAAAATGTCAAGAACAGAAAACTGGCCGGGGGAGCAACGGGAAACCAGAAAAATAGAGCATGAACGCGAAGGTTTTCAAAAGAAGTCATAAAAGAATGGGAAGGAGCCGAGATAAAAAATACGCATCTAAAGTTACTGACGAAAGCGCGGGGACAAGCCCTTGGACGGGAAGACACTAAAAAATTCAAAAATAGCCAAATAAAACCTTAATTCCGCCAAGAAAAAGGAAAGGGAGTTAGGCAAGGAAAAACGAGGTCAAACACATCATCATGAATAAAAAAAAAAATCCGACATGGTAGGACAATCCGCGGACTGGAGCCTCCAAAAAGTTTCGGGAGTTTACCTCATAAATCACGAATCAAAACCAAAAAAACCACTGACACCATCGCGGCGGGGCAGGGATTATCACCAATCCTGATCAAAGGAAAAAGAAAAAATGACGATAAAAAAAAGAGGGCGCGCAACCTAAAAACCACAACGGAAAGGGACCATCAATTCCTGGGGAAAGGAGAAAAAGAAAAAAAGCTCAGGCAAAAAAAAAAAAAACATGAGAGCCAGAGCTCGGACCAGAGAAATCCGCAACCAGGAGAAGAAGGAGGCAAGTGCGTCTTATGAAGTAGGTGCTGCAAAACGAGGAGGTCCTATGCCGCTAAGAAACAAAAAAAGAAAGGCAAAAAAAAAATTAAAGTGGGAAGGACTGCGTCAGAAAAACGTGACCGGTAAACAAACTGCAACGGATCGGGATTCAGGGTTGGAAGGTGGGCTGAGGCCGAGGCGGAGGGGCCGTCAATTAAGGGACGAGGGTCTGGGCCTCAGGGGTGCGAAGATACTCATGGTGAAACGCTAATCCAAAGAGTAAATATAGAGCCCTAAAAAAAGGCGGAAAACTGACAACGGAAATCAATCTGAGAATCAAACTACGCATTTGAACTGATTCACCAATTCCAATCTGAGCTTTTCCAAAGGAGCGGTTGATTCACGAAAAAGAAGTTGGGCCGCCAAAAAGACACCAGCCTCCATCGGCTATACTTTAGTAAACAGCAATCAGGAACGACATGCTAACTCCATCAGACCCTGAGGCATTGGAGCAACTGGACACCCAAAGCGAATGGCGCCTAATGCTGTAGGTAATAGAAAGCCATCAAACGGAGGGGGGTCCGGGTAAAGAAAGGCCCGTGTAAGAGGACCCTCCGACAAAAACGGATGACTCTAAATCCGGCCAATGACGAACAGTCTGTCGTAGAACGCTCACGCAAAGTGGTAGACACAAAGCGGGGCGCTGGTCGATCAGAATCGGAAAAAATGAAATCTTGCTAAACAGGGGGGATTGCTTCCAGGGGCAAAAGCGCGCCAGAGGAGGGGGAAAACATCACCGAGTTGCAAAAAAAGGAAGCCGGATCGCGGACGGAGAGCTTGGGATGTCGAAATCGACACAAGGAATATCGACAAAAAGGAAAAAGTGGACGACAACCGAAAATCGACAAGGTCCACAAACAATTAAAGGTAGCGGGAGAAGCAGGGGGGTCAGGGGTTTGACGGGAGGGAGAAAAAAATACAGAAGAGCTTGATACAAAGGGGTTGCTAAACACGCGACATGTAGCACGTGGCAAAAAATGGGCGGTTATGGAAGAAAAGAATCACCCACTCTGGGCGCTTTGGGAGAGCAGGAACCCGAAAAGAACGTTCGCCGATAGCCAAGGTCAGGTCGGGAGATCTGAGAGGGGTCGAAGGGGATGTACCATGCTAGCGGGGGGTCGTTGTTACAAGACTGAGACACTAAATAACAAGATGCGAACAACAAAGAGAGAGGGCAACTTCTTGATTAGGCCTGAGGGGTAGAAAGCACCAAAAAAGGAGGAAGACATAATCAATCCACTCAGGGGGACGCTGTCGCGAAACAATACGCCGACCCTGATCGGGCCCTTAAAATATGAAACCAATGATGAGAATCCTGGTCACAGCAAAAAAAAAGAATCGTCCCCCAACTCAACGAAAAAAGGCGGTCAGAAGGGGACCCGAGGAGACCAGCGAAAGAAACAAAAAGCTTTAGCCTGAAAAAAAGGAAAGTCCCTGAACCCCCAACTGTCGGCAAAAAGACGGCTCAACAGTAAGAGAAGAGAAAACTACGAGAGAGCTGAGGGACTAATTCCAGCATTCTAGGGTTTGACGATCGAAGATATAACCTCAAGAACTGGAGCACCGAACTGGGTGAAAACTAAACGGACAGGCTAGAGAAAACGGGCACAACGCCTATTGGAAGGTACGAGGTGTGGGGGAAGAGGAGCATGATGGCTTACCGACGCTGCGTTCTAAATCACAAACCCGGGAATCGAAGAGCCGAGCGTCCCGCAGGAAAGTGCAAAAAGAACTCTAAAACGACCAGACGGTCAAGGACAAAACGCGGCTCTCCTCAAGCGTCCAGAAAGGGCGCCCTCAAAAAGTCCTCGCGCCTTCAATGGACCGCGGAAGCATCCCTGTTAACGGAGGGGGGAAAACCGCCCAGACACGGGGAAATCCCCGCAAAACGGAAGAACGGAGGTCAAAAAAGAAACCGGTGTTTTCTTCAGGGAACCCTGAAACAGTAGAAGCATTTGAGAGCCGAAATAAAGGGAGAATCAGCCACAGCTATGCGATAAACACTTGCAGAGTCTCATCATGCTGAAGGACAAAAGCGCCTAGACAAGAGCAAAAAGGGCGGTTCAAGAAAAAGAAGAGCAGAGGGATGAAGGGTCGTTTCAGGACTAGCCAGTAATCAGGACTGTGTAAACACGAACTCAAATCTGAAACCTGAGGGATTGAGCGGCAGCGCGAAAAAATCGAAAAAGGTGAGAAAGAAGTTATTGACATCGTAGTGTAAAAGAAGAGAGACGCTGGGGCTCAGACCGCTATTCTCAAAAAACAATCCGGAGCGTGCCGCCCGCAGGTACAACGAAGGACCGACCGAGCGATTAAGCGGCCGAAAGAAAACTGTCAGCGCAAACAGAAGAGAGGCGGGGGACTCAAAAAGAGGGAGGTCAAGGAAACGAAGGAGAAGAAGAAGGGGCACTCATTCATAGAGAACCCGATAAGGGTATCCAAGAACGGCTAGGATGACAAAAGCTGAATCGAGGTATGACAAGTTGTGGGGCAGGGAACGCTGCCGCGATGGAGGGGCTTGCAACAGATCGAGCGAAAAAACACAAAGATGAAAAGATAGAAGAGGGGGAAGGCAAAGCAGCTCAGCTGCGGAAAAGGGGAATCGGCCAAAAAACAGCTCATAGCAGATTAAAAAACGAACGGTGGGAAAGCGTAAAGCCAGTCGTGGATGACCTTTTGGATACCCAAAGAGGAGTAGAAATGGGAAGGACAAAAAATACGCAAAGGACAAAATGGGGCAAGGGAAAGTCGTCTTCCTCTTCAAAAGACAAGCTGTGGGGAAAAAGGAGCCAAAGTAGGAACGACGTCAAGGATCGAAGAATTGTCTCACGGGGGAAGGGAGGAAAAACTCGCTCGGGTTGAGAATAGACGGTGAAAGAACTGGATAGGGACCGAAGGAAGAATACGGCCAGCAATGTTCTAAAAAGGACGGGCAGAAAGCTGCCAGAGTAGAAGCCATCAAAACCGGGAAGCGGCTGACCCATAAGACTTATCTGGGAACGGAGAAAGCATAATCCTCTATTCGCGGGGGAGCAAGAGGAAAAGAAAAGAGTTCGGGGAGCGAAGAATATCAGGACAGGAGGAGAGGAACTCGGGAAGATGAGCGTCGAGAGAGACGTTTAGGGGGAGGCCTCATCAAAGAAATTTGGAAGAAAACAGACAACACTGAAAGGGAGAAACCAGGTTATGAACGTTGACAGGAGGACAAAGTGAAGTCGGGAGAAGACGTGTAGCAATCTAACGGCGCTGGGGTCCATTCCGGCAAATGACGGCATGGACAGAAACCTGTTTCAAAGAATTGAGCAAGCGAAGGAAAATGTCGGTGAGGGAACTGCGGAAGATGAAGAGAAGGATCACAAAGGGGGTTATGGGATCATCTACACGCTCAGAGGTCCCGCTAGATCTCAGAGGACTGCACCAACCCGAAACGCAAGAGTGAGGGGGAGCGTCTAGGGGAAAAGACTCTTCGAAAAAAAGAAAAAAATCGGTCAAGGGGAAAGGGTCTAAAATCAGAAAACCTGCTTTACTAGACGTAAAACACGGCCGAGGTCGAGGAATAGGAAATCAAATCCAACCGGAGTAAAAGCCAGGGATGAATAACAGCTGAGCATATCCCGTGGGTGTAGGAGAGGAGGAAAAGGGGGAAAAGTAGGCCCAACGAACCATGCCCGGGAACTGGTGCCACTCCTTCTTGGTGCGTGAAAAAAAATTACTTATCATTAATTTGGGGACAACAAAGTGAAGGCCGAAGCCTTAGCAAAAGAGACAGATGAAAAAGCTCAGAGAAGAGAGGATAGGTGAAAGCGTTCACGGCGCATCACGATAAGGAGGATGATTTAGGGTCAAGTCAATAAGGTTACTCATCGGCTTTGGAAAACAACGAAAAGCCAGTACAGAGAACTGCACCAAGTCTGAGCATACGGAGGAAAAACACACGAAAAAAAAACTGGGCTACGGCAGAACGAATGGCCGAGGGGTTCCTGCGCGCAAGCTCTTCACATCGGGGTTGGTGTGATGGAAAAAATCCCTAAAAGGGGGGTGCCCGCGGGAAGGTGAGCGCGCTGGATAAGCATAGTAACTGGAGATGGGTCCCGACTATAAGAAAAAAAAACAGCGCGAACGCTACGCCGGTTGTTTTTGACCTTCATTCAAAGGGGAGAGAGGGGGGCGAACGAAATGGGAGGAAAAGATCAAAGGGGGATAACGATCTAAAGCGAAACTAAGAAGGACCGAAAACTATCGGGGAGGGAATTGCTGCGAAAAAAAAAGAAGATGATGGAAAAAAGAAGCGGGCTGCTAAAGCCCTGAGAAATAAAGGGGGCACTGAAAAAAGAGCGGTTCATCCTAAGGGAACAAAGGGAAAAAAAAACTGCGTGGGGATAAATTGACCAAAAGAGTTCAGCAAGGGGAAGCTAGTAACGCCGGAGAATCGGAAATGGAAGGAATGGAGACGTGATCCAAGAAGAAAAAAATTTTGAGAGGGCAACGTTGAAACGAAGTCTGATGCCCGAAAGAATTGCAACTTTTTGGGGGATATGAAAAGAAGAGTAGGAGCCATGAGCGCGAGAAAGTCAAGTCAAACATGAGCGGTCACCGTTTGATATGTTGAGCGAGGAATTGCGGACCGCTTCCGGACATAAGTAAAGGCCAAAAATGGAGAGGAAAAGTAAAACAGATTAACGAAAAAAAGTGAAGCGCGAGGGTTGTTGTGACTCAAACTCACTGGGAAAATGAAAAAACTTGCGAATGTAGGCGCTGACGAGTTGAAATATGGAAGAGGGATTAGTGTTGACCAGAGTAGAACTGAAAAGGGGCCCAACCGACAGGCCCTATTATGGGCTCAAGAGGAATCCAGAAAAAATAAAAAGCGAGCATTGGGACACGAAGAAGGGCATTACCGGGGAAATTGAAGTTCCGCCGAACCTGCAAAATGTAGGGGGGTTGGCCAAACAAGAGGGTTGGAGCTTAACATAGTCTCGGCATTAGGCACTAAAGAAAGAAATACAAAGACGAAAGCCGTCATGGGTTTAGGGTTGCGGCTGGCCGACCCGATTCCGAGTCAGGACGCGATGTGACGGAGGAAGCAGGCAGGGGGGGAGAAGGCGCACTGGATCATAGAAAAAAGGACGAGGGTACGGTATTGGGGGTGAAAAAGGGTTTCGGGATCTAAAGGGTACAGTGAATTCTAGCGGAACCAGCCCCGCCAAGAGGAAAAAAGTGTTGGGGGTAGATACCCGAGGACGATAAGGGGGCCGAACCTCGTGTGGATGGCGAGCAAGGGAGGGCGGAGTGCCAATTCGGCGTTAAGGAATGAAGTCGAAGGACTTCGACATAAGGCACTAAACGTGTATGGAAAAAGAAAACGGACATTTCCGGGTTAAGGTCGGGTATGGGAGAAGTCTTCGCGGGGAAAAAAATACGGGAAAGAAAAACGCAAATTGCGGTTCACAACCAAGCACGTACGAATGGGACTCTCTCGTCAAACAGTTTGGGGGGAGAAGGACGAAAAGAAAACTGCGCGAAAGAGCTCGGTTGGTCGGGGCCAGTACGATTTCCTCAGCCATTTGTATCTTACTGATAAGGGGAAAAAACGGAGAGAAAGGGGACATTTGGGCGCGTGGGGAGCCGTCAAATTATCGAATACTGGGGGGGTGGTGTGTGGGGGGAGGAGGGGGGGTGGGGGTGAATAGTCAAAAGCGCATAGAGCCTAGTGCGGCGATGAAAAAAAGGAGGGGAATTAAACGCACGCCGGAGAGGATCGTCCAGGAACGGTGCGCAGTCTACGAGGGACAAAGGGTGGGACGCTGCAAAAGCCAGGGGGGAGTTCTGGAGCATGAAGCTGACATGCCGCTAAGTCTTAACATAGAGAGAAACAACACAATTAGGAAGATAAAAAAATAGCAGCAGAAAGATCAAAAAAACGACGAAGTAGTGAAGCCGAGATGTAACAATGGGAGAAAAGCGCACAACACGTAGAAAGGAGAACGAACCGATGCCGGGTCAGACACTTCCCTCCGACAGCGAAAAAGATGAACTAGCCGGATCAGGTACTTTCAATGGAGGGAAAGCCCAAACATGTCTAAGAACTCATAAGAAAAAAGGTCCTGCTGAAAGCGTCAGAGCAACCGAAAAAGCGAGTCAGAGTAGAAGGAAGGGGGAGAGAAAGTCAGGAAAATTTGCGCTGCGAAAAAACGAACGGAAATAAAATTAAATTAGAGATGAGGGAGGGAATGGAAAAATAAAGGGCACGAAGAACGGAATGAATGTCACCAAGCCGGAGTCTCCACCAACCTTAAACAGGGGAAAAGGGGAAAACAAGAATCACGGAAAAAAGGGAAGGCATTGGAGAAGGCGGGGAACTCAAAAAAATGAATTACGCGAAATCCTACTTGGCAGCAACGAGCAACCGACGAAAACAAAGCGTCGAGGCGGGTTGGTAACTCAGGACTCGGAAGACCTATACAAAAAAGTGGAAAGAATGCCCAAGCAAGTCTTATGAACAGGCAAACAAGTCAGACCGACGCGATACGGGAAAGGGCAAAAAAAGGACAACCAAAACCCACTATAAAGGAAAGGTCGTCCGGGTTGAAAGAAGGAAAACGCAAGTGCGAGCAAGACAGCCCAAGGCGCGCGAAAAAAAAATCTCCCTCCTAAATGAACTGCTGGAAGAAAACCGAAAGAAAAAAAGCGCGATGCTTGGGTTAAAAGGTGAGTTGGCGGCCCAAAGAGGAAAAAAGAGGGAATAGAAAGAGAAAAAAAGAACGGCAAACCACCTGGGCATTGCGTCTAAGGGCAAGGGTTCCACTTTAAGCAGAAGTGATGTAAAAAAAACGAAGCGGGAAGGCCCTGTTCTATTTGGGATCTAAGGCATACTCGGGGAAGGGAGGAGGGGCCCAGTTCGCTGATACTCTGGTGAACAACACTCATAACAGGCCGTACGCCAGACCTCTACGACCAGTGTGACTCGATCACCACGACATCATTTTATATGAATTAAAAAAAACATTCCAATCCGATTTGCCAAAGCGTTGATCCATCACCAAACGGTTTTAAAAACGGAACAAAAGAAAAGTAGCTCCATCGGCTGCCGTTACGGTATAAGGAGGAAGCAAGCAAATCTAGAAAAATCAAAAACCCGGTTCGGGGGGCAAAGCCGGGAACCTACCCAGCAAGTATAAGAGCGCGAGGGCGCAGAGGATGGGGAAATCACGAAAACAAGACAAGCCTGGATATTTCTTGTTTCAAAAATCGACCTTCAAAAATCGTTGCTGAACCACTCTCAACGGGTTAAAGCAAATCCGTCAGGAACGCATGCGACGGAGAGAAGCGAACGCGCCTGGGAAAAGGGGTAAAACGAAGCGGGAGAGGGAAGATAGCTCAAAATAGAGAAACACTATGAACCGGCATTGGGAAAAACACCGGGGATAAAAGACAGGCCACGGAGACCAAAGAAACCATCACGAGATGGAGGTTACCGTCGCCAATTCACCATACCGTCGAGGGTCAGGGAGACTGGAATATTTCAAGACTAGGCGTGCAAGAACGTGAAAAACTACTATGGTGAAAAAAAAAAGGAACTTTCAGACATGAAGGCCAAACAAAATTTAATTGATTAAAAGGTGGGGAATGTTGGGATCGTAGGAGAAAAGAGTCAGAGAGTATGGAAATCGTGGAGGTATCAACCTGCGAATAAGCGTGCAAAAAAAAGTCGGGGATGGCGGAAGAACATACACAAACGGACTGCGACTGCGGGAAAACACGCAAAAAGCAGTGCGGCCGGGAAAATGGCAAAATTTGAGGGAAATAAATAGGGCGAAGCGTGGTAAAAAGCCTCTATGCGAATTGTTCAAGACGATTGAAACGGTCGCATCGAACAGAAAGCTGCTCTGACCACAGAGCAAAATCACGGGCAGATTCTGAGAGGGATGAGGGGGGGGTAACCTGAACAGAGCTATCAGGAAGACCAGCGAAAATCGGTTGCGATGTCGCGAGAGAAAGGCGAAGGAAACGGCTGCCGGGACATCACGTCTGTCCAAAATGCCATTATCCGTCCATGGTAACCGAATCTTCACCAAAAGAAGGCGGACCCAGCAAACCGGCATGCTTCGAGGAAAATGACCCATGACGCAGCTCTCAGAGAAACATACCAAAAAAGCTCTAGGCATAGGTGGGAAGACAGGGCGCCGAAAACGGGCCGAGCATGATGCACTACTAACAAGACGAGCCGAGGGGCGCCATCACGCCATCTGGAGGAAGGGTTGGGAGAGGAAGATCAAAGATCACTTCACGGAAAGAGGAAAAAGAACGGGGTATACTTTGGTTGGGGGCGCAAAAGTCACTAAGGCAAAAAAAAGACCATAGGCAAAAAAAGTTGTACACGGGCAGTCCAGAGGCGGGACCCACGGCGCGATGCCTCTAATCACGAAAAAAATGAGAAAGAAAACTCTTCAAAAAACAGGAACCGACCTTTCACTACAAAAGACAATCGTCACCGTTCATCTACGCTTGGGCAGAGAAACGCACGTCGCTAAAAAACTTTCGCAATGCCGACGGAATCACTGAAGCACTGGGAACAAAGCCATAAAAAGACCTCAACCTAGTAAAAGAAAGAACACAAAAGACTGGCGGGAAAAAAACTAAAAGCCCTACAAACGGCACTGAGGTCGAAACTGATCAATGGGAGGACTGTGCAAAAATGACCAGACTGATCTTACTCATAGGAAAAAAGGGGAATCTCGCACGCTCTAAGAGATAAAAGAAAGGGAACGGCGAGTAAAGAAAGAAAAAAATCTAACCGACAATGACCTTCTTATGAATAAACCAGACTCTCATATGATGAATAAATGATGGGAGACAGGCAAAGAAACTGGAATGGTAAACGGAAACCCTCGACCGGAAGGGTGACTAGGCCGACGAACGTACGATATACAACAGTGCGGCGGATTGGGGGGAAAAAGAGGGGGGAAGGTCAAAAAAATCTCAAAACATTTTTCTAAACAATTTAAAAAGAAACGCGTTGCCACGCAAGAAGTCCAACCGGATAAGAACCGAATAAAAAAAAAAGGAAGTCAATTAACGGCTAAAGCACGGAACAAAAATACAAAAAAAGCAAGGAGATTTGCACAAGAAAAAAAAGATGGGCCTTAAAGAACTCCGATTCAGAGGAGGAAAAGGAAGAAAAGCTAAGTAGATAAATAACTCAAAGAAAACTTAGGATCTTTTATAAATGCAGTCACGAAAGGGGGCGAGAAAACAGTAACCGGGAGTGAAAATCAAGAGAGTGTTTGTTTGGAGATTTCAAAACCGCGATTATTTGGAGAGGCCCGACGAGATGGCAACACGCAACTAGAGGAGAGAGCTAGGGTCCGGTCAGCTCCACTAGAGCCAGAGGGAATCGGAAAAAAAGGATGTTCATGCGAGGGCAAAGAAGGGGGAAGAGCCGCAGTTCCGGACAGGAAGTCGAAAGAAAAAGGGATTATTGGAAAAATCTGGGATCCTATTACTCGAAGAGTGGACAAAGTGATGCCCCGGTCAAAGGCTGAAGAAAATACGCGGTTGGTGGGGACGGGAACGAGAAGAAGCCGCTTCTAGAAGAAAGAGGGAGAGTCATTTTATCAGAAGCGGGAAAAACTCTCGAGGGTTGATATATGCTAAAAGCAAAGATATAAACCAGATGTCATATAAGTGCCGCCCGTTGTTCTATGAAATTAACGGTAAGAAAGCGCCCGGCGTAAGAAAAATAAGTTCACGGGAAGGTGACCCACAGCTGCGTCCTATCAATAAAAGAATCAGAGGGAAGTTTGCGACCCACAAAATATCCGTTCGTTAAAAATCTTAGAACGCGAAAAAATTAAGGGGAAGACGGCGGGGGTTTTAGCAGAGCTTTAGAGGAAAGTAGAAGGGCGGTGGAAAAAAATCAAGCTCAGGGGTGATGCCGAAAAGAACCAGTGGACTAGGGTGAAAAGCCTTATTACGTTGGTGGGGATGGGCTTTCAAATGCCCGGCGATTAGGTGATAGAGACGGTAAAAAGCGGACTGAGTCGCTGAGGAAGCTGACACGAGAAACGGAGGGAAGGGAGCAATGTTGGTCGACTAACGGCGCAGCAAGTGAACGGCGATGGCGGGGATGGACAGCGGCGTCGACAGGAAGCGCAGGCCCGTTTCAAAAGAGCGCGCCGCGAAACAGGGACGTTTCAACCGCACGAATGCTAAAAAAAAACCGAAGAACTAAATAGGGGTGAGGGGGGCCGGAAGGGAAAAAAAACGGAAGTTTTAACAAGGCCAGCAAGGAGCTGGTGAGATCAAGTATTAAGAAGAAAGGCAACCTCGCGGCAAAAAAAAAAGGGTCGCGGTAAGGACAAGCAGTCAGGAGCGGCCAGCTTGAAAGGAAAGGAAATGGCTTTCATAGAAGAGAGGCAGATACGAGTGGTGGGAGGAAGGCTGACCCGGGGAAGAACAGTCAGGCATCTCAGCCATTCCCTGAACTTTTGGGAGACCGACTCGGGTAAGGTAAGGCAAACCGATGAATGAGTAAAAATTTTGACAGAAGGGGAGGGACAAAAGTTAAAGGAAATGTCGTAAGAAAAAAGGGCACGATCGCGCAGTCCTAAGTCAAAAGTGACTTTGAAAAGGCGCATAGAAGGAAGGAGATTGAGCCTCGCAGCGGGGAGGTCAGGGGAGAGACAGTAGACAAGGAGGTTGAAAAAGAAAAAGCCGGACCATATCCGTCGAACAAAGAGAAACCGCAAAGAACCTTGAGAGGCAGAAAGATGGATTGGGACGAATCAGTGGGGTAGTGGGTCGTAAAAGAACAATAGACCGAAAGGGTGGGGCAACGAGTAGAGAGAGTGTGAACGAGCCTGTAAAAACCGCGACAACGACCAGGAAGAACAACCATAAAAACCATGCGACGCGTACCTTGGGTTTGTACCTGGGGCTCAAGGGGATAATCGTTGACCAAAGGGACGCGGAGAGAGATTCACTGAGTTCCGATAGAGCAAGAGGAAAAGAAGTAAGGAAAAAGACGACAGGAGGGAGGTCGCACATATATGTGGGTACCAATAAAACTGGAGAGATGGGCTGGGCCAGAAGGATATCAATGGTGACATAGCAAGAAAAATACCTCGGTAACAAAAAGGGGTAGGAAAGCGCGCCCGCGTCGGGGAAAAAAAGTGGCGCAAAAGTTGAGACCTGGAAAGCAGAGACGTCGATCATCGTGGGAATTGGAAAACGCTTGATCCTAAATTAGTTTTGAAATAAAAGAACAATGTAAGGAGACCAGACAGATTTGTAAAAAGCGGTGTTGGGCTTTCAACAATAGGACGCCATTAGCGCAGCATTACTAAGCTTCGTCACAAGGGGAAGGAGAAAAAGGCTCAAGGAAAACCGGTTAGGATGGTGGCGCTGTAACTTGCAGCTAACCAACCATACGTCAAATGTCGAGATGTTTTTTAGTGGAGGGACAAGGAGGGAAGGGAAAACCGCGATTGGGGGAATGTGTAAAGGACAAATGGCAAAAAGTGGGGGGGGGGGAATGCCTCTCTGCGGAAGCCGGAAATGCAGAGACGGAGCGGGGTTCAGTGGGGTTGACCACCAGAGTATAGGCCTACAAGGATCCTAGGCACGGAACGAAATGAAAGGCCGCAAAGGGCAGGGGGCCAGCGAACCCTTTTGAGTAACATCCGAAAAAAATTGGATAAAAATCGACCGGCGGAAAGAATGGGAGGACCTAAGAACAGACCAAGTATGGGGGGTGGGACGAGGGGTTGAGCGACAGACCTCATCACTGAACGCTCCCACATAAAAAAAAGACGAGAGCGGTCATGGCTGGGTCTTAAAAGAAAATCTCATCGTAACGAAAGAACGGAAAATCGGCGTGGCTCAGGCAACACTGATAGTCAGAGAAAAGTAGATTTGAAAGAATTAGGGGGGTGTGTGTCAAAGGCCTGGGGGGGCTTATCTGCAAATTTGTTCGTACTTTGTAAGTGCTAGCAGGCGTTAAGCAAACGCGATGACTGCAGGGTCAATCCCTGAGACCGCTCGACCGAGTTGATGTAGTCTTCAAGGCCTGTGCAGAAAAGTAGGCAGTCGGGATTAACATGATGGTCTCATAGGCCAAAGTCTGACACTCAACGGGAAGTGACTGCGGCAAGGACAGTGGAATAGCGGAAGGGAAGGAGGGGACAAAAGAAAAAGGTCTGAGGATCCACAAATTGCTTTTCCAAAGCAAAGGGGAAAATAAGTAACGTGAGAATAGGGGGGAAAAGACGGAAAAGAGCAAATTCTTGGGAATGAGGGAGTCAGAAAAACCTTCTCGAGAATAACAAGACGATTGACAAATATATCAGTGGGAAGAGAAAGGGGAGGGGGGGCGCTTGGGAGGGAAAAGGGCGAATTAGCGGAGCAGGAGGAAAAAGGAAAGGCGCTCGGAGCGCGGGTCAAAACGTTGAAAATAAACACGGCAAGTACGTAAGTCAAGACGGGGGGGGGCGCAGTAAGACCCGTGTGACAAATCGTCTCACGATTCAGGGGCGGTGAGTCTTGCTCAGCAGAGGCAGGAAGGCTACGTGATAGTCAAATCTCTCTAAAAAAAAAAAGAAAAGAGAGGAAGCGACAGCAGCTACGAGCCAAGACTCACCGAAAGAGTAAAGGACTGGAAAAGGAAGAAAAAGCAACCCGAGGACCGGCGACAACGGCCGTGATCTTCTTGCATCCAAGAGAAGAAGACTCCCGAAAATGAGCTGACAGCAGAAAATCGGGTGAGCGAACCAAAGAACCTTTTCTATGAAAGGAATCAGGACGAGAAAAAACTAAAATTAAATACTAGCGCCAAGACCCGATCGAGCATATCTCGCTCGGGGTTTTAGGAAAATCAGGGAAAGGTTAAACGCCCGAAAACAAAAATACACGACTTACTGCGAAGGGAGCGGGGGAAAAGCCATGAAGAAAAAGGAGGGGAAAAAAAAAGAAGAAAAGTCGCCAAAACACTAAACCGGAAATGTCCGCAGAGGTAGAACTGGGAGCGTGTCACCAGAGTAGGAAGACCATCGAATATTACAAACCCAGGGTCGCAAAAGCAGAGAAGAAATCAATCAAGAGGGGAAGGCGTTATCAAAAAGGAGCTCTACCCAAAAAACAGGACTAGCTGAGGGAAAGGATTCACCGCCTAAGGGAAGACCTTATAGAATACTAAAACAGGAGTAAGCGAAAACCACCACCAACTAAAGAAACAGGGGGAAGATTTACTATCAAAGTTGAGAAGGAAGACCACGCGGACTCGACCGAGGAAAGACAGGACAGAAACTCGGAGGAAGAACACCACAACGAAAAGGCCGCAATATTGCCCAGGTTTAAGTGGGTAGGACGCCGCCCTCAGGGGATTTGGAACAAGATGAAAAAAAATCCTCCGGCAAAAGGGGCGTTCCGTCAGAAAAAAGTGACCACGGGTACTCACCGTCGCGCAAGTTGATAGGAGGAAAGATATGGGGGGGGGAGGAAAAATTCAGAACTCCCTAGCGAGTGGAGGGGGAAAGACTGTGAAACATTGTCCGGCACTGTACATAAAGGGAAAAGAAATCAGACAGGGTGCAGCGTAGACAACCCAAAAAATGGTAGAAAGAGGAAAAAGAACGGATTAAGGGAAATTAAACAAAAAAAATACGAGCTAAGAAGACTTGGGGAGGCAAAGGACATCCACATAAAGGGGGAAAAAGAAAAGAAACCTCCACAAAACGGGACAGCGAAGGCAAAAAGAGAGAAACGGAACACATCAGAAAACCGAGAGGAAAGGAAAGTGACTCCAGATTAGAAGGCGCGGATAAAAAAGTCATTTCAAGATAAGCCTCACACTGACTTAAAAAAGTTCATGGTACCACAATGCCAGTGATCAAAAGGGAGGAAATCGGCGAATAATGCTTGCACGATAAAAGACTTGTCAATGGAAAGCTAACTCGAGGCAGAGCAAATGGTACCACGCCAGAGGGCGCTAGGGGACGAAAGGAATCAGATAGGAGGAAAAGAATTAAAACGAAGAGGAAAGAACAAAAGTGAATATAAGATGCTCAAACAGGGCAGCCGATCAGCAACGATGACTGTGTCCACATAAAGAAGGTGGAAGGAAAAAATTCCAACAACTAATTAAGAAGAAGTAAAAAAAGTCAAAAAAAGAATAAAAGCAAGCACGTGATGAGGAAAGAAAAGCAAAGTTGAGAAAGAGTATAACAGGAGAACCCCAACAAAAGGAAAGGAGAGGGGACAGGTTCCAAATTTTGCAACAAAAAGAGGGAACCAAAAGGGAGACACGCGTTTCCAACACAGATAAGGGCAAAAGGAGTGTCTAAAGACATACACCAAAGGAAGAATTGACACGCAAAAAGAAAAAGAAAGTTCGGACATGAAGTTTTCGAAGACCTCTATGCAACCAATTGGAAGCAAAGTAAGGCTAAGTCAAAATGGAGAAGGAAAGAGAACAAGAAAGATGACGAGG
>Ga0179593_1446589_pt1 | contig 18986 bp, 15 predicted proteins | sample CZODoug2_1_08_16_FD_185931 | JGI IMG/M metagenome (GOLD analysis project Ga0179593, IMG submission 185931) | Vadose zone soil fungal communities from Angelo Coast Range Reserve, California, USA - CZODoug2_1_08_16fungal (PacBio error correction) | ecosystem: Environmental > Terrestrial > Soil >...
CGGACGATAGTCCACTATGTAGACCCAGGAGAGAGGTTCGCGAAAAGGAGGTTAGGGAAACTAAGACGCGGCGGGTCAAAGCGAGCAGATCATAGTAAAGGCGCATTTTGTTACGGTTGGTCCCCCATCTCTAGGGGTATGTCACTAGTGGCGTTTGATTGCACCGGGTTGGAAAAGAAAGTGAAGTCAGAAAACCTGGTGGGGGCAAGGCGCGAAGAACCGCGGGCGAGATATTTGCCAGATGGGAGAGGAGGGGGCACATAAGGAATCGGAGCAGCCGAGCAGACAAAGCCGACAAACCAATCAAAAGGGGCACCGCGAGGGGAAAACGAGAAAAATAATCCATCACAACAAGCAGAAAGGAAGGGGGGGGGTTGGAGCCTGCCGCGAAAAAAAAGGGAGGCCCCAAATCGTAAACTCTCAAAAAATGCCGTTGTCTCCAATAGCACGCCGAAGCGGAGGGGGGGGGACAACAAGGGAAGGATCGGAAAGCAGACACCAACGGGTGTTGGCGGCGAAAAATCCCGGTGATTGCCGCGCCCGGCGTTGGGCATGATTCCTTAGAAAAACCGCAGACGCTGCGAGGGAAAAATCGCCAAGGTCGAGAATTGAGCTCAGGGGGAAGGGCCTGTCTAAGCTGGACGAGGATAAAAGAGCCCGATGCTCGTGTTCAGTCATCGCAAAGGAATGAAAAGGAGAAAAAGTCTTATTGTTGGAACACTAGGAAACAAGAACGCTGAGGAGAAAAAAGGAGAAATCCAGGGGGACGCGCGCCAAAAGGGGGGATCGTGAAAATGCGTTAACGGGTGATGGTCATCGGGACTCTTTCAGGGGGCCAACTCCGGCTGCGGGGGGAAAAGATCATGAAAAACTAGAGGGGTAGAGGATCGCAAAACAACGGGGTCAAATAGGAACGGGGGGCAGGGATGCCCCAGCCGGTATGGGAAAACAATCTTCGTTTGGGTCGCGGGGGCTTGGGAAGTCCGACCGGGGGGCCGGGGTGGGGGCTTGCCGGCCCCGTGTAATAAGGGCAACGCCGTGAAGAACGGATTTGGCCGCGGCGTCCCAGGAACCTGGGTGGAACAGGTTAAGACAAGTCGTCAGTGAGGCACCAAGAGGGAGAGTACGCAAGAGGGGGGGGACTTAATGGAAAAACTCGGGAATTAAGAAGAATGTAGCTCGCGCAAAAGGGTCCTCGAAAAAGGTCTCGAAAGGGACGGAGGAAACAACTCTCCAGGAAAACTGCAAAAATAAAGGGGAATCGGAAAAAGCGAGACAAGATGTTAGGAAGGGGGCAAAACATCTAGCCAGAAAGGAACATAAAATCTCTCTTATCAGGCCGGTCCACGGCATGGACAATTCCAGTAAAAACAAAAACTTAAATTGGGGTGGTTAGGGTGGGGTTTGGATAATGAGGATCTGTGAAGGTCAGGAAACCCTCTCGAAATCGAGCCAGCGAAGGGAGTGTACCCTTCAGACTCGAAGAAGAAAAAAATAACTCCAAAACGCTAGAGCCGGACTGAGGGGAGTGGTTGAGCGGGTGTGCGTGGGACGAGATTCACTACTTCAAACCCTCGTCGAGCAAAACGCGCACGCAAGAGAAGGTGTCGTGGATCACCTGGGGGAAGGCTGACAGAAAGGGGCTCTAACACGAATATTGAACTATAAGCTGGGGGATGTCCGAACTACAGACAGTCCCGCGCAGCAAGGAAAAAATTATCGGTAGATGGAAGAACCAATCTCACCACCACCAAGCACAACTCTGGAATGGAAGGTTTTCTAAAGGGAGTCGTTGATGGTGAACCGGCCATCTTCGCCGAGATTGGTAACTTGAAAAAGTATCGAAGGTGAAGCTGCTCTTAGAGGACGGGGGGGGACCCTACAAGGGGAGTGAGTGCGGGGAGAAAGTTTTTTTTAAGGGCTAGCAAGACGGGGGGTCTTTTTGGAAAGGGACGAGGAGGTAAAAGGGGGTCTTTCAGAAGTGGAGATCACTCGGGCTTTAAAACCCCGATCAAAGGATCTCCCCGCACTCTAAAAAAAATAAACAACAATCATTCTAATTAACTAGTGAAAATCAGGAGGGATTCTTGGGGGCCGCGCGATGCCTATGGGTTGATTAAACGCCGACGACGAGAGAGAAATCGCCGGGAGGGGGAGGCTAAGAAAAAAAAATGGGGAAGAGAAAAAAGAGCGCCGTCAGCACCAGCGGATCATAGGGGATTTTCTGAGCGTCGGAAATAGTTTTTAAGGCAAGAACCGCTTCGGCACCTGTAAAAGGGGGGGCGGAGCACTTGGGCTACGGATACCTGCCTTATTTCCTCCCAGTCAGGAAAAGGGGGAAAAAAGAGCAGGGGAATTACACATAATGGGGGGGGAAAGGGAGGAACCGTCTACATACGGCGGGGTCCGATGGACTAAAACCCGTTCAAGGACGAGAAAACGAGGAGAAGAGAGACGACAGAAACGGGCTAAATATTTAGTAACACAGAAAGGGGGGAGACGTAGCTGGAGGCGATGGAAGAGATCTTCAAACGTAAAAACGAAAATAATCAAGCGAAGTCAACGAACTCAACAATCTAAAGAGAAAGAAAAACGATTCTATAAGACTAAACGCGGAGGAACTGGGAGAGGGAAAAACTGTACGCACTTAGAGACCTGGTCTAGCGGCGCAGTTCTCGAGACCGTAAAAGGAGCGGACAGTGAACTAAGGAGAGGCAGTCCAGGGAACGGTCTGCAAGGAGGATATCTACAAAACCGGAGAAAAAGCTGAGGCGGGCCGGCCAAAGGGACAGCGAATCGGCTATCGCAGCTTCCATCTGGAAGCGATCTTACACGGGGGCGAGGCCATGTTGTTGAGGGTACGAAAAGAAAAAAACAAACGAAAAACAACGGCCGCAAACCTCTCCCGGAACGTAGAACGAGCCCGCGCTTATCTACGGGATCCAAATTGAACAAGGGTAAGGTGAGAGGTTAAAAATAACAGGCAGCCAACGCTACATTCGTCTCACTGCCATAGGATCCTCATCAAAACTTCTCCACTTGACCGAAAAAGGGGGGGGGGGGGTGGCTTAGGTCCGTTGTTCATAAATGAACGGTCACAGGGTCTAAAAGCGATGTCAAGCTCCGCAAGTGAGGGAAGCATATGGGCTTATTTCCTGGGTTGGGAGAGGAAGAGACACAAATTACAGGCGGGTGTTTCCCCAGACAAGTCGGGGGGACCATGGTTGTGCCAATCATGCAACCGGAGGGAAGCTCGAAAAAAAATTGAAAAACCTATTTGACAGAGGCGGGACTGTTACAAAGGGATCAGGTGGAGTTTCCGAGACTCAGGGGGTAAGTGAATACGGGGGGGGGGGGTATCAAGACCGAGCCGGACGCATCCAAAGCGCGGGAAAGAGAAAGTTCTTCAATAAATAACCATAGCGGACGAAGATCGTTCTCGCGGGAAATCAACATCTGAGCTTGAACAGAAGGGAACGACCAATAAATGCGGAGAGAACCAATTGAGACTCCATGCGGATACAGATGTAGACGCTCTGAGAGAACGGGGACCCTTAGTGAGAAAGACGCCGGCCCTTAACAGGGGGGGTAACAATACTAAAGAAGCAGTGCAAAAACCTTTCCTCCTTTATTAAGGGAGTGGATGGGGGAATGCTCGATGTTCAAACTCGTCGAGGTCCGAGCGTGGCCGCAGCTTATCCGGATGCCGACGCCAAAAGGTTGTCCGACCAAAGGGGGCTCAGGGGAACCTCTTGGAATAACGAGGCGGGAAGGTTTTTTTTTCAAAAAAAAACGCCGGCGAAACGCCCCGCTAAACACGATCCATGGAACGGGGAGGGATAGGGATTCCTATCTATCTCAAAAACAACACGGATCTTAGCGGAAGTCCGAGAAACAAAACTAAGCGGCTCCTTTAAAAGGAGAGCGAGTCGAGGAAGGGGAAAATACATGGGCGAAAAAAAATCAAAACGTATTCCAATAGAGCGAGACCAGGGGGGGGGGTCCAACAACCTTCGTCCGTCGGCATCAGGGGCTAAGAGTCGGAAAAAAACTCCCTCTCTTTAACAAGGAATCAAAGAGGAATACCAGACACGAGAACAGGAAAGGCAAGGGAGGAAGGCCTGAAACGAACGCATCGAGGCCACCACCGCGTTGAAAAGGGGGGGGCGGCTGGAGAATACTAAAAAAAAAAAGCTACCCGGGTATCGGAGCTCCTACGCCCAGGCGGAAAGGTATCGCAAAACGGAACGAGGCCAGTCGGGTCCATCCCAGTAATGGGGGAGACGGAAAAACTAGCTATGAAGCAAGATCGGTCAGCTGGCCCTGAAGAAACTTAGAATCCCGCAAAGGGTTGGGAAGGTGAGAGCGAGACCGAGGGGGGAAAATCTTACACGGCGAGCACTACGAGGACAGCACGAGCCTGGAAGGGAAAATGAACCTATCCTTAATAGTGGGCCCAATGAGCGAGAGACAAAAGGTTAATGCTTTTCACAAAAAAAGACTTGGGGGGGAGTTGACAACCAAAACGGAGCTGCTATAGAGTCTGAAAAGAAAACGCAGCTAAAGCTCATCAAGGACGGCGCGACCCGCGAAAAGGGGAAGTGTAAACCCAACTTACGCACGAAGAAGGGGATTTCTAAGGTTAAAGGGAGGCTAGGAAGGGAAAGAATGGGTGATGGCATAAGGGGGAAAAAAGAACCCTCAAGATACCGAAGGGGAAGTGCGGGAATGCTAACCCAGAAAAAAAAAAGGACTCTCAGTAAACCGTGGGTATTTCCCGGAGCGTGGGGGGGGGTACTGCCGGAGGGGTTCAAGTCAGACCAGAAAAAGAAAACAAAAACACCTCAGGGAAGGGAACCATTAAGATGGCAAAAAATGAGAGGCAATAAAAAAAGCCGGATGAGGGAGTGAATTTCATAAAACGGTCGGCACGATTCAAGCCTTAGTAAAAAAAAAAAATTTCGCTAGAGCCATTTCTACCTTGCGACATCCTCTGGGAAGACCGATCGACAGGCCCTGGGCGTAAGAGAAGGGAGAGAAAAACTGCGCGGCGGCTAAAACACAGGCTCGAAAAAAAAAAGTTATGTAAGCTAGCCGAAGCTCTTCTCGAACTGGCCCGGAGCCTTCTTGAGATATGGTAAAAAAACGGGGCGGGACTGAGAGAGAGGGACATAGAACCGGCGAATCAGCTCCGCGGCGACGTTCAAACTTCTGGCGTAGAAAGAGAAAGACACGTTCACCAGGAATTCGAAGCACGGCGAAGTCGGTTTCAAAGACAAGCAAAAAACTGGGACTGACGAGGAGGGAATAACAATCGCCCCAGCCGTAGGTGACGGTCCCGCGCAAAGACCTTAGCCAACGGAAAGTGTCACCCTTGTGGCTCCGGAAAAAAAAACTAAGGCGAAGAAGGAAGAGGAAGGGTATGATAGTATGACGCACCAGATCAGTAATAAAAAAATTGCAGACCTCCAGGGACTACGTTACACAAGAGCCGATGGGCCGAACCGGCATGCAAATTCGCTGATTCTCGAGTCCCAAAATTGCCTCCGGCGCCGACAGGAGGCTATTAGAACGAAGCGGCGTAGTTAAAAGCAGGATCTCGAGGCACCCCGCCGCATAAGGTTCAGAGGGAAAAACAATCAGCTTGTGAGCCGGCAAGACGCCGGGTGATTCCTACAACGAAAGTAAGCGAGCGTGCTGCTTGCCCTCCAGAAAAACCAGTCATAGTCCACCAATGGAACAGACCCACGATCTGCGATAGCCAAAAAAGGGAGACCCTCCTATCAAACGTTGCATGGGAGCACAACAAACAGTCGGGGATGAGAAAAAGCCTTCTTAACAGTAGAGCAGAGTGAAGAGGGGGGGAAGAATAGCTTCCAAAAATCAAGAAAAAAGATCTGAGGAGCAACAAAAAAGAGATGTGGGTGTGGGGGGAGGAGGGATTACCAAGAACCACGACCCAGCCCGGGGCAGAGGCTAGGCAAAAAAACAGGGTCGGTAGGAGAAAACAAAGGCTCGAAATAATCTCGTAAAGTCACCCCCAGGGGACAACGTCGCGGTGATAACGACAACAGCCATAATTCTCCAGGAAAAGGCGAGGGGGGGAGGATTGGTGAATCTCGGGAAAAAAAAACAAGCCCTCACCACCCATGCCGTAAGTAGCTCCGCTGGCAAAAACCTTCGGGCGCTCGGCGAGTCTACGTTCACAAACCCGGCTGGCCTCGATCTGCGGACTTGTGACGGACAAAAGAAGCCTAATTACTTAAATAAATTTAGGGGGTGGTTTTATGAGGTTCCCCATGAAGAAAGGACGGAGAGAGAGCTGGTTGAACTGACCGCCTTGAATACGATGGTGCCGCGAGGAAAAATCTTTTGCTAAACCGAGCACAAGCGGGAAGTTTACACACTTCTAGGGGGGAAGACGTCAAGGGAGATACCACCTGACCACCTGGACTAAACATGAGGGATGAAAGGTGCACAGGGCAGGAAGTCCCCAAACGCGGCGGTATCCTCTAGGTGGTGAAGAAAAAAAATGGGGTCGCACCTTTCAAACGACATGAAAAACAAAGCGAAAAAAAGGGAGGTCACCGGACGGAGGACCTGCGAGGAAAGTGGCGGCAAACCAGCGAAAGCCAATTCATAACTGGACCAAAGGAAGAAAACTCTAACAAAAAAAAAAAAGTGCGGCCTACCGGCGGGGTGCATAAAAATATCCCAGATGAGGGAGGTGCGACGACTTCATAGCTTGCCTTTTAAACCGAAAAAACGGGGCAAGAAATGAGGTTGGCAAAAGAGACCGAGGCCCTCAAAATACGCCTTAACAAAAAGGAGTTGGAGGGGCAAGGAAGGGCACCGTGGAATACGCGCGTGCCGCGGGGGGACGCTGGAAGAGGTAAAAAAACCTACTATGGTCCCTTTGCATTAAGGGAGAAAAGGAAAGGGATGCATCTGGGCTAAGGGGGAAGCAAATTGTAGGCCCCAAGAAAAAGTTGAAGAAGGAAGAGGGAAGTCGGTATCGCCCTGTTAAAACGGACGGGGCGAGAGGGGGCAATAGCAATCGCCAGGTATGAGAAATTCAAAATTCCCGCCGGAGCAATCAGCGGTAGGGAAACGGACGACAAAAAGGGGGGGGAGGTACCGCCGATCCTGAATAAACAGCGGAGGCCTGCTCGGAGACAAGAAGGCCTGATGCTCCTCAAGATGGGGGGGGGAGAGTCTTGTCAAAATTAAAAACAACCAAGGCACAAAGTGCGCTGGTGATGCCGGGATGCAGACCAGAGGAGGGAGAAAAAAAGGGTGATGGTGTCGGTGCGACATCAGATTAAAGCAAGGGAATGCTTTAATCCCAAGAGGGCAAAGAGATCTCCCGTAAAGAACGCCGAAAGCGAAAACAAGAAATTTTAAGGAAAAGGGAAAACACCAACCCTAGCTGAAAAACAAGGACGGAAAGGTTGGGTCAACGCGCCAGGGCAAAAAGGGGCACGCCCTGCTGCAAGGAAAAAAAAAAAAAAAGACAACGCATCGGAAGGAAATCAAGGCGTAGAACTAACGCGATCGTGGGGGACCAAAAGAGGGGAAGCTCAAACAACAAAAAAAGGAGGAGGAGAAAGGGGAGAATGGCTCAATATCTACAGAGGAAAAGAGGAGAAAGGGTCGCGACGAAAATGGAAAAGGCGGCGCCGGCCGAGAGCCGGCGGCCGACATACCTGGGAGGAAGGAAGGAGTACGACGCATTTGAACGGTTGGTAACAAGGAAAGTGGGTCATCTATGTCAATGGGGGCTGCCGGGTTGGCAAAGTTAGCAGAAAACCCGCCGGGTAGAAAGGAAGACGCCGCGAGAGAAGTGGAACATAAAGGGGGGGGGGGAAATGGAGAACAGAATTCCCGCTTTCACTGAGCAAAAACGAGACCATCAAAGTCGCCAACTCAGGGTAAACTGAACGAGGACATTCGGCATCACCCATCTAACTGGAAAGTTGGGGAAGGACGTCCTCTCCGAGTAGAGGAAACAGCGGAACGCACAAGAGGCATTGTCGCCCGAAACCTAAGGCGGTTGAAAATTCAATCGGCGTCTCCAAAAAAGGGTGGAGATCTGAAACATCACTGCGAGCGAACGGGTCATTTGGGGGAAAAGATCAAAAGCATGGCGCTCGGCAGTTGAACACGTCAAGCCCACTGGAGCTGGAGGGAGAGACCGCAAATCCTCATATTTGAGTAATCGGGGGAAGGAAAGGATTAAGAAAAAAATCTACTCATGACATTCAAGAAGGGAAGGGGAAAAGGTCTAACCTCTTAGTGGAACAAAAGTCGGAGGGAACAAAAGAACAGCAAAAACGTATATCCTGGCGCAGTAACAGTTGCAGCCATCGGTGGACCAGGGAAAAAGTCGGGAATGGGGGGAAAAAAACAGCGGAGAGGCCGTGGCAACTCATCGCTGAAACAAGCAGTGTCAGAAAAAAAGCCGTCAAAACTCGCCAACGCCGAATCGGGGTCGGTGGCTGGAAAAAAGAAGGAGGGGGGGAAAATGACCCATCAGCTGGTGGGACGCGCGTCTTAACCCGTTTGACCAGGGGCAGAGAACATGCCGTGTAGAGGGTCAGGTGTAAGCAACAATGAAGAGAAGGTCATCACAGGGAAAGAAAGGAGGGGGCACGCTGGTAAGAAAAAGCGCCGGTGGGAGGAATAAGTGAAGACCGTGACGGGAGTTATTTCACCACAAGATATCAAACCCAGGTTTGGGGGGGAATGCCCTCGGTCCCCAAGAGAGCAACAGGCCCAGTCGGTCTCGACATATTCGGAAAAAGGGAAGGAAAGTGAACCACTGCCCTCAGCTTGGGTGGGAGAGGCCAGACAGCGGAAAACCTTGAAAGGCTGCGGCACATCGATAAGAAGAAACAATAGGAAAAAGATCTCTTCGGCATGGGACCTTCCTGAAAACAACCAAATAACGTTATTGTTAAGTAAGTAGGATCTCAGTGCAAGGGGGGGGACCTGTAAGCCGGGGGGAAGACTATCCAATCAAGGTACCCTTCGCAGAAAAAGAAGCGGCACGTTGAAAGAGAGGACCAGACCAGAAGGCCAGGTGTTTGAGCGGGGGGGGGGGGTCTTTAGACATCAACGCTCAACCCTCGTCACCCAGCGTCACCGGAAGGAGGTATTAGACGTGATCAACAGAAGGGAGGAAAATATCCATCGACACCCCGAAGAGGGGGCCTATTCGCTAAGCAGAAAAAATCAAGTCACCTCGAAGAAAAGCCGCCCAGGAAGGTATGGAGAGGGGGAGTCAAAACGGGCCTCCAGCGAAAACACCAAAAAAGAAACAGAGAGACTTCAGTGTTTCGCAGAGGTGACTGAAGGGGGACCTGGAAGAGGAAGCATGCCTTGATGCTCGAAGGGATAAAGGAACAGGAGAAGGGTGTGTGGTACAGAAAAGGGACAGGCGGAAGATGCGGAGAAGTGTGGGTGTCATCGTGCGGGTGGTACATGACGATGAACGCAGGGGGGTGCTTTCCGGCGGCAGGAGGTGACACTCAGATTCAAACGAATTAATCTTCTAAAAAAAGATCGTTACTGGGGTGGGGGGGCTACAACAGCCGTTGGTTCACGAAGTAACCTCTACGAAGATTGATGTCAGGGATGGGGCACGCGATATACTGCTGGCATCAGGGAAGAGCGAGGAAAAGGGTTAGGACCATCAAAGTGGGGGGGTGGGGGACGAGGAAGTGGGTCAGAATCGATGAGTGGGGGGGGGGGGTGAGGAGGTGGATGGACAAAGAAAAGGGGAGGTGTGGGGTTAGGGGTGGTGGGCGGCGGGGGAGGTGCAAGGAAGTGGGGGTGAGGAAAGGATGGGGGTGAGGAGGAGGATGAGGGAGATGGGGGTGAATGGAAGCGAGAGGGTTAGAAAGGGGTAGGATAGGGAGGTCCTCCGGCTCTCTCCTTTTTCTTCTCCGTCGCTGAAAGTTTCTCGAGAAATGAAAAGACGAAGGGGGACGACCCAGGCGGGCGGCACCGTTCGTTCCTTCATGTCGGCCGGGAGTTGTCTGAAAAGTACACTCGAACTGATCTTTATACAGATCTTCGATACTAACGAAACCGGCCTGTAGACGAGAGAGGAGCCAATTAAGGCTCAGTGGGAATAACGACTACTGGGGTGAGCGTAACCGTCGAAATACGGAAAAAGCGTGTCGGTTCGACGTAAGACGGGAAGGCCTGTTGAAAGTCCACTATAAACAGGAAGGAAATCCTATAAAAAACTTGGGGCGGTGACCGGCTCTATTCAACACAATAAGGGGGGGGCAGACTCGAAAACATACGCTGACTGAGCAGCGGAAAGTGGATCGAAAATACTGGGTCAACATCTCCCAGGGCAGCACGGAGAAAGTCGAGAAGAACCTAGCTCTATGGCTCACACCGGGTCTCAGGAAGAGTTTGATCAAACAAGACTAAAAATTGACGGGAATCCGTCGGAGCCATGGGGGACTGCAGTCGCAGAAACCCGGGGAAAAGGGGGGGGAAGACTTTCCTATATCGACAGGGGAATTGCTACCATTATCTCCTCGGGCCGATCAGGAAGACGATACGGCAATATCTTAATCAGAGAGGGGCCCGCGCGTAACCCCTCTAGCAAATAAGGCCCAAGTCGCCTAAAAAGGGCCAAACGAGAACTTACACATCCTACCCTCCGGATACGTGAAGAGGGGGCGTAAGAAAAGCACTAAAAGAACAGGGGAAAAGGTCGGGTCGTGCTAATCATGACAAATCTCAGCCAAGGGGATCAACTTCTCAGGGCCAATAGCCTCATCACCTCGCCAGCGTTAGCGGGCAGGGAGGGGAAGTTTGGTACCGAAAAGGGCCCTTTGCCGAAAAGAGTCCGCTCAAGTCTGATGAGCTCGATTTCGGAAGGTCCGCTGTCGCACGGAGAAAAGTAAGGTTGAACCCAAGGGGGAACGTGGTTAAAAGAACAAACCGCGAGCGACTAGTTGCCGGCCAAAGATGGCAGCTGGGACAAGGACGTGATAGTCCTGTAGGGCAGCCAGGGGAAGGGAAAGCGGGAATCCCCAAGCGCCTTACAAAAACAAACCGCGGGGAGGACGATACAGGGAGGACTTCACCTGCTCATATCGGCGCGAAGGTTCTCACCCGAAATCTGGATTGACAGAAAAATGGGCAACTCGGGGCATCCGAGGGGCTGCAAAAAGGAGGGGCAAAAGGGGAGGAATAGATCTTCAATAGATAATCCCTATCTGCCGTAGGTAATAAAGTCCTAAAGAAAGTGGGAAAACTCGGATCCGTCGCTAATTTACGGGAAGCGCCCGGTCCGTACCTGATTGGGGTATTTTAGGGACTTGCAAAAGCGGAATTCTTGATGAAACGACGTTCTATCGGCCGCAAGCTTAGCCCGGGGCCGTCCGGAGATCCAGGGGGGTAACCGGGTCTCGCCCGATCTTTAGAGAAGGAAACGTGGAAGTGTCGTTGGGGAAGGCATCGAAGCCACTGAAGCCCCGCACGCGAAAAAACCAAGGGGGCCCTTGTCTTATAGAATTACGAAATCAAAGAACAAAAAAAGTCGGCTATTAGAATCGCGGGTTCTATCCCGGAAATTAAAGGAGAGAATCCTATGAAGGGCGGCTAGGAGGGACTTAAATAGGCCAAGGACAGGCGCTCTAAAACCGCGAGCTTCAAGAGACCGTGGTCAATACACCCATGGAGTGCCGTCGGCATCCGGGCGGAATTTACTGAAGGAGACGACCCTATTCAAAACGGAAACAAAAAAGAAGACATCCAAGAAACAAAAAAACGGCGATTCGGCAATGCGCGACCGCATACAGTTCAAAAGGGGCGTCTTCGAATCCCGGATCTCCAAACGTCTATCGGTTCGAGAGAAAAAGACAGGTACGTAAGCTCCGCGCATGCTTCGCGGATTCATTTAAGCGTTCAGCCAGCTGTGGGTCGAGCGGGGGTACCTAAGCGATGAGCCGATCCTGGCAGGCTTGAAAGGATCACCCGGAATCTAACTCACTTGTGCGAGAAAGAAGTATGGAGGTCTTTCACCGCGTTGAACTTAAAGCGCCCTAACAAGAGAAAGGCAAAGGGCACCTAAGCCTGCCATATGTGGACAAAACTGCAAAGAGCGAGCGACCGAACGGTTTCGGCGGTGGGGAACAAAAAGAGACTGGTCAACCAGAGGGATCGTCGGGCTCTCGGAAAGCGGAAACTCAACTCGACTACATCAAAAAAGGAACGGCCGCGACAATCTGGCGTCGGAAAACGGGGAAACGTGTCTCGAAAGAAAACGCACAAGCGAAATCTGAAAGTGGGTCTATGCTATGAGTGAGAAAGTGGGGAGCGGGGAAGGGGAGTTCACCAAACGAGGAAACCGACCTTGGCAAGGGGGGGGGAGTTCTCTACCCAAATCTACGCCCTCCGACACGGGGAGACTAAGGTAGATGCCAGGAAGGAAAACGTGGGAAGGTTTGTGGACGCGAAGTTGGAGAAACCCCAAACTCGACGGGGAGAAGAAGTTTCCAACTTCATATGAATTTCCGATTAGAGTGGAAAAGGGAAGGCCCGATCAGCTGATTGGCCCAGGCAGGGATAACCGCTAAAGAGAAGAAGCTGGACATCACTATCTGATCAATTCGATCCTCGCTCTCGACGCAACGCGGTCAAACTCAACACTCGACTGCGAAAAAGGGGTGTAAAAAAAAAACTTCATGCAAGGAAGAAGAGTCTCTAAGGGGATCCTTCCGCTTTGAGAGAGTGAAAGTGGGGAAAAGTCGCGATCTCAGCTGCTCAAGGGGGGACCGAGCGTGCAAAAATACAGAGGAAAAACTTCGCGTCGGAACGGATCCCGGTCACCGAAAGAGAAGACGCCTGCGGTTCAGGCTACATGATACACCAGAAAAGATTCTTGACAGGATAGAAAACCCGGGAAGTCTAACGCACCAGAGGTAGACCACTGCAAAGCCGGGGACAAGGTTACAGAAAGCTCGGAAAAAAACCGGCAGGGAATCGCCCGAAATAGTGTCGCCCAGGATCAGGCAAGAAAAGTATGGAAAAGAAAACTCCCGGACTAAGATTCGCACCTCCCGATTAATAAAAACTGGCTGAACGCGTACTGATCGCTAATCCCCATTGCCGGCAGTAAGAAGAACCTCAGGAGAGGAAGACTCGTCGTGCTTGTACGAAGCAGGATCTCGCAGGCACCCGACCTAATCACAACGTGGTCAAAAGCGGGGTTCCAATCGGCTTGGGTCAAAAGGAAAGACGGCTTGTGATACCAACGTTAATCAGGGTAAGAAAGGGCCAGAATTGAGCCTGGGAACTCAAATGCCCGCAACTCAGGGTAAACCACCATTTCACAAGAAACACGCATGATAAAGCAACAAATCGTGAGCCACTAAACTCCGCCACTTAAAAGCCCACAACACCGTCAAAGCAAAAGAGACGGTCGTCAAAAAAAGCCGAAAACCCATAAAAGGAAGCAATGAAAGGGCAACACAAAAGAACCTCAGGACACGGCAAACAAGAGGAATATGTGTGATTGGGGTGTCAGATGACCAGGCCTACGTAACTCAATATGCCTGGGCGATAGGGCTATCGAAGGGCCTTGGTAGGGGGTACGGAAGAACCGAGTCTCGCAACTATCTCGAGTCTGCAAAACCCGGCTCGGTGCAAAACAGGAAAGTTGCATAACGACACCCCGCATCAGGTGACGCCTGTGGACGCAGAGGGGTTTGGGGAAGTGGATACAAAGTACACCGAAAACACAAACAAGATGACCTGCGGGGAAATCGAGAGGGCCCGACTTCTCTTCTTCAAGCGGCAACACGCCGCGATGGCTATTTGAGAGGGGGAGGGGTGGTACACCTATCACCTGGAAACTAAACAGAAATTGGGTGGGTTGGGGGGGGTCAAAAACAGGAGGTTCACCAAACCTCACTCGAGAGCTTGGGTTCAGGGAAAAAAAAGACGGCCTGAAGATGACGCAAGAAAAGGAGGCATATGCTGGGGACCGCGCCCGAAATGCGGACAATGTGGATGGTTCCGCCGTCGACAGTGGAGACCTCCGGAAAAGACGACCGGAGGGAAGGGGGGAGCTAGCTAGAGGGACGGATTTTCCCGTGACAGGGGTCCCACCGCAGACCTTCTCGTGGGTCAAGAACAATAGAAGTGGTACTTCAACACCTACCACAGAATGGGAGTACCGCTGGAAAGCAAGTTCTTCACGTCGACGACTGACTGGGACCAAGGAGGCAAGAACTCTTACAGCGGCCGCGGGCGAAGGTCCATTGGACCACGGAAGACAACGCGAAACACGAAATTCAAAAGGCGAGGGGGCATCTGCCACCACGAAGAGGGGCTGTGGGAGACGCTCTAGCTGCCTGTAAGCTAAAAAAAAATTGAGTGGGCCATTCTCAAAGGAGACCACACCCTTACGCAGGGGCCACGTGGAAAAGGGTTTTCGGCAGGGACTGTCTCGGATCGCCTCGTTCGCTGGCTCTGGAAGGGGGAAACCCCGAAACTGATCTAAAACCGTAGGGAAGTGCGATAGAAACACCCGAGCAAGAAGGGAATGGCATCCTTTCGGAAACCAGGACCGAAAATAGGAAAAGTCTCGACCTGGGGGAAAGGGGGGAGATCGTGTGCCATCGCCCGATCCATCGGGGCGGGGCTGCCGAAAGGCAATAACTGAGGCCGGCGCACGCACCTTGGGTCTCCGAGGCGCAAAACGATCCTGCAAAGTAAATGCAACCGGACAATTCGAGGGCAAGCAATGGCATGCAATGCTGAAAGGAAAAAGTGTCAGATAAGGTCGCTAAAGGCATCACACCAAAGCCGGTCTCTGGTGATGCCGACTGAAGAACGTGCCGAGCTGAGCCCCTGGGAGTTCGGTAGGCTCAGCTGAAATCATCGGCTTCGAATATCCCCGGGACAGCACACACCCCACCCACACCCCCCACCCCCGCCCCCAAACCCAACAAAAAAAAAAAAAAAAAAAAACACTCTCAACAACCCCCCCCAACCCCCCACCGCAAAACAAAAACCACCCAAACGCCACCAAAGCACCCCCAAAAAAAAAAACCTGCGATCCCACTGCGGGGGGGAGGCGTCCGGACTGCGTCTGCGAACGTGAGCACGGGCAGGGGGGGCAGGGGATCAAACAGTGGGGGAAAAACAAAGGGAAAGCAAAAACCACTTGCGTCATTGTGTCATAACGTAAGATTACTCAAAAATCGTCCCATCCTCGGGCAGCGCCGTGGCGACCGCCGCGCCAAGGGGGAGTTTCAATTTGGGAGGGGGGAAAAAACAAAAAAAAAAAAGAACGGGAAGACAAGGAACAGGGAGAAGAAAATATCTCTACCAAACAATAACACATAAACCACAAATACTTCGTCGTCATATCTCCAGAAAAATACACAACAAAAAAAGCACTCAAAATGCGTGCGCGACCATGGGCCAGAGGGATGCCAGGACAGAAAGTAGAGAAAGAAGGAAGGAGGTCGCGACGAAAGCGTCAGCAGCATGTGCGGATACAGGACGAAGCAAAAGCTTGGTGGGATTGTAACATGCGCCGGGTTTGGCGGCGAGGGTAAGGGTGGCTTCCCGGTGTTGAGGAGAGGAAAGCCGCTGGAGGAAATGCACCGACGAGGAGTAGGTGAGAAGATCCGAAAAAAGTCGAGCCCGAGGGGTGCCTGGAGCAGCACCTCCAAAAGAAAAAAGTCGCCACGCTGAACCCCGGAGAGCCAGCTCATCACCAGCGAAATAACGGGGAAGTTGGGGGTTAGCCGCCAGCAACGCGATTCTTCCACAAGAAGGAAAGGCGCAATCAGGCTTTGAAAAAGCAGAAGCCGACCTTGTGCATCATTAGCGAGATGAACCAAAGTGTTGGCGCAAACAGAAAAATTGGGGACGCGCCATTTCGGTTGAATCGGGGAAGGCAGCAACCCAGGAAGAAAACGCTGAGGGAACAGATCGCCACCTGTCTCGGGAAAGAACCGGCGCCTCCCATAGTCGGAATCGGTACCTGGAGGGGGAAAAAAGATGCGCGGGGTCACACATAGCCACTTGGAAATAAACAAGGCGAACATAGTTGACAATTCTTCATAGACAAGAGAGAGATGGATCACGCGCCAACGTCCATCCGGGGGGAAACAGTTCAAAGAAGATGGCAGGTAGTTCCTCCTTTGCCAAACTCAGATCGGCTGCGGGTTGCGAAACTGTAAAGCAAGTAAGTCTGAGGAGAAAATCGGTCAACTTGTAGGTGCGATTCCCCAGCCGGGATGGAGAACAGCTGGGCGTTTCGCGTCTTCAATGGAAACAGTGCACACACCGAAATTGTGGGAGGGGGGAAGCCCATTCCTCGATGAAGAAAAACTTGAAAAAGAAAAAAGGGGAGGGGAAGAGGGCCCCAGGAAAGAAGGCAGAATGAAAGAACCAGGCGTCGTCGAAAAAACGCAGAGTCTAACCGGTTGGGGGACTCTGTACCAGGGAAAAAGGAATCACGAGTAAATCAAACCAGCAGCAGGGGATCTCGACATTGACTTTCTTACAAACTTGCGCCATGGCTTGACCACAGGCACCATCACGGGGGGGCTCTTCAAGGCAGCGCCACAGCTTCGCAGCGGCCAGAGGGACCTGCGCGTAAACAGCACGAAGAGACGATCCGTCGGCCACCATGAGATCCGGAAAACCACACTCTTGCTTATGGTTAAGTAATATGATTCCGTGACCGGACTTGAACAAAAGAGAGCCACAGGTCTTACGGGGTGAAACGTCACGAAAGCAGGCAGGGGAAAAAGAAAGCTGCCGGGGAAGGAAGAGTTTGTGGAGGGTCGGGGAAGCCACTCCTTAGAACACGCGAAGCACCAGCCTCATTAAGGGGGTGAAGGTAGAAAAACGCGAAGGGCTTCACCGATCCTTTCTCAGCCGAGATGTTTGGACAAGAAAGGGATGTGGCGGAAAAAGAATCAAAGAGAAGAGAGGACCCGGCTCTTTGATTCTAGTGGTCATCCTCCAGCGCCACACCAGACAATCGCTGAAATCTTCGTCTGTTCACGAAGGAGTGTATGTGGTGCCGAGAACTACGCTGTGGCCCTTGGGGAAAAAGAAGACGGGGGGAAAAAGAAAAAAGTGCTAAAAGACGGTGTGTGGTGCCGACCGTGGAAGAAGTGTGTTATGCTTAGGAAAGGGTTAAAGGGGGGAAAGAAGGGGGAAGGTTGTCAATTTCCGGCTGAGGACACTCTTCCGGGTACAACACCACCCGATGAACCCAACGACAAGAAAAGGCTGACGGGGGGGAAGCTACAAAAAAGAGGGGATTCCAAAACAAAAAGCTGATAAGGGAGGGTTCCGAGATCCTGAAAAAGACGTCGAATCAAAGATACGAGAATCAATATCGCATCCGGGAACTGGCCGAGGGGGGTGTCTCAGGGTCACTACTCGTGCAAAAAAGAAGGGGCTGAGGAGGATATGAATGGAAATCGTCCGGGAGTTGTCGGACTGGGCCGCGTCGTCCTGATGAAGGGGGGAACAAAAAAATCCTAATTTAAATAAGGCTATTACCCATGCCCTTCGCCGAAGAGGGAGGCTTCCAATTGGAAGGCCAGTGGTCGTCACTCTACGGGGTGAGCTCCCCTTAGAAACTAAACGGGGTGCTCTTTCTCGCGCGGACAGGCCGTGATCACACATGGCGCAAGGCGCCTCTCACGGAGGTGGAAACGGGCTCATAAAAAGACCCGACGAGAAGGTCTGGCCGAGAGGCTTCTCGAGCGGGAAGAAGATCTAGATTCGCAAATCAAAGACAAAAATCTGAAGCCGGATCACAGTCGAGCGCGGCAGCTTCGAAGGCCTGCTACGACAACAAAGGGGAACGCCGTAGTTGCGGCCGAGGGGAAGGTTCGGATGAGTAGAAAGGATCCCAGGCTGACAGATCGCAGGAAAAAGAGGGGGTCTGGCCTGAGAAAGGAGGAGAGACCATAATTTCAGCACTAGCATCGTGCCAGATCCAGTCCCTGAGAAGAAAGCAAGTATCTGCATAAAAAACTCTAGCTTTATCACCTGGGAGAAGGAGGGGTGAACGGAAGAGCCAATGAAAGGCCGAACCAAATATCAACCAATGCCTTCAGGAAGCTCCCGGCCGATGGCTGAGCAGCGAACTTATCGAAGGGGGAAAAAGAAGGTCACAGTTAAAAGATGGTTCGAATCATGAGACCTCGAAAGGGCTCTTCACGGAAAGCGGCCAAGAAAAAAACTTTGGCCACTTTCTCGGGGTTGGACTGGGAAAGAAATTGTCGCCGACCACGACCGGAGGGGCGCGAGTTACAAACTGAGGAACTCGAGCGCGCTTAAACTCGAGAACAGCCGTTAAAGGCATCCAAAATAAGTCGATTTGGTTTCAACAGCAGAACACAGGAGGCGCTCGGGGCGATTGAAAAAACAAAAGATTGCACGGCGCGGGAGTGCCCGATCGGGAGGGAAGAGTAGTAACCGTGGGAAGGGAAACAGACGGATCCCGACAAGAGAAGTACTTCAAAGAAGGAAAAACACCGTTATGAGGGCCCAAAGCCAGATCGGCAAGGCATAAGCGTCAACCCGAAAAACAAAACCTCTTGATGCTTGGAACCGAAGGAAGAGGCGACGAAAAGCGATCCGTTGCGCACCCCGAATGCTGCTCTGAAAGCGCATCAGAGAAGGTATCGGGAAAAGTGAGGCGCCTGACGGGGGGGGAGCATCGGGCAACTGACGAGAATGGTCCTAAATCGGAAAGGGAAGGGATATGTGTCTTTATTGTCAGTCGCGAGGGAGGAAGGATGACAAGGCGCGTTCGATCGGAAAAGAGAAAATTCAAAGAAGGTTTTCGACCACGGGCAAAAAGATAGGGAATACGAAAAGAGAAAATTTGAGTTGCAGGCAGCGGATCCTCAGCAAAAAAAGCCTCGGCCAGGACAGCTTCGAGGACTTGTCGGGACGGGGAATGGACTTAG
>Ga0179593_1452775_pt1 | contig 18985 bp, 21 predicted proteins | sample CZODoug2_1_08_16_FD_185931 | JGI IMG/M metagenome (GOLD analysis project Ga0179593, IMG submission 185931) | Vadose zone soil fungal communities from Angelo Coast Range Reserve, California, USA - CZODoug2_1_08_16fungal (PacBio error correction) | ecosystem: Environmental > Terrestrial > Soil >...
TTCCAAAGACTCAGAGTCGTGACCAGAAAAAAAATGGACTTGAGGTTGCCGAAGGGGACGTCCTTGAAGTGGGCGTGCGCGGCGTCGTGAAGTGATGGGCGGCAGGGAGAAAGGAGGACAACGCAATGGGTCGCTCCTTTGTCTTCGGGCGAAATCAACGAGGGGAAAGGGGGGCATTTACCACCAATAAAAAGGTCAGAATCAAGGAGGAGAAAATCAAAGAAAGTATCAGGGAGACGGAGCTAGGGGGTCACTTGACAGGCGAGACGAAAAACCTGGGAACATAAAAGTTCGCGACTCCCTTAGGACGGCACAGAAAAAGGTGCCAGCCTATGCCGAGGAGGGAACCAACGGGAGAAGAAGGAAGACGCATAGATTTCTAGAAAATAGATGGCGCGATGACAAGGGGGATAACTCGCAGCCTTCTGTGTCTGGGGAACGAAACGACAGGGCTGAATGAAATCGTGAGGGAAAAAGTTCTTCCGTCGGCAAAACGACGGACTCAACCAAGGGTCCCCACGCCAACAAAGTTTGAAGGGTTACCCGGGGAGAGATTGTTTTCCTTAAAAACGTGGGAGAAACCACAGAATCACGCAAGGGCGGCTGGGTGGGGGTCAGTTTTGAAATGGTTCACACGTGGGGAAAAACGGCTCTAAATCCAACTGAACTTGGGGGGAGCAAACCAAATCAAAGGCGAGGATTTTGTTGGAGGGACCTAAGAAACAACCTGGAGAAACTTCGCGGAAACAAAACAGAGGGGTGGGTAAAGCCGCAAAAGGGAAGGGGCAAGAAGGGAACGGACAACGGAAAATTCCGAGCCCCGCGCGCAAAGAACAGCCTAGGATGGTTTTGAATGCGCCGCCGGGGCCCGGAAACGGACCCTTGTAGAAGTTAGCTCAAACCACGAGAGGAAATTCGGATGGATGGAACTGGCAAGCGAATCGAACAAATCAGCCGACAATGCAGGGAGAGTCCTGTTGGCGCAGTGCGGACGCGAACCCAAAACAAAAAGAAAAAGGCCGGGCCAGACAGGAGGGAGTTCCTCCCAAAGCACCAAAACGGACCACACCGAGCGAAGTGTGGGAGAGAACGATAGGAAAAACCTACAAGTGGTTACGGTCGAAGACCATCCAGGGCCGTACGAAGATCGAGGTACGTGGTTATCGTTAAAAACACGGGCGCGAGCGGCCCCACCACAAATTACATCGAGAGATAGAAAAGGCAACGGTCGTACAAGGGGGACATGTCACCGGGGCGGAACACGCGCAGAAAAGCATAGGGCTGTATATCGGGGAGCAACTGCCAAGGTGCACATCGGCAGACATTTTGGTGGAGAGTGGAGCCGGAAAGATAGGATGGCGCCCGGTCATTAAATCGAAACGCTCCGACAAGGCCGAGAAGCGGGGGAAGAAATAGAAGAAATAATACGCCAAACTTGGGGCCCTGGGTTAAATTGCCAGCGTACAACGATGTGTGGGTTCACGCACCGCAAAGACATTTGGCGAAAAAGCTCAAAGCAACGCCGGCGTTGCGGGAAGCATGACTACTTCTTGAGGTGCCGAAGTCGGCCCGGCACAGAAATTTCGGCGCAAAAGAAAAAAAAAAAGTCAACATTGAAAAAAAACATGTTTGAGAAAGACATGGGAGGAGTTTGGATTTAAAACAAAAAAAGCAAAACATGACACAAGAACTTTGAAACGGGATTAAAGAATACGGGGGCCGCAGAACAAAAAACCAAACGAAAAAAATCGTGGTCCCAGGGGGGACATGGTTTTTGTGGCAGCCGGGGGCCCATTATAATGCATCCAAAGCCCAGGTCCGCGGAAATAGTCGCCCTTGCACGAGATGCCGAAGAGTGATGATCAGTGAAGCGGGAGGGGAATCACACAGACGGCTAAGACCTGGGGGAATCAGAACAGAAGACTCTGAATGGGCCTCAAAAAATAGTCGATCATCATCGCTCCCCAAGGGCTCAAGCGGACTTAAAGCCTGCTCATATTTGAGGACAGGAACCAAAATGGGTCGACAAGGGGAAGCGGAGGAGCCCGGGTTGAGCAGATAGTCAGCCCGAAATCAAGGACTCTGGCGGGATTCGGCGAACTGCGCTTACTGGGGGACGGGCTGCTTAGTGTAGAAAAACCCAGGAAAAAAAAAAAAAAATCAAGGGAGGTATTGGGTACAAAACGGAAAAAAGAGGTTTACAAGTATTTACTCTGGAAATGTCGGGAGGCGCACAATCAGGGCTGTGCTTGTATTGGTTTGGGGGTGTCCAGCCGGATGCCGCAACCGAGGGGGACCGAAGACCAACCTCTCTCACGAGGAAGAAAAAGATCGAAATGGGTGAGAGAAAAAAAGGGGGGTAAGGCCCCTCAGAAGGTGAGAAAATGGAAAAATTTACTCGAAGTTGTTGGAAAAAAAAAAAGCGGAAAAACGGCGGCCGGATGTTTTTTTTTTTTTGAACTGGGAGAAAAGGAGGTCAAGGGATCCTGGTCATTAAACGGAACGTATTGGAGTTAGTTATCCTTATGGACAGGAAAAAAGAAGGACCAAACTCCAAAAAAGAAAACAGGCTTTAGTGAAACAGCTCATGAAGCAAGGACGGTTGGGGAAAATTGGGTTAACGTTTTGGGTCGTCGACGGAGATGGTAGGAAAACGATCAGCAGACAAAGAGGGGGAGTGAGTGTGTTCGATCATACCGAAAAATGCGACAACCCGTTCCCAGAACACCCCGCTTCAGCAAGACCGTTCCCTTCTCAGGGTAAAAAAGACGTGGAAAATAGTGCCGTCGGAGGGACGCCAGGGGGGAAGACTGAAGCCCACGTCAAAAGCATAGATTAGCCAGAGAGGCCCTCCAATCAACCCGGACCCTTCCGAAGGTCCAAAATCGTGGTAGGGAGAGGGTAAAAATAAAAAGACAAAACGCGACAAAAGCGAATCGCGCGGAAGGTAACGCCGGAGCCCTGACCGAGGCCCAAACTTGACGGGGACAATTAGCTAAGGAAGGCTTCGGTGACTTTTGGGTAACAAAGAATCAAAAAATTGCGAGGGGAACATTGGAACACGTGATCGGGGGGGCAAAGTGGCGCATCCGGGGGAGCCATCATCGCGCACCTCCCCAAGGACGGACACTTCCAAGGGCCGTTCTCACAAAAAACAAAAGGGAGGTAGATAAGAATATTGGCGATTAAGAATAGAGACTCACATCGTCAGATTCACAGAGGCCCTAGAAAAAATCAACGAGACAAGGAAAGGGACAATCTCTGAAAATTTTTGGGGGGAAAAAGCGTCGTGGTTGCGCACAAGACCGACAACCGGATAGCACTCTCGTAGCCGGAGAACGAAAAAAAAAAATTATGTGCCTCAAAAGATGTGAGCGAAGGGCGATGGGGAAACTTTGAAGAGAGTAAACCATTCCACCAGAAGTACGTAAGGGGCCCACTGGGAGGTGTGGTCCTTTCTGGAGATAACTCTATTCAGGGGGGAAAAAACCAGGGGGGCAGGCCAAGGTATTCCAAAAGGAAAACGCCCTGCAAGAAAAAACGGTGAGAGGAAAAATAAAGGGGTGCCCAGTGTCGCCCGGGAGAAGCGGTATGCCCTCCGTCAACTAGCAAACCAACCATAAAAACAAAGGATCAACACGTGGTGAGGAGAGCACGAAACTCAAGGTCCCCTCAGAGTCGCAAAAAAGAATGCTCTCTGGGGGGGACAGAAACCGGACGGTGGGGGCATGACATCGAGGGTTCTTATAAGGGGGGGTTCGGGCCGTTGGTTGAATCACCAGTCAAAGGATACGGAAATACATCCACGCTACCGAAATCAACGAGAAGGGAAAAGAACGGAGGGACGGCCCGAGGAGCCAAGCCAGCAATGAAACACCCCGTTGGGGGGCAACAGGGATCGCTAACAGGGGTGAAGAAAGGAGGTGTCCGAGTAAGGGGAGGGGCAGGGCCAAACGCAGGCGGCAATAGGACGAAACCGGCACACCGGTTGGTCAAACACGAGGCGGAACCCTCCCGAAGTGAAAGCTTTAATATTTTCCAACATGAGCGGAAAAAACAGAAGAAAGATTCAAAGGCAAAAAAAAAAAACTGCGGGAAATTTATACTCAAGGAACGAGGAACCAAAGTGTGGAAACGACGAGATTCACGCATCACCCGTCAAAGGGGGGAAACCGAACCAGGGGGTCAGGAAGTCACGAGGTCATAAAAAAATTCACGAAGGAGACAAACCAAATAGGGGAAGGCTAAGAGGCCTTGGAAAAAAAAACCGGCGCCTATCGCATAAAAGCGCAGCCGGTCCCAGCGGGGGTGCTCGACAGAGAATTCCCGGGCCGCGCTACACGGCGAAAGAAGAAAAGATGCGAGCGCAGCCCGAGCATAATGGAAGTAAAACTACAACATGGAACAGGGATCACTCGTGCTCGGGGGGGGGGGGGGGCTACGTTGTTCTGCGCCAAAAAGGGGGTAAGGTAAACTGGTACAAGATGGTCGGGGTACTAAATACCCGACGTTTGCCCTACATATCGGCGCTTATGAGCTCACTTGTGGGGACGAGAAGGGAAGAAGCCAGTGTGCAGGGGGGGCAGCCGAAATGCCCAAAAATTCCGCTTAGCTAAAAAAAAGGGGGGTTAATAAAGGTTGGGCAGCAAAAAAGGTAACGATGAGCACCTGGAACCCCATGGCGTCAAAACTGGGGCAAAAAGTATTTCAAAAAAAAAAGGGAACCGTAGCCTACAAAACGACTCGCTCCAGGTTGTGAGGGGGACAGAGGCAGGCACTGGCAGGACGGATGACTCAAACTACACGCCCCGGGAATCGAAGAAAAAAAGGGTAGTAAACGAAACGAAGACGGAAGTAAGGTCAATCGACGCTTGAGTGAACGCTAAAAATGAAGAGCTTTCCGTAGAAAGGTTTGACTGACCGCGCGTGGAACGAAAAGGCGCACGCGTTTTCGCCGTCGCTTGCTGGCAATTGGCTTGCGGTAATAAATAGCGGTCGGGGGCAGAGAGGAGTTGTATCCGTTGTTAAAAAATGTAAGTCATGATGAAAAACTTAAAAAAAGGTCATCCGAGATCCGGAAAAGGCATTCTCTGGTAGAAATGCGCGGTGGGGAAACGGCAGCGAAAAAAGTAGGCACTGGGAGAGCACAAAGCCCTTGCCTGGGTTCGGGCTTCACCAGAAAATTCACCCACATCCCTATCATATTGAGGACACGAGGGCAGCAGAGCAAAGTGGTATGCCTGAAAAACCCAGTTAATAAAGGATGTGATCGCACATGAAAAATACGCAAGGGTGAAGCGGGGGGGGTCGCAAAAAGGACACTCCCTGGGGGGGGGGGGGGGTGGAAGCTTCCCAAAACAATGGAAAAAAGGGGGAAAACACAACAGAGTTTTGCGAGGAACGCAATTCGGAAGTAGGGAAACCGTAAAAGGGGGGGCGTGAGAGAAGTCGTCCAATTAGTTTTCCAGTCGAGCAGAGGCGTGAAAAGAACGGAGGAGGTTAATCACGTGAAAATAGAGTTACAAACGAGAGACTGACCCATCAATAATGACGCTGTGTGGCCTTTTCTAAAGGAACGAAAAGGGGGGGGCGTAATAGGGCAAAAAACTCGTAGGGACGAAATTCCGATCCCTTCAGTCTCCAGGGCTCACGGTGGAACTCCAAGTGCCTCACGACAAAGATAAAAGGAAAGACGCGAAGTCGTAAGGGATCGAATGATCGAACGGTTCTGGTCAAAAAGTACAGAAAAACAAAAGGGGAGCAGCGGCACCGTGCGCAACACTAAAAGTAAGGACGACCGGGGAAGGAAATAATCAATCCTATGAAGGGAAAGGCAAAACCTTTCAAGGAAAAAAAAGAACAGGCGGAAATAAGAAAACGCATGGGTCCGAACACCTAAAGAAAGGGGGGAGGCCGAAAGCGACGGTGTGGAATCACTCGAGAAACAGGGGAACAAAAGGGAGATGGTAGGGGGAAAAAAGAGAGATCACATCAATCCTCGTATGGGGGCAAAAAGAAACGGGTTGGACGTGAGGGAAAGGAGAAAAAAGGGGGACTTTGCCATGAGGCTTGGCGCTTCGAAGGAGCCGTCTTCTCGCGAAAATGCCAGAAGGGGCAAAAGGGCACGAAAAGCTTCCTTTGTAGTATGCAGCACCGATTGACAGGGGTACCCCAGTCCAAACTAAATTCAAGAAGACGATTCTGCGAAAGGGTAAGAGACCAGGAGAGGCCAGTGCGGGGGGGACCTATAAAACACGTAAATCCTGTGGGCGGAGCCCTACCAAGCCGAAACTTTGGTGAGCGGCCCGCAACGGGGGGGGAAACACTATTAGAGAAGAAATGGACGTAAAAAACCAAAGAGGGGCGTGAGAAAATCTAAAAAAGCATTGGTGGAAGCGCGATGCGATACTGAGCCCGGGGGCTGAAAACAACGAAAATAGTACCTAGGGGCAGCATAAAAACCGCCACCCAAACGAAGATCGGCCGCTAGAGTCAAACTACTTGTCACGGGCCAAACGGCAACAAAAGGTCAGGGATGGGAAAATGAGTTGTAAAGCTTCTAAAAACATAGTCGCTGCCATTTCTGGGGGGAAAAGGGGGCAGAAAACGTGACAGAGGGACCAGAAAACCAAACAGCACACCGGAAAAAGGGGGGGAAGCCCTCCACTTAGGGGGACACCCAGGCTGGGAAACTCAGCAGAATGGGGGGAAAAACAAAGTGGTGTTGCCGCGGACGGAGAAATAACCTTTTCGACAACGCCCGCAGCTCGGGGGGGGGAAATAAAACACGCGGAAAAAAAACCAGAAGGGGCGTGGGGGAATAGCAACAGAACCTACTATCGTGGCTTCGCGGGGCATGGCAGCGCGACGACCACCAGCATGAAGAGGACGATTGAGAACAAGGTTTCGCGGCTAAGGACTACCGAGAAAAAGACGCGTGCGTTTCTCATACAAGAATTGCAAGCGGGGGGGGGGCCCGAGCAGATTGGAAAAGACACAGCATAAGGGAGCACCGAACGCGGCCTGAAAAATTCCACGCGGGAACGGCAGCCCCCAACGAAACAAACGAAGAAAAATGAAGAGGCCAAGCTGGGGTTCATTGCGGTCAAAGAAGGGGCAGGGGGTAGTCTTTGGGGAAACAGCTGTCATCGGGAATCGTCTTCGGACCGGGGTCTGAGGGCGACCGTAACTGAGGCACAGGAAAGTTCAAAATCGCGTTTTGCTCGTAAGTCGAAAAGTAGAGGAAAAAGGTGGGTAACAGCCAGGGGAGTCTGAAAGTAGCCGCTGCGACAAACGGGAGGAAACGGGGGAAATCCGGAGACTAGATGTGGCGAAACGAGGCCTACCAGTGCTGGGTCCTCGGACCGGCACCAAATCTGCGCTAGGATAAGGGGGGAGGGGAGAATCAGCGCCTCAAAGAACCGGAACAGGGGTCCACGCAGCGAGGGAAGGGTGGTAGAGGAGGGGTAGCGGGAGTGCTCCACAATTTCACTCTAGGCCACCGTGGGCGAGGAATAAATGCCAATCTTCAGAAAACGACATTCTTAGTTTGAAACACCTCGGAGGCTTCGTATTTGTGATGAACGCATACAGAAAAAACATTGTACCAGGGGGGGGCAAGACCCACATCAGAGATGGTGAGCCAGGTGCACGATGAGTGGGGGGGGAGACACGCGAAAGGGAGGGGGCCTAAAGGGCCCAAGTTCAAGAAGCGGGGCAGACAGAATCGCCGGGGGGGGGAAAAAATCTAGCTTTGGCGCGCTTACCTCAGACGTTGGGTAGGGGTCCTTCGAAAACATTCGGGGCGCGGCCCAGGGTCGAGCAAAAAAAGTGGAGGAAAAAACAGCCCCGGGGTGAGGTCATCTCCTGTCAGGATCGTGAACAGACAAAAAAACAAGAGTCGGATATTCAGGAACGGTAAGAACGGGAAGGTAGCGGAGAGCAGGGTTGCACACTATCTGCGCAAAAACGACCGCTCCAGAAAATCCCAGCGTCAACCGTGAACGACTAAGGACGGGTTCAAGCACAGAGGAGGAATACAGGAGGGGTTTCTGAGAAGTGTTTGCAGCGAGCCAGGAATCTTGGAACAAATATGTCATCTTCGCTACCCAACCCAACCCTCTTGTTGTAAATAAAAAACACGGGGGCTGCCGGGTGGTTACTGGCCTACCGCCGGGCTCACCGCGACAGACAGTTACGGGGGGGTCCGGGAGGCTTCAAACGGGCAGAAGTTGTACTGGCGAGCATCCCTCAACGAGCCCGGAACCAGGCCGGTTTACACTAGGACAGAGCCGGAGGGACTCAGGCAAGACAGGAATTACAATCGCAGTCTCGGGTACAGGGTCGACTATGACGACGGAAACGGGGAAAGAAAAAAGATCGACCTGTGCCCGGACTCTTTCTCAGAGATACCTCCTTGGCGAAAAGAGGAGGGAAAGAGGGAAGTACAACATGTACGAAAAGACAGAGGCGTGTATTGTTGACGATCACAAAACGAACTGGAAAGGGAACAAGGATGAGATCTGGGCTGCGGTAGGACACAGGCCCGACCCCTCTTTCCCCAACAGGGTCGCCAGGAAAATAAAAAGGGGACCTAGCGAAAGCGAGTTAGAAAATGAGGGGGCTTCTCGGGGTTCTCCCAGCAACGTCAAACAGGCGAAAAGTTGATATATGAATTCCTATGACGGGAACCTCCAACCCGAAAGGGCGATGAAAGTCACGGAAAAGGAGGGCAAACCAATTTGGACGGAAGAAGTCACAGAGGACAGACGGAAATGCGCTATCCATAAATGCAGAGCTGACTTTTGCAGGCCAGTTTGCTGCGCAAAAACCGGGAAGTATGAAACAGGAAGGAAGGGGCGATCCGGTGAAAAGTTCTTGTGCGCACAAAAAACACGAGGCGAAAACGAAGGGGAGGCGGGCCAGTGCAGGAGGGCGAAGGCCTGTTAAGGGAAAAGAAGGGACTCGGTCTAGCCTCGGGGGGACGTGAAGACCCCCCAAAAAAAACGGTTCGGACCAAAAAACACAAAAGGAGAGGAGGAAAAAAAAGAATAGCTTAAAGGCTGAAGGTAAGATGCCCTTCATTCGAAAGACGACAGCGAAGAGCCCCGAGGGGTACATTGTGATTCATTGACAACGGTTGTTCGGAGGGGGAGGAATGGGGGGGGTACATAAAGGACAACGTATCAAAAGCCCTTCCATTCACACCTAAGGGAAGGGCCGAGAGAAAGTGGCCTCGAAAAAAAGATAGATCGTGAAGGGCAAAGTGGAGGAGGTTTGAAGGATTAAACAACTTCCATAGATCGGGAGAGGGACTCGGCGATGCGAACCATGGTGGTACCGAGAAGTCGTTTACGCCAGGGGGCACTGTCTGGGGTAAACCTGCCCTACTCAGAATCAAATCGGCCGGAGGAAACTGTATCCACGTGGAAGGGTTAGCTGCGCGGCATCGAAACGCGACCGATCGATCGAAAAGGGGGAAGAGAAAGATATAACTGACACGAACAGCTGCATGGGCCTAGAAAGGAGGCAGCGCTCTCCGGCAGCAAGGGGGAAATGGAGCATGCGAGGATAATCGGGAGGGGATTGTGGCCTCAAACGGAGGGGAACGCGCTCCAATCAATGCGACTTTCCAAGTCGATGGGAAAAGTCTCCAAAAAGACCGATTCAAAAATTAATATAGCAAATGAAGAGTGGGAGAGTGGAAAAGAGACGGTGTTTGCAAGGAAGTGGGGGCGTTTAAATGTAGAGTCGTCTGGAAGGATAAACCACCTCTTCCCCGGGTGGCAAAAAACGGATAGGACGCCTCAACGAACGAAGGGACCGCTTACCCAGATGGGGGACAAGGATGCGTGCGCTTACGTAGACTTGTTCTGAGCCGTCTGCGGCCTCTCCCGGGGGGAAAAAAAGAAAAAAGTTGACGATAAAGTGTCAACCCAGGGATCCTCCAAGGGTCAGACCCAGGGGTCAAGAAGGTCCCGTGACATATCTCGGGGGGGTGTGACGGGGAAAGACTACACGGGGGAGTGGAGTCAATATCGCTTTCAATCAGGCAGGAAAGGAGGCTAAAAACAACTGGACAGCCGCTTTAACAAGCTTCAATCTACAAAGCCTCCACTTCGGTGTTTGAACAGGCAACACGAGCAGGCAAGAATGGCAGTAAAAAAAATGAAAATGCGGTTCATGGCGACGGTGTTGCTAAGAATTGTCGTCGTTGTGAGACGAGATTTAAACAGGTGGTGTGGCTGGCGTAGTAAAGACCCCAGGAGGTGCAAGCAGATAGCAGAGGGCTGCGGGGGTGTGGGCGCACGGCACCCATATGTGAACAGACTTAGCTCCTGAAAAGCCTTGAAGAGCTGGCTTGCCCAGGGGCTCGGGACTAGGTCTCGAAGTTTGCTTTATTATACAGCGACGCTTACGGCATCGGGGAAGCTTGAATAACTTAGACGGCCGCATACGGTAGAGTCGGAGGTAAAGGCCTGGAAAGAGGAACAAGTCCTTGGGGCTAGAGGGGAACAGTATGACCCGGTAGTACCATAAGGTCGGACAGAGCGGCAGGGAAAAGACTCGAACTAGCCCTTCCGCCGACTTAAGCGTAAAAGCTATAGTAAAGCGCCGATCGGGAAAACCAACACCCCGGGCTGGGGGGAGGGGGACCGAGGGGGGGAAAACCTGCCCACGTCAGGGGGAGCGAGACAGTGTCTTAAGGTGAACGAGGTCTGGGGGCATTTCGACGTCAAGGATCGGGGAAAGGCGCCAAACGGAACATTTGGGAGAGGAAGATGACAGACCGCGACACCGGCAATCAGGAAACTTGGCAGGTTCGATGGTGCAAAGGACCACGAATTAGCAGCGTTCGGAGAGGAAAGACAAGAAAATAGTGGGAGACCACAGGGGGTCAAGGAAAAACCGAGCACGGGAAATTTACGTCAGGGAAGGCAGCCCGGATGGACAAATTGGTAAGGATGCTGAGCGCGGACGGGACCAGGTGGGGCAAATCAGAGGAAGGGGGGGGGGATTTTTGGCGTCCAGGTTCATGGGAGGGAAGGCGCCCCCAAACGTTCCACCGGAAACAGTTCAAAGAAAAAACACATGCAGATGGGAATGGGTTTATTTTGACGCAGGAAGACAGGGAAAAAAGGAACTTCGGGTTGGAAAGCTAGTGCGGGGGAGAAGAACTGTCAGGGAAGAGTCAGGAAAAAGAGAGGACGTCAAAAAACGGCACGTAAATCCGGGGAAAATAGGGGAAAACGAAAGAGGGGCCTCCGGCCATACTCCCTCTAAGATGGTTTAGGTTGGCGCCCCGGCATTTCAAAATAGTATAGCCGCAAGACGGCGGGGGGAAGTCGGACGCCCAAACGGGACCATCCCCCATAGCTCCCGGGACGATTGGTACGGCTGAAGCGGTGGTGCCGGAAACCGACAAGACCAGAGGTCAAAGACAACTATCTGGAACAGTGCAAAGGGTGAATGAGGGGGGACAAAGTCGTAGAGCAGGGAAAGAAAAGGAGAAAATCAGTCAAGCACAAAAGGGGCATACGCTGACTCTCGACGCTAACGACGACCTCCGACCGCAAAGAAGGAAGCAACAGGAATTGGACGAAACGCCAAACCTGTGAGGTGAACCGGGAGCTTTGAGGGGGTATCACTCAACAGAAAAGCATTGGGACAAAGAGAGGGATTTCAATGGGAGATCGGTTCTACAGGACTCACAAAGGTGGGGAAGGAGGAATTCACTGTCAATGGTACCGTCGGCTCTGTCAGGAAGGGGGGAGGGGAGGGTTTCGTGGGTGGCGGACTGAGCGTATCCTGAGGAAGGGGGGGGGGCTCCCGGGTCCCGAGGAGAAAACTTGGGGGGATACCCTGTACTCGATGACGCGGACCACCCACCATAAGAGATAAGAATCCGCTCCCTTATCGTCGGAACGGAGGGGAAAGGACGGGCGGGGAACAAATCGGATGAGAAGAGGGGAATGTTGAGAGAGAACCGGGGGAGATCTCCTCAATGAAGGGGGAGGTTCCAGGGCCCGCAATCGGTACGGGGGACACGGCTGGATGACTAACAGTCGCAAAAGGCTGAAAAAGAACAAACCCCAGAATTTGGGTGGGAAAAGGGGACATATCTCCGGAATCGCAATTGAGCTACAACACGCGAAAAACGGAGTTGGGTACGAAGACGGGCGTCCGGATACGGGAAAAACGCCCAGGGCATGGGTTTCTCCCCCAACTGTCGCTGGCAGCCACCAAAGTTCCGGGTTAAAACGTGAGGCCAAGCGATTGTTGAAAAAGAGACTAGATCTGCTGTGTGTTGACACTGGGCAGCAGTGGAAAGAAAGATCTCAGAGCACCCAAGGGCCAAACAAAGAACCAACGAAGACGATTTGGATGGTCGCCGAAAAAAATTGCCCGAGCCGCGGACATTGTAAATGGGCAGTAAAAAAGACGGGGCAGAAAAAACGGTCAAAAAAATTGGGGCTGTCGAAAAGACGACTCCTATACGTGGCAGCGAAAAGCCCTCGAAGAGGAGGGCACCTCCAGAAAAAAGGGAACGTGATCGATGCGTCCAAAACGCAGACTCGTGGGGGTTCAGACGCAAGAACGCGTCAATGCAAACCGGATCGCGGATTTTAGGGCCAACTGTTTCAAAAAATCGGGGGGAAGCACCGCACCCCGGTAAGGCGGGTATGACCAGCGAAGATAGATGGGACCCGAACGCGGGTTAGGCCATAGAAGCAAGGGGGTGCGGAACATCTACAAAAAGCGCGAGAAGGTTAGGTCCCGAAGACAAACGAGCGGCAAGTCCCAGAAAAGGCGACGAATAGAAGGCCTCAAAAGGGGGAAAAAAGTGAGGGAACGGCGGAAGATCTCCTGGGACTGAGGCAGGGCGTCCCCGATCCCACGGTTCGAGTTGGGAGAACTAGCGATAACCGGGAAGCCCCCGCCACGAAGCCTCCCAACAAGAAAACAGAGAAAAGGCCAGAGTGAAAAGACGGGAAAAAGAAGTCGCCCCAAAGAGGGGAGGTAAGGTGGTACCATGGTCGGGCCTCCACGAAAAGATGTCTATGGTGAGCTGACAAAACAAAAGGGGCAAGCTCCAGCCCCGAGGGCCGCTCACAGGCAAATTGTCAGCCGACAGGACCGGCGGCCCCAAAATTTTGCTTGGAGTAGGCTCGAAGATTCAAAGAAGGAGGCCGGCACTGATATTAAGGAAACCAAATGGGGGGGGGGGAGGGGATAAACCATGGAAGAAAAACGGGGCACTTGTGGAAGGTGGGGGCAAAGAACAATAGGGAGAGAAAGAGGAGCAAGGTTCAAAAGACAGGAAAAAGAAAAGGTGGTTTGTAGAAGGAATTTAGAAGAGAGACGCGTAGAAAGCGGCCGGTGACATCTAAAAGGGCAAACCGATTCTGAACCAGGAAGCTAGTCTTTAGGCGGCACCCTCGGACAATCGAAGGGACTGGAGTCGTCAAACCGAGGTCAGCTTCGGGGGGGCTGGAGAAACCGCAAACGGTGCCCGAAAAAAAGTTATTTCGTCCGAAACTGAAAAAACATTCTAAACGGAAGGCCGGGAAGGCCTGGGGTTTTTGGAGAAAGAGCTCCAAGCGGGCTGCCGGGCAACATCAACCCCGGAAGCAGGTCGGGGAACATCGTGCTGTCAGGAGATCTGGCACAATAATAGCTAACTGGGGGGGGAGGGGAAGTCTCAGCAGGTGTAGAAAAAAACGGCGGAAGTGTGGGCGGGAAGATATTCCGGGGGAAAAGCACCGACCTCAGCAAGCTCAGTGATTGGTTGAAGATCAAGACGCATTTGCCGAAAACTAGATGCAACGTGGGGGCGGGCATACATAAAAGGGCACTGGGACTGAAAACCGATGACGTCTCGCGGGAGGACCTGGATGGTAGTTAAGACTTCGGAAAAGGTCACGGGGAAGTGAAGAAAAACGGAAACCAGATAAAACGTAGAAAAGTGCTCAAAGGAGGGGGGATGGAGCCATGTAAAGAGGCGCGCACTTGAGGCGACCGTACGTAGGCGGGGAAGGAGTCAGAATGCTGAACTCTCTGTGGTCGCGGGGAAACCTTCGGAGAGAAACCCTGGCTTATACGTGGGAAAATAAGTGTCCGCTGTAATGAAGAGGCCTGGTAGGGGCCTAATGGACACGTGGGCTGGGAAGAAGTGAGAACCGTGACAGGAAAAGAGGGAAAGGCCCAATAATCTACATGAAGGTCAAACAATCCCCGACACGAACCTTTTTGGTCGTCGGGACAAGTTGCAGCCAGGACGGATTTTAAAAAAAAAATAGCCGTCACCATAGTCCGTCGAGAAATCCCTAATTCTTAGCGGAAAAACAAATATTGAGGACGCCCCGGCCAGAGGGAGATGCAATCCTTGAGGGGGGGTTGTGCGAACATTCCCAAAGGAACCGGGTGGAAAGAAGGAGAAAGCCGGTCCCGGGCGGTGAGGGGACTAGAGAAAAAGGGGGCCTTAAATACCCACTAAGTCTCTGTCGAAACAAACCAACTATTTAGGATAAGAAAGAAAGAAAAAAAAAGAGAAAGGGGACGTTTACCAAGGACGGAAACATCGAGGTCCCGTCCACCGGGGAAAAAAAAAGGGCAGGTCACTTTGTCTCCTTTCACTGGGACAACGCTCGAGATTGTGGCGCACCGACACAACGGAGAAGGAACTTCAAGTATCCGCCGGGTGCGAAAAAGACATATGAAAGAAGGATGTAAAGAAAAGGAGAAAAAAAATGGGAAAACCCTTCAAAGGCCAAGAGAAAATAGGGAGAAAGTGTCCGAAAAAACGATGGCGATGAAAAGGGGGGAAGGGATTGAAAGGGTGTTATCCCGGGGTCCTTACGGTCGGGGATGAACGTTAACCGGGGCCAAAGTCCTCACGGGTCTGCGTCGAGGGACCTTCTCCAAGGCGAAAAGCGGGGAAAAGGAATTCGAGTGGACAGACGATACTCAGATCTCAGGGGCTCTACTAACTTGACGGTTACGAGGACAGATCGAAAAAAGGTCAAGCAGGAATGGAAGGAGCCTGGGAGGGTGTCAACTTAGGGGGGGAGGGGCCGGTTTCGCCTTTCCCGGTCACAGAACGTGCGTCAAAGAAAACTGCCTCAAGCAAAGGATACTCGAAAAAGCACCTAAGAAGGGCGGCCGGGGAACGAGCCTCCATACCATTCCCAATGCATGAGAACGCAGGGGAGGGAGAGAGAAAGCTTGGCAGAAGACAAGATGAGGGGAAAGTGTGCGGCCGCCCGCGGGCCATCGACGAAAACAAGGAGTGCCGCACCTTGGGAGGCAAACGCGGACGGCGCGAAGTTACATGGTGCCAAAGCCTCTAACAGGCCAGCACGAATTGCGGAAAGCGAAGGGAGGAAAAGTGACGCCACGGGCACGCAACCAATCATGAGCACTACCGAAGGGGGTACCCGCTCGGCCCAAAGCGGTAAGGGGGAAAAGTTGAAAGGGGAAAATATCCTAAGATCATTCCAGGACGTCGACGTCCACGGGGGAGAGGAAAAACTGCACGGGATAGAAGAGCAGGCCAAATCGGGGAGAATGGACCTCTGGGCCGGCACTGCCAACACTGAAAAAAATCAGAAAAGGGAAAAAAAAATAAGAAAAAAGAGGTAGAAAACTACCGCGGTGAACGTTCTACTGAGAGTAATAGTACCGCAGCGACGAAAAAAAAAAGGGCTAAAGGGAGACAGGGATTCACATGAACACTTCAAGTCTCCTGTTTCTCCCAGGGGTCGCCCGTGTTGTTAGGGGGACGCCCGGGGAGTTCCGTGGGAAAATCAGGGAACGGGGGATAAAATTGTACCCATAAGGGGTTGTGCACAAAGATTTAAGCGGATGCGTGGATCGGAATCTCCGCATCTCGAGAAAAGGGCAGTGGAAAATGCAAGGCGGGACTGGCAAAAGGAAGTGACTAGAAGCAGTCTAGAAGGTGGCTTGAAAGAGGGGGGATTTTGCAATGAGAGACCAAGACCTTTACACCAGGGGGGTGGTCGAAGCAGATATAGGAATAGCGTCCAGGAGATAGTTCCGGCGTCTTAAAAAGGGAAGGCATAAAGCCGGGCCGGAAAGGGAAAAATGTCTTTGGAGAGCTAAAGAAAGCACGCACTGAGTATCAAAACGAAGAACGAAAAGACCGGGAAACGCAGACAAATCCTACCGGTAGAAGGGGAAACGCGGCGGCCCCACCAGAAAAAACACACACCACGCACACAGAGGCCACAATAGAGTCTATCGCAAATGGGAACCTGGTAGGAACTTGAGGACACTCTGGAAAAAGGCCGGGTCAACTTTAAGGGAGCTGACCTTCAGGATTGACTATCGAATCATCGGCACGCACGCTCTTGGCTCGGGGGGGGGGTTGGGGGGGGGGGGGGAACCGACCAATCAAACGGGTCAGGGAGACGGGCACTGCTCAAACAGGGGGAACCCTTGGCAGTGGGACAAGGGAGTGCGGTCGAAGAGCTTTGAGGGCCCAGTCAAGGGGACCTCCTTAAGGGGGATCGGCTTCACTAATTCAAAACAGAGCGAGGGGGAGGAAAAAGCAACCTAGTTAAATTTGTTAACAACCCCGGAAATTCATGGAAATGTGAGATGGTGACCCTGGGTATTGTCTAAAACTAGAGAAAAGGGGTGATTGGGGGAAAAAAAGTGGAAGTGCGTGAAGAAGAGCTCTATGCTGGAAGCCAAGTGGTGCATGGGTTAACGCAAGTGTTAACTCACTCGAATGGGAATCAGGGTTACCAAGTAAACGGGGGCAAGTGGGCAAAACGGGTGGGGGGGCCTGGTCCTACGCCGCTCTTCCCCCACCCAAAGAAGCTTGCGAATACGTGTCATACAGGGAGCCAAACCAGTTGTCGAGACTCAGTACACAACTGGTCCTTTTAGCCGTGAGGGCGGTTTCGACCGGCAAAACCGAAAACGGTGACCCTCCGGAGGAAACCAATCGCAAGGTCTATTTTGCTCAAGAAGTCCGAGACAAACAACACACAAGAGAAGGTGAAGAAGGCGTGAAGGTAAGTTCGAGAGAGAATTGAAGGGGGGTTTCAGGGTTGAAAGTTGGCGGTCACAGCAGGATGAGAAGGGAAAGACTAGAGAAAAACGGGAGCCCCTGAAAAGGAAAGTTCAGAAGGGGATAACGTCACCAGAACCTGGGAAACCCGGCAAGAAACGCCAGACGAAGTCCTCGGACAGAAAAAGGGAAGGGACAGACCAAGGGGTGGAGGACCCGAAGTGCGTTCTGAAGAGCAAAACAGATAAGGAAGGTAGAGATCAAAAAGACCATCGCTTTCGTAATCAAAAACTAAGGGGGGGGGGGGGAGAACGATTCGAAAAATAAAGGCGGGGTCCTGTAAATTTCATAGACGTTTCGGATCAAAAACGAGTAGTTAGGGGGAAACGGACGGGACGAAAGTGAGAAGTGATGGGGAGCTGGAAAATCAAGTGAATTACTAAAAACTGTAAGTGAAACCAAGTCTAGAGAGAAAGCATTCCAAGGCGAGAAACGTAGCCCGACGCCAGGGGGCGCAGAAACCACAAGGAAAAAAATAAAAACCCCCGGGGAAGGGGGGGGGGGGTCCCATCAGCCGTACGGGACCAAAGCGAGAGAGGGTGAGAATTAATCCTAACTCGAAAAAACTGAGAAAAAAAAATTAACAAGAGAGATTTCTGGGGGCATCGTGTTGAGCAGTATTGACGGGTCATAACACACACGGGCCGAGGGGGAAGGGAACGGGGGCGGACTGTGACTCATGAAAAATACAGTGGAAAGACTCAGTACGACTGAACGTAAAAACAAGGTCACAAACTGAAAATTTAAATGACCCTTGGCAGGCTAAAAGAAAGCCTACCCACATCTGCTTTGGGAAAAGGGGTGCCAGTAAAGAGGAACGGGCCCAAACCAGGTCGGTGGGAAAAAAAAGCCATCACGTCTATTGTTCTCCACGGCAAAGGAACTGTAGGGAGCAAAAAAAAGCAGCATAAATGGGAAATCACTCCCTGGTGCACCCTGGCGACAAAGTCACGGGTCGAGAGGAAGAGGGAGAGACAGGAGGAGGTGGAATTTCCGCCGTGACGCCCTAAGCGGCCCCAGGTGAAAGGGGGGGGGGGGAGGGAAATCGACCTCCAAGTGGAGGGCTAATGACTGGGGAGGAGGGGGGAAGATGGAACAAAACAAAGCAGGAAGGGCGAGGAATTCAATGGTTCCGCGCACCTTCGCGCTATAAGGACCGAATAACCCCAGGGCAGCCGAACTTGCGATCCAGGCAACAGCAAGCCGGCGTCCCCACTCTGACAGGGGGGGGAGTACATAGGAAGGAACTTCGAACCAAAATTGCCTTCTAAAAAGTACCGGGGAACGGGGGACCGAACAACTCGAAAACCCGATTAGGGAAAAGTATGTCCAACGGCCAACTTCTGTCTGGCCCGGCAATAATCTCGGGGTCGAGCGGATGATTAAGAAGGGGGAGCCGTTTTAAGAAAAACAAAAGGGTCACGGTAGTGCAAATGACGCTGGTGTCCGCCCCGGGTCTGCAAGCGCCCTCAAGAAACAGCCAGAAACGACAGTGCAAAAGACAGACGAAATCAGACCGGAGACCCCACGTTCGAACGCTGTGGGTAAAGGGGTCCGACATGGGCGACAAAGTAACGACAGGTCACACAGGAACAGCCACAGGAAAAAGGGGGGAGGTACAACCGCCAAGGCTGTTCGGCACGTCGGCGACCCCCAAGGGCTCCCGGGGCGGAAACGAGAAAAGGGGGGGAAGAAAGCCGGAAACGGAGGAGAACATCATTGTAGGGAATTAACGGGAAAGAGGGGAAGTCAGAGAACAAGGTTTAAAGGAAACTCGGAGCAGACAACAAACAATCGGGGGGATCTAATGAGCAAAAACCGGTGGCTTCCAATTGTGTGTCGGGACCGGCCAGGGTTATGCAACAGAGATGCGCCCTATGGCGACCC
>Ga0179593_1628315_pt1 | contig 18984 bp, 17 predicted proteins | sample CZODoug2_1_08_16_FD_185931 | JGI IMG/M metagenome (GOLD analysis project Ga0179593, IMG submission 185931) | Vadose zone soil fungal communities from Angelo Coast Range Reserve, California, USA - CZODoug2_1_08_16fungal (PacBio error correction) | ecosystem: Environmental > Terrestrial > Soil >...
AAAAGGTGGGGGACCCGCAAGGGACGCGCGGAAAAACAGCGCACCTCCTTCCGGGGGGGGGCGGCACTGTCAGTGGAAAAAGAGCCCAACTCCCCGGGGAGCCACTCCAAACGGCTTCGTTTCCCCGGACATTCGAAGAAGACCGAAAAGAGCGGCGGGGCCGAGGGGTGAATTGAAAAACCGAGTCAAGGATCAGATGCCATTGATCACTTAACGGAGGCCCCCTTGAAAGTTATTTCGACCGGAGAACCGGATCATAGTAAAACACAGCCACGTCCCGGAATTAGAAGCTTTTTCTAACCCTCGAGAAAGGCCAGTTAACTCAGAATATATGAAAAAGGGTGCAAGTGTAGTTTTCTCCTTGAAAAATTACCATAAGAAGGAGGGCCCGTGAAAGGAATTTCGGAAAAAAAATTTCAAGTGAAGCGGTTGAAATACCTTTTTTTGATTCAATGTCGCTTTCGGAGGGAAGAAGGAGAGTTAGAGGGGGTATTCTAAAGGGGTGTGGAAAACAACCACACCAGGAGAGTAAAAGAAAAAATGCCCATGGTGGAGAACTTCTTATCCACTCAGAAAGAGGTCAAGAATTCCGCACAGGGCCTGCCCCCAGACCCTCGGATATGGGTTTCAAAAAAAAAATCAAAGGAAAGATTGAAAGGGGGAGGAGGGGCTCATCCCACGCCGAATAAACCTAGACCAATCCTTAATGGGGGCCTGGATAATGGTCAACAAACAATGGCACCTAGGAACTCTGACGAAAAAAGAATTTTAAGGGTTAATTTTTCAAATATGGGAGAAAAGTGAACCGAGACTTTGGTTTACCCAAATCAAAAAAAACTTTCATAGGCACCCTCGGGAAACCAACGCGTCTTGCCTACAGCTCCTCTAAGAACTGCATAACTCTCCCCGAGCGTGTATAAGGAAAACCGGGAAGAACGGAATAGAAAAGTTAGACGCGCGTGAGGAAAGTCAGGGGCGCGCAGCGAAAAAGAACCATGGCCCTCAATCTGAAGGAGTCAGGTCCCGTAGTTGATCAGAGTTATAGGTCAGACTTCAAACCGCACTAGAGATTCGAGGTCCGCGAGGGGAGGGGGGGATCTGAAAATCACGGTAGATTTCCCTTGTCGTTCCTGAACGCATCATCCCAGCAACCCGAGAGAAAGGGAGAAAAAGTTCAAAAGGGGGAACGTCTCGCGAGGTTCATGGAAAATTTCTTCGGTCGTGGAAAAAATGAAGGGCGCAGGCGAGAAAAAAAACATGGAGGATATCTTCCGGCATTGTGGACGGGATTGAGGGAAAAAGGCCTGAAAAAAATCTTGGAAGGACTGAAAATTTGAGACTGCTAGAGGGATCGGCATCTTTCTTCGAATACCTGCCATTACGAAGAAAGATAGAGGGAAACCACAACGGGTCCAAAGGAGGCATGGAAAATGGTAATAATCAAAATCAAGCGTCTAGCCTCCGAAAAGAAGAAGCCACCAAAATTCTGGATCACCCAGGGCCTGAAAAATGGGGGAAAAAGAAAAACGCTGCAACTCAAGGCGTCCACTTGGGACTCCAGGGAAAGATCCCCAAAAGTGAAAAAATTCGACTACTCAGTTGACTCCCTTTGGCCTAGGAACCTCCCTCTGCTCAAAAGGTCACAGACTCAGGAAAGCAATAAAAAAGGCCGGAAGCTTAATTGCCTCCGCAGAGAATAATATCGGGACCACCGCTCCAGATATACGATTCTGAGACGTTGGGACGCCCCTCCAGATCTAACTTTAAACCCCTTTCCTACCTGAGACTTCAAGTAATCTTGGGGGTCAGGGCAAGTCGCGGAGTAAACGTCCCCGCGCCAAGAACTCATGAGTGTCCGAACCAATGTAAAAAGATCCTCTTCTTTCTTAGAGATTTGACACTAGGCCTAGACTCCTCGACTGATCCAGATGATAACTCTCTTCGGAAAGCAGGGATGTGGATTCAGGTGAAGTCCATGTTGTTTCCCCGGGGGCTAAAGGGGAACTAAGCAAAAGGAGAATTTTTAGATCCAAAGACCGGACGGGACCCTGCAGGGCTGGGAGGACGTGAGCTTGAAGAATGTACCACAGGGCTCTGCCCCGGCATGCGTCTTTGAAAATCATCGAAGAGAACTTTGGAATATAACAGGAGTTTACTTACACTGGTTGGGACCTTTGGTGACTGAAAAAAAGCCTTCCTCATGGTGGTAGGTGGACCGAGTATTTGGGCAATAAAAGATTCCTCGGCAGATCCCGCACTAGGGCTGGAAGTCGTTCCCTAAATGCTTTTGTGGAGGTTCTCAATGGGAGATTTAAAGTCCCGATAGAATTCGAGCGTCTCCGAACTAATCAAATTCTGAGAAAAAGAGTCAAGAAACCCCTTCCGGGAAGCCCCTTACTTACGCAGAAGTCGCCGAAACTGACATTTGACGTGCGCGGCTGCCCTCTCCAAACGAGGGGTCTTCAGGGGTCCTGAAAAAAAATTAAAAACTACAAAAATTCATCTCACTTGCGTGTCAAGTCTTAATTTTTTGAAAGGTTTCTTTTACCAGGATTGGGGGAAAGCAAAAAGAATTTGAGTCCGAGTTGACGATGATCTATGAGGGTCCCGGTACTGTTTCACAGAATACAAATTTGTGAACTTTGAAAAAAGACACTAACTGTGGGTCCCTCCCTACGAGACAGGAAATCCAAAATGAAAAGCTTTGGCCGACGAGCGCACCGAAGGGGGTTCGGAGACCTCCCCCTAATTGGAGTAAAAGCTCTTATCCTTGTAAAAAAAGGGCCCAAGGATTCTCCAAGGACCTAGGAACGGACCTGTTCTAGGCTCGTTGCCCGGAGAAGGATCCATCCTCGAGTCCGGAGTTTTCTCTGGTCAATTAGAGGGGTGGGGGGGGTGGCAGGGGGTTCCCTTTGCAAGGATTGCGCAAAAAAACTTTGTATATCTTGACCCCCCCCTTCTTATGAAGGAAAAAAGAGAGAGGAAGGGGAGAAATCCAGAGAATTTAATCTAGAATCTGAAAGGAAATGGATTAGGGTTCAAGGGTTCCATGAAAGCACTCCGAAGGAGGCTCCGAGGGGGGATCAGCCACGAATTCTTGACCGTGGACCGCCTAAAGAAAAGAATGGTCTTTGGAAAGGGATACTCGAGCCTCGATCGCGAATGGGAGAAAAGGGAAAGGGAAAGCTCTACAAGGCCGTCGCCGTGCCCTTCAAAGGTATCGGTATTTGGACACCTTACAGGAGGCCCGAAGATCATCGAAAAAATTACCTACATTAAAGCGATGGGCCAAGGAGGGCCCCCAGGCTATAAATGAAAAGAAAAAACAGAAAACACTCTTCAAATTGGGGCACTTGGGGCGGTGAAACCATCTCCACTTATAATAGATCGACGGTTCGAAAGAAGAGAGCAAGAATTCAAGGCCGGTCTAAGAGAGCATTTTGATTAGCTTTCGGGGAAGGAGAAGAAGGAAGACTCTGTGGAGGAGCAAGAGTTTTCAAATCAGAAGCAAAACACACAAATAGGTCAACACATGAAGTTTCCTCCCTGGCAAATGAGGGGGCCCCCAAGCCCTTCCGTCACCTGCGACCCCCCGTGGCCGTATACGAGGTACAAAAAGGATTTAACTTTGCTCAAAATGGTATCTCAAGTCCAAGGAACTTGGCGAGCTCGACACGAAAAAATCAGCCTGCATCACAGGTCCTCTAAAAGCGTGGGCAAAAAAGGAACCTAAACAGAACAAGGTTTGGGCAGGAAGGGGGTACCAGGGTGACCCGCAACCTAAAAAAAGGAGAGGGGGCTTATTGGTGCCACCCGAACCCAGAACTAGCCGCAATGGTCACGCAAGATGCGAACTACACCCTATACCAATGGAGAACCGGAGAGAGTTCTAAAGCTTAGTAAATTCGTAGTAGTTGACTAAAAGCCTCAGAGATTCTATGCCGTCCGGAACAGATTTCGGAAGGTGAGTTCGCGCCAATAGACCCACGGCAGGGGGGAAGGTGAGTTCATGGAGAAAATTTCGAAACGCACTTCGGGTTGTCGGTCAAGGTTAGGGACCGCGAAGGAGATAAACGAGAGGCCGCGTCTAACTGGGAAAGGATAAAAGACAGTGCAGAGAGGGTCGCCGAAGTACAGCAGAACCCCAGCCCGGAAGAGTCGACAGGGGTGGGTAAATAGCGAGCATTGCCGCAGCGTAAACACACCGAGAGCCCGGAGTCGATTGATGGCTTTTTACTGCGCGCTGAAGTTGCCGATTGATGGTCTAAAGGAGAAACCTCAGGCAGAGCAGGTCTAACTGACAGGGGCTGGTTGCGGGAGAGGGAAATCCGTATGAGAGTGAAAAGGGAATGTCGGAACGACGGGGTTCTCTCTCAAAAAAAAACGAGGGATCGCTGTCACGGGAAGGGGGACAGTTAAAGAAATCATATCAGGCCAAGAAATCCAAACCCTATTCTTCGAGGAAACAAGGGGGGGAATCAATGCGCTAGAAAGAGGACTCGGCGAAACAGGTAAGGTCGCCCTATCATCGAACCCATCCGGAGTTTCCATGGGGGCCCTGCGCCTAACTCTAGGGGGGCCAGAAACCCATGGGTAATTATGGAACCAGCTCTTCGGCATCAAATTGTTCCAAGGGGCCTCGAAATCCTAGAAGCCGGAATTGAAGTCTGCCTACATGCAAACGCAAGCCAAATCTCCCCTAGGGAAAGGGGCCGAGTCGTCAGGAAGGAAAAAAAGACAGCTTGAAGTCTCGGGTGCACACAACGAAAAACCACAACTCGGAAAAAAAAAAAACAGAAGTTGACAAGAAAAAGCTGTCCAGCCAGCTAAAAAAAACAAGGCTCGGTTTTTGCAAGGAGGGGGGCGCGCCGCCGAAAGAAACCAAGAAAAAGGCCTCCCTATCCTGCGCTTCTTCTTAGGATTAACCACGAAAGTCACGATTAGCCTCTCCTCAAGCAATCTGGGGAGATTGTCACTCCAATCAAGTCTACCGGGGTCTGCAAAAAATTTTTAAAATTGTTGACGTTCCTCTACGTATAAATTGAAGAACGCTACGTGTCACGCAGATTTCTGCAAGGAATCCCGGAACCCTCCATTCACCAGAAGTTCTTGGATAAGAAAAAATCTTAGAAAAGGGGTACGGCCGCCGAAGCGAGGTTCAAAGGAGGCACGGGGGCGTCCCGAGTGGCACGGGAAGGTAATCAAATTTTCTGGGGGGAGTCAAAAACGCCAGATTTTTTGAGGGAAGTTTGAGGAGGATTAGACAGTTGTTGGCGTAAAAATTAAGTACTTCTTCCGGTCCTCCTTAGTGAGGATGCGAACAAAAAAAAGGGGGGGCGTGTTTTTACGTAAGCAATTTTGTGAATCTAGAGGGAAGTGGGAAAAAAAAGTGGCCCACTAGGCCCAAGGATCTTAGGGCCTAAAGGCGTGTTTCTCGTCGCAAGAATTCGATCCAATCCCCCTAAGGAACCCAAAAAAATCCTCCAACCCCTTCCAGAAGAAGCGCGTAATCAAGCACTTGAAGACGGCACTGTGCGATCGAAAAGGAAAAATCAACTTCGGAAATGACCTTTAATGGGCTAGTCGGAGTTACACGGGGCGAAATCATAAAAAAGAACGCTATTCAAGCAAGAGTGTAAGTTTTGTGGGGGGGCTGTATTAGCCTCCGTGAACTCGAATCACATCTCTCCTTTTTACCGTACCTTCAAGGATAAAGTTGAAAGGTCTGAAAGTCTCAGACTTTAGGGTTCTGAAACCCCGTTTCGCACTGTTGCCGGCTCCCCACTTCCTCACATGTGAAGAATCCCGACCAGGAACGCCGAGGCCCGGAGGGAGAAAATCCGGGAAAAAAAATTTGGGGGCCGAACCATCGCGAGAGGGGTCGGGGGGGAAGATAAGAAAATCCAATGGCTGTCTGGGTCTGGAGCCGGGAAACGCTCTTTCGCTGAATGGCAACGCCGTGGTCAAGTTGCGAGGGAAAGTGACGCATCAGTAGCGGGGCCCCTTTTCCCGAGGGAAGTGGATTGAAGGTCCATCGGTGGACTCCAGGGGGAAAAATGGCAAGGAAATGGAAAGTGCCTGCGGAGAAAAAGGTATCTACACCGAGAGAGAAAGGGGTCTCCATGGCCACCTTCATGGACAATGGAAAACAGAAGAAACTCAGGTACTGTCGCCTGTTAATCGTTGAAGCCGAAAGCGTACCAGGGTTCAAGAGGACGAATGTGTCTAAAAAATAAATCGTTAAAAAACGATCTTTCGAACGAGCTCCATCATCTATTCGCAGTGTGAAAAGAAACGCGCAAGTCGGATGGGAATAAGGGGGTTGGACCAGGCCTCGCCATTTAGAAGGAGACGGGAGGAAAAATGGTTGTTTCGAGAAATTGCGAATTTAAATAAATAATCATTAGGACAGCCAATTATAAAAGGGTGCGAGACCAGAGGTCCACGCAAAGATCCATACCAGGCTCGAATCTTTGGGGGGCCAATTTCAAAGGAGGGGAAAAAAGTCGAGCAAAAATAAGATTAAGGTCAGTGAGAGCGCCCGGAAGCGGAAAGTTCACAGAAGACTATATCGTTTAAAATTCAAGTCTTTGCATAGACCTATTGAAGAATCTTCCTGTTTAAGAAAAGAAAGACAAAAAAAACACGGAGAACCCAAACTTTTAGAAAAGAAACTGCAGAGAAATCTAGCCCACGACCATACTAGGACAGAATAAGCACAATTGCCGTATCCAATATGCAACAAAATCTCGGAAAAACGGCGAGTGAGCAAGGGGTCCAATTGAGATTGTCAAAAAAGGTCGCAGGACATTACGAAGATAAAAAAGATCACCAAAACTGGTAGAGGTTAAACTCAAGAGTAATGTCAAATAGAAAAAGCGGGCATCGGGGGAAGTAACATGTATGTACATTCGCCTGCTGCACTGCATGGGGATTGAAGGGGAAACTGAAAAGGGCCAAAAACCTTGCACAACACGCTGGAAAGAAAGCCCCCCGAAAAGGGGAGTTAGGGAAAAGTTCCTTCTCGAGTCGGTCAAAGCGAGGAGGGGTCGGGAAAATCCCTGAACATAACGCAGGGTCTGCTGACTGTGACCTGAAAATCGCTGGCGTGGGGTTCTCAGGGAACAGAGATTGTGGAAAAAACTTCTGGTCGGGTTCTTCGGAATTTTCTATCGATTAAAGGATGGTCTTGTACTTATATGAAGCCCACTTCGAGCTAAGTCTCTTAGAATGAAGGGGGGGGTAGGACTAGAAGACACTCGCTGAGTTCCGGGCGAAGTAGTAGATCCGCAGCAACACAGAAATGACTGGGGACGCTCGTATGAACCAGCGGAAATCGGATCGGGGGGAGGGACCATTGCGAGACCTTGGCGCAAAAGGCTGGTCGGGATCCTAAAAATTGCAGAAATTGCTGTGGAGACTAGGCGGAAAATTGGCCTCGCTTGTACACGAAACCCCCGGAGAAACGCCACAATTGCGACGAAAATGGCGGCAAAGCTAAAAAGTAAGCTGCGATTTCCTGGGAGTCGGAGGACTCAGGACTCTACACGGGGGAAAAAGAGAGTAGAGGGGACCGTCAGGGGGCAGCAAAGGAAAAGGATCAATACTCGGCTACCGCGGCCAAAAACACTAAGAGAGTCTGCGTTCGGGGAATTCAATGGGAGTTCAAGAGCTCGAAAAATCAGACGGAAAGTAGCAATCAAAAAAAGCAGCTTGAGGCACATTGCACAACGACTCAGGGGAAGAGGGCGGAAAAGTGGACGCTTAACCGCCTGAGATGCAATCCGCGCAGTCCGGTTTCCGGGCTGGAAAAAAGGCCTACGAATCGGTTCGATACACGCACAGTTGAGAGAAAAATCCGAGAAACGTACTTTCTTTCGCTGTGGTGAACAGGGCAAAGCTATCAAGAAAATAAAGAAGCACGGGGGGTTTCCAAGGAAAACCGGAAGATGAAAACGGTGATGCCAAAGAGGGCGGCGGGAGACCAGTTCCGTCACAAAAAGGTCCTCGATAAGGCTGACGACGGTGGCCACTAAGATCGCGATTATCCCAAACCGATGAAGAACGGTGTCCTTAAAAGAAGGCTAAGAGGGGGGTTAGAACTCGGGTTCCCCTGGGGGGAAAACAATGTATATAAACGAACCTTCTCGGGTGATAGTAGTATCAAACATAAGGAAACGGACCCGATCATTGGATTAAAGAGCTTGCAATGCGTTTGGGAAAACACTCAGTGACAGTAATACCAGAAAAACCCCGACCCCTTGAAAAGTTGTAGGTAAAGGAACAGTTCAGGCACTGTACAGTTGAGTCAATGCCTTCCTACTCATTGGGGGTTCTTTTACCCATAGGTCTCCAATTTGAAATAACATAAAATTCAGACGGAGGTATAAGAAAAAATTTCAAAAAAAAATTTCGGTTTAAATCGAGATTTTTTCGGGGAGGGGTTCTCGAAAAGCCCCGACTCTGTCCTTTTCGCTAGGAAAAACAAAAGGTCCAGAAATTATCAAACCGAAAGGGGGTTGGGTACCCGGATCGCTGGGAAAATAATAAGGTGAAAAGTGCCTCGAAAAATCAGTAGATCGCAAGGAGGTAAGGGGGTCAAAAATACGGCTCAAATAACTGGCAAAGAACGACGAGGATCCCGAGGCCGCTTTGGGCATGTGCAAGGGGGCCAGAAAAATACGGGATTCCATTACGATGGGCTATGAATGTCAAACCGGTGGAATGTTGAGAGAAAACAGAAAACTTGAAAAAAGTAACGGTCGGAACACAAAGTGCATAAATGTCTAGTTCCCAAAAAAAAACTTCAGCGATACGGTGGCGATCGCGGGAACACTCAGTGTTCGGAGGAAAAATCACGTGCAAAGGAGCTGGACGTCCCAAAAGGCGTTGGCGAGTGGGATGAGATGAAAAAATCGTCGGTGCTAAATCCCAGGGTCGAAATTGACCTGAATGAGATTCCGGAGCTAAGAAAACATTCGGGCTAGGGGGGGGTCCAGGCTCTTCCGTTCAATTGAACAAGTGCGCACATATCTAAAAAAACCTGAAACATAAATGTGGCGCAAAAAAATGAATGCCAGTCAAACGAAGTTGTCACAGCAACATCAGGAAAAAGGACGGTGTCGAAGGTTCGGCCGACTCCGACCAGAAAGAGAACGACAGGAACTGGAAAAACTAAAATTCGAATTACAGAGCGGCTGGACAACGCTCTGGGCCAAAAACACGATGGAGGGTGAAGTAACCTGCGAGCAGGGTGCCGGAAACCGTGCGTACTAGAATTGACAAAATAAGAAATGGTGGATTTAACGAAACCGCACCTCGACCCGGAGAGCTGTAAAACAGAAATTGTAAAAAAAAGGTTGTTTTGGGGGTTGGGTGTGTTTTAGCGATGGTGTAGCGAACCAAACGGTCAAGGAAAACAAAAAAAAAGAACCCGGAAGATATAAAGGGGTTTGCCAAAAGTTACTTAATTGTGCGCCGTCGAAAAAAGTAAAGAAAAGCAGACCCTCGAAGGGGGCGAGCGCACTGTCAATGCAGAAGGACCGTGGTCGACTATAGGAAAGGGTTTTGGGTGAAAGGTCGGGCAGAGGAGAGAACCGATTCAGTAAAGGTCGTGAATAAAAATGAGTCACCCGCAAAAAGTTGCAAACACAGGGTTAGGAACGCACCGGTATGGCCCCGACTTAAAGGGATTAATCCAAATGTAAGTGAGGAAAGGTCCATCACAGACTTCTTCCTTTGAGACCCGAAAAGTAAGAGTGCGCGAAACTTTGGAACGGGGCACCCCCTGGTCCGGTTAGCTTGATTAAATTCCCGTGTGAAGAATCGGGTAAAAAATCCTCATTGGGGACGAAGATAGGGTCATAAAAGGCGGTTACGATAGTTAGATGGGGGGGTGAGAAAATAAGTCGAAAACTTTGGTTGGGTTTAACCGCCGAATATTGGAACAAGTTTTCCCAGGAACACGAAGGAAAATCCCAGAGTCTAAGGGAAATTGGGAGGACTGCCATCAGGCTGACGCGGAGCAAAACGGGGGAGGCTTAGGAAGGGGGAACTCAAAGAACTCAACTTTAAGAAAATATTAAAAACGTGGAAGGTCCTCAAAATGAGGGAGGGATTGAAAAAGTCTGTTTTCGAAGGAAAATCTCGGAAGGTGCAGCAAATAAACTGACCGGAAAAAGAGGAGGACAGGGTGCGTCGAAAGTCGAGAATAGAAGTGTCGACAGAGAACAACCTGGCCATGTCAAAAACTTTGCCTCAGCGAAGCCGCCCAAACCACTCTGTCAAAGTCTTGGGGAAGTGAAAAAGAGACGCATACACTTGCCCGGATAACCTTTGCGAGATGTGCTCCGAAATCGGTAAAGGACGCTACTACTGCCCTTTTCGGTGGATCTGCTCGAGAAGATTGCAGGAGTTAAGGCTCGCGAAAAAACAAGCCCAGACGGCGGACACAGTGGCCGACGCTATTAGTAGGCGGGTAGGGAGGCTAAAGAAGACGCCCGAGACCGCAGAGCTCAGACAAAAATGGGGGGGAAAAGGAACGAAAAGGTCTTCGTCCATCCTAAAACTAGAAAAATCAAGATCGCTCCGGAGAAAGACGAGAGAAAATCGCCGGCCAACTCAAAGCCTGTAGTCTTCAAACTGTGGCTCTGAGCCAAAAAAATCAGTCCACTTCAAGAGAGAAATCATCGAACCCTGAGGATTCTACAACGCAGCTTTGTCGCCAACTACGCGCCATGGGACAACAATGGAAAAGAAGTCTGAGAAAAAGAATTTCCCACTACTCTAACAAAGACGAGATCGAACTTCAAAAAAAGTCGGGACTATGTACCTCCTATCAAATAACTGACGTCTCCAGGGAGATGCCACACAGCTGTGGAAAAGACTAAAAGAGGGAAAAGGGAATCCCGATCAGGCTTCATCAGGACTTGACGGTCCTCACATACGACTGGAATCAGGAACTTTCTAACCTGGGAAAAAAGAAATAAATTACTAATCAAAAGTGTCTGTGTGGTCTCTTGCCCCTCGAAGACCCTCGACCGCTCGTCTTGGCAAGAACAAGGTTAAAAGTCCTGAGAAGATTCTGAGGGCCACGAAAAAACTCAATAAGAAATCGAACTCAAGTCCGGAATTAATCAAGTAACGTCGGGGAGGGGGTTCCGGTCGGGAGTTTACAATCGTAAGTCCAAAGTCGAAGATGGAATTTTGAAGTCCCCCCGACAGGGCACGAATCATGAAGAATCCGGAGGGCTTAAGGAGCGTCTTGGGTCCCTGTGTGGGAAAGTCCACGAAAGTACATCCCCTAAAGAAATGACGGAGGATTTGAAAAGGTCATGGGCTTTTTGTGTATAGAAGAAAATGGGGGAATTGGCACTGTTCTCTTACATGTGTGGGGCCCTCCCCTGACTAAAGGGGTTAGTCGACGGGGTTACATCTGGGTACGTGGAGACGTATAAGGGGGGGGAGGGGAGCTCCATCAAGTTAGAGGTATAGAGGTTCGGGAGAAGGAAAAGTGCAGATCGTTAGGGGGAATAGGATGGAACTGGGACATTGGTTTCCGTCCTGGAGAGGGGGGAAGACTTGGGAACTCAGGGGCCTCGTTTGGTCTAAGGGGCAACCATCCCGAATCTTTGAGGGGGGAACTCTGTTGGGGGATCCACCCTGAGCCGGAACTCCTTCCCCGGGCTAAAAGCCAGTCCCAAAGAACCCACACGGGAGACCGACAAGGGGGGAAGCGTTCTCTAAGGGAACCGCCTGTTCACAGTGGTCAATCCCGTTTGATGGTTCCGGTCGGACCCTCCTGGGTCGCAGGGCTCAGCAGTCGGTTTGCCTCGGAAGGATGGGTAATGCTCGCAAGAAAAATAGAAGGCATGAATTCATAGAAATAGAAGCCGGGGGGAGGGGCAGATGGGGCTCTGGTTTGCCGTTCCTTGGGGTCCAGCACATTAAAACTAATTTTAAGGCAAGTTCTTTACCGAAACTGAAGGGGGGAGGCCGGGAGGTGTGAGAAGGAATTGCTGCCCCTTTTGGGAAAAGGGAAATAATTTCGATATCATGGAAAAAAAAAAAGTGATTCAAATCGGGAGTGAGGGCTGGGGGAATCGTTTCAAAAAAACCTTCGGCCAAGCACGAAACTGAGGTCGGAGTCAACGCTGGTGGAGGGACGCAAGCACCGGGGGGTAAGGTCTGGTTATTGAAACTGCTACCAAGAGTTGGAAAAAAGGGGAAAAAACGCCAACAGTGACCCGCAAAAGAAAAAAGCCGATCAGAGACACGAAAACTGTGTAGGGGCCAAAACTTGAGAGTCGGACTAACAATGGAAACAAAAAAAGGTGGCCTTGGAGGGGATAAAAAAAAACCCTGTGGTAAAATCTCAACAAGAGAGTAAAAAAGAAACAAGGCGTCACAGGAATCATTGTAAGGGGGGGGGTCTGGGGGCGAAAATTTCAGAAAAGGGCAGAAGTCGCAAGGCAGGCAGCCTCTGACAGTGGGGGTATGGGGAACCGAACTGGGACGAAAAAAGTGCATTCTTTCCAAAACAGGGGCTTAGGTCTAGAGAAAGGCCCTCTAAAAAAAGAAGAAAAGATTAGCCGAAGTTGAAAAAAAATTCAGGAAACAGATGAGACTGAGGGGGAAAAAAGTGGAAGCGAAAAGGGGTGATCACAAATGCCCGGGCTGCAAACAGTTGTCTAAGGGGAAATGAAATAAAAAAAGGAAGCCGGGGAGGAAAAAAAGGGATCATTCTCAAGGGAAGGGGAAAAAAACCCAAGAAAGCTTGGTTGCGGGAGGGGGAAAGAAAGGGTGCAAAAAAACAAAAAACCAGGCGTCAAAGAAAATTTGGAATTTTGTACGTCTGTTTGTGCACAAGGGAAGGAAACATTACCAGCGCAGAAACTCAGAGGGGGGGAGAAAGGTGAAAAACGATATCAATTGAAAATGCAATCCAGGGGGGGGATGTCCTGAATTTTGTTTAAAAAAGGTAAATTGGGTGAGTGAGTTGGTAACCTTGGTAGAATAGAACTGATCTGGAAACCATTTTCAAAATAAGCCTGGGAATATCACAAAAGAAGTCTTAGAAAAACTCCCCCTGTTGGAAAATGCCCTGGACCACTAAAAGGGGCTCGTAACCTTTGACATAAAAACCGGACTTCTCCAAAAAAAACACAAGTACGGATTGGTTAACGCACCGCAAATGGTATCGTCCATAGGGGGTAGAAACGAGCCAAGGGGGGACTACTCTGAGTCAGAACCTGGGCCCACTTGGGATGCCGCTAAAGGAGTTTTTCAACAAAAAAGGACGCGCGAATATAAAAAAAAAGGGGGCCTCGGTAAATTAGTTAAAGGGGTTGGAAAGAACCGACCGTCTGCCAGCGGGGGCTGGGGTCAACCGCAAGTTGTAAACCGGGAGTTGCCCCAAACAGCCCTACCCAATCGAAGTTGAGTTCCCCAAAAGAGAGTTCTGAAAGGGGACGGGTGAGGAACCTCCGGGGGAGTAAGCGTTGAAACGCAAAGGCCTTGAGCCGGGGCGCGCAGGAGGGCAAGAAAGGGATTGAAAAGCAAGACTCGGGCGCCCGAAAATTGAGTCCTGTCAAAAGGCTTTTCCGATTGAGGCCCACCGAAAAGGGGGATATGGAAAAAGACTTAGAAGGGTCCTTGGCGCGTAGATTGGGAGTCTCAAGCCTAAAGAAAGGAACCCAATTCACAAAAAGACAGGAGGTCTTGTGAATCAGGCTCGCATCGGGGGTAAGCCGGCCCCCGGAAGGAGGGAGAGTTTACTGGCAGGGGAAAAGACTGGGGATGGGGGTGCTACGGCGACGAAACGTGTTGGCAAGGATGGGTCCGCACTAAAAGAAAGACAAAGAGCATGGCCAGAAAGGGCTGAGGAAAAAAAAGATCTCGTGAGGGAGGAGATCAGCGGTGAAAAGACAACATGGCCATTACGGAAAGGCTCTGAAGGAGAGGAAGGTCGGAAAGGCGTCCATGTCAGTAACTCCGAAAAAAACAAAAAAGGCCATCCGACTACGACGAAAAAATTCGCCGGAAAAGAAATATGAGGACGCCGGGCAGCAAGAAGTGTGACCAAGGGGATAGACGAAGTAAGAAATCCGCTTTCAAGGAAATGAATGGAACTCCATACACCTATTCTCACAGAAAAAGGGAGGACAGGACGAGTTTTTCCGGGGGGAAACAATGAGAAAAGAGATTCACAAAAGTAAAGGCTCCAAACAACTGTGCCGGTTCGATTCGGGCTATCAGAAAGGCCCCTCCCTCCTGTGATCTAAATTCCCGAGAGAAGACGAGGACTACGAGAGAGGTTTGCAAAAAAATTCCAATCCTCGGCCAAAAGACGGGAAACGCGTCAAAGGGTGTGCCGAGAAATGAAAGGGTACAATCAAAAGGCCACCGACACGACCGCGCAAAACTCACAAGGCGAGGAAGAACCAGATCCAGCCGCTTCAAATAAAAAGGTGTCGCCACGACGAAGAAAAGTCTAAAGTTCCTGCCGGGGAAGGAAAAATCCAGGGTCGCTATTTCGGGGTAAACGCAGTTGGAATTTTGGGGAATGATTATCGGGAAATAGAATAAAAAAACCGGTTAGGGAAGGAAAAAATACCTGGAAAGAAAGGCAGGGGCGTGTATAGATAGGGGGTGGAACAAGGCATCCATCTCAAATCTATTAGAAAGAAATCGTAGTGGGTGTAAAAGAGTTTACGAAAAATGTTGACTGCAAAAAAAGGCCGCAGATGGGGGGGGTCACGCCAAGATACGGGAACGGGGTGCAAAACCCCAGTGAAGGCGGAAGGAGAATCATCCTTGAGAAACCCCGGAGGGGGGACTACGAGGGGTGAAGGAAGTTGCGTTCAAAACACCTTTGAGGGTTTCTAAAGAAAGCAGAGGAAGGCCGACCCAAAAAAGAACAACAAACTGGGGAAAAAAATCAAAACCAACTAAAGAAGGCACGTGAAAGAAAATTTGAAATGGGAAGATCGCAGTAGAAAAGATAAAGCCGGTTATGTTGAAATCATTAAAAAAACACTTGGCGGTCCCAACTAAAGGGCACGGGGGGAGGGGGGGGCGCGGGGGGTGCATTTGGGGGCAACCAGCACAAAAGGGTGAAGAAATATATAAAATAAAAAGAAGAGAGAAGAATAAGTGGGAGCCAAGAGGGCTCTAAAGCGATTTTGAAACTCCTTATCGAGAGAATACGCTCTTGAAGAGCAACCGCGTAAGACTCTCAACCCAAAAGAATCGGGTTAGGAAAACGACCTACAAAGCGTCGGGACTTCTCAACGAAAAGTAAACAAATCTAAAGGTCTCCAGAAGGAGTCTCTAAAGTGGGCGACGGGGGCCTTAAAGAAAAGAATTCCTGGGGCGAAGTCGGAAATGGTCCAGAAAAAGGGGGGCCGCGGTCAACAAAGGTTTCTCTCTCTAAAAAAAAGCTTTTATCCGAAAGGTTCGCCCTAGATAAATTGCAGGGAATGTCGAAAAAACCGCAGGTATCTTATTGCATGTCAGTCCACTCCCTAAAAGGACAATAAAATCTGAGACCACCCGCCAAGGTTGCTTGGAACGTTAAAAAGAAAATCCCTCGGACAGAAACTTATTCTGTTGAAACATTGTCCGTTTGGGGGTCAAGGTCCCCCGAGTGAAGGGGAGGCCGGGCTTTGGAGATTATAAAGGAAGATGAAAAAAATTTAAAGGGGTTTTAAGAACCTTAAACCCTAAAAAATTTAGACTAATGAATTGCGGAAAGGGTATCCGGGGGGAAACCCATCGGGGAAGGCAAGGATGGCAGAAGGTGATAGGAGGAGGGGGGGGGCCAAAAATGACTTATTGGGGGGGAGGATGTCAGAATTGGACGGCCCTACTACAAGAGGGAGAGGGTTTTGGAGATCAAGTGGAAATCTGACTAGAAAAGGAGGAGGGTGAGGGCAGGTTGTGGAAGGGGGCGAAAGTCATAGGCTGGATAAGGGGGGAGAAGTACGAGGGTGAAACACCCAGAAAACTCTGGAGTCACAAACCGCCTGTAAAAAAAGCACCTTACCAGCAAAGTAACGATCCCCACCGGGGGGAAAAAAAGTATCAATTGGCCAAGTGCGATCGTGAAAAAAAAGGGGCATACCAATTCCAGGGCCGTCTTGAAGATTGCACGAGCCATTCCCTGGCAAGCTCTGAGGTGCACTGCTAACTATTTTTAGAAAAAATTACGAAAGAATCTGGCAAGGCAAGAAAATCATGTTCGCAAGACAAGTAAACCTTCTAACATAGAACTTGGGGGGTATGGGACCTAAAGATCATCTGTAAAGGCAACGGCACACAGAGGAGCATCCAAAAAGACAACGACAAGAAGTCTTTCCCCCGTAGCGGGAGGTCTCCAAAAGCTCATCAAGCTAGTCGGGATGCCAAGAAAATGAGCAGACTCGGAGCGGCCTTTGAGTGATGCAAATTGGCGGGGGGGGAGGACTGCTGAGCATCAGTGAAAGAGGGATGGAAGGGAGAAGGGAGAAATTCCACAGGGGAACAGTCACCAGTCAAACGGCAGGTGTGTGGGCTCGGACCCTCTACGAAAGGATAGTCGTCGGTATCATTGGCTGAACGACGCGAAGTTCGAGACGGAAGAGGTCTTGGAAGCCAAAAACCAAAAGGTGGAACCTAGGAGGATTGCAAGCAGGGAGGGGTGAATCGAATCATCGATGTCATGGAAAATGGAGGAGCGGGTGGAGCAAGGACTCAAGAACTTTTGTGAAATCTCCCTGCAAAGGACTGGAAACGCGCGTTGTAAACTCACCACCGGAGCCAGGGGAAAAAAGAGAAGCCCTAGAGGGAAAACTCTTCTCGAGGTCGGAAAAGGCACGTTGATTTTCGGAATTGACACTGCAAAGGGGAAAGGGAACCTTCAACCACAACGGAGGAAAGATACTGACTAGCACTGTCTTCTTCAAGGTCTCAAAGAGAAAAAAAGGGGCCCCTAAAAAGAAAAAGAGTCATCCCAGTAGGGTTTGTGGGGGGGTCGGTGCACGTACAAGCACATGGGGCTGTGGAAAAGCAAAAGAAAGACCCCTGAAAAAAGAGGGGAAAAATTAAGCCGACCTCCGAAGAAAAACGTGCTCGCCTTCACAACCAGAAAATCACGATTGAAAAAAAAAAAAGAAACTCGATTAAAAGGCTCTACAAAAAAGGGAAAAAATATTGAAAAAACCGAAGTGATGCACTACAAAAGAGGACGACGCCGGAGCGGGCGCGAAAAAGAAAAGTACAAGAGAACGAGTAAAAGACTCGCGGGAACCAGAAGACGGAAAAAAAAAAAAAAAGGAGCGGGGCGGGCCCGCCCTGCCCAGGCTGCAAAGAGAAGATCTAAAAGGTGGGGAGAAATCATGAGACGTCTAAACTCACCGGAGAGGTTTGGATCCGCTGCTCAACGCGCCAACCAGAACATCGATAAGAGACGCTTCGGAAGATTCGAGGGGAAGAAGGTCTGTTTCCAAAGAAGCCTAAATATGAAGAGCACTTTAGCAGAAAAAACTTTCTTTTTTAATGATGCAGACAGGTGAACATATTTTTGCACCTATGGGGGGTTCAACAGGACTCCCAAAAGCTTCAGGAAAAATTGGGTTCACAACATAAAGTAACTAATCCTTCCCAGTCTGAAAGGTCTAGGTATCGGGCCATCTTAGTTGGGAAGAGAGTTCGGGAAAAAAGAGCTCAGAAAGAGGTCCCAGGGGCCCCTTGTCTTTTAACCGACGAAGTTAAGGCAACGGAGACTTGTGGTGGAAGGAACCGCCGAGCAAACAGATTGGGGGAAAGGGAAACCGGGATAAAAAGTGGGCAAGGGCGCTGGTTGACCGGGGTGCTATCACCCAAACCCTGGAAAAGGGCTGGGGGGAACGAAATGGCTCGTGCTCGGACACCCGAAAAGACAGCTTTCACGGTGATCTGTTGCCGGAAGAATCCTGCGAAAAAACCACAGCAAAACAGTCAAAAAGGGTGTGCACAAGAATTGAAACAGTGCAAACAAAGGAATCACCAAGGGAGAAAAAAGGATGGAAGCGAAAAGAAAAGGACTTAAAAGGGGCAAACGAAAGAAATACACTCTGGGGTCCAAGGGTAGCGCTTTGGGGGGGCACTCTGGGGGAAAAAACACACCAAGGACTATTGGAAGGATCCTTAGGGGGGGGAAGGAAGGCTCAAGGAAGGTTTCTGAAGAAAAAATACCATTGGGCCACGGGGGGGGGGGGGAAAAGCCAGGAGTCGAGCAGAAGGGAGGGTCACGCAAATCTGCGCGGGTTGCGAATGAACCCACAGTCGGGGGGGGATCCTCGCTAGTGTCTAGGGGGGGATTAATTCTCAGAAAGTACTTGCGCAATAGATTTTCGAGACTGAGGGCCTTCTGTAAAAACAAAGGGCGTTCCTCCTTCCTTACCGGAAAGAAGGGAAAAAAGAGACTTACGGAAGTAAATCTTGGTCGAATTTTTCCGCCCCAAGAGAGATCAAACCAAACAAAAAAGGAGAAAAGCATCGAATTCGTGCAACAAAAGGGAACAATTTCTCCGGAAGCGCACAGCATACTTTGGTGGCGGAATATGCGGCCACAAAAAGACCTCCCGAGGACAGCCCAGAAAACCCGCCATTGCGTTCCCAGGACAGCTCGGTAGGCCGACCTCGGGCAAAAAAAAATAGAGGGGGGGAACACGAGAGCTAGTAAAGGGAGCGCGATTTGGGAAGAGGATTCACTAATGCAAGGAGAAATACCGGCAAAGGCTCAATTGGGGGTAGAAAAAAAGCGGGATAGGCTAAAGGCAATTAGCGAGGGTCATAAAGAACCCAATCTGGGAAAAGAGAAAACATAACAGAGTGAAAAGGAATGGAAAAATGCCCAGTCGGAAGGGTTGCTAAACGGAGAAAAAAAAGGACCATCCGGCGATCAAGCAATCGAAAGGGGGTATAAACAGGGCCGAGCAGGGAAGCTGTGGTTTAAAAAGGGGT
>Ga0179593_1289987_pt1 | contig 18983 bp, 40 predicted proteins | sample CZODoug2_1_08_16_FD_185931 | JGI IMG/M metagenome (GOLD analysis project Ga0179593, IMG submission 185931) | Vadose zone soil fungal communities from Angelo Coast Range Reserve, California, USA - CZODoug2_1_08_16fungal (PacBio error correction) | ecosystem: Environmental > Terrestrial > Soil >...
AGGGAAAAGAACCCATGGGGACGGGCCATTGGGGGGGGGAAAAGGGGGGGACTGAGTGGAAGGAAAAAAAGGGACACTGGGGGGAAAGAGGGCAGAGAATGAAAATAAAAAAGGGAATGGGGAAAACGGATTGGAGCGATTAAATTGGGGGCTTGGAGATTAAACGGAAAATCGAGAGAATAAAAGAAAAAAAAACAAGACAACCCGTCAAGGAAAAAGGGAAGGCAAAGAAAAAAAGAAAGATGTAAAAAAGTCACGCTGACTACCAGCAAGAGACCAAAAAAGCAGCTTGCAATAAAAGAGGGCACCAAAACCGACGCTGACCAGAAAAACAGAAAAAACCCCAAACCTTTAGCCGGGGATTTCTCGTTTGCTTCGGACCAAAAGGAAAGAGGGCCCTCAGGAAGCCCAGGGAAAGGAGGGAAAAAACAGGGCAGTTGGGAGCGTGTTACTACTCGGGACAAAGATCAAAGTCGTTCACAAAAAAAAACAAAAAACAATAGAAAAAAAACATTAAAACAGCAACAACCAAAAGGGCGCAAATCTGGGGCGGGACAAGAAGGCTCGGAATGAGAGTGGGACCGTTCCAAACAGGGGGAGGAAAAAAATCGAAAAAAGTTGGGGGAATGACATGCTCAGAAACAAAAGGAACGCACGAGCATAATAATGGACCATGAGAAGAGCCGATCGAAAATGGAGGGGAAAAAAGAGCAGGACTGGGGTTAACCAGGGGAAAGAAAAGGAAAAAATTAAGGACCAAGTAGTTACCCGCAGTCCTGGGGCTCGCAGCATTGCGAAAATGTTGTGGGCTGAAGATGCGATGAAGGGGGTCTAAACCATCGAGTAAGGAAAAGGAAAAAAAAAGGCGAAAACAAAGGGAAAAAAAAGGGGAAAAAAACTTTAAGGTTTCAGAAAACGCTAAAAAACAAAATCCGCACCGAAAAAACCAAGAAAAAAAGAGGGGGGGGAGACAGTTTGGGGACGTCGCCAAGCGTGACCAGATCCGCGCCCCTTTCAATATGGGACGGGAAAGGGGAGTAGTGGGGAAGGAAAAGGAAAGACCAAAGGGGTTGGCGTGCCAACGGGGGAAGGGAGGGATGGACAAGGGGAAAAAAAGGGACCAAAAACAGCCCCGCCGTTCGGAAAAAAGAAACGCGAAGAAAAAAATTTTGAAAAAAAAGGGGGGGGGAATACCCTTCATTGAGGAACATGAAAGGGAGGGAAACTGGTAAAGGCAGTGCAAAGGCCGAGAACCACTGTATTTTCCAAGCAGATGGGGGGAAGTGGCCAAATGGCAAAGGGGAGGGGGGTAAAACAATGAAACGACTGAGAGATGAGGACATCAGCAAAAACAGGGTCGGAAAAAAAAAAGGGGACAGACGGGGAAAAAAAAGTACCCCACCGACAGAAAACCGGCAGTTAACTTGAAAAGGTTCAGTGAAAAAAAAATAAAGGAAAAAGAGTCAGGGATATATGCAGAAATTTACCTTTAAAAAGGAAGAAAAACCAAAGGGGCCATCAAGATATCCCAAGTGAACGGTGGGGAGCTTGCAAAAAGGAGCGGAAAAACAGGGGTGCATGCAAGCTATCAAGGGGCATCGGCAAACCAAAGCCCCAATCAAGAAAAAAAAAAAGCAAAAAAAGGGGACTGCTGCCCCAAGGTAAACGAAAAGGGCGAAAGGAACTCTAAAAAAGGGGAAGGGGACTAGGTGGTGGGAACAAAAAAAAATGCTTTTCGCCAGTTTAGAAAGGGGAAAAAAAAATGGATCGACGAGAAGTAACGGAGCGAGTGCCAAGGGTAACTAGGGGAAGGCAACCATGTAGGAAGCAAAACGGAAGTGTTACCGAAAGGGATGAAAAGGGTGAAAAAAAGCTTGGTGGGGTAAAAATGGAGGGAAAAAAAAAAGAGTGAGAAAACCACCTTCAAAAAGGACTAACGCAACAAAAGACAAAGGGACGGATCCTCACCAAAAAACCGGAAAAAGCGGTATAAGGAGGGCCGAAAAAAAGGGGGCAATACAAAAAAAAATGTTATGCAGGAAAGAAAGGGTTTTCCACCCCAAATGCAAAAATGGAGGGGGCCAGAAAAAAGGGAAGACCCGAGGGGGTCGGGCCGCAGCTATGGGAAGGGGAAAATCTGTGATTTTACCATCAAGGCCAATTTTTGTTGGGGCAAAAAAAACGGAAATCAAGGTGCGTGGGGGGGGGGGAAATCTTTTGCCAACATGGGAGAAAAAACAAAAGATGGACCGGAAGGGTCCCGACGACTTATTAGTCAAAAACAAAAAAGAAAGGGAAGGGAACATTGCGGTGGCGGAGGGGAAGGTGAGAAAAAAACGGCCAGAATGTGGAGGGGGGGCGCTTTTGGGGGGAAGGACCAAGCGCAAATCAAAAAAAAAGGGGAAAAACCAGGTAAATCAAACACAGCACACCTATAGGTGTGGGGGGGGGGGGGCAAAGATTCCTTTAAAGGAAAGAACCCTCAGCCACAAAAAAAAAAAGAGTAAACAAAAACAAAGGGAGGGAGAAAAGAAGATAGATAGAAAACCTCAACGGAAAAAGAAAAAAAACTTCTCTGGAAAAGAAGAACAAAAGGTGGGGGGGAATGGGGATTAGAGCGAATACCAAAGGAAAGCAAAACACGAAAAGGACGTTAGCCCCAGAAACCGAAAAGAAAAAAAAATTGGCACTAAAACAGAAAAAAAAGTCAGGCGGGAAAGGAAGCCAACGTTAAGGGCTGAACCATGGTTTCAAAGAGGGGAAAATACTTTTAAGAAAAGAAGAAAAAAAAAACCATACGAGGGAGAAGCACAAAAAATCAAAAACACGATTTAGATAAAGAAACGTCAAGAGGCACTTAACCAAGGAAGGGAAGAAGGGCCAGGTAGTGGAAAAAAAAACAACTACGACAAAGGGGGGGGGCGGTAGGAAGAAGAGCAAAGAAAATCACTAGACCACCAACTGAAAAAACCAGGTTTTGGGGGTTAAAACGTCCTAAGTATCTGTAGAGTCAACGCCATGGGAGGGGGAAGTCAACGACAGGACAAAAGGGCAAAAAAAGAAAAAACTGGGTCATAAGTCATAAATGCCGGGATCCCTGGGGTTTGCCGAAAAAGATTTCAAATGGGGGGCACTGCAAAAAAAAAAAGAAAAAGGGGAGACATGACCGAGAAGACGAAGAAATCGGGGGCGTGTCGGGAAAAAACATAAAAAAATGCCCGAGCCGAAACCGTGGGGGCAGAAGACGTTGCATTGGGGGACCGGATGAGGGGGGAAAGGCGCCTCGGGAGGGAGCAAGGTTTCACCCTAGCCTGGTTGCTGGAGAAAAAAAAAACTCAACACGGAGATCTGTGGGCCCCATAAGGAAAAAACAGGTTCCCAGGGAAAGGTGAAAAAATGGCAAAAAGAACTCAGAAGCCAACTGCCTAAAAAAAGTCTAAACCTGCGAAAGTGCTAGGGTTGCCAGGGAAACTGGGGGGGAGGGGGGAAGGGGACAGCACGCCACTGTTGTAGAAGGGGGGGGGCCGAACAAAATCGTCCGGGCATGGAAAAGGAAAAAATGAGGGGGGGGTTACCAACAAAAGTCCAAATGGGGGGGAAGAGGGCGTGTGGAAGAACAATCGCGGCCAGGAGAGTGAACAAGTTCGACAAAAAAGGAAACGAACTGGGTGCCCCAGGGGGGGAAAAAGAAGGGAGGAAGCAGACAAAGGGGTGAAAAGGGTGGTTCATGGACGAGAAAAGCGCACGTCTGGAAGGGGGGAAAAAAAGAAGGAAAAGACGAAAGGACGTGGAAAAGGGGGCGCCGCAAAAATGGTGCAGCACGGAAGGAAAAAAGAAGACCATGATCCAGCAAAAAGAACGAAAGCTGGGAAAAATTGTCTGTAAGGAAGGGGCACATACGGGAAAATCAGGGGAACACGCGGTTTAAGGTGTAGAAAAAAAAAAAGTTGCGTTCCCGAACTTGGGGGGGAAAGGTGTCAGAAAGGAAGCAGACTCCGGACTAAGGGGGGGGAAAAAAATGGGACTGCAAAAAAAAAAGACACCGGATCAGACCACACCCAGATCGTTCCGGCTCAACGCGGCAAAGACGTCGGTAACAGAAGGGGGGAAAAGGAGGGACTCGCCTTGGGGTGAAACAAAGAGAGGTGTCAAATGGAGAACTCTCAATCTTCGATGTAATGATATGCCTCGGGGCACTCGGTATGGGAAAAAAAGGGGTGGGAGGGGGAAGCATTTGGACCGACAAGGGGGGGGTGAAGGGAAAAAGATCAAAGGAAGAGGTGACGGTCACAAGGAGTTCTCAACGAGAGAGTGTCAGAAAGAAAGCGGACGAGGGCCTGAATGGGAGAAAAGGATGTAACGACTTTGATCAAAAAGGACTGACAATAAAAAAAAAAAGACGGAAAACCAGACGCGGCGTGGGGGGGGAAAAAAACATGGGTTGCCAGCCGAACGAAAAAGTTGATGCCGAAGAGAAAGGAACTCCAGGGGACGTTGCTAAGGAGGGGGGGGAGGATTGAACAAGGGGGACCAAGCCGTTAATGTGAATTGTCAAAAAAATCCTTGGAAATTCAGGTGCGGCCAAAGACCAGAAATAGCTTGCCGTGAAAAGGAAAAAAAAAAAAATCGTCGGGGGGTGGGAGGGTGGGGAAGGGGGAGACGAGCAAGGGAGAGAAATGAACTGGTTGTAAGAGCTAAGCGTTAGGAAAGTCATAAGGTACTTCATTCACAGAGGAAGCTGGGGAAAGAATTACTTGAGATGGAGAAACACCCAATCACCAATAGTTCCCGCCCAAAGGGGGGAGGTGTTAGAAGTCAGAGAAAACAAAAAAAAGGGAAGAAAAGGAAAAAGATAGGAGAAAAACAAAAGGGGGGGGAATTGGGGGGGGACAGGAAAGAACTGAAGGGAAGAAATTGAACACTTGAAGAAAAGCATGGAATTGCATGAAATGAATTGCGAGGGTGAAGGAAAAATATGGGGGGAAATAAAATCAGCCGACAAAACACAACAAAAGACAACCAAAAAGGGGCAGGAACTGCAACACGGGCGCTGCAAGCCACTGGGGAGAAATGACGCCGAGGGGGGGAGAAGGGGGTGCAAAAAGGAAAAAAGAAAACAGAAAAAAGCCACACTTTGCCCACGGGGGACCACCCGAAGCTGCAGAAAAAAAGCTTGAGAAAACCTGGAAAGGGGGGGGAAAAAACAAGTGTGGTGTTTGAAACTCGGGAAAAACTGCCTCAAGGGAGGGAAAGCCTTCAAATTCCCAAAAAACGCTGGGGAAAAAAAATGATAATTAAAATGAGGGGGCTCTGGGTACCTTAAATATTTTTGATATCACACTCGTTGGAAGAAAAGTCTTCAAAACGAGGCAAGACAAAGGAATCTACGGAGTGGGGGCTAAAAATCGCCGATGAAAAATTATTTTTTGACCTTGACCCAAGACCAAGGGACTTCAAGGAAAACGAGGGGTAGGAAAAATAGGGACGGTATAAAAAAACACATTCTAAATACCAAAGGGGCAGAGAAATATCATGAACCATCAGGAGAATTCAGAAAGTCACATGAGGCAGAACCAGACAGAACGAAAGGGGGAGGGAACACCCTCGCTCAAAATGTGACAAATAAGAAAAGAACAAGGAGGGGGGGGTAACCCGACGCTAAGAAGAATAAATGCAGGGACAAAAGGGGGTTCATGTAAAAATCTGGACGACATGCAATCGAAAAAAAAAAAAAACGGAGGCGCTGCGACAGAAGGGGGAAGAATAAAAAAAAAAGGGCCAACATTACGTGGTCTAAAAGAACCAAGTGAAAAAACCCGCGGCCAAAAAACAATAAAAACGGGTAATCGAAAGAAAAGGGTGGGGGTTTTTGTGTGTTTGGGGGGGGGGCAAAGGGGTGGAGCAAAACCCAGTCACAAAGGAAGCCGCCCCAAGCATTTTTCGCCTGGGGAGGGATTTCAGGGAAGGTGTCAGGCAAGACAAAAGGGCACCAAAAGGAAAAAAAGCCGAGGCAAGGTGAAAAATCCCCACTGGGGGCCAAACAAAAGACAAAAGCAGTGACGAAAGTCAAAAAACATTGCCACCAGGGGGGGGGGTATGGAAAACATGAATTCCGGGAAAAGACGGGGGGGAGGAAAGGCAGACGTTGGACATCATCAACCAGGAAAGCAAAACTGGGGTAGACACAAGCAAGCAATTGGGGAAAGTGGGGGGGAAACCATGGAAAAAAATCACCGTTCTTAATACCGGAAAAAAAAAAGGGGACAAAAGACACAAGGGGTAAAAAAACCAAAGAAACAGGGGTTCCGCCAACCGCGAAAGGAGAAAGAGGTATTGAACAAGGGGGTCAAAAAAAAAAAAAAAAGAAAAAGAATAGGGAAACTTAAAGAATGGGTAAATTCAGTAACTGAAAAACGGACACTGGGGAAGGAAAAGAAAAACACGGTGAAAAGGGGTTGCGGACAAGCCAAAGGAGGAGTTGCATAAAAAAACGGAATCCAAAGAGAGAGACTGCACCTCCATCAATGAAAAGAGGCATGGGGAGTTGAAAAAAAGGGTCAGCCCAAAGGGGCTGAGGGAAAAAAGCCGGGAAAAAACAGAAAAGAGGGTGTGAGGTTGAAAAAAAAAAAGTGTCTCAGGTCAGGAATAGAAAAAGACGCAAAAAGAGGACCGCTGTTGAAGGAATGTGATCCTTTCCGGCAAAAACATGAGAAACGGACATTTAGGTCTGACACTGTGTCAAAACGCCACAAAAGGGGAGGGGCGGAAACTACTCTGGGGAAAAAAACATGGAAGGAACAAAAAAAAAACATCAGGAAAGTCAAACAAAAAAAAACATTTGGGAAGAGGAAGGGGAAGGGCTGTATTCTCTACACCAATTCTGAAAATCGGAGGGGGAAAACAACAAAAATAAAAAAAAGCCGTGGGGCACCCGATTGAAGTCGGCCTGAAAAAAGACCTGTCCTACGTGATTTCAAAAGTCGGGGAGGGGCGGGTGGGAATGGGGAAACGAAGAAGAAAGTGGGGGCACGGGTGACATCTTGACAACTGGGACAAAAGAACAACTTAAGAAAAAAAAAAAAATAGAGAGACGTAAAAAGGGAACTGAGAAATTTGAAGGGAAACAAACAAAATGACTTCATCAATCGCCCGGGGGGACATGGTGTGCTTGGCTATGGGACTGGGGGGGGGGGTGTAAAAAATCAAGGAAAAAAAAAAAAAAAAAAAACAGTGAAAGTTCAACCGATAAAGTTTGACTGGGGAACAGAGGCCGGACCAGGGGAAAGTGGAGATCCATCAAAAAAAAAACCACTTTGAAAAGAGAGAGAAGAGCAAAAAAAAGAACGAAGAGAAAAAAATTATCGGGATAGAAAAAGGGGGGGTAGTGCACGGATCTGGTCGAGAACCAAAAGAAAAAAACCATACATTCCCGATGAGAACAAAGCGCCAACGAAATGTCGAAAACCAGATCAGCGTAAGGGAAAAAGGTGAACGTGAAATGATTACGAAAGTGGGGGCAATTTGGGCCCAACAACTGGTAGCAAAGCGCAAAAAAAAAAGGCACGGAAAGAGGAAATACAACCCGAAGAAAAAAAAATAGAAAAAAGGGGTACAAAAACGAAAAACAACGCTGCAACCTTAAACCACAGAGGTGAACCTAGGGGAAGACCGACAAGAATAAGGTGAGAGAAATCCGCCAAAAAAAAAAAACCGAAGGGGAAAAATTTGGGGGGGGGTGAAGCAACCCGGGTTGAAACGTAGTTGGTAGAGGACGCATGGCGTGTGAGAGGCAACGCACGAACTGTCAACGAGGGAAAAAACGGTCAAGACAGGAGAACCGATCTAAACATGTTGGAAGGGAACAGGAAAGCACTGCCCAGAAAAGCAAGGAACCCGGGCGTGGAAAAGGGAAAAAAAGAACTGCAAAAAAATCAAAAAAAAACGGGTCTTTGGACCAGAGATGCCAGAGACGAACTTGCAAACCAAAAAAAAAGAAACCCTTGCAAGGGGTGGAGGGGGGAGGGGTGGGGGCAAGGGGAAGGGGCCCAAAAGCAACTTCCGCGGGAAAGCAGTTGGGTGCACGGGATGGGGAAAAGACGCCGTTGAAAAAAAAAACAAGGAAAAAGGAGATCCGGGGAGGCCCACTTTAGGTGACACCGGGCCCTTGGATGTAATTTACACGGGAAAGAAAGAAAATCCAAAGAAAAGGCGAAAAAAGGGGAAAGGGGGACAACAAAAAAGCGGGGTCGCGGACCGTCGGTACTGGGGGAAATAAACGCCCCACCGGTGGGGGGCCAAGGCAAGGAAATCGCAAAGGTAAAAAGCGTTTTCAGGGAACACTTCCAAAAATGGAGGCAGGGGGGTGGTGGGGGAATACCAAAAAGCACCACGTTGGAACGTAAAAGGGGGCAATTGAAAGAGAAAAAAAGGTCCGGGGGAAACGATGGCTGAAAAGGAAAAGGGGAAAAAGGGGGATTCGATAATGAGAAACTGCTTGGGCAATGACTAAAATGGGCCATCAAACGGCGGGAACTAAAAAATGGAAAAGATCCAGGAAAAAGACCTGACCAAGAGCTCAAAAAAGACTGGGAGCGGGTATAGGGAGGTATTGCGAAAAAAAAAAGGGGGAGGAAACTCGGTGTGGGGTGAAAAAAAGGGTTTTAAAAAATCAAAAAAAGTAGGGGAATGGTTTTGGCGAAGAGGACAGAAAAAAAAAAGACCCGGAGTTGGGTTGAGAAGTCGAGGAAAAAAAGGGGTGGCGCACGAACGATCACCACAGGAAAGGAATCGGAAGAGCAAAACAAAAGTCTCCAAAAAGTTTTAAAAGAGTGGGGGGGGGGCCACACCCTCAAAAAAGCGTTCAAAAAAAAGAGGGGGTTCAGGTGGGGAAAAGATCTAGAAGGATGACCGATTGTAATGATGAGAATGGGCCTCCCGCTAAAAAGGGGTAAAAGGTCACGAGCATAGGCCAGCGTGGGGTAAAGCATTAAAGAAAGGGGAGGTCCACCCTGGGTGAAAAAAAAAAGAAAAGAAGTTAAAAAAAAGCGTGGCATTGTCGACCATAAAAATAAACCATGGCCAAGGGTGAGGAGTGAACTGGAAAAAAAGGAAAAAAGGAGGCTGGTCAACCCGCAGAACCAAAACTACGGAAAGGCAGCTAGAAGGGGAGGGTCGAAAAGGCCAACCTGGAGCAAAAGAGAAGCCAAAACCTAAAACTTGTTTCCTTCCGAAAGGGGTTAGAGCAACCAGGCACAACGGGGAAAACGGAGGGGGGCATCACCAAAAAGGGAAGCAAATTCGCCGAATCAAGTGGCTGAACATCCCCGTTAACCGAGAAGCGAAGAGTTGAAGGGGGGGGGGGGGGGAGGAAATCGGGGCCTTCAGAAGCCAGCACTTCTTGGGAAAAAGGTCAGAAACGTAAGCGACATTCACATGCCAATGAAAAAAGGACGCAAAACCTCAGATGCTTAAAAAGGGGGAAACATGGAGCAGGGATGTGGGAAAAAGAACGGGGAAAAAAGGCAAATGTCCCCAATCAAAAACAGGGCCCCAAAAGGTTGTCTTCCCTATCAAAGCTCTCACAAAAATAGGGGAAGAAAAAAAGAAAGAAGAAAAACATGAGGTCCCTTTTGGGTGGGGACTGGTGAAGGAGAAAAGGGAATAACCGTTGGAAGCAAATCGGAGGCTAAATAAGCAAGGGGGAAGTTAATGGACATCTGGGAGCGAGGTAGGAAAAATTTGAGAGCCACGGGAAAAGGGGCAGGAAACACGGGACACCACAAACTCACCGCCGAAAGGTCACGAAAAAAAGGGCAGCCGTAAGAAAGGGAGCAGGTAAGAGGAAAAAAAAAAAATGAAAAAAAAGGGGGCCAATAACAGAGTGAAGAAACAAGAAACATCATAATCACCCGAAAGGGCAAACCTGGGATCCTGGGAGGGAAAATCGAACAAAGGTCTTCCCAGGGGAAAAAAAGAAAGGAAAAAAAGAAGGGAAATAAGCTCGAAGAAGTTACCGCAGTCATTCCCTGTGGGGGGAGAGCTCGTTCAAACAGGAAAAAAGGCAACGGAATATAGAAGGGGGGCTTTGGTGAAAACTTCAAGCCGCGGACGGGAATAAAAAGTTACCTGGCCACTAAAAATGGATTGAAAAACAAAAGGCGGAAAGAAAAAAAAATCAGGACACAGCCCAGACGGAAACTAAAAAAAATATCATGTAATCGAAGATCAGATATCATAAAACCAGAACTAGAAAAAAGAAAAAGGGAAGTGGGGGGGGGGGGGAAAAAGGAGAAAGGGGGAAAAAACGGCTCCCTACAAAGCTGAAAAAAGTTAACACATACTCTCAAATGAGAAGAGAACTTGGGCAAAAAAAATCACGAGTTTTGGGGGGGAGTGATCGGAAAAAGGACGATTCCCGAGGAAAAAACCAGCGAAGGTCGGCGCGTACAGAAAGGAAAAAAAAGGCACACCGGAAAGTAACGGCACGCCCTGGAACACAAGGCCAAGCCAAAAGAAGGACGAATAAAAGACAAACAGAGCGTATCGGGAGGGGGTTGTCAAGGAGGGACGCAAAATGAAAGGGAACAATCCGCCAAAAGCTTGGGCACTGTGATTGAAAAGTCCGGGGGGGGGAAAAATGGCCAGGAAGGAAACTTAAAAAAAAAAAGGTGTGGGAGGACAACCTGAGCACAATGGGAAGTGAAAAAAGAAAAAACTGTTCCCAAACAACCCGCCCTAAAAGAGAAAAAGAAAATAACAAAAAAGAAAAGTGTATTCATACAAAACCCATGGGAAGGAGACCCAAGTTAAAGGAAAAGATACGAAATCAGTCCGGAAAAAAAAAAGAAAAAAGAAGGTGAATCAACAGAAGAACCTTGGTCAATGGCCCGGCAAGCGTTCGTCCCATGAAACAAGCCACAACCAAAGGGGGGATAAAACATAAACGGCGTGAGGGGGCAAGAGACCGTGCCAAAACAAAAGCACGAAAACCTGTGAGGGAAAAATTACAAAAAAATCCTGCCTAGGATTATTGGTCGGAGATGAATGATAGTGAAACGGGAACGACTAAACGGGAAGACAAAATATCTCAGAGAAGGGAAAAAAGGGGGCGGCCAGAGGGAGCGTTTCTCAAAAATTTGCAGCCGCGGAAGTCATGAAATTAAAACAGACCCAACCAGGGATGGATACAGGCAACAATGGACTCTCTAGATGAAATCAGGTCAAAGAAAAAAAAGGGCTAAAAGTTTCTTTTTGGTCAAGTCCATTCAGAAGTCAGAAGGCCTGGCAAAGAAAGAGGGTTAAGTAAAGGGGGGAAATCCCCCGGTGCAACAATAGAATACGGCAATTTCAAAAAAAGAAAGGAAAGGAAAAAAAAAACCTAGGGGGACAAAGGAAAAACCGTCAGTAAAAAAAAAAAAAAACTTAACATAACGCGCCCGTCTAACAAAAAAGATGAGCGAAGAGAACCACCCAAAAAGTTTAGAGGGGAAAAAAGCAGGGAAAAAGGGAGGACGGGAAAAAAAAAGTCGGAACAGGGGAATTCAAAAACTACACCTTGGAGCTTCAAGGTAAAAGCTGAAGTCCAGGGTAAGGAAGAAGAAGAAAAATACGTCGAGGGGTAAATCGAACCAAAATGTTGTTGAGCCTGCTCAAGGTGCGTGGTGGGAAAAAAGTTGCAAGAAGAAAACGTGGAACAAAAGAAAAAAAATTGAAAGGGGGCAGGACCGTTAAAAACCTAAAAAACTGCCTGCCATCGGGCCTGAGCCATGGCGGGGAAGAACGGGGGGTAACGGGGAAACAGTAACTAGGAAAAAAAAAAAAATGAAGTGGTTTCGGGGGGGAGAGTAGAGGAAACCGCCAGATACGCAGAAAACAGAAGTCCATATAATCACCAAGATGGGTGGAGGGGGGCGAAAGTGGATGGGGGGAAATAGACCTCTAGCAAAAACAAACCAAAAATAGGGACGTAGCGAGTCTAGCCAGAAAAAAGGGACACACTAAAGAGTATCGGGGAAGGGCAAAGGATACAAGTACGTTCTCTGGAAAAAAAGACACCACAACCAGACCACCAGAAGGAACTCTGATGAGCCACCGAAAAAAATCAGAAAAACAGAAGAAAAAGGGGAGCCCATGACGATAAGAAAAGGCGTGCAAAGGAGGTCTTACGAAACACTGGGGTGGAACGTACTTTAAACAAAATGAAGCAAGCCGCAAAAGCAAAAACAGCCGGACGGTTGGGAAAAAAAAAACGGAGACAAACTTGGGAACAACCGCGGCACAAAACTGGGGAAAGAACCGACTTTTCCAGGGTGGGAAGCCGTCAGGAGTAAAAAAAAGAAAAAAAAAGCCTCTCCCAGAACAGGGGTTTGGGATAGTGGTCAGAAGAGAATGGGGGGGGGGGTAGGCGCATGGAGTGGGGGGGGTCACTCTGACTCCGAAGGACAAAAAAGAAAAGGAACCGTACAGACAGGTGCAGGAAAACAGAAAAGATGATACAAGGGGGGGGGGCAAAGGCAAAGATTATCCAGGGCACGGAAAAAAGAACTACGGCGGAGAAAAAAAAAGGGGAAAAAAGAGAAGGAAAAAAACAGGAAAGGAAGTTGAAACAAATCTGCACGAGCCCGAAACAGGGGAAAAAGAAAAAGGAAGTGGGAACTTTTTGAAAAGATGGGATGGGGGAAAAAAAAAAAAAAGAAATAAACAAGGAGCAACTTGGGAGAAGCCACCTTTTGTTTCTGTAAACAAAAAAAAAAAGAATGAACAGTCAGGGAGGTACTTGCGGACAAAGGGGTCAATGAAATAACCAAAAAAAAAAAAGAAACCACTCTGGAGACCTGAAAATGTGGGAAACACCACCGGAGCAGGAAAAGGGTTGTAGGAAAAGATGGGGAATGGGTGCCGGTGGCACAAATCCCAAGAAACAAAACAGGGGGTGAGTGAATGAATCTCGGCAACAAAAACAAAAAAAGGGGGGACGGAAAAGGGGCAAAAGGCCACTTTCCACAGAGAAAAGGGGAGGGGTGGAAACAAAGATTAAAAACAAAAAAAAAAAGAAAAAAACAGGTCCAGGAGGGAAATTAAGGTGGCATTCAGGAAAATCCGGGCGAAAAACGGGGGAAAAAAGAGGGAAGAAAAACCTTTTACACACGGTGTGGAGGAGGCTTCAGATTGAGATACGGACTTATGGGGGAAAATGACTTAGTAAAGAACTAGGGACAAGTTGGATAAAACCCCGTTGGGGAGAGCCAAAGGGACAGAAGAACAAAAGGCAGAAACACAATAGGAAAGGTATGTAAAGACACTGAAAAAGGGCCAAAAAAGGAAAAAAAAGGAAACGCCCAGTGTTAGGTGGGGAAAGGGGCGTAGGTTTTGCAAGAGTCTGGACGAAAAGGGAGGTAAAAAATTTGGCGAGCGCAGCCCGAAAAAAGGGGAAGAAATCTCAAGAAAAAAAAAATTTTGTTGGCCGATAAAAAAAAAACAAATCCGGGTCTGATTCTGGGCCACATCGCGGTGAGGCGAGCACGTGGGTGAAAAGGACTTGGTGTTCGGAAGGAAAGAAACGAGGGTTTCAAAACGAGCTAAGGTTGTGTGGAGGGGCAAGATAGGATCGTGACGGGATGTAGGATAGCACTCAGTAACCGCAAAAAGACGGGTACATGGGACCTTGTCATATGGGCCGCCAAGCGTGTTAATTGCCCGAAAAGGGTAGGGCACGAAAAATAAAAAAGAAAAGCAGTTCAATAAAAAACTGGGAGTACTAAAACCCGACCGCAGAAACAACATGGACCGGACTGAGCGGGGAGGCACAAATGGATACGAAAAATAGAAAAAAAAAAAAGAACCGAAAAACAAAGAGCGCCTGCGAAAAACGAGAACAGGGTTGTTGCGAGGAAGAAGGGGAAAACACAAAAATTTTGAGGGAAAGAACAAAGAAACCGCTACAGGGGCAACCAGTCGTTCGACGCGGTGCTTTCTGAGTAAAGGGGGGGGGGCAAACAGTGCAAACAAAAAACGATTTGTCATACGGGAACAGGGAGGAACACCTGGCTTAAATAAGGCAGGTGGCTGGGAAAAAACAGCTGCAAGGTCAAGCACTAAAAGGGGGCGGTGGGATGGTGTGGGTAAGAATGTGGGATAAGCTACGGGTCATAGCAGCATTCTTGTGGTCCCAAAGAAAATTCAGGGCTGCTAAGAGGTCCAAGGCTGTAGCAGGGGGAGAGCTGTAGTCTGAAGGCACGGACCGCCTGATGGTAAGGGGAGGTCACTAAAATACGGAGGACCGGAACAAGGTCCACCAAGAAAAAAGACAGACAAGGGGGGACTTTACACTTTCAAGGAAATCTCAAAGAAACAAATAGTATGTGAAAAGAAAAATAAAGAGAGGAAGGAACAAAAAAAAGGGCGGAAACCAATTTTGGGGAAAGTGGGGGGAAAGGGGGGAAAGGGAATAGTGAAGAAATTGTACCTTGTGGAGAGAAAAGGAACGTGGGAAAGTAAAGAAGAATTCGCGGGGAAAGGGGGAAGTTAAAAAAAATGCGGAACCGCAAAAGACGATCAACATCAAAAAAAACAGTCAAAACAGACACATTTCGAGACGGCAGAAACTTCAGCCTCCTGGAATGCAGGGAAGAGGAAGAAAGAAATCTTTAAGGAAGAAAAGCGGGGACCTACAAGCGGGAACCAAAAAAAAAGATAAAAAGAAAGGCTTTCGGAAACCGGGGGAAAAGATGGGAGGGGAGACGTCTACATCGGGCCAAGGGGAAGTCAATTCAAAAAAAAAACAAGAAGACGAAGGGCGAGGGAGAGGGGTTGGGAAAAGAAAAATCAATTGGAACGGGGGGAGTCAAAGCATAAAAGTCGTTCCAGCAAAAAAAAAAAAGGGAGGAAGCAGAATGAGGATTTCCCAAGCAAGCGCGGAATGATTTCAAAAAACAGGGGGTGAAAAAAGAACCGGGCGGGGGAAAGAGACCACAAGGGTCCAAGGAGACAAAATGCAAGAAAAAAGAAAAGGCAACGAAAAAGAGGGATATCATGAAAATGATCAAAGAGTTGGTACGTCCAAGAAACAAGTCTGAACAAGAGGCACACTTCCTACAAAGTCGTTGTACCGAAGCAGAGGCGCGCCAGCGTTTTGCGCGGGGAAGAAAAAATAAAAAAGGGGGGTGGGGGATAAAGGGGCGAAATTAAGAAATTTGGTCACTAAACACATCGAGTTCGGCGACCATAAACATCAAAAAAAGAGAGAAACCTTGAGAGTACTATAAGAAAAAGGGGAAGAAAAAAGGAAGGAAATTCCGTGCCCTAACAAAAGAAAAATGAGTTCAATCCCAGACGGGGTTTGAAAAAAAAAAAAAAAAAAAATCACTCATGGACAAAACCGCAAATTTTCGGATGTGGCCTGACGGGAGGAAATTGTCCAGGCGCTGCTGAAAAGGCTGCCGAGCAAAAAAACTTGATGGGAAGGGAAAACCGGGGTCCAAACGAAGGCCTTGGAAGCCAAACCGAATAACGAGAAAAAAAAAAAAATGGTCAAAAAAGGGGGAAGGTCAAAGGCAGGAGGGGGAACAAACCAGTTTTCGGAAAGAAAGGGCAATCAGTGAATCCGTCAGGGTATTGAAAAAACAATCACCTTTGGGAGGAAAGGGCAAACGTTGTAGAAAGGTACCATGCCCCGACCTAGCATGACAAAACACAGGAATCAAAAAGGACTTGATGTCCCAAAGGATAAAGGTGGCCACTCCAAACTTGAAGGCGAAAGAATAGGGAAGTTAACAGATTTTTCGGAAAAAGGATGAGGAGTTTTTCGGTATTCAAGGGAGGGTAAAAAATGGTCAAGAAAGAGGAATGGGGACAAAGAGTCTCCTGTGAAAAAGGTGAACAAGAGAGGGCAAGAAAACGTGGGAGAGATCAAAAAGAGTTGCCCAAAGCACAAGAAAAAGAAAAAAAAAAGAAAAAAGTTTACTCTGCCAACGGTGCTAAGGCCAAAATAAAAAAAAAGAGAGGGGGAAGTTGGTGGTCTCACAAGGGAGAGGACCAAAAACAAAAAAAGGCAAATCGGACGAAGCAAAAGACCGGCGCGTGGTCACGGGGAAAGGGGGGAAATTGGTCCGTAAAACAAGAAAAGTAAGGGGGGGCCATGGGGAAAAGAAAGGAACAGTGGCAAGTTAAAAAAAAAACAACCCTCGGTGGAAAGGCTGCTGCGAAACTGGGTGAAAGCAAACCGAAAGTTTCCAAAAGAAGAAAGAAACCCAAATAGAGGGAAAAAAAGAAAAAAAATAATCCCTCAAAAAACCAAAAAAAACTGGTTGGAAGCGGTCAGAGGAAGAAAAAACACCAGGCAGAAACTTGAGGGAAAAGAACCTGAAAAGGATAGTCTAAAGCCCCTGTCACTAGACGTTGTGAAAAAGAAGGAATAAATAAAGTCTGGGATTGTCCTTCCATATAAAGGAAGTGTGTCGCGCCCTGTAAGGAGTTTCCAGGCTTTTTTTGAAACAGGTTGGTCGCAAATCAAGGAAAAACTGGACCCTGGGAAAGGGGGTGAAAAGAACGGGTCAGCGGATCTTTCAGCCTGCCTACCATTTTCTGTGGAGGGGAAAGTTGATGTGCTCATCATGTCCGAGGTGAAAGGGGAGGGAGTGGTGGAGTGACGAAACAAGATAGGAAAAAAAAAGGAAAAAACAAAAAAAAAAGGGTTATCGCCACCTATAGAATTTTGCTCCAATTGTCAAAGACGGGGGTTGCGGTGAACACAGAAATCTGGTCTAAAAAGAAAAAACAAAGTATTATTAGGAAAAGAGAGGATAGACACAACGAGAAAAGTTGGTGAGTTAGGCCAAAGGTTGTGTGAAGGAAAAAAAAAAAGGGATCTGGGCGGAAAAAAAAGCCAAAAAAGACCTGAATGAGAAAACAAAAACAAAAAAACAAAAAGTGAAGAAGCAACACCAGAACGAATGCAGAGGGGGGGGGAAAAAAGGGAAAAAAGAAAAATGAAGAAAAAAGTTTTGCCAAGCCATTTGGAAACAAAGCAGAAAAGAGCGCCCACACCAAGCACGGCGATGGGGGGGAAGCAAACAGAGAAAAAGTAGGGGAAGAACATCGCCGAATTCAGACCCTCGGCCCTTCAGCTTGAAAAAGACGGGGAAGTAGGGAAAAAAAATGGGGGCGGGGGCCTGGGAATAAATCAAAAGGAAGAAAAGACAAGAGGCACATGGTTTGGGTGGAGATTCGTAGAAGATCTTGGGGTTAGAGGGAGGCATAGGGGGGGAAGAAAACAAAAAAAAGCCGTCAAAAAGAGACACGGGTTCCAAACCTTTCTGAACATGGTAACAGGGGAAATGGGAAAACAAATGGTTTCCACGGAAAAGGAGTTTTAAAAGGCAGGCAAAAGTCAAGGAGGAAGGAAACGATACGCAGACGAACTGGTTCTGAAGAAATCGACCGGGGAGGGGGAAACCAAGACCAACGCCCGATCGACTGGGGAAGAGAAAAAGACATTGTCTTTTTCAACATTATAGGTGGAAGGGCGCTTCGAAAGAAAAAACGCACTGGTTCACACACTCTAAGGTTGATGGGGAGAAAATAAGGGACCAAAGAGAAAAGGGAAAAGGAGGGCGGTTCAGGTGAAAAGAAGGGATACGGCATTATCCCGGAAAAAGGGGGGAAATCAAGGGAAAAAGGGGATGGAAATCTAAGCATTGGGGGAGGCCAAGGGGAAAAAAGGCTTGCCCAGCAAAAAGAACGCCGGTTGATGATGGGTCCAGTAAGAGTAGGGGGTAGGGACAGAACTTGCGTAAAAGAAAATTTGATCGCCGGGGGTGTTAAAGACAGCGCGGCAAAGAAGGAAAGGAAAAAAAACTATGGGGTCATGGCCGGGGATAATACACCCCAGGTTGTAACGGGGGGGGGAGAAAGGATGAATTGCAGAAAAAAAAAAACGGCGGAGTTGGGAAAAAAGGACTTCCACTGGCCAGCACGCGGCAGGGGGAAAAAAAAGACCCAAAAATTGTGGGCGCAGCTCTGACAAAGGGGGTACTCCCGGGGCCATCAAGAAAAGACTAAAAGAGGAGGGGACGGGTCAGGGAGGGAGGAAACGTCGATCACTCACGGTTGGGGAGGGAGAAAGGGAGTTGTTCAACAAGCTTTGGCCGACTGTAAGGGGGGGGACGGTTGACAAATGGCAAAGACGCAGAAAGGAAAAAGGTGGGGGGGGGGGATATAATCGCGCATTTCCTACAACTCAGAAGATAGGACGGAAAGAGGGAGGACCAGAGCTCCGGTGAAAAACTTGGTTCGGAGTGGGGAACAAATGGTTTCCCAGACCAGCCGAAATTGGGTTTCGGGGTGGGAACGGAACTCTGATCCTGAAGAGGAAAGTGGGGGGGTGATATCGTGCAAAAGACAAAGGTGGGTACTTGGGGGGACAAATGGGACGCCAAAGGTTAGAGAACGGTTCACGAAAGGTCAAGGAAGGGGGGGGAGAAAAAAAAAATCAGGTAACAAGAGTTTGTGCGGCACAAGAAAAAGAGGAAAGGGAAGGGGGCCGAAGGTTGATGCTTCTGGATTGATATCAAAAAAAAAAAAAAGGAGGAACGAGGTTGAACAAGAAAAACAAAGATAAAACTTGGGATGGAAGAAGGTGGAAAAGAAAAGGCCAGACTGGGAGGGAAGTAAAGAAAATCAAAGAAAAGTTTCGGGGGCTAAGGTTCTTCTGGAAAAGCGGGATAAAAGCAAAAAAACTTTGTATAGAAAGGAAAGCTCGCGGCCATATCCAGGGGGACCTGAGACAGGGGGACAAAATCGCGGCGTGTAAGGGGTGATTTGGGGGAAAAAGACGAAGGGGAATTGCATAAGGGAAAGTCAAACCTGTTGGTAGAAAGGGAAAACTAACCTAATGGGGGGGCCAAAACGATATGGAAGAGCTAAGTCAAACTTACAAAACGTCCAAACAAATAACAAATTTCCCTCCATGGTTGTTGAGGAAGAAG
>Ga0179593_1304160_pt1 | contig 18983 bp, 15 predicted proteins | sample CZODoug2_1_08_16_FD_185931 | JGI IMG/M metagenome (GOLD analysis project Ga0179593, IMG submission 185931) | Vadose zone soil fungal communities from Angelo Coast Range Reserve, California, USA - CZODoug2_1_08_16fungal (PacBio error correction) | ecosystem: Environmental > Terrestrial > Soil >...
CCGCATGCTCAGGGCATGCAGCTCTTGGGGATGAATGAAAGGTACAGATCCATCCTGGTATAACTCGGGTGATGGGGACGAGGACCTGCGTCTTTAAAGGGGGCAAAACTGAGGGCAAAAAAAAAAAATACACAAAGCTCCTGGGGTAGAAGAGGTTCCCCGACTCAGGACGCGTGTCTCAGGTACCTTACGAACAATCGCGGGAGACTGAACGCGAAAAAAAAAAAAAAAAAAAAGTGGTAATGCCTAGGTCAAAAGAGCGTACTCCCACCAAAGGGAAGTCATTCCGCAGATCGAAATCACTCCGACTCGAGGCATAACGAGCATGACGAGATCCTGGCCACATTGGGGGCACAAAAGCAGGAGGGACGGTGGGCCAACCTGAAGATCAAAGAAAAAGCAGCCGCGGTAAAAAGCTCGTGTCGGAGCATAGTGGAAAAATCAAACAACAGCGTTAGCTAAACATGTTTTCAAGATATGGCACCCCCTGGTAATGACGGGGACCTGTCCCACAGTTACGGACAATTAACGGAGCAGTGGCCTCGCTCCGAGCAACAAAACTTTCACTCATATTGGAGCCACGCCCCGATGTCACCGGAAGGCTTGGGTCAACACGGGAAAGCACGACCCAACGGCCGGAACCTCAAACTCTAACGACACAAGGATTGTCAATCCGTAGGCGAAAACCGGATCGGCCCACATAAAGCTTTCCCGCGGATAAGTAGGAACGGGGACAAGGGGAGGGAAAAAAAATCAGAAAAAGAACTTTTGTCAGGGAAGTACAGATTCATCTCGAAAGAAGACAAAAAGAGGGAGGGGAAGCGAATAGACGGTCCCGGTCAACTGTATTCATTGGTGGGGAAGCGAAAAAGGAACAAGTGGTTTAACGGCAGTGCTTGCCGAAAACATCCACACTGTACCTGCCGGTTGTCGAACAAACCCTATGCGAAGAAACTGCGGAACGGTGGGGATGAATCAAAAAAAGGTTACCCGTCGGGGACCAGGAGGATTGCGATGGTAAAAGAAACTCGGAACGAAAGTTCTGGGGGGCAAAATCGCGGGGACAAGCCCATTTATAAGTTGAGGCCCCATGTGACAGGAAGGACGCTAACCAGGTCATGCGCTTGATTCATGAAATTAACGTGGGCACCAGGCCGGCTTCCGGAGAAACGGATCGCAAGTATTTAAAAAGAAGAGAGGGAAGAAAAAAAGGGAATAAATAAGAAATGGGCCAGCCGGAAAGGGACAGTCAGGTCGGAAAGGCGGGCAAAAGGGGACCAATGTAAGGGGAGGCAAAAACCCCGAATCAAAGGCGGTTCTCCGGGTGAGGGGTGCCTATGCGCTGGAGGACGGAAGGAGAAAAACCGGGGACGAACTTGCTTTGCGTCGAAAACGAGGTCACGGGCTTGGGGAAAGCTGGGGGAGTGCTACGTCAGCGTCCCCCCACATAAAGGCGCGACAAAAACAAGGGTACGACCAAACCTTAGCAGAACGGGAAACACTTTCCAGAAGCAGGGCCGACCTGAAACCTCAAGAGCACCGCGCCACGGCCCAGGATACACAACGCGTTCAGGTACTCTTCAAAGCGGAAACAAAAGCAAAGGGAGCTAAGCAGGAAGGAAGGCCAAACGGCGGAGTCATGCTCTTTTGGAAAACGGTAGGGGAAGGGAACATGGACCCGAGGAGTCACCCGTGTAAAAATTTGTCCTGGAGGAAAAAAACGGGGAAGGAGAGCGTCGAGAGTGGCGAGAGGAAGTCACGGAAAGAGGCAGAAAGTCAAATGACAGAGACCAACACAGAAAGAAAGACTTAACTCCGGGGGTTTCCGGGTTCGCTCGGGGGGTGTTCTCCGGAGTGAAACGTACTCCTGATCGGGCGCCACTCCTTTCCGTCGAGGGCCAGGAAAGTAGGTCAGGTGACAAGCATAGAAATAAGTGGACTTCACGCGACCCTAATAAGGGAAAAAAAACAAAATTGACGGTGCCTCGGGTGGAGGGGGAGGGGCGGGAACTTTAAAGGATCTGCTCATGAATACATCCCGATGCAAGGAATTTTTTAAAACACAAACTGATTATAAAAGAGAGAGAGGGAAGAGGGGTGAGCGGGCGAGGGCGCGAGTTACTCCGTAACCGCCAACAGATTAAAACACACAGAAGCGGTGGGGCCAGACAACTTGGTACTCTGAGTGGCTGGTCGAGCCAATGGTGGAAGCAAAGGCAAGCACTGGACCAGCCGAGGTCCGAGGGACAGGAAAGAACTAAGGCCGCCCTCGAGGAACCAACGAAAAACAGGAATGAAGGGGGAGAAAAACCACCTGTGAGTTGACCCCGGAACCACGTTCCCGAAAACCAGGGAATTGCTTTCGGGGGGTGTCTCACGACGAATCGTCGGACCAAAAAGAAAAAAAAAAAAAAAAAAACACGGGGGGTAGGACCTCGTCAAAAAAGCAACATTCTTCCAGACGATAGGGAGGGTGGCGGAAAAGATAAAATCCCGGAAAAAAGGGGGAAGGGGTCCCCCTTTTGAAAACCTGTCCGCCATCGGGAACATGCTACTTTTCAAAACACAACTGAAAACGCAAAAAAAGAAAGATCGCCAGTGGGGACCCCACTGCGTGTCTTCCGAGCCTAACCGTGAGTGGACCCTGAGGGTCTGAACAAGCGTCTTCAAAGGTAAAGCGGGGGGGAGAAGGCCCAGGTTTGCCTGGATCATGAACAACTCCTGGAGTGTCGATGGAGGAGTTGGGTCGAATTTTGTGCTCCTAACAGTGGGGGGTGGGGGGGGGGGAAGTCGGCCCGAGCACGAGACGGAAATCGACACACGAGAAGGTTCCACACACCGACACCCAATTGGACGAACAATTCATGGGTTTGGTTCAAAACTGGCAGTACCCGCAAAAAAACACTCATCTTCCCAACAGCCGGATATACTCAAATCGCTTTAGCCAACTAGAAACGTCCCCCTTTGCTCGTTGGGGTCTACGGGGATGCCCTCCTCTCATCAGCCGCTTGTCACCATCTCGAGATCAACTGAGGGGGGGGGGTTTTGTGAAGTGCTCTATAGGTCAAATGTCGATCCCAGGACCTCGTCCTAAAACGCCGGCCAAAATCAAGAATACGTGTCTAAAATGTTCCCGGACGAATAGGAAACGGCAATGGGGACCAAACTCGGCGGGACGACGTGGTAAAACAAACGATCCGGTCAAGAGGAAGATCAATGGGCGGGGACCCACCGAATCTTTCGAAAAAGGACGACAAGGGGGATGGCTTACGCCGCCACTTCCGGTTGTACAAACATCGCCATCCCGAAAAAACCGGGGTGAAACGGGAGGGGAAGGAAAACACCGAGGAGCAAGTTCCTCTCGAAAAGTCTTGGGTGAGAAAAAACGAGGAAAACGACAGCGCAGGGGATAAGAATAAAACAGCGCGTGAAAATTTGTCAATTTACGGCTTCCAAAACTGGGATCAAAGGGATCCGGACTCGCTCGTAAAGGCCAGGGGGGGGGGGGACGGGGATGAGGAGGGAGGGGGGTTTCACCATCCTGGTTTCCAGAAAAAAGCGAAGTCTTGGGGAAAGCTCCAAAATCCCATTCCTTCTAACTGTGGGAGCCGGCCAGCCAGAAGGGAAAGGGGGGTAGGTGCCGTCATAGGCCTGCACACGGATGAATTTTTGGGGTTGGCTCGGTAGTAGGGGGGAATAAAAAACCATTTGTTTACAGGAGCTTTGCGTTGGTTTAATCGGCGTACAACGCAGGTCGAAAGTGAAGGGTCAAATCCACGACCAGACGGTGGGGGGGGGCGGCCTGTTCGAGGTTCCCACGCCGGCTAGAGGCCTAAACTAACGGGAAAAATGAGCAGGTAAAAAGGGAAAGGTCTCCCGACACAGGAAAAGTCAGGGTTCCGTCGGAAAAGAGTTTCGTAAAGAAACAACCACAGGACTAAAAACGGCGGAAGTAGAGGTAAGAGGGTGCATGATTGGGTAGGCTGTCCAGTCCCAAAGGTGGAATTAGGGCATGATTAGTGGTACGTTGACTGAGCGCAAAAAGCATGGTCAAACACGCGATTGCGGGGGCGGGGAAACGCGGTTGCCCAAAACGGCCGGCGCACCAAAAGTGGCCGACGAATGGCGGCCGGGAGGCCAGGGGAACTGATCGAGTGGTCAGGGTTTAGGGAGCACATATACGGTGGAAAAAGTACGCCTCGGCAAGGCAGGCAACTGGAAAAAAAATCCGCAGTATCCCGCTAGGGGGGTCCCGGGGTGAGGTGGAAAAGAAACAGGAAAACCCCGCTCGAAAACGGGAAAAACAGGCTTCGACCAAACAGGCGCCTGTTGTTCATGGGGGGAAGCAAAAGAAAGGGAAAGGAGGCAAATATAAACGAAATGCCTCGACAGCATCAGGGGGGGACGCGAGAGAAAGACCCTTCATGAATGTCCCCAAGAAGTACGCCCCCTTGGGTCGACCCGCCAAAAGCCTCGGCAAATCGAGTGCTCAAAGCCACAACTGAGGAGGGAGAAAAGATCCAGCGGGAAGCTTTCTGGCGGTCGTCCGCGAGTAGGTGGGAATCATGAAAAGGTAGACGGGGAACGGGGGGTATTGGGGGGGGACCCTAAAAGAGGGGGACAGGTTTCGAGAGAGGGGGTCCACCACAGGGCCGTGTCGGGTGCACGGCGTCCAAAAAGACACCAAATCTCAAGGGGTCGAAGCAGGGAAAACCAAGGGGAACAGAACGTGACACAGGGGGCTTCAGGGTCACTGAATACCGACACAAGCGGGCTTACGGCCGAAGGGAAAAAGGTGTGAAAAAAAAGGCACGGAAGGGGTTTCTCTATAAATCGTAATGAAACGCGAAGAAAACGAACCCCCGCCGATATATCAAGAAAGGGGGGGGGAAGAGGAAATAAGGGAAAAAATGAGTCGGGGGCCGTCCACAAAAATGGCCATAACGCGTGGCGGTTGGGACCCCGCCCGTCGCTGAAGTCACGCAGAGGCTGGGGGACCATCGGGGGGGGGGGGAAGGTTTGGGCGGGGCCATCCACGAACGCGTTCGCGAAAAACATGAAGCTGGGGAGGGGAGAGTCCTGGTATTCTCCTGTTGGAACGTTCCAGGTCAAGCAGTTAAGGAAGCAAAAATGGTCAAAATCTACAAGGACGCAAACAATTCCAAAAGAGGGGGTATCACCCCCGAAAAAAAAATGTTGGATGGTTTGTTACGAAACAGCAAAAAACAACGGCTCTGCTCACACCCCGTGTCACCTAAAACAATGGAGGGGGACCAATGTCAATCAGGGAGGCGCTGACGAAAAGAAACATTGGAGCCCACATTTCATCGGGAAAGACAAACCCGACATTGGGATGGGACCAAGACCAGGGCTTTTGCTGGAAAGAAATGTGACCAGCCGAAAATCTGGGGGGGGCACAAAACAACCTTGGAGGTTGAAAGCGGATTCGAGGGGAAGTCATCAAGATGTATCGGCCGGGGTTAAAAGAAAAAAAAAAGTGCGCTCGATAGCGGGTCCCGCCCACTGAAAACGGTCACGTTTTTGGGGCGACCGGTGCCCTAGCTGGAAGGGGAATGCGGCACGAAGTTGGGGGGGGGGGGAAACTCATCAAAACGGTCACCTTTCGGGTGTTAAGGGATGCGGTACAGGCAAGAAGATGTAAAGAGTTCCCGGCCGGGGCAGAACATCGACGTTGGACGCCAAGACAGTGACGGTTGCGCAAATAGGGGTAAACCGATCGACCCGTCGAGAATAGAAGGTTAATGGCTGTAAAAGGTGGGGTGGCAGGAAACGAGGTCCAGACCTTGATCGCGAAGTGATATCGAGGAATCAACAAGTAAAAAAAAAGCCACGAAGAGGGGCAGCGAATCGTCAGCTGAACAGGAACGAGAAAAAATGGGGGGGGACTATTTGCAAAAATCTAAGCGCCATTGCGGATCCGGCGAATCCTAGGACGCTGAATGATTCACCGAAAGGGAAACACCGGAGGGGAAGGAAACGGAATGGGGAAAAGTATTCACCCGGGGGGGGGTCGGGGGGGCACGCTTTGCGGTGCTCGAAGCGAACCAAAAAGGTCGCGCCCAATTCCCGACCCACCGGAACCATCATCGACAACGTCAGAAAGACGCGTACTTAAGGAAGTCGGGGACGCAACACCCCCGGCAAGGAAGCAGGGGGACAGGAGGTCCCGAAGGAGGCGCTACTCTACCCCACCACGCGGGCCCTAAACCGAGATACTGGCGGTACGATGTGTCTGACGTTTGCAGTCGAAATTATCCAGTGGACGGGATAGGGGAGGGACAAAACGGGGTACGAAAGGGTTTCCCTGGTGAAATCGGGAAAAAAGTTCTGCAAATGCCACCGCGAAGAATTTCTGACGGGGTACGCCCGAAATCGACCTGTCCGCATTGGAGAAACCGATAAAGGGAGTCAAACGTTGAAACAGAAACCGGTGGGGGAAACAAAGGAACCAGAAGGTTTGTTTCAGCGGGTCGGAGACGAAGGGGGACGCCAATCGTAGGGTTTTCCGAGCGGACCTCGTGGAAGGGGAAGAAACCTTGCGGGGAAAAGTTCCAAGGAAAGAAAAAAAAACGAAGAAGGAAATTAAACAAAACAAAACCTAGGGCCACGCGTCGGTGCTAGGATCTGCGGGTCCGGGCGAAAGGCGACAGGTCCTCAACAAGTCATCTCTTGAGACAAACAACAAAACTAAACCCTATGACTTACCAAGGGTAGAAAAGGAGAGGGGTGACCTTAAAACGCAAGCTCCTTGATAGCTCCAAACATAAGGAAAAGAACCGAACGCCTGGTGGAAAGGGATGTAGTGCAAAAACGAAGGAAGTTTCACTAGTTTCAGCTTCAGCGGGGACAAAAAGGGCCAACACTACCCTCTAAAAAATTCCCCTCGGAAAAACGACACGACGAGGGGGGGACCAAGACAGGTCCGACCGAAATACAGTATAACAAAAAGTTCCCTTGACCCGAACCCGGGCCGAAAAAGGTACGAAGTTTCGACGGGGTTGTCCTGGGTAAGCGAAGAAGGGATTTTCCGCAGGAAAGGTCAAAGACTCTCGCCCACCTTGCAGAACGGGGTCGTGGCGGACCCAAGATCCGAAACTGTCTTACGGGTTGACAGCCTCTTGCCAGGCTTCAGGTGTGAAAAAAAATACTGCAAACAACTACTAATCAACGCTCAGGGAGGGGACAGCGTCGATTAAAGTCGGAGAACCGCGAGGGGGGAAAATGTGAAAAGGGAAAGGAAAAAGTCCTCCCTACGAAAAGGAGCACAAAAAAAAGACCCCATGGTGCGCCGAGATCAAGTCGCCACGAGTTAATTTCCAGAGGAGGAGCAAACAGGTTGGTGTGAAAGAAACGTTGTAATGACAAGCAAAGAAACTTATCCAAACCCAAGCCCCCCCTCAACGGTCCCGAGAGAGAAAAAGTCCCCCCAAAGAATAGACTGTTTTCCTCCTTTTAAGTTTACCTCTCCTCCTTTTCTGGGGCCACTCCTCGTCGCCGCCACAGCACTTCCTAACCGAAATCTCACGATCTTCTTTTTTCCCAAACTCTGCCCCGCTTAGACCTGTTCAAACGACTCTGAACCGTGCGCCAACTTGCTCTCTCTTCCGCCGCCTCGCCCTCCCGCAAGGGAAACGGTTTACCACTCTCTTGAGGGGTGCTGCCAAACTCCCAACCGATCCCCCCTCAACCTTGTTGGGGGAACTCAAAATGCCGGAAAACCAACTTAAACCACACATCCAACCCCGTGCCCGGAAGAAAAAATCAAGTCGCATACCGTTTTCCTCTAGAAACATTAAGATCATCGGAACATCGCATTAAATAAATGCCGCTTTCTGGCCTGCAAGAAAACCCAGTTCTACAATTTCGAACTGGCACTGATCGCAAAAGAAAAAAGACAAAGCTGGGCGGGTAAGCAGGGGGGTGTTTGATATCACTAAAGGGGGACTAATCACTCCCTGCCATCGGGGGAAGAAACACCCCAAGACTGCTCAGAAGGGCCAATAAGTCCCCGAAAGCGCTGACAGGCAATGCGTCGCTCCGGAAGCGCGCCAAGAAACAAGGGGGGAGACGTCCTCTTATGTGAGCACCCGGACCCCGTAAGGAGATTTGGCCCCAACGGGACTTTTGGAAAAGAAGGAACCGACCGAACGGGGGAAAACAGGTTGGATCACAACTTCCCCCGCAGTCCTCCCTAGCATCGCCACCTTTTCGAACAAACGTAAGGCCCCCCAGCCCGCGGAGGGGGAAGGAAAAGAAAATCAGCGCAGGGGGTGAAAAAAAACTCGGCCGTCTCTTCAACTTGCCAGGTGAACCGGAAGGAACAGATAAAAAACATAACCAGGGGTTGGCGCCAGGTATTGGGAGCACTGGGGGGGGACCAAAACATCTTAAGGGAAAAAAAAAAGCAAGGAAGTCCTTGGGGAAGCTCCAAATCCCATTGTCGGAGACGGATAGCCGGCAAAGATCCTCAATTGGGGGTCCCGAAGAGCGCCCTCAGGGGGTGACAAGGGTCGTTTGAATTAGGTGTGTGAAAACCCAAGGGTTGGTGAGCGTGAGCAAGGGGGAAATGGAGCAGTACCAGCGCTAAGAAAAATCGGGTAATGGTGTACGCACTCTCTGAAGGGGGCGAAGGTCGGGGGGACCAGCCCACTCATCAATAAAAAAAAAAACAATCGAAGTGAAACCATGTAATCATGGGACCACAGGACTTTTACCTCCACCTCTGTTCTCCCAACAATGGGGGCAAAAACCATTTCTAACAAATTGGGCTTCTAAAGAGGGGGCGGATGGGCCACCTGGAAAAACAAAGAAACAATTGCGCCAAGGACCCACCCGGTCAACGAGGCGAAGATGTAATGACGGAGTATGTTCCAGGACAACAGAAGAGCGTACTCTCTTTGTACCAGGACCATTCGAAAAAAAAAGCAGGTGGGGGCAGGAGTGTGACAACAAACTACCTCTGGCCGCCCCAAGAGGGGTGCGCCCGAAAAAGACACGCCTTCCAAAACCGCAGAAAAGCTGAGAGGGGAAAACAGGTATGTCAGAGGGCGAGATACTGGGAAGAGGTAAGACGCCTCCAAAAGAAAAAAAATCTCTCTTGGGGGGGGTCCCGCCACGAGCAGGGAGGACCCGTCGTAGGATCACCGGAGACCGGCCGGTAAGGACGAGCGCAGGGGGAAAAAGAAAAGTGGTCTCCAACGGCAGAAAAAAAAGGTGGAAAAAGGGCAAGGCCCGTTACACGGACACCCCAGGAAGGGACCTCGCGGGAACCTCGAGACCTAAGAACTAGTCATTCCGGTGGAGTTACCAATTCCATGATGTAAAAAAACATAAATAAACGCTCAACCTATCCGGAAATACCGTGCACAGAGCTGGGGGAACCAAAACTCATTCTTCTCAGAAAAAAAAAAAAAACACAGGGAGGAGGTAGGGGCAAAATATGATCGAGGGCCTGGGCGTCAAAGCGCTTTTGATTGGGTTTCCAATCATGGAAAGTTTTTCAGAAAGAACGGTGATTTTGGGGCTCGACGTGGGAGGTGAAGGGCGAAGGACCAAAACGGAAAATCAAAAATGCGATCAGCCCCGTCCCCGAAAAAGCGCCTGGTTGGAGAAAGGAAAACCGACAGACTTGACGGCAGGGGGGCAAAATTCCAGGTGAACTTCCGAACCCGCGGGGAGACTAAAGGGGACGCGCGAGGAAGAAGAGGCGGACTCAAGTCCAAGGGGATCTCGCATAGACCTCAAAACCGAATAAATCGACAGCCGGCCGGGGGGGCAAATACCTAAAGGCAAAGTGGGGCAAAGGGCCGGGGGGGGCCGTTTGGGCCAAACGCAAAAGTCCGCTCGAACCAAAAGACTCAGTGTAAAACAATCTCTGGAGGGGGGACGGTGGGACATCCGAACGAAGTTGACGGAGAACATGAAAAGCATGGCAGCGGAGAGGCAAAGGTACATGAATACCCGGGTTCCATGTAACCGAAGGCGAGAAGTGGAAGAAAAAGAGACACCAGGAGCCCAACCCCGAGACGTGGAGAACCTCCCGAAAAATGCCGACGCGGTTTAAAGCCCGGACCCAAAAAAAAACTTCCGACCGACACACCAATGGAAGCAAACGATACCTACCAAAAATGTCAATCACGGTCTGCTGGGGAGACGCAAAACAACATCGAGCTGATACCGGGCACATAAAAATCCTACAATGGGGGATTGGGAGCCTCAGGAAAAGAAAAAAAAAGTTTTGTGAAGAAAAAAGGAACAGACTCGAAATACTTGGATCAAAAATGGCGTTTACGAGGGAGAAGAAAAAGGTAAAAAAAAAAAAAAAAATGAGAACACTTGGGGCCTTCTCTCAGACCAAGGGGGGGAACGCGAAACTGGAAAACCAAAAACTTGTACCAACCGCCGAGTGACGGTTAACCGTTTTTGTGCGAAATGCCCCGAATGCAAAAAGAGAAGCGCGAAAAAAAAAGTGCAACTCAAAAATCCGTTTAAAAGAAAGGTAGGATATGACGGGGAAAAAAGGAGAGTGGGGGGAGGGAGCAGGGGGTTCGTCGGGGGACGAACATCGCTGGGGGGGACGCCGCCATGGAGAGGGGGGTCAAAACAAAAAACTTAAAACTCTACCAAGAAAAACGGCACCAAGAAAGCAGCCCGGAGGGTCCTAATCAACAGTAAGGGTGGTGGCAAAGGGGACGCGGGCCGACCGGGTCGCCAGTAAAGTTATCGAGGGAAACCAAGGTTGCCATACTGGGCAGGTAGATGAATGTAAACACCAAGAAAACAAACAGACGAAAAGGGGGCCACGAGTGTCCGCGGCGAGCGAAATTGCCGGTCAAAGGCGATGCGGACGATGATGGTCGGGTCGAAGAGGAAAAAAAATGCGGCCGACGGTGAGGGGTTCGTCCGTCAAAACCGGGAAAAAGGGGCGGAAAAAGGTGTCGTCGCTGGGCGTGCATCACGAGACGTCCCCCAACAGGTCGCGCCACCACGGGAACGACCAAAAGACAGAGACAGGAAGACACGGGCCAAAATCTCGAACGAAAATATCGAGGAAAAAAGAAAACGCCATCTCTGACGCTGTCAGCACTCGGCCAAAGAAACAAAAAAGAAACACGACAAAACCCAAAAAAGACCACTTCGGCGGCACATCCAGAATGACGAGGGGCGAAAAATACCGTCGGGTGGAAGGCGGGGGGGTCAATCTGTGAAAGTTAGAAACAATGGGGGGAGATGCTGGCAAACGGGACGACATTTCCCGGGAGGGCCCGGTCCAAGATATCTTCTTCATCTGGCAGAGGAGAAGGTGGAAAGAAAAAAAAATCGCGGACTTTCCGCTTCCGAAAAACCGAGAAAAGAGGAGAAGGAACGCCCCCGTGGCAAAAAAAAGTTCAGTAAGTGGGGAACCAATGGGGCGTACAAAAGGGAGGGAGGACCGAGAAAGGGTTCTCGTCGGAACTAAAAAAGGAGGCCTTTACTGCGCTCGAAGAAGGCTGCAAAACCACGAACGCCGCAAGAAAAAAAAAAAACCAAATGCTGAACTTGAATCTGAGGGCAGGTCGGCGGAGGGAAAAGGAGGAAGCAACATAAGGTCATCCCTCGGACTCCAACACCAACATCCCTGTATGTTCAAATATAAAAGACGGGTGAAATGGACGGCACCGCGCCAAAAAACAGATCAATTAAAAAACCGACCCCCGCAGATTGAGGACACAAAGAACGCGTGGTCCAGAGAAGGGAGGCCGGGTAAGACCTGAAGACACACTGGATTTGGAAAAAAGAAAGGCAAGAAATGAGCCCCCGTAGGGTATTTCCCACGCGAACAACGACGAGGCCCCAACCTGAAAAAAGTCGGTCCAAATACCGTCTGAGAAAACAACCTGGTGGGAAAAGACTGAACCGCCGTTCGGTTTTCCGACGATTGAGTCGGGGGTCCACCCCCCCCGCGGGAGCGAACCTCGGGAATTTTGGGAAAAAGAGGGTAAGACAGCTCTTAAAACACGCCTGGGAAATATATCACCCAAAAAAAACGGGGGCGGATAAAGATGGGGAAGGTTACCCACCTGACAAGCGTCCTGTAGGGGAATACTTTTGCAAAAGAACTGCAAACGAGAATGACGAGGCCAAAAAAGGTCATGCTGCGAATGTAGATCAAAAACGTCGTGTTCGCGGGGGGAAGGAAAACAGAGTTTTCCCTCCGACTAAGGCCGGAGCCGGGCCCACCGGAGGGGGGTGCCGGAGGGGGTTGTCATTCCCAACAAAAAAAAAGAAAGTACGGAAGGGAATTGAAAAAAAAGGTTGGTCGGACAAGGTGGGGGTGGCGAGAAACATGTTGGGGACGGAGTTTCCTAAACTAATGCGGAGACGAACCCAGGAAACAATCAACCCAGGTTTTGCAGAAAAAAAAAAGAAGTCGGCGGCTTTTTACCCGGGGGTCCGACCCCAGCAGCCCGCCATAACCCGCGGGCAAAAAGTTACCCTCAATGACTTGAGAAGCGGCAATAGAAACCGTCCAACCATTGGGGGTCGGGGGAACGGTGGAGAAAAACCTAAACCTCCACTCCTTGCTGACACTGTGTGTCCTCGATATTCAACACGAAGGGCGAGAAAACCCCGCCCTCGGAAGCGCACCTCCCCCAAACCGTAAAACGGCTCAAAAGTGACCCCCGGAGAACGCGTGCAGGAGCCGCTCCCCGTTCCAAAGCTAGCAAATCAAGGGGAATGGGAAGTAAAAACACCAGCGAGTTAAGAAAACGACCCCGTGTTTGGTCCGAAAACCAAACGATCGGTTAGTGTACAAAAGAGAAGACGCCCAACGCCCGAACAGGAGGAGGGATGAGCACCGTTGGGCCGCAGGCTGTTGAAAAGCTTCGGGAAACTGGTTAAGGGAAAAACAAAATAGACCCACAGTCAGCGGTTAGGGGGGGCGGACAAGAAGGTGTTCACCCAGGTTGTGTCCAGGGCTTTTTAACAATGCGATGGGAGGACCTGGGGATATAAACCCTTCTTCCGCAGGTGTGGTGGGGGGCCACGCAAGGAAAATTTGGCGAAAAGCTGTTCCATCTTCTTAAAGCAAAACAAGGCCCGGGGGGGCCTCCAAATCCCAAATTGAAAAAAGCCAAAAAAGAGCCCCAGCACTACGTGGGAGGGGCCGATGAAAGCGACGAAAACCGGGAGGTGAAAAAATTTTCAGACTTTAACGGGGGATGGTATGACAAGGGAGCGTGTTTTCGGTACTAGGGTAGGGGGGGAAACAAGTCGAAATCCGGGGATGGGGGAACTCCAATTCAGTTCCGGCAAAGGTAACGGGAGTGCCAGCAAATTGACAACTAAAAGCAAACCTGCGGGGGGGACTGGAACAGGCATGAAAAGCTTCTTCATACCCGGAAATGAAACCACTTCCTAAGTTGGAAAAAGCTGCAAGGCTTAAAAAACAAGAGGGCAACAGAACAACAAACCAAGATGGCAGAAGAGGAAATTCAAGACTGGGGAAAGTTAGAGGTATGGAAATGCACGAAACCAGCAAATAAGTAGGGGGGTGGAGGAAGAAAAGGGACACGGAGATTATGAGAGTCAGAAGGAGGATCAGTAGAGGCGCGGCAGTGTGAGGGAGGTAGTGGGGGGGTGGGCGAAGGATAAACGGAGGTAGGATGGGGGTAGAAGGTACCCTTGGGAGGGGGGGAAAGGATGAAGTAGAGTAGGGGGAAGTGATGTTGGGGGAGGAGCACAAAGGGGCAAGGGAGAGAAAAAAGTGAAAGGTGTGATGGGGGATAGCACTGAAGGGAGGAGAGTGTTGCGCGTAGGTAGAGGGTATGTGGGGGGGGGTGAAAAAAGTTCGAGTGACGGGCGAGGGGGTTAAAAGTCGTGGAGAGAAGAGGAGAAGCCCAGAAAGGGAGGGAGAGTGGGGAGTTAGGCGAGCTGAGAGGGGGGGTGGGGGGGGGGAAGGAAGCGGATCGTGAGCAACGGAGGTGACACACTCGCTTGGCGGCGGAAGCGAAACGTGGAAAACCAAACGGACGAACCGGGGCGGCCACCCAAGGGCCAAAAGAGGGAAAAGCGAGGATGCCGGATCGAGTATAGGCGGGGTGGAGGTAGATAGGAAAAACGAGAATTGAAAAAAGGAAATGGAGTTCACCAGAAAAAGCAAAAAAAAAAAAAAAAAAAACATCGGGGGGGAAGGAACACTTGTCAAGAGCCAAACCAAGTAAAAGAGAAGGGCGTAGGTGAACACAAAACAAAATGAGGCCCGCGTCGGGAAGAGCCGGAAGGTGACACTGCCTTGCCAAACAAAAGCGCTTTGGGGGAAAGGGGGGGGAAGGTGGGAAAAGGGGAACCCAGGAGGGAACCAGGCCGGAACTCGCAAAACAAACCTGCAGAAACTGCACGGAAGGGCAATACGCGGGGGAGGTTCGACGTCAGGATTTAAAAAAAACTAAAAGAAGCTGGACGAAAAAAAAGAACGGACCTCGACTCTCGGGCTTCCCCAAAAAAAAAATGTCGTATGTAAAAAAAAAATGGGAAGGATCTCGTAAAGGAGAACGGGACAAAAAACGGGAGGGGGGTCAAAGCCAGCGTAGGACCAGCTTGCTAACTCTCAACGTTAAAATTGACCAGACTTTGCAGGGGAAGGGGCGATGGACATGGAAGGTTAGTTAAAAGTCCGGATTTGTCCCACACCAAAGACGCCTTGGGGGTAGAGGGAAATGTCAATCGATCGTCGACGCGGGGGGGACCCCTTCCAGTTGGGCACCTACGACCAGCGCGAGACTGTCCTCGAAAGCCGGCCGAGGGAGAACGGGAAACCCGTCGTCGAGAGGTAAAGCACCGAGAATTACAAGATATAGAAACGCCGCATCGAGCAGGCCGAATCTATTAAAAAACGTTTGGGGGGGGGACGCCACAAAACACAGGGGGGGGGGGGGGTAGTTTTTTGCACCAAGCCGTCGGTCAGAACGCAGCCGCGGGGGGAAAAAGCAAAAAAATGGTCATATGGTAACGGTGGGGGGCATCCGAACGCCGGGAAACGAAAAAAATGGGGCAAGTGGGTCTTGGTACACTGTCTGTTCCAGTGACGCTAGCAGAACAGCACATTGGGACACCAGACCGCGAACCGGCCGAAAAAATGGTCCTATGTCACCAACCGACATACCGTGGTGTTTACAAGAGTAAAAAGGAACAAGGAGAAACGGAATCACAAAACCCAACACTTGAACCGCCACCCAACCAATTTGCCAAACTTATGCTGCTGAACGACCTACCATGGTAGAAAAATTCCGTGCAGGATAAGGGGGGAAAAATAAGGGTGGGGAGAAAATTGACAAAGTTGCATTGAAAGGGAACCAGAGGTGGAAAACTCGCAAGTACGGCCGCCAAACATCTGGGTTACGAGCGGATCGAACGGGGAAACCGGATCACTGGGGGAGGGAGGGGAATGCTCCTGGGGGACAAAGCTCATGACCATGAAGACTGAAAAGGAAAAAAAAAAAAGGGCGGTCACCTTGGGGTGTGCGACCGGCCATGCGACGGCGGCGAGATTGGGGGGAAATCAAATCCCGCTGTTACCAAAAAAGGGCTGGGCTGGAGGAAAGGGAATTGGACAACAGAAAGACCGGGGGACGGAGCGAAAAATTCGCGGGGGTGCCGGAACATCGCGGGGGCCGCCTGGAGCAGTGGCAAAACGAACGCAAAATGAACAAAGAAGAAAGGGAACTCTGTATCTGTGGAAAGGTCCATAGCTTACGGGTTGAAGGCAAGGTCGAGGCAGGGGAAAAGTATGAAAGGGGTCTATCAAAATTAACTCTAAAAGGGACAAAAGGATGGTGACATTCGGATCATTACCTCAGAACTCGAAGGGGGGCCGGGGCCAAGGGGGCCGCCCCGGGAAAAAAGTGCTAATTTCGGTCAAAAGGGCATTCTATAAGCAAATGCCGCTGATTCGGAAAAAGAAAAGGAAAACCGGCAACGACGTTGCTTAAGGGCAAAACGGGATTTGGGGGGGCCGTGTGACGGAGCTTCGTGCGGAACACAAAAATAAAGTGGTCCCAAACCCAACAATAAATGACCAACCAACTGAACAAAAAGAAAAAAAACAAATTCGAGACGCCCAAAATCGCCCCGAAAAACTGAACCCCTTATCAAACACACACGGGTCAAAAAAAAACCGGGGCCACTCGAACTCTTCAAGGACAGAAGGTCCCAGAATACCCACCTCCCCGATCATAAAGCAGCAAGACCATGGAAAAGGGGGGGAGAGAGGCAAAAAAGTCAGCTTTTTTGCACAAGAGTGCAAAAAGTAGCCATGTAGGGCTTTGTCACCGGGTAAAACGTTTCCTGGAGGGCCGCCACTCAAGTCTGAGAGGAGCGAGGGGCGACTGCGCGAAAAGCGGAAAAGTATGCTCTCATACAACAAGGATAAGGCCTTCCTACTGAACGAAACGGGGGGGACCGGGTCAGGAAAGTTGTTGTTGTTTCTCACCGGAATGACAAACAAAACACTCAATCTTGCCCCCACTCGGGGGGAGTTCGTAAACGCAAAAAGAAGGGGATTGAGGCGGGCTGCAATGAAAACATCAGAAGAATTCTTCACGACCTGGCCACTAACGAGCCCAACTATCGGTGCTCAGGGGGAATGAGAAAAAAGGGCGGTCCTTGAGTAAACAATCTTGCTAAAAAGGGGCTCATCAACCTGAATGAATCATAGGGCAAAGAAAAAAACAAAACGGAGGATGGGAAAAGAAGGAAGATGATCGGTGGATGGGGAGTCGAGCTTCCCTTGAACGCCAGGGGACATCCCGCAAAAAGATTTGACCACAGCTATTAGGAAGGGTAATTGTTGCAAATCCCCGTGAAGAACCTGTTCGAGCCTGGATTGTGAAGCAAAAGCCTCAAAAAAAAGCAGCCCTATGGGGGGGAAACGCGACGACCAAGGAATAGAATATCGCGTCTCCGACCGAAATCCAAAAACAACCCTGGAATTCAAAACACGGAAAGTTTCGGGAAAAAAAAATTCTCGGTCAAGGGAAGCAAAGCAGCATTTTCACGCCGTCGTCGACACTCCATCCGTCCGATCATAACTAGAAAAAGGGCGAAAAAAAGAGGAAAAACTGTCCGTACCCGGTTGACAGAAACACTCGAAACGGGCCAATGTCAGTTCACCGATGCACAAAAGAAAGGATAACGGGAGAATGGCCGCGTCATGCAGTCGGGGGTAGCGCCCAAACCGAAAGAAGGGAAACAGATTCCAAAAAAACGCGGGTAAACGCGGAATCAAACTGAGGGAGCCTAGGCGGTGTGCGACCAAGGCGCGAAAAACGCTTCGGATTTATATTAGCAGGTGGGGCCGGGAAAGGGGGGGCACCGAACCTTGTTGGGGGACCAACTTGCAAACGCAAAAAGACGAAAACGCAACGCCAAAAAAAAAGGAAAAAAATCCCAAAAGGTTGAATGACGAAAGCAAGTCCGCAACGTTCACCTCAGGTAGAAACACACAAAGAAGAAGGAAGTTCCAGCAGAGTCCGTATACTCATGTCTCTTTGTGTCGCAAAAAAAACCCAAACATCACTTAAAATGGAGGGGGGAAGGGGGATCCTCGGGACAGAATCCACAGACCCCTTCCTTTGTTTTGAAGGGCGGGGGGGATTTTTAACGAACTACTAAAAAAAAGGTTGAAAAGGAAACCCATACTACGACCGAACAAAAACGGTAACGACAGGAAGGGGAAGAAGAGTGCGGTACTACCGTGCATAACCCGTAAAAAAGAAGAACAGCAAAGAGAAAGGGACCCAGGGGAAACGTCGGATGGTTACAGAACGACACCGTCATCCAAAAAACAAAAACCATTGGTAGCAAAAAATGCAGGGGGAAAAAGAACCGTAACTAATTATGGAAGCACCACCGTCCCACCATTCCGGGGAAAAACGTCGTCTTCCCAAAAAGTGAGGGGACAAAACGGATAACCGTTCCCAAACGCGGGAGGAGGTCGAGCACAAGCAAATCGGTCCACACATTGTCGTCGCTTGGCACCAACTGAAGAAAGTGAAAAGGGCCGGACCGAAACTCTCAGTAACGCCCTAACGAACAGGGTGGCGCAGTTATGACGAAGGTTTTGGGGCAAAAAAAAGGGGAATGCAAATGCAACCGGGGCGGGAGCTCCAAATCACCCCAAGGAGGAGAATTATAGCCCTGCCATATCGGGGGGGAGGGCGAAGAAGAAGGAAAAGCAAACGGATTTATTGGCTCGGTTTCGTGGGGGATTTAAACACGGGGGGAGCAAAAGGGTTCTTGGGTAGCGGTCTTACAGCGGTTCGAAATAAAAGGGAAGGTGACTAACGGTCGTGAAGGGGGGCATGTGTCCCCGGGTCGTACGAGGGACAAACACTGACTTCCAAAACTGCGGCGAACATGGAAAAAGGAGACCAAGGACAAAGGAATGCTTCAAAACGCCAAAGTGAACCGTACCCCCCAGCCACATGTTCCACCACGCGTGAGGAGGGCCCCCAAAGACAAAGGTAAAAAGGAACCAAAGAGACTCCCCTGTAAAGAGGGGGAATTAGGTTCTGGGGGCCGAGCGCCGCGTGGTGGGAAAAAAACAGACCAGCGGCTTCAAAATAGGGGCCGAAGAGAAAAAGGAGATGCTGCAAACGCTTTAACTGATCGATTATCGCAAAGGTAGGTCGATACGCAGAAGAGACGGGTGCTAAACTTACCTCGGCGGGAGGGAATACCGGGCTTCAAATATCATCATGGGTCGTAGTAATAACCTGGGGGAAAAAAGACCCATTCGTGGTCGAAGGGGGAAAATGCTGAAAAAAACTAGTTTTTGGGGGGGAAAGCCCTGCAGGAAGCCAGGCCGGCACACGGCCACACCTGACCTTGTCAAACCAAAAAGGCAAATAAAACAAATGGGATCGACGTAAATGATTGTCCCCATAACGCTGAATCCAAGAAGCGAACCATAAAAAAACGAG